>Ga0209356_1000093_pt1 | contig 30338 bp, 25 predicted proteins | sample LauGreFaBDMM15SN_2_FD_188213 | JGI IMG/M metagenome (GOLD analysis project Ga0209356, IMG submission 188213) | Freshwater lake microbial communities from Lake Michigan, USA - Fa13.BD.MM15.SN (SPAdes) (version 2) | ecosystem: Environmental > Aquatic > Freshwater > Lake | place: Lake Michigan, USA...
GTGTTCTTTAGCCATACGGCGGATCCATTTGTCGCTTTTAATCGTCATCTCTTTGTCTTTCCAACATTCTTTGAGGCAAGCAATCATTGTAAAGTGCCAACTGGGAAGGTCAGAACAATTCAAGGCTGGTATGCCCCCAAAAAGTGCAATTCAGGGCAGTCTGGGCTAAACTTTGATTTACATATCTTTTAGAAGAAAAGCCATGAAAAGACGCACCCTGCTTCAAGCCAGCCCTTTGTTGTTGGGTCTTTCAGGGCTTAGCCAAGCCCAGTCAGCCTATCCCAGTAAACCGATTCGGTATATCGTGCCGGTCTCTGCGGGTGGTGGATCCGACATGGTCGGACGAGCTCTGTGCGAGCGATGGGCCAAGGTTCTGGGCCAATCTGTGGTGGTCGACAACATTGGCGGCGGCGGCGGTGTCATAGCTTCGCAAAATACGGCGCGTGCGCCCGCTGACGGCTACACCCTCATGCAAGGCTATGTGGCCACCCATGGCACGGCGCCCGCCACGCGCAAACTGCCCTATGACGCAGAAAAAGATTTCACGCCCATCGGTATGATTGGCTCGACCCCCAATGTGCTGTGCATCAACACCAGTTTGCCACCGCAAAACTTCAAGGCCTTTTTGGACTACGTGAAGCAAAACCCCGGTCGCCTGTCTTATGGCTCTGCAGGCGCAGGGTCCTTAACCCATTTGGCGGCAGAGTTGTTCAAATTGCAAACCAACAGCTTTATGGTGCACATTCCCTATCGAGGCATTGCACCCGCCATCACTGACCTCATTGGTGGTCAAACACAATTGATGTTCCCTGGCTTGGCAGCCGCATTGCCGCATATTCGCAGTGGCCGCATCCGCGCATTGGCAGTGACAGGCACCAAGCGTCACCCGCAAGTGAAGGACATCCCCACCTTAGAAGAGATGGGCCTGAAGGGCTTTGATGCTCAACAGTGGTACGGCGTTGTAGGCCCTGCCAACATGCCGGCCGCCATTGTCAAAACACTCAACGACACCATGCTGGCTGTTTTGGCTCAGCCCGATTTCAAAGAAAAATTAAGTTCTGAAGCCGTTGAACTGATGCCCATGAAGCCAGCAGAATTTGCAGCTTACATGAAGGCCGACTTGGCCCGCTGGACCCAATTGGCCAAGACTCGAAATATTCAGCTAGATGGCTAGCATGGCATCACACTGAAAAAAAGCCTGCCTTGAAACGCAGGCTTTTTTTCAGTCAATTCACATCAGGGATTGATTTTTCCCATCACACCCGCCACACCGTAGTTCATGTTCAAAATTTGAACATCGCTGAGTTTCTGCCCAGCTGCCACAATGGCTTTGCCTTCGTTGTCGACAATGGGCCCTTGAAACGGGTGGCGTTTGCCCTGCACGATGTCTTGTTGTAACTTCACAATTTCGTCGCGCACTTTGGCAGGCAACTTGGGGCTAAAATCGCCAACACGAATCATGCCTTCTTTTAAACCGCCCCAGACATTGCCAGTGCGCCACTGCCCTTTTTGCACAGCAAGAACGCGCTGTGTGTAGTAGGCACCCCACTCGTGCGTGACCGCCATCAACTGAGCATCAGGCGCCACTTTGCGCATGTCTGAGTGATAGGCAATGGCCATCTTGCCGCGTTCTTGCGCCGCCACCATCACGGCATTGGAGGCTGTGTGAAATGTGATTACATCCACCGACTGATTGAACAACGTAAATGCCGCGTCGCGCTCCTTGGCCGGATCAAACCATGAGTTCAGCCAAATCACTTTCACTTGGGCTTTGGGGTTCACAGAACGCATGCCCAAGGTAAAGGCATTGAGGCCTTGCAGCACCTCAGGAATGGGAAAGCCCGCCACATAACCAGCCACATTGGATTGCGTCATACGCCCAGCTGCCACACCTGCCAAATAACGGCCCTCGTAATAGCGCGCATTGGCCACAGACACATTCACATCGGTTTTGTAACCCGTGATCGATTCAAACTTCACATTGGGAAACTCTTTGGCCACTTTGAGCGTGGGTTCCATGTAACCAAAGCTGGTGGTGAAAATCACGTCGTGGCCCTGTTGCGCCAAATCGCGCACCACACGCTCTGAGTCAGCGCCTTCGGCCACGTTGTCTACAACGGTGGTTTTAACGGCATTGCCTAAGGCCTTTTCAACAGCTTTACGGCCTTGATCGTGCTGGTGCGTCCAGCCCGCGTCGAACACAGGCGTGACATAGACGAAAGCGGCTTTGACCGGGCTTTTAAAAGCTGGCGGCGAAGGCTCTGCGGCAAGGGATGAAATGGGCGAAAAAAAACAGGCGACCGCGAAAGCGGCTGCGAGGTTTTTGTACATGGTAGTCCTCTACATGGCGCCGGTTGAACAAAAATAAATACCCGCCGGCGCGCAGGTATTCTGGCGTATTCTAAAGCAGGTGTATAAAGTTTCTTTTTCGTTCATTTAAAGAAGTGCCCTCTCATGCGTTCAAGCTCCATTTCTCGTTGGATTCAAATTGCCATGGTTTCAGCCAGCTGCTTGCTGCCTTTTGCCGCATGGTCGCAAGGCACAGCTTCAGCTTTAAAAGCAGTCGCTCAAGTTGAGGGCATCACTGAATACCGACTAAGCAATGGTTTGCGCGTGTTGTTGGCGCCCGATGCCTCCAAGCCCACCACCACTGTGAACATCACTTATTTGGTGGGCAGCCGCCATGAAAATTATGGCGAGACCGGCATGGCGCATTTGCTTGAGCACCTGGTGTTCAAAGGCACAAAGACAAGCGGCAATATCTTTGAAGAGTTGGGCAAACGCGGCATGCAATTCAATGGCACCACCTTCTACGACCGAACCAATTACTACGAAACCTTTCCTGCCAATCCTGACAACCTGAAATGGGCACTGGAGATGGAAGCCGATCGAATGGTCAACAGCCTTATTGCGCGCAAAGATTTAGAAACCGAGTTTTCAGTGGTTCGAAATGAAATGGAAAGCGGCGAAAACAACCCCTACATGATGCTCTGGCAGCGCATGGCCTCCACTGCTTTTGATTGGCATAACTATGGCAAGAGCACCATTGGCGCGCGCACCGATGTTGAGAACGTCAAAATTGAAAACCTTCAAAATTTTTACCGCAAGTACTACCAACCTGACAATGCCGTCTTGCTAGTTACTGGCAAATTTGAGGCTGGCAGCACTCTATCGCTGATACAACAGGTGTTTGGCGCCATTCCTAAGCCTGTTCGTGTGCTTGAAACCACTTACACACAAGATCCTGCTCAAGATGGAATGCGCGAAGTCAATGTAAAACGAACTGGCGATGTTCAACTGACTGCGGTGCTGTATCACACAGCAGCGGGCAGCCATATCGATTCAGCTGCCATGGCTGCTTTGAGTGAAGTCTTGGGCGGCACACCTAATGGCAGGCTGCACAAAAACATGGTTGAGAAAAAATTAGCCGTCAATGTCAGCCCTTGGAATTTTGAGTTGGCAGAGCGAGGCTATGTGGTGTTCATGGCCAAGCTGAACAAAACACAAAACCTAGCAGAAGCTCGCAAAGTTTTGCTTGACGAATTAGAGGGTTTGCAAAAGAAGCCTGTTACCGAAGAAGAACTCAAACGCGCCAAGGCCAGCCTGTTAAGCGACATCGACAAGACCATCAATGACCCCCAAAAACTGGCGGTACAACTGTCGGAATCCATTGCCAATGGCGACTGGCGCTTGTTCTTTTTGCAACGCGATCGCATTGAGAATCTCAAATTGGCCGACTTGCAATCTGTGGCAGCCAATTACTTCAAAGAAAGCAATCGCACTTTGGGGCAATTCATTCCCACCGCCACACCTGACCGCAGCAAACTGCCTGACGCTGTAGATGTGGCCAAACTGGTGGCCGACTACAAAGGCAAGGCAGCTGCCAGTGAAGGCGAAGTGTTTGACATCAGCCCTGCCAACATCGAAAAGCGCACTCAACGTTTGGCTTTGGCCAGCGGCATGAAGCTCATCTTGACACCTAAGAAAACGCGTGGCGAAACTTTGAGTGGCATCTTGACTTTGCGCTTCGGCGATGAAGCAAGCCTGTTTAACCAAGCCACCACCTCTAACCTCACGGCCAGCTTGCTCATGCGAGGTGCAGGAAATTTACAGCGCGCTGAAATTTCAGCCAAATTGGACGAACTCAAAACCCAAATTGAAGTCAGTGGTGGTGGACAAACCGTCACGGTTCGGTTTGATTCACTGCGAAAAAACTTGCCCGAAGTACTCAATTTGATTCGAGATATTTTGCGCAAGCCCATCTTGGCTGAAAAAGAATTTGAATTGTTGGTTCAAGAAGGCACTGCTGGCCTTGAAAGCCAACGCAGCGAACCCAATGCGATGGGCTCGCAAGCCATGGCGCTGGCACTGGACGTTTACAAGAAGGGCGACATCCGCGCTGCCCGCAGTTTGGATGAATCCATTGCTGCACTTAAAGCGGCCAAGCTTGAACAAGTCAAACAGTTTCACAGCAGCTATTACGGTGCCAGCCACAGCGAGTTCGCCTTGGTAGGCGACTTCGACAGCGACGCAGTCAAGTCGCAAATCACGCAACTCTTCGGTGACTGGAAAAGCCCTAAAGCCTACACGCGCTTGAAGGCTGAAAGCAAAGTAGCCAAGCCAGGCGCCACTCAATTGGAAGCGCCCGACAAAGCCAATGCTTTCTTTTTGGCTGGCTTGCCTTTGTCACTGCAAGACACACAAGCAGACTTTGTGCCCTTGCAGTTGGCCAACCGCGTGTTGGGCGGCGGTGTCAAATCGCGCCTGCTAGACCGCTTGCGCCAAAAAGATGGCTTGAGCTACGGCGCTGGCAGCCAACTCAGCGCCAGCTCGTTTGAGCCCTCAGGCATGTGGGTGCTGTATGCCATTTATGCACCGCAAAATCTGGCTAAATTAAAGGCGGGTGTGCAAGAAGAATTGGCCAAGTTTGTCAAAGACGGAATCACCGCCGAGGAGCTGACAGATGCCAAAAAAGGCTGGCAAGAAGAACGCAAAATAAGCCGTGCGCAAGATCGAGCCTTAGCGGCCGGACATGTGGCGCAGACTGCAGCCAACCGCACGCTGGCCTTTGTTGAAAAAGTGGACGCTCAAATTGAAGCTACCACTTTAGAAGAAGTTAATACGGCCATTCGCAAGACTTTAGACCCCGCCAAATTTCTGAACATTTACGCAGGAGATTTTGCGGCGGCTGCTAAAAAGTAAACCATAACAAGACCCTGTTAAAAAAAGCCGCTCTTCATACGAAGGAGCGGCTTTTAAACTTTGAGCAACCGTTAAGTTGCGATTGATCAGTTAGGCACTTTGCCTTCAACGCCTTTAACGTAGAACTTGATGCCGCCCAAGAACTTGTCGTCAGCGACAACATCTTTGGCCAAAACTTCTTTACCGTCTTGTCCCACGATAGGACCTTTCCAGATATTGAAGCTACCGTCTTTCAGGCCAGCCTTGATTTCATCAACGCGTTTCTTGATGTCGTCAGGCACATCAGTTGCCACATTCACCATGTCGATGGCGCCTTCTTTCACACCCCACCAGCTTTGGCCTGTTGCCCATTTGCCATCAAGGGCTTCACCCACGGACTTGATGTAGTAAGGCGCCCAGTTGATCACAGCCGAACCCAAGTGAGCCTTAGGACCATAGGCTGTCATGTCAGAGTCCCAACCGAAAGCGCGCTTGCCCATTTTTTCGGCAGTTTGCAACACAGCAGAAGAGTCGGTGTTTTGCATCAACACGTCAGCACCACCATTGATGAGGGCTGTAGCCGCTTCTGTTTCCTTTGGGGGATTGAACCACTCGTTGATCCAAACCACTTTGGTCTTCACTTTAGGGTTGACAGATTGCGCACCCATTGTGAAGGTGTTGATGTTGCGAATAACTTCAGGAATTGGAATGGAAGCCACAACGCCCAAGGTGTTTGTTTTGGTCATCTTGCCCGCAATCACGCCCGCCATGTACGCACCTTCATAGGTACGGCTGTCGTAGGTGCGCATGTTGTCGGCTGTTTTGTAACCGGTGGCATGTTCAAACTTGATTTCTTTGTTGTCTGCGGCCACTTTGAGCATGGGATCCATGTAACCAAATGTGGTGCCGAAGATCACTTTGTTGCCTTGGCTGGCCAAGTCGCGGAAGTTGCGCTCGGCATCGGCGCTTTCTGGCACTTTTTCAACAAAGGTGGTGACGATCTTGTCGCCAAATTGTTTTTCAAGTTCTTTGCGCGCGTTGTCGTGTGCAAATGTCCAGCCACCGTCGCCCACTGGGCCAACATAGACAAAGGCCACTTTAAGGGGCTCAGCTTTAGGTACTGCCGCAGGTTTGGCTTCTTCTTTTTTGCCACAGGCCACGAGAGCGGCAGCAGTGACCAAAGAAATGGCGGCGATTTTGAGAATCGATCGCTTGTTCAGAACTGTCATGAAATTTCCTTTGTTGGATGGACTGGGTTGGACGAAAAAAGCATTATGAACTGGGATGAAAGGGTTTGCCTAGCGATGCTGGCATATTGACCCGAATCCAAGCAGGATTTCGTGAGATCAAGGCCAACACCACAATGGTCGCCAAATAAGGCAAAGCGGAAAGAAACTGGCTGGGCACTTGCACACCCAAGCCCTGTAAATGAAACTGCAGCATGGTCACCCCGCCAAACAGGTAAGCACCGAGCAATATTCGCGCCGGTCGCCAGGTTGCAAAAGTGGTCAAAGCCAAGGCAATCCAGCCCTTGCCCGCCACCATGCCTTCAACCCACAAGGGCGTGTAGACAACCGAGATGTAGGCACCCGACAGACCGCACAAAGCACCGCCCACCATGACGGCCAAAAAACGAATTCGGCGGACTGAATAACCAAGCGCATGCGCCGATTCGGGAGATTCACCGACCGAACGCAGCACCAAACCTGTGCGCGTTTTGTACAAAAACCAAATGAGTGCCAAAACAAAAGCAATCACTCCGTAAACCAGCGGGTGTTGTTTGAAGAAAGCGGAACCTACAAGCGGAATGTCCGCCAAGAAAGGAATTTCAAACTGAGTTCGCGGAGGCAGTTTTTCTTGCACGTACGTAATGCCCACAAAGGCTGAAAAGCCCACCCCAAACAAACTCAATGCCAAGCCTGTGGCGTACTGATTGGTGCCAAGGTAAATCACCATGACCCCAAAAATAGCACCCAGCAAGGCGCCAGCTCCCATGCCTGCCAAGAAGCCCACCATGTCGCTGCCGGTGTGCACCACTGCGGCAAAACCAGCAATGGCAGCGCACAACATCATGCCCTCAGCGCCTAAATTAACAACACCCACTTTTTCATTGATGAGCAAACCCAAGGCGGCAATGGCCAGCACAGTGCCTGCATTCAAAGTAGCTGCTACGAGCAATGCATACGACTCCATCAAGCCCTCCCGCTCTGCCAACGCAATCGGTATGCCACCAGGGTGTCGCATGCCAACAAGCTAAACAACAACAATCCCTGAAACACGCCCGTGATGGACTTAGGCAGACCCATGCGCGATTGCGCCAACTCACCGCCAATGTAGAACATGCTCATGAGGACAGCTGAAAACACAATGCCAACCGGATGCAAGCGCCCCACGTAGGCCACGATGATGGCGGCAAAACCATAGCCAGAAGGGATGTAAGGTGTCAGCTGCCCAATGGGCCCTGCCACTTCCAAAGCACCCGCCAGGCCTGCAGCCCCACCCGATGTCAGCAGCGCCAACCACAAAGCTTTGCGCGAAGAAAACCCCGCATAGCGCGCTGCAGAGGGTGCTAAGCCTCCAACCTGCTGCGCAAAGCCTGAGCGAGTTCGGAATAAAAAGATCCAAACCGCGGCAACACCGACCAAAGCCAATATCAGTCCTACAGAAACACGTGAGCCGCTCATGAGGCGTGGAATTTGGGTGACAGCTTCAAAGGATTTGGTTTGCGGAAAGTTATAGCCCGCAGGGTCTTTCCAAGGGCCATACACCAAATACCCCAACACCATGTCGGCCACATAGACCAACATCAGGCTGACCAAAATTTCGTTGGCGTGAAATTTATCTTTGAGCCAAGCCGTGATGGCCGCCCAAAACATACCCCCTGCAACACCCGCCAAAACCACAACCACCACAATCCAGCGGCCAGTTTCTTTGTCGGCCAACAATGCCACACCGCCAGCCGCCACAGCGCCAATGACAAACTGCCCTTCAGCACCAATGTTCCAAACATTGGAGCGAAAACAAACAGCCAAGCCCAAGGCAATGATCAACAAAGGCGTGGCCTTCACCATCAGTTCGCCCAAAGCATAGGCAGACTTCAGGGGCTCCCAAAAAAACATTTGCAGACCACGCACAGGGTCTTTGCCAAGCAACACAAACAAGCCGATACCCAAAGCAACCGTGATGAGCAAGGCCAACAGCGGCGAGCCATAGCGCCAAAGCTCAGAAGCTTCAGGGCGCAGTTCTAGCTTAAGCATGCGCGCTCCACAAACCGCTCATCCATTCGCCAATTTGAGCCACCGTAGCATCTTTGCGTTGAATCGAGGGGGAAATTTGGCCGTTGGCCATGACATACAGGCGATCAGAAATTTCAAACAATTCGTCTAACTCTTCGCTCACCACAAGGACGGCACAGCCCGCATCACGCAAAGCCAAGAGCTCGCTGCGAATTTGCGCCGCAGCACCGACATCGACGCCCCACGTGGGTTGCGACACCAGCAGCACTCTGGGTTTGGCATCAATCTCGCGACCCACCAGGAATTTTTGCAAGTTGCCGCCCGACAAGGATTGGGCAGGTGCTTGCGCACCATTGGCTTTGACATTGAATTTTTGAATGATTTTTTGAGCTTGCGTTTGCAGTGCTTGGTTGTCAATCCAGCCACCCGACGAAATGGCCTCGCTTCGGGTGAGCAGCAGGTTGTGCGCCAGACTGAGCGAGGGCACAGCGCCTCGTCCCAACCTTTCTTCGGGCACAAAATGCAGACCCGCTTGGCGACGTTCTTGAGGTCCCACTTGGCCGACAGCATGTCCGTCTAAAAGCACAGAGTCGGCTAAAGCACGCGTGTCTTCGCCAGACAAGGCATAGAGAAGTTCGCGTTGGCCATTGCCAGACACGCCTGCAATGCCCACCACCTCGCCAGCACAAACTTGTAAATTGATGTCGGCCAAGTTGACGCCAAATTGGTCTTCTTTGTTTAAGGACAAATGGCGCGCTTCAAACAAGACAGCACCTGGCGTGCGATCTTGGTGCTTCAAGGCTGGCGGCTCTGCACCAATCATCATGCGACTGAGCGACGCGTTGGATTCTTCTCGGGGATCACAAACACCTGTGACTTCGCCGCCCCGAAGCACTGTACAAGCAGAGCAAAGTTCGCGAATTTCATGCAGCTTGTGGCTGATGTAAAGCAAGCTACAACCTTGACTCACCAGCTTTTTCAAAACAACAAACAACTTGTCGACCGCTTGCGGTGTGAGAACAGAAGTTGGCTCATCCAAAATAAGTAGCTTGGGTTCTGTGAGCAAGGCACGGATAACTTCAACCCGCTGCATCTCGCCCACACTCAAGGTGTGAACCGGCCTAGAAGGATCAATGTCAAGACCATACTCAGCGGCTTTGGCGCTGATGCGCGCAGCAACTTGCGCCAGAGTTAAAGAAGGATCTAAGCCCAACCAAACGTTTTCAGCCACACTGAGTGTGTCAAACAAACTAAAGTGCTGAAACACCATGCTGATACCCAAGGCGCGGGCTTGTTGGGGATTTCGGATTTGAACGGCTTGGCCGTTGTATTGAATGAGGCCTTCATCTGGCTTGACAGCTCCATAGATGATTTTCATGAGGGTGGATTTGCCTGCGCCGTTTTCACCTAAAACCGCATGCGCCTCGCCGGGCTTGACAGACAAAGAAACCGCGCGATTGGCCACCACACCGGGATAACGCTTGGTGATGTTTGAAAGTGACAGGCGCAATGGCTCGTTGGGCTGCATGAGTTTCTCAAAGTTCGACAAATTCTATCGAGCTTTAAGACGCCTCAGCATCCTCATCAAGCGAATGTCGTTAAATACTCGCCAAAGACCGCCTTGATGCACATCAATACATTGTCACAACACCAAAATGGCGCGAAAGTCATTCACATTGGTATGCGTGGGTCCCGTGAAAACCAAATCGTTCAAGGCTTGAAAGTAGCCATAGGCGTCATTGCACGCCAGATGCTCGTCTAAGCTTAAGCCCGCGTGTGCGCCTCTGGCCAAGGTATCTGGCGTGACCAACGCCCCGGCGTTGTCTTCGATGCCATCGATACCGTCTGTGTCGGCTGCGAGGGCCCACACATTTTCTTGACCCTGCAATGCTTGCGCCAGGCCCATGCAAAACTCTCCCGCTCTGCCGCCTCGACCTTCGCGCTTCTTAGGGTCTGTTTTTGTGGCGCGAATGGTGACCGTGGTTTCGCCGCCGCTCAAAATGACACAGGGCTTGAGAAAGGGGCCATGGCCTTTTGCACTGGCACGCGCAAGCGCAGCATGGACCTTGCCTACCTCACGCGACTCACCTTCCATTTCATCGCTTAAAACATAGGCTCGCAGACCTTTGGACTCTGCCAAGCTGGCAGCGGCCAACAATGACTGGTGCGGTGTCGCAATGAGATGCACCGTGCTGCGCTGAAACGCTGCATGGCCTGGCTTGGGTGACTCCCATTTTGAATTCTGCAAGGCTGCAAGCACTTCGTTCGAAATGTCAATTTGATAGCGCTTCAAAATTTGCACAGCATCAGCGCACGTTGTGACATCGGGCACCGTGGGGCCACTGGCAATGACTGAAGGGTCATCGCCAGGCACATCACTGATGGCCAAGGTCACCACTTGCGCAGGGGCACAAGCGGCTGCCAGGCGCCCGCCTTTGATGCGTGACAAATGCTTTCGAACGCAATTCATTTCACCAATGTTGGCGCCGCTTTTCAGCAAGGCCTGATTAATGGCTTGTTTTTCTGCCAAGCTCAAACCATCTGCTGGCAAGGTCAGTAAGGCTGAGCCGCCACCTGAAATGAGGCACAACACCAAATCGTCCTGCGTCAGACCTTGGGTGAGGGACAGAATTTCTTCGGCGGCCGCCAAACCTGCTGAATCAGGTACAGGGTGAGATGCTTCCACAATTCTCAGGCGCTCAGGCACGCCTTCAGGCCTGGCAGGCGTATGCCCATAACGCGTCACCACCATGCCAGACAAAGGGGCATCTGCTGGCCACAAAGCCTCCACCGCATGGGCCATGGCTCCAGCGGCCTTGCCCGCCCCCAACACCAGGGTTCGGCCCTTGGGCGGTTTGGGTAAAAAAGCTGGCGTATTGTGAAGCGGCAGTGCCCGTTGAACCGCCTGATCAAACAACTGTCTGAGAAAGGCTCGGGGATTTTGCTGAATATCGCTGTGCAGGTGGGGCTTAGAACTCATGGTGTCACAGTGTAGTGCTTGACCATGGCACACGCAATTTCTTCGTGCAGAATGATCCCTTATGACTACATTGCTTATCCACAATGCGCACACCCTAGCAACGCTGAACGACTCAGGCGATGAACTTCGCAATGCCTCGGTCTTTGTCAGAGATAACTGCATCGAGGCCATTGGCCCTGCCGCCCAATTGCCCCAAACAGCCGATCGCGTGATCAATGCCGAACACCACGTGGTCATTCCTGGCATGGTCAACACGCACCACCACATGTCGCAAAGCTTGACGCGCGCCATACCCGCTGTTCAAAACGCCGAACTTTTCAGCTGGCTCCAAGGTCTTTATCCCATCTGGGCTGGCCTGCAACCCGACATGATTTACGCCAGCACTCAAACCGCCATGGCTGAATTGTTGTTATCAGGTTGCACCACCAGCAGTGACCACTTGTACATCTATCCCAACGGCGTGAAACTAGACGATTGCATTGCGGCAGCCCAAGAAATTGGCATGCGCTTTGTAGCCACACGGGGCAGTATGAGCGTGGGCCAATCCAAAGGCGGGCTGCCGCCCGATCGCGTGGTGGAACAAGAAGATGCGATTTTGAAAGACACGCAACGCTTGATCGAACGCTACCACGACGCATCGCATGGTGCTATGACGCAAGTGGCCGTAGCCCCCTGCTCGCCTTTCAGCGTCAGCCAAGACCTCATGCGTTTGTCAGCAGAGATGGCCAGACACTATGGCGTGCGACTGCACACCCACTTGGCAGAAAACGACCATGACATTGCCTACAGCTTAGAGAAATTCAATCGCACACCCACGCAATACGCAGAAGACCTAGGCTGGTTGGGACACGATGTGTGGCACGCCCACTGCGTCAAATTGGACGATGAAGGCATCTCGCTTTTTGCAGCCACTCGCACGGGCATTGCACATTGCCCATGCAGCAACATGCGCTTGGCCAGTGGCATTGCACCCATTCGCAAAATGATTGAAGCAGGTGTGCCAGTGGGCTTGGGGGTTGACGGCAGCGCCAGCAACGATGCGGCCCACATGGTGAACGAAGCGCGTCAGGCCATGTTGTTAGCGCGGCTTAGAAAATCACTTGAGGGTCCGCAAGTGAATGCAGAAGGCAAAACCATATTTGGCTGCGACACAGCCCCTATGGAAATGACTGCGCGCGATGCCTTGCGTTTGGCCACGCGTGGCGGTGCTGAGGTACTAGGTCGCAAAGACATCGGTCAGCTGAGTGTTGGATTTTGCGCAGACATGGCCTTGTTTGATTTGCGCAGTTTGAGTTTTGCGGGCGGTGCTGTGCACGATGCCGTTGGAAGTTTGATGCTGTGTGCCAGCGCGCCAGCCGCTTACACCGTGGTCAATGGCCGTGTGGTAGTCAGTGAGGGTCAGTTGGCCAGCGTAGACCTAGGCAATGTGATTGAGCGCCACAACAAGTTTGCCGTTCAGCTGGCCTTAGGGCACTGAACTCAATCAATGAGCTAAGTTACGGCTCAACTTTGGCGCCAGCCAAATACCAACTGGCCACAAGTTGTCTTTCTTCGGGCGTAATGCCTGTCGCATTGTTCATGGGCATCTGCTGGGTCACACTCACTTGCTGGTACACGTTTTGAGCATTGAGCTTGATATTTGCTGGCGTATCCAAACGAACATTTTTCATTTGCACTTGCGTACCGTGGCAACTGAGGCAGTGCTGTTCTATCACTGATTTGACTTGCACAAAAGTAGCAGCTTGAGACTGCTCATTCTTGGCAACACTCTTTGCGCCCCAAGGTGCCATGGCCACAATGACAGCAACGATTAAAACGACACCCACTGCCGCAAAAGGCCAAGGGTTGCTAGCACGACCTAAATGGTAGCCATGTCGTTGCACAAAGAACTGGCGAATCAAGGCACCCGCAAACATCATGACGAACAAAATAAGCCAGCGCTGTGGATGCGTGTACAAGAAACTGTAATGGTTGCTCAGCATGGCAAAAATCACTGGCAGCGTGAAATAGGTGTTGTGCACGCTGCGTTGCTTGCCGCGCTTGCCGTGAATGGCCAATGACGTGGCGTCGTACTTTTCGCCAGAGGTCATGGCCGCAACAACTTTACGTTGGCCAGGAATGATCCAAACAAACACATTGGCACTCATGGCCGTGGCAATCATGGCGCCCACCAACAAAAAGGCGGCCCTGCCGGCAAACAATTGGCAAGCCAACCATGAGGCGAAAGCCACCACACAGAGCATGAGTGTGGCCACAATCAATTCACCGTTTTTGCGAAATCCAAATACACGGCAAATGGCGTCGTAAACGAACCAAAAAACCACAAAGAAACTCAGCGCTGCCATGATGGCTACGGCAGGCGACCAGTCCATCAGTGATTTGTCAATGAGGTATGCACTGGCATTCCACAGATACATCACCGTGAACAAGGCAAAGCCACTGATCCAAGTGGAATAGCTTTCCCAATAAAACCAGTGCAACTTGGTGTGAATTTTCTTAGGCGCCACCATGTACTTTTGGGGGTTGTAAAAACCACCGCCATGAATGGCCCACATTGCGCCATCTACCCCTTTTTCCAGCAAATCGGGGGAGTTGGGCTTGAGAAGGTTGTTGTCTAGAAAAACAAAGTAAAAAGACGAGCCTATCCACGCAATCGCGGTAATCACATGGACCCACCGCAGTAGCAAATTAACCCAATCTAGCAAATACGCTTCCATCGATGCGGCTCCGAACTGTTTACCGAAGTGTATACAATTTTTAGGCTTGCAAAAGCTGTGCCGCTACGGCAACCGCAATCACCTCGGGTTCTTTGCCCTCAATGCCCGGAACCCCAATGGGGCATGTCACTTGTTGACACTCGGCTTCGGAAAAGCCACGCTCTGCAAGGCGTCGCTTGAAAGTGGCCCACTTGGTGGCACTGCCAATGAGGCCAATGTAGGGCAGGTCTTTTTGATCTCGCTGGCGTTGCAAGCAGGCCGCCACCACATCCAAGTCCTCTGCATGGCTGAAACTCATGATGAGAACACGGCTATTGGGCACCAAATCGGACACAGCAGCGTGCACCGGGTTGGAATGTTCGCACACAACTTGGTGCGCTACATCGCTTGGAAAAATTTCGTCTCGGCTGTCGATCCATCTCACATGAAAGGGCAAGGGTGCCAAGACTTTGACCAAGGCCTTGCCTACATGGCCTCCGCCAAACAAAGCCAAAGGCAGAAATCGTTCGGCTGCTTGTGCATGCAAAATAGCCTGAAGGCGACCTTGATCAGCTACCGTCACGTGCTCAAACTTCAAGACCAAGGCACCACCACAACATTGCCCCAGACTAGGACCAAGCGCAAATCTTTTTTCAAGTGGCAATGAACTAGACAATGCAGGCTGAAGCAAGCAGCGCCTGGCATCGGCAATGGCTTCAAATTCAAGGTGTCCACCACCAATCGTGCCCAAAAACTCATCGGCAAAAACAGCCATGACAGTGCCTGCTTCCCGCGGCACCGAGCCTTGGGCTTGTTGCACCGTGATCCAAATGGCTGGCATCTGCGCCAGCTTCAATGTCAATTCTGAAAACCAATGCACCTGCTTCTACTTTCAATTCAATGCTTCTAAACCAGACTGTACAGTGACAGAATGGCACATGTTGTTTTGAAGGCCATAGACCCATGACTCATGCCATCGCCCATTTTCTAAAATCTTCACTCTTGGCTTGCACTGTGTGCACTGTTGTTTTGTGGCTTACCGGTTGTAGTACACCACCACAACGGCCGCCACAAACAATGGCACCGCCACCAGCACCAGCACCCGCTCCTGTCAAACCAGCGGCGCCCATTGCGCTGCCCTCTGCGCCTGTCAAACCCCAATTGCCCACTTCGAATGCTCGAACTGCCAAAGAATACAGAGTAGATGCCGCCAAACACCTTTACAAACTCAATGGCGCTCGCATCTTCAAGGGCCGCATGCCGCCCATGCTTTACGCTGTGGGCGTTTTGGATGTCGAAGTTGACAAGCAAGGCCAAGTGACACGCACCTACTGGGTCAGAGCGCCTGGCCATGCTCCCGAAGTCATGCGAGAAATTGAAAAAACTGTTCGCTTGGCAGCACCCTACCCTGTGCCTGCCCACTTGGGCAAGGTGGTGTACTCAGACGTTTGGCTTTGGCACAAGAGCGGTTATTTTCAACTCGACACCCTGACAGAGGGGCAAGACTGAAGATCTAAACCGCCGCCTTGGCTTTTTCGCAGCTCATCAAAATCTTTTCTGGCGTGGCGGGTGCACTCATGTGAACCACAGTTTGGTGGTCGGCACTGGCACTGACTGCATCGCGCAATGCAAAGAAAGTAGACAAGGCCAGCATCAATGGGGGCTCGCCCACCGCCTTTGAATTAAACGGTGTTGGCTTCAGGTTGCTACCGTCAAACAAAGTCACATTGAAGTGCTCAGGAATGTCGCCAGCAACTGGGATTTTGTAAGTGCTGGGGCCATGCGTGAGAAACTTGCCCTTCTTGTCCCAAATGCACTCTTCCATGGTGAGCCAGCCCATGCCTTGCACGTAGCCGCCTTCAATTTGGCCTTTGTCGATGGCGGGGTTGATACTTTTGCCGGCATCATGAACGATGTCCACGGCCTTGACCCAATATTCGCCCGTGCGTGTGTCAATTTCAACTTCACTGACAGATGCGCCGTAGCAGTAGTAATAAAAGGCATGGCCCGTGAGGGTTAAAAAGTCGTATTTAATTTCGGGCGTCATGTAGAAACCCGCTACAGACAAGCCCACACGGTCCATCCAAGCTTGCTTCGCCACAGCCGTCCATTCAACCGACTTGCCACCGCCGTGGGCCATGTTGTTGGCAAAGTTCACGTCGGTGTCTTTGCAACCCAACATGTTGGCGGCCACTGGCGCTAAGCGAGCGCGCATTTGAGCAGTTGCATTCATGATGGCAGCACCATTGATGTCGGCACCGCTTGATGCAGACGTGGCAGATGCATTGGGCACCTTTTGGGTGTCGGTGCCGGTCACGCGAACGTAGGACAAATCGATGCCCAAACCATCGGCACACACTTGCGCCATTTTGGTGTTGAGGCCCTGACCCATTTCAGTCCCGCCATGGTTGACACTGACCGAACCGTCCATGTAAATGTTTAGCAGAGCGCCGCCTTGGTTCAACATGGTGGCGGTGAAGCTGATGCCAAACTTCAATGGCACCAAAGCCAAACCGCGCTTGCGACGTTTGTTGACTTTGTTAAACGCATTGACACTGTCGCGGCGCTCGCGGTATTTGGCCTCCGTGGCCACTTGGGTAATGACCTTGTCGCCCACCCAGTCAGCAATGGTCTGACCATATTGTGTGACCATGGTGGCGGGATTGCCAGACACAGCGGGGTCTTGGTAGATATTGAGCATGCGTACATCTAAAGGATCTTTGCCAATGTCATTGGCAATTTGCTCGATGATGGTCTCAATGCCAAACATGCCCTGTGGGCCGCCAAAACCGCGGAAGGCCGTGGCGCTTTGGGTGTTGGTTTTGCAGCGGTGGCTGATGAGTTTTAAATTGGGAATGAAGTAGCAGTTGTCGATGTGCAAACAAGCACGGTCGTTCACAGGACCTGAATAATCGGTGCTGTAACCACAACGCGACAGCAAGGTGATGTCGGCGCCTAAGATACGTCCTTCGTTGTCATAGCCCACTTCGTAATCAATGCGGAAATCGTGGCGCTTGCCCGTGATCATCATGTCGTCGTCGCGGTTGACACGCAACTTAACAGGCTTTTGCAATTTGAATGCAGCCAGCGCAGCGCTCTGGCTGAAAATGCTGGCATTGCCTTCTTTGCCGCCGAAGCCGCCGCCCATGCGCCTGCAAATCACTTCAACATCGTTGGTGCTCAAGTTCAAAGCAGCAGCAGCCTCACGCTGATTGCCATCAGGGTGTTGCGTTGACGAATACAAAGTGAGTTGGCCATCTTCACGCGGCACCGCGTAAGTAATTTGGCCTTCCATGTAAAACTGTTCTTGCTGTCCGGTTTCGGTGCTGCCCTTTACTTTGCGAGGGGCCTTGGCAATGGCTTCTGATGCATTGCCACGCGTAATGCCCTTGGCCGGCATGACAAAGCTTTGCGCTGCCATGGCTTCGTCAATGGTCAAAATAGGTGGCAATTCTTTGACCAACACTTTGGCTTTGTGCGCGGCTTCGCGGGCATACAACATTTCGCGCGCAACCACCACAGCCACCGCTTGGCCCAAAAATTCAACCTTACCGACAGCTAAGAAGGGGTCGTCGTGCACGATGGGGCCGCAATTGTTTTCGCCTGGAATGTCTTTGGCTGTGTAAACCGCCACCACACCGTGCTCTTTCAAAATAGCGTCGCGGTCAATGCCGTCGCCAATGAGTTCGCCGTGGGCAACGGGCGACATGATGAGGGCCGCATACAAAGTGCCAGCCAGCTCAGGCATGTCGTCGGTGAAAGTGGCGCTGCCTGTCACATGCAAATGTGCAGACTCATGAATGACATCGGTGCCTTGCTGAATGCCCGAGACGGGCAACAAATTGTGCAAAGAAATAGGCGCGTTCATTTAAGCCACCTCCGTGGTTGTTTGAGTTTGTTCTTCAATGAAATCAATGACCAAATTGCGCGCTACCAATGATCGGTAGGCCCAAGTGGCTCGCAAGCCGTCTCGCGCCACAAAACTGGCGGCAATGGCGACATCTAAATCGGATTCCTTCACATCGGCAGGCGCTTTGCCTTCCAACACGGCCTCTAGTTTGGGCGCACGGCAAGGGGAAGGAGCCAAGCCGTTGTATGCCAACTTCACGCCGCTCAACTTGCCAGCCTTTAGGGTGTATGAGATGGCGGCACACGTGGCAGAAATGTCTTGCTCAAAACGCTTGCTCACTTTGTGTGCACGGAACACTTGGCCTGCTTGTGGCTTGGGCAACACCACCGCTTCAATGAATTCACCCGCTTGCAACACAGTTTGTTTTAGGCCGGTGTAAAACTTGTCTAAAGACACAGTGCGTGTTTTGTCGCCACGACGCAGTGTCAGCGTGGCGCCCAAGGCCATGAGGCAAGGCATGGTGTCGCCAATGGGAGAACCGTTGGCAATGTTGCCTGCCAAAGTGGCGGTAGAGCGAATGGGGGGCGAGCCAAAACGACGCAGCACTTCTGCAAAATCAGGGTAAGCCTTGGCCACCAATGTTTCGACTTCCGTGAGTGACACCACCGCGCCAATGTGCCAAGCCTGAGGTGTGTCTTTGACTTGTTTGAGTTCGGTCACGTTGCCCAAATACACAATGTGGTCGGGGCGTGAATATTGTTTGTTCACTTGCAAGCCCACTTCGGTGCTGCCAGCGAGCAATGTAGACGTGGGATGCTTGACCAAATAGTCGGCTACTTCGGCAATGGTTGCGGGTGATACAAACTCATTGCCTTTGCGTGTGCGAACAACAGGCTGAACAATGATGTCGCCTTCCAAACTGAGTGTGGGCGTGGACGCGCGTTGAATATCTTTCAGCAAGGGCACATCGGCCGCATCGTCAAGCTTCAAAGCCGACTTATTGCTGCAAGCTTTGGCTGCCGCATCCAATATGGGGGCATAACCGGTGCAACGACACAGGTTGCCACTGAGTGCGTCACTCACATCTTGACGATTGGGAGAAGAATTGAGTTGCACCAAGTTGACCAAACTCATCACAATGCCAGGCGTACAAAAACCGCATTGAGATCCATGGCAGTTGACCATGGCTTGTTGCACAGGATGCAAAGTACCGTCGGGCTTTTTCAAACTCTCAACTGTTTTAACCGACTTGCCATCCAAGGTAGGCAGTAACTGAATACAACTGTTGACCGGCACATAGTCAACACCTTGGCCCGATGCATTCAATGAGCCCACCATGACCACACAAGCCCCGCAATCGCCTTCAGCGCAACCCTCCTTGGTGCCTGTGCGATGCAATTGTTCGCGCAGGTAATCTAAAACGGTGGTGGTTCGGCGCGCGCCTTGGGCTTCAACGACTTTGCCGTCAAGCACAAAACGAACTGTGTTGGTCACTTGGCTCATAAGGTGTGGGTTGGTTGGGGTTTTGGTCAAAAATTGATTTTATTGATTTACCGCATTGCAAGGGGTACTTCAACTAGAAATAATTGCGAATTTAAGAGCCGCGGTAAGTTGAATAGCTCCAAGGACTTGCTAATAAAGGCACATGGTAGTGCTGAGTGACATCGGCCACCCCAAAATCCAAGCTCACTTGGTTCAAAAAAGAAGGCTCAGGCAGCTTTACACCCTTGGCCTTGAAATAACCCGCCACGTCAAACACCAAGCGGTAAGTGCCTTTTTGCAAACTGGCATTGTCATAGAGCGGACCATCAGGGTTGCGCCCATCTGCGTTCAATGTGAAGCTTTTCACCAGCGTGGCAAATTGCCCCTCCGTGGTGTACAGGCTGACCTGCATGCCCGCCGCGGGACAGCCATGCATGGTGTCCAAAACGTGTGTACTCAAACCCATGTTGCATCTTTCCTTAGATTGGTCGACTGAAAGTGTATACACTTTTGGCTTTTGAAGCTATCATCATTCCGCATGGAAACATCTTCAACCCACGCCATTGTGAGCGCTTTAACCAAGGCCATTGTCGAGCATCGGCTCATGCCCGGCTCCAAATTGGCTGAGCAGAAGTTGGCCACTCATTTTGGCGTTTCCAGAACCTTGGTCAGGCAAGCCTTGTTTCAGCTGTCTCAAAACAGATTGATCCGCATGGAACCTGCCCGGGGGGCGTTTGTGGCCGCACCATCTGCTTCTGAAGCCAAGCAAGTCTTTGCGGTACGGCGCATGCTCGAAGTTCAAATGACACGCGAATTTGTGCGCGACATCACCCCCGCCAAAATTCGCGCTTTAAAAGCTCACACCAAACAAGAAAAAGAAGCCGTTGCACAAGAAGATGTGCACGGCCGAACAGAGTTGCTAGGAGATTTTCATGTGCGCATTGCCGAGCTCATGGGCAACCACGTCTTGGCTCAAAGTTTAGGCGAACTCATTTCACGCTGCGCCCTCATCACACTCATGTACCAATCGCGCCATGCAGCACAGCACTCTGCCGATGAGCACGAAGCCATTGTCGATGCCATGGCCAAGAAAGACGCCGACTTGGCTGCAAGGCTCATGGAAGAACATTTGATTTTTGTTGAAAACAGCTTGAGCTTCGACAAAAAAATACCCACCCACGATATTTCATTGGCCTTGTCATGAACGCATCTGTCTACGACTCCACTGCCGCCTATCCCCGCGATCTCAAAGGCTACGGCCGACACCCACCCCATGCGCAATGGCCCGGCCAAGCCCGCGTGGCGGTGCAGTTTGTCTTGAACTACGAAGAGGGTAGCGAAAATTCTGTGCTTCACGGCGATGCAGGATCTGAGCAATTCTTGTCAGAAATGTTCAACCCCGCGGCTTACCCAGATCGGCACATCAGCATGGAGGGCATTTATGAATATGGCTCGCGTGCAGGGGTATGGCGCTTGCTGCGTGAATTTGAACAACGCAAACTGCCACTTACCGTTTTTGGTGTGGCCACCGCGCTTCAAAGGTGCCCCGATGTGTTGGCTGCATTTCAAGAATTGGGCTACGACATTGCGTGCCATGGTTTGAAATGGATTCACTACCAAAACATCGATGAGGCCACCGAACGCGCGCACATGGCCGAGGCCATGGACATCCTGCAAAAACTCAGCGGTGAAAGGCCCTTGGGTTGGTACACCGGCCGCGACAGCCCCCGCACCCGCCGCTTGGTGGCAGACTTTGGCGGCTTTGAATACGACAGCGACTACTACGGCGACGATCTGCCTTTTTGGATGAAGGTTGAGAAAACGGATGGCCAAGTTGCGCCTCAATTGATCGTGCCCTACACCCTAGATTGCAACGACATGCGCTTTGCAATGCCTCAAGGTTATTCGCATGCCGATCCGTTTTTTCAATACATGAAAGACACTTTTGATGCACTCTACAAAGAGGGCAATCCACAAGGCCTGAACCGTCCCAAAATGATGAGCATCGGCATGCACTGTAGGTTGCTAGGAAGGCCTGGGCGCATCACCGCCATTCAAAGATTTTTAGACCACATCCAAGCTCACGATCATGTCTGGATCTGCCGCCGCTTAGACATTGCGCGCCATTGGAAAACCACCCACCCTTACACACCATGACACTTAGCCTAGAACAACTCAATACAGCCTCGCCCCAAGAGGCCATGCAACTCTTAGATGGCTTGTATGAACACTCGCCATGGATTGCAGAAGGCGCGCTCAAGCACCGCCCTTTTGCGTCTTGGGTGCACTTGAAACACTGCATGGCGCTGGTGCTCAAAGATGCCAGCAGAGATGCTCAAGTCAGTCTTATTCGCGCTCACCCCGAGCTGGCAGGCAAAGCCATGGTGCGCAAAGAATTGACCACAGAATCTACCAACGAGCAAAGCAAAGCGGGCCTCACTGAATGCAGCCCTGCTGAGTTTGAAAAAATTCAAAGCCTCAACGCTGCCTACAATCAAAAGTTTGGATGGCCTTTTATTTTGGCCGTCAGAGGGCCGCGCGGACTAGGCCTCAACAAACACCAAATCATGGCCACGTTTGAAAGACGCCTAAACGGTCACCCAGATTTTGAGCTGCAAGAATGCCTGCGCAACATTCACCGAATTGCTGAAATTCGTTTGAACGACAAAACCAATTGCCACCCGCTTCAAGGCCAGCAAGTTTGGGATTGGCAAGAAGACTTGTCGCAATACAGCGACCCTGGTTTCAAAGAAGCAGGGCAACTGACTGTGACCTATCTCACAGACGCCCACATGGCTTGCTCACAAAGCATCCAAAGCACCATGAAATTGGCGGGCTTTGACGAAGTCTATGTCGATGCTGTGGGCAATGTAGTGGGCCGTTATCACCCCAGCGTGACGGGCGCCAAGTACCTCATGACTGGCAGCCATTTCGACACCGTTCGCAATGGCGGCAAACACGATGGGCGCTTGGGTATTTATGTGCCCATTGCCTGTGTTCAAAAATTGGCACAAGCAAAGCAACGCTTGCCCATTGGTCTTGAAGTCGTGGCATTTGCAGAAGAAGAAGGCCAGCGCTACAAAGCCACCTTCTTGGGCTCTGGCGCTTTGGTCGGGCAGTTCAACCCTGACTGGCTATCGCAGACTGATGCCAACGGCATCTCCATGCGCGATGCCATGAAAAAAGCAGGCTTGAATGAAAACGAGATTCCCAACATTCAACGCAAACCTGCCGACTATGTGGGCTTCGTTGAAGTGCACATTGAGCAAGGCCCTGTGCTCAATGAAATGAATTTACCCTTGGGCATTGTGAGCTCCATCAATGGCAGCGTGCGTTATGTGTGCGAAATGGTGGGCATGGCCAGTCATGCAGGCACCACGCCCATGGACCGCCGGCGGGATGCTGCTTGCGCAGTGGCCGAGCTGGCTCTGTACATGGAAAAACGCGCCGCTGCAGACGGCGATTCTGTGGCCACCATTGGACAACTCCAAGTGCCCAATGGTTCGATCAATGTGGTGCCTGGCAAATGCACGTTCTCGATGGACATGCGCGCGCCCCTTGACCCTCAGCGAGACGCCTTAGAAAAAGATGTGTTGAACGCGCTCGATGAAATTTGCAACCGACGCGGCCTTGTTTGCCACCGTGAAGCGACCCTTAGAGCACCAGCAGCACCTAGCGCGCCTGATTGGCAAGCGCGCTGGGAGAACGCCTTGAAAGACATGGGCGTGCCCCGCTTTGTGATGCCCAGTGGCGCGGGCCACGACGCTATGAAGCTGCATGAAGTCATGCCCCAGGCCATGCTCTTTGTGCGCGGCGAAAACAGTGGCATCAGCCACAACCCCTTGGAATCTTCAACCACCGATGACATGCAACTTTGCATTGATGCGTTTGAACATGTCTTGCACCAACTCGCTTGAATTTAAAAAAAATGACCGTCCAACTTTCGACTTACCAAGAACTTGATCAATGGATCGATGCCCACTTCGAAGAGCAAGTTCAATTTCTGCAAGCCTTGGTGCAAGTGCCGACTGACACACCCCCGGGCAACAACGCACCCCATGCCCAAAAAACCACTGAGCTTCTAAAAAAAATAGGGTATGTCGCCGAACAATTTTCGGTACCTGAAGCCGAGGTCAAAGCTTATGGCCTGACCTCCCTCACCAACCTCATTGTGCGCAGACCTTTCGGAGCAGGCGGCAAAACCATTGCCTTGAATGCGCATGGCGATGTGGTGCCGCCCGGAGAAGGCTGGACGCATCCACCCTACGGCGCTGAAATCGAAAATGGCCAGATGTTTGGCCGCGCCACGGCAGTGAGCAAATGTGATTTTTCGACCTTTACCTTTGCACTGCGCGCGGTCGAGGCATTGCAAGCCAAAAACAATTTGGCACTCAAAGGCAATGTTGAATTGCATTTCACCTACGACGAAGAATTTGGCGGCGAAAAAGGACCTGGCTGGTTACTCGACAAAGGCCATACACGCCCCGACCTCATGATTGCAGCAGGCTTTAGCTATCAAGTGGTCACAGCACACAATGGTTGCCTGCAAATGGAAGTCACTGTTCACGGCAAGATGGCCCATGCGGCCATTCCCGATACGGGTGTTGATGCGCTTCAAGCAGCCGTTCAGATTTTGAGCAGCCTGTATGCGCAAAACAATCTCTACAAACAAATCAGCTCGAAAGTTGAAGGCATCAATCACCCCTATTTGAATGTGGGCCGCATTGAAGGTGGCACCAATACCAATGTGGTGCCCGGCACAGTCAGCTTCAAACTAGACCGCCGCATGATTCCGGAAGAAATTCCAGAGCAAGTAGAAGCCAACATTCGCCAGGTCATTGCAGATGCAGTCAATGACTTTAACCAAGGCCGGTCTTCTGATGCCTTGGTCAGTGTTGCCATCAAACGCATTCTCATGGCCCATGCCATGAAGCCCCTGTCAGGCAATGCGCCCTTGGTGCAAGCCATTCAGAAACACGGCGGCGAAATTTTTGGTGAACCCATTCCCGCCATGGGAACGCCCCTGTACACAGACGTTCGCTTGTATGTTGAAAAAGGCATTCCGGGCGTGATTTATGGTGCGGGCCCTCGCACGGTTTTAGAATCTCATGCCAAACGAGCGGATGAACGGCTGAATTTAGAAGATTTGCGAAAAGCGACCCAAGTTATTTCACGCACTCTTTTGGATCTTCTGAACTGATTCCGAGCCATTTTGGGGCGTGCAAGGGTTTTACCGAGGCTCAAAGAGGCATAAATTGTATACAGTTTATGCAACAATGTGCCTTTTCATGCACCTCATAATGGCATCGATATTGCTAAGTCCTTTGACACACTTAACCTCATTTTTTTAATCGGAGCTCCTATGAAAAAACGTTTCCTTCTGAAGACCACGGCCGCATTGTTAGCGACTTGCGCTTTTGGCTTGGCACAAGCTCAAAACACACCCATCAAATTTCAACTCGACTGGCGTTTTGAAGGCCCTTCTGCCTTGTTCCTCACGCCTGTTGCCAAGGGCTATTTTAAAGATGCCAAGCTCGACGTCACGGTTGACGCAGGCAATGGTTCTGGCGCCGCAGTCACCCGCGTTGCGTCTGGCAGTTACGACATTGGTTTTGCAGACTTGGCAGCCCTGATGGAATTCCACGCCAACAACCCCGAAGTACCCAACAAACCTGTGGCCATCATGATGGTCTACAACAACACGCCTGCATCGGTCATGGCGCTCAAAAAATCTGGCATCAAAACGCCAACCGATTTGGCAGGCAAGAAATTGGGCGCACCCGTTTTTGACGCAGGTCGCCGCGCTTTCCCCATCTTCCAAAAAGCCAACAACATTGGCAATGTGACTTGGACGGCCATGGACCCCCCACTGCGTGAAACCATGCTGGTTCGCGGCGACGTCGATGCCATCACAGGCTTCACCTTCACCTCTTTGCTCAACATCGAAGCCCGCGGCGTCAAAGCCGATGATGTGGTTGTCATGCAATACCCAGAATTTGGCGTCAAGCTCTATGGCAACGCCATCATTGCATCACCCAAAATCATCAGAGAAAATCCAGCGGCAGTCAAAGCTTTCTTAGCCGCCTTCACCAAAGGTGCCAAGGATGTCATTAACAATCCTGCTGCTGTCATTGCCGATGTCAAAGCGCGCGACGGCATCATCAACGTAGAACTCGAAACACGCCGCTTGCAGTTGGCCATCGACACCGTGATCAACAGCCCCTCAGCACGTGAAGAAGGTTTTGGCCAAATCAGAGGCCCTCGCCTGTCCCTCATGGCCTCTCAAGTGTCCGATGCGTTCAACACCAAAACACGTGTCAAGGCCGATGACATTTGGAATGGTTCTTTCTTGCCAAGCGCCAAAGAACTCGACATCTTGCCAAAAGCTAAAAAGTAATTGATCTAGGCGGCCTGTTTTGACCACTGCAAATTTCGTTGATTTTCAAAATGTTTGGTTGGCCTACAACGACGAGTTGTTAGCGCAAAACCACTACGCAGTTGAAGACATCAACTTGCAAGTCAAGCAGGGCGAGTTCATTGCCATTGTGGGCCCATCGGGTTGCGGCAAGTCCACCTTCATGAAGCTGACCACGGGGCTTAAGCGCCCTAGCAAAGGTCAGATTTTTGTAGATGGTCAGCCCGTCACAGGTCCCTTGAAAATCAGTGGCATGGCGTTCCAAGCACCGTCCTTGTTGCCATGGCGCACCACGCTAGACAACGTCTTGCTGCCGCTTGAAATTGTGGAGCCCTTTCGCTCCCAGTTCAAACAACGCAAAGCAGAGTTTGCAGAGCGCGCCAGCAAGCTCTTAAGAACCGTGGGCTTGGGTGGCTACGAAGACAAATTTCCATGGCAACTCTCAGGCGGCATGCAACAGCGCGCCAGCATTTGCCGCGCACTCATTCACGAACCCAAAATGTTGTTGCTAGACGAGCCCTTTGGCGCGCTCGATGCCTTCACTCGAGAAGAGTTGTGGTGCATTTTGCGCGACCTCTGGACCGAGCAAAAGTTCAACGTCATTTTGGTCACGCACGATTTGCGTGAGTCTGTTTTCTTGGCCGACACGGTCTATGTCATGAGCAAAAGCCCGGGCAGGTTTGTGGTCAAAAAAGAAATTGACTTGCCACGTCCTCGCGATCTGGAAGTGACCTACACGCCCGAGTTCACCCACATCGTTCACGAATTGCGTGGCCACATTGGTGCCATGCGCAAAACTGGCGCTGTGACTAACCCATAAGCAGGTGAATTGTGAATAAAAAAACGATAGAAGCAAGCGCACCCTGGATTTTGCTGGTGCTCACGCTTGTCATTTGGCAAGCCATCTGCACCATTTTCAAAGTTTCAGAATTCATTTTTCCAAGCCCCTACCGCATTGCACAACAAACCGTTGAATTCAGCGGCGTCATTGCGGCCCATGCATGGCGCACTTACTGGGTCACCATGGCCGGGTTTGGCATTGCCATCGTGGTGGGTGTTTTGTTAGGTTTCGTCATTGGCAGTTCCCGCTTGGCTTATGCCGCGGTCTACCCCCTCATGACGGCCTTCAATGCGCTGCCAAAAGCCGCCTTTGTGCCCATCTTGGTGGTTTGGTTTGGCATTGGCATCGGCCCCGCCATCCTGACCGCCTTCCTGATCAGCTTCTTCCCCATCATGGTCAACATTGCCACAGGCTTGGCCACCCTTGAACCCGAGTTAGAAGACGTACTACGCGTTCTGGGTGCAAAGCGTTGGGATGTCTTGGTCAAAGTGGGCCTGCCCCGCTCAATGCCCTATTTCTTTGGCTCCCTCAAAGTGGCCATCACTTTGGCTTTTGTAGGCACCACTGTGTCAGAGATGACGGCGGCCAATGAAGGCATTGGCTATTTGCTCATTTCAGCGGGCTCTGCCATGCAAATGGGCTTGGCTTTCTCTGGCTTGGTGGTGGTGGGCGCCATGGCCATGGTGATGTACGAGCTTTTTAGCTACATTGAGAAGCACACCACAGCTTGGGCGCACCGTAGCACCAACAACGAGTAAACACCTGGTTTGTGTAATTTGCTGTTGGCAAACGACACAAATTTACTGATTTCTTTGATAAGTATTCTAAAGGCTTGACCTTTAAAGCCGATTCCCTACGATGCACACATGTATGGAAATGCCGCATAGGTATTTCACATTTTTGCAATCTTCATGGAATCCTTTCACATGACAGAAAATGTTCACACACAAGATGCTGATCAAGCAGCACCCGTCATTTCGGGCATGCCCAACAAATCCGATATTTTGTTTCTTATCTTTCTAGCTTGCGTCATGGCCACTGTGGCATGGGTTGGCGTTTTGGCATACAAAGAGGGCTACAAAAACGAAGTCACCAAGCACAACGGCGAAGCTTGGATGAAGTGGCTGAAAGACAACAGCGAAGCCCGTACCCAGCCAGGCTTCAGCGTTGAAAATTGTGCGTCCAGCGAAACAGAGCGCAAACGATGGGGCGATTGCTTCAAAGAACTGACAGAAAAAGTGGACCCCCTCAATAACCTGACCAACCCATTTACCAATGTGCCGGTTCATTTTGTTGCCAAATGCGACCCCAAGGATAGAAGCACCGTTGGTGCCATCTTTCTAGAAAAACTGGTGGCAACCCCAATGGGTTCGGCCATTCCCGTGGTGGCCTCTCAGTTGGTTGACACCGATCCCATCGACACCAAATTAAGCATCAGGCTAACGGTGTGCGACAAGGGTGGCTACGCCAACAAAGTTGATGAATTTGAATTCTAAGGAACACGATCATGCAAATCAATGACTTAGAAGCCCAACTCATCACCGACCACGAAGCCCAAATTTCGAGCGATTTACCCTTTCGGGAATGGCTTTATGCTTGGTTGTTAAACCCTAACATTGAGGGCAATTATCAAAAAACCATTGACAGGTGGATTGCCATCTTGATTGTAGCCAATTTGTTCGTACTGATCTTCGAGCACGTTCCTGCCATCAATGCACTCTATTCAACCTGGTTTCATTACTTTGACGTGGCCTCAGTGGTCATTTTCACCATTGAGTACTTGGTTCGTTTCTACCTAGCGCCCGAAGACGAAGAGTTTAAAAAACACCGATTCGCGCGGGCCAAATATGCCACCAGTCCCTTCGCCATCATTGATTTGATCGCCATCCTGCCTTTCTTTTTGCAAGCCTTTATTTCCATTGACTTGCGCTACCTTCGGTTCTTGCGACTGCTGCGAATCTTGAAGCTCTTCCGAGTTTTAATTCCAGCTTACAAAGCATTCAGCATTGCCAACAAAGGCCGCACCTTCCGCCAGCGCGTGCATGCTCTGGTGTTTCCCAGTGCCTACGGTGGCGAATTGCACAACCTTTATGACTCTTTCATTGTGGTCTGGGTGGTCATCTCTGTTTTGGCTGTGATCTTGGAATCTGTGCACAGTATTCATTACTTGCTGAACATGGAGTTTCTCATTCTGGATGCCATTGCGGTTTCCATCTTCACCTTTGAGTACTGCCTTCGCATGTACTGTTGCGTTGAAGAGCCTGGGTACAAGAAGGCCTTTGCGGGAAGGCTCAAAATGGCCAAATCCACCTCGTCCATCATCGACTTGTTGGCCATTGCACCTTTCTTCTTAGAGGTGTTCTTACACCACCTGATTGACTTGCGATTCATGCGAGTGTTCCGCTTGCTCCGATTGCTCAAGCTCACGCGCTACACAGGCGCCACACAATCACTGATGAAAGTGATCGCTCGCGAATGGCCTGTGATGGCCGCCTCAGCCTTCATCATGTTGTTACTGGTGGTCATGACCGCCAGCTTGGGCTATTTGTTTGAGCACGAAGCTCAGCCTGAAAAGTTTGAGAACATTCCCCAGTCCATTTACTGGGCGGTGATCACACTGGCCTCTGTGGGTTATGGCGATATTTCACCCGTCACACCGGCTGGCCGCGCCATGACCATTGTGCTGGCTTTGATCGGCATTGGTATTTTTGCGATCCCTGCTGCGCTTTTGTCTTCAGCTTTCAGTGACCAACTTAAATCGGACCGCGAAGCCTTGGTGAACAAGCTTTTCGAAATGTTGGCAGACGGCAACATTGACGAAGAAGAGGCTCTGTACATCAAAACAGAAGCCAAGCGCTTGCACTTAAGTGATGAAGAGGTGAAACTCTTAATTGAAAAAGCGAAGCGAGAACGCGAACTGATGGACGACGTTGCAATTCTGCCTTTGCACAAAATTGCAACCAACACAGATCACACCATCGAACACTTCAAGCACCTGTTGGGTCAAGTTAGACAACTTAGCTTGTTGACAGATCAAGAAAAGTTTAATGCAGCCATAGACGGCTCTGAAAGACTGACTGAAACAGACAAGAAGCTTTGGGCCTTGATTGGCCTTCAGCAATCATCCTCCAAGTAACATCAGCCTTGTGTAATTGGGGTCAGATCAACATTAATTTGCTGACCCCCCAAACCTTGGTCCAAATTTGGCTTAGAACAAGGTTACAATTCCCCCCGCAGGAAGTGTGGCAGAGTGGTCGATTGCACCGGTCTTGAAAACCGGCGGCTCGAAAGGGCCCGTGAGTTCGAATCTCACCGCTTCCGCCAATATGTCAAGTAAATAGAGGCTCTCAGGGGCCTTCATTCATTTTTCCCCACATTTTTCCCCGCATAGACTGTTCTTTGGTCAAAACCAGCCTGCAGTGCTTGGACACTTGCGAGATCAAAAGCAAGACCCCCGCCCCTTCCAAATTACAGCCTAGCCAGATCCGACCCATCCCGTACCCCCACTTATTGACGATGGGACTCCTGATAGCTTTCGCATACTATTTTGCTCAAACCAGTACCTTTGGCTGGATATGCACCTAGCCACCCCATCTTCTTTTGATTAATATTTGGGTCTATCAAGATCCTTCTGCGCTTTCTTGCTTTTGTCCTGAT
>Ga0209356_1000105_pt1 | contig 29353 bp, 13 predicted proteins | sample LauGreFaBDMM15SN_2_FD_188213 | JGI IMG/M metagenome (GOLD analysis project Ga0209356, IMG submission 188213) | Freshwater lake microbial communities from Lake Michigan, USA - Fa13.BD.MM15.SN (SPAdes) (version 2) | ecosystem: Environmental > Aquatic > Freshwater > Lake | place: Lake Michigan, USA...
TCATCGTATTGCCTCCAGATGCCTCTTGAGTGCCTGTCTACGTGCTTTTGCTTGACGTAGTGCCTGTGGTTTTAAAGTGCGCTTAGCGTCCTTCCTAGAGTGGTGCTGCCAGTTTGGCGTGGTCATCGGTCTGATGCGTTTCTACCAGTATATAGGGTTCTGTCGCTCCTGTCAAGCGGTGTCAGCAGATTGGAAAAAATTAGACGAAACTAATCCATCACGAACGAACTTACGAATAACATAATAGATATTACCCACAGATTTATCATCTATAACCACAAAAGGAGTAGAATAGTTCCAATTTTTAGCAATTACCGTAGTATAATGTTCAATTGTAACATCTTTGCCCACTTCAATAAAAACTGAATTTATTGAAAGAGATGAATACAATTCTTTTAGTAACTTTAAACTATACAAATCATTATTCTGTTGATCAATATATGTTTCAACTTTCATTGTTTTTACTTCCAAAGGAATTATCATGAGGTATTGTGCCATCTGGAGCTATGACATATACATGTATCCAATATTTTTCTTCTACAAAACCTTTTGGTGGAAACCATTCAACACATTTTCCTGTGGCATATTCTTGAGTAGATAATTCATAAAATGTGTAGTCATTACCAAATATTTCTTCATATTCCGTTTCTGAAATAATATCAGAATAATACTCTTTTACATTTTTTTTATCTTCTGCATTCAAAAAATAGTGATAATTGGTGTTATCTATGCATAAAATGTATTTTTGTTCTATTTTAGCACATAAAGCACATAATTCATATATTCGCATCGGATTCATTGAAATTAACATATCACTCTTCCTCCGATTCATTTAACTCTGGTTGCCAATCTAAATTCATATGATTATCCTCAATAAATTTAATGAAGTCATCCAATGTATTTTCTTTAGTAACTACATTAATATCAACATTTTCTAGTGGGAGAGTTGTAATAGCAACTGCTAGATAATTTAATATTTTTTGAGTGTAATTTTCTAAATTATTATTTGTTAATTTATAATAATGATACTCTTTTGTTTTGGGTTCTGGTTCTTTTGACAAATACGGCAGAGTATAATTTCTTTTTTTGTAAACGTCTGGGCTAATTGGAAATAAAATATCGTATGGATCAGATTCTTCTTGCTCTTGTGGAATATTTCTTAAATTAGTTCTATACAATTTCCACATTTCTTTATCTTCACTAGATACAGGAGAATCTTCATAAAAAGACCAGTCACTTTCTTCCAACATAAATTTACGCAGTAATCTAATTTTATTCCAATTAACTATACTTTGACCGACATATTCTGCTTTTAGTTTATTATTATAAGTATTTTTATCAGATGAAATGTATAGGATGTAAAGTTCTACAATTTTATCATATAAATTATCTATTTCTTCTTTGGGAATTTCTTTTGATGGAAATTCATAAGAAGACCAGTAAAATTCATTTGTTTTAAAATTTTTAAGATATTTGTTTTTTGTTACCAATACTTCGCCAGTAGACGAATAAGAAAAAATTTCTAACTTATCTTTGTCAGAATCCCATAATGGATATAATAAATTAACAAAATTTTGTTGCCAAAAATCCTGAGTAATAGTATGAGTTTTGTTTTTATATGTGATGCTTTTTTGCGAAGCATTCAAATACAACGCTGGTTTTAATGTATCATTCATTTTAGTATTCCTTTATGTCTTAGTAAACCATCCCGTTAATATGTATTTATCTTCAGTATACACAGTCAATCCTCTATGAACATGAGTTAATCCTGCAGGCCATATAATCACGCTACCACAAGATGGAATAATTCTTCTTTTTTGATATAAAAATTCAGTTTCTCCTTCACCAGCAGGTATGTCGTTTAAATATATGGCCCAAACTAATTCTCTGTTTGATGTCTCAAATGACATATTTTCATAATGCCATGCGTGGTAAGCGCCTCCTGGCATAGTTTTTTGTGATTTTACAAAATAAGACCTTAAATTTACTGTGCTTAATTGAGAATATTCTTCAATATAATGCATCAGACAACAATTTAAATATTCATTAACTTTACCAGTTAATTCACTATCTACATCGTTTAACATAACAGAAATATCATGCCTGCCAATTTTTTTATTTTGAAATTGTTTATTTCCTTTCATGATAAGATGAGAAGAATTACCAATCGCTTTTTCTACAGAATTAATGATATCGTCACACAATATTTTGGGAACAAAATTATTCCAAGTTCCGATAAAATCATCAAAATTTCCAACCATCAAGTCAATTGGTATTAATAGTTTGTCATTCATAATTTTAAAATGCTTTAATTAAGTATTTACTCTTATGGTATCTAGTCACCAAAGGAATAGGAGTTTTTGGCGTTGCTGTAGCTGTTGTTGATATTGGAGTAGAACTACTTAATTTGAATGTACCATCACTTACAGTAATTCCCGAATTTGTTGCGCTAACAACTCGTCTAACCTCATCAATTCCTGTAGCATTTCCTGTATTATTTGCGTTTCCAGGAAGAGAAGATGATCCTGAAGTAACAAATTCAGATATTTCTTGTGGATCATAAAAAATAGTAACAGAAGATAAACCATATGTATCACCATCAATACTACCAGTAGATAATCTTTGTTGCCGCAAAATTAAACTTGTTCCCGAACTCCTCAGTGAACTTTCGGGACTAATATTGATAGTATACTGATTCCATCCAGATAACGTTGTTGTGCTAAATGTTACTACATCATAAAACACAGCTGAAGTACTACCACTTAATTGATAATATAAATCTAAATTTTGAGATGTATCAGCACCGCCATTACTACCATCCCCAATTCTCACCGAAAATATAATTCTATTAACAGCAGATAAATCTAAAGCAACAAATTTCAATTCTCTAGCTCCTGTTCCAGCAAATTTAATATACTTGGTAACTTTACCATCAAAAGAAGGATTACCAGATCCAGTTGGAATTGTAAATCCTCCATTACTACCTGTTCCATTGCCAGCAGCAACTACATCAGTTTGATCTGGCGAAGAAGTATCAAATAATGGACTGTTAAAAGCATTTCCGCTTGGTATTCCACTTGAATTACAGTTATAATATCTTCCAGCGGCTACTGATGTTCCTATTACGTTAGGATCGCCGCCAGTTTGTTCAAAATATTCAAATTTATTGCGTCCCAAAGTTCCAGCACCAGCACCAGCACTACCAGCACCACCCGCATTTCCAAGAGTCAATCCTCCGATAACTAAACTATTTTGTAAATTTACTCCAGTAATACTAAATTTAAATCTCACTCCAGAACCACCGCCACCTCCAGCAGTTCCATAATAACTTTGATCTACTGTAGCAACATAACTGATATATCCATCATTATTACCATTATTACCCAAAGACAAACTTGGCTCACCAATTATTTTATTTACATTATAAGCACTTTTCCCAATAAATCCACCTGCTCCACCATTACCACCATCTGAAGTATGTCCCAATCCAGCAGGACCACCTGGACCGCCGCCAAGAGCACCAGAACCAGCAAGTCCTGCACCAGCGCCACCACCTCCACCTGCTCCACCACTACACCCAGAGACACCACCATTTGCTCCAGGACCAAAATCCATAACAGAGAAAGGAGTAACAGTAAAAGATGCACCTTGTTGTCCAGGTCCACCAGTAGAACAGACATCAAATTGTCCAGCACCGTAAGGTAATGTGTTCCAACCACCACCAGACCCACCAGCACCACCACCGCCACCCGCACCTAAAATTGGACTGCTAGCAAAATATAATCCAGTAGATCCACCACCACCACCGCCAGATCCACCGTTACCCCAATAACCAACTCCACCTATTCCACCAGTTGATGCCCCCACTCCACCAGGGGGGTATCCAGCTGCATCGGTAGTTGATCCTTCAGTTAAATTACCACCAGGATTTCCTTTTTTTCCAATTCTTGCGGTGAAAGATCCTGACCCAAGTGATGCAACATTAATAGCAGCTACAAGTTTTGCTCCAGATCCACCAGGACCACCAAGAATACTAGGATCACACGCGGCATTTCCTTCATTTGTAGTCCGAAATCCATCACCTCCACCTGCACCAACAAGTGTCACTGTTAATGTTTGTGCTCCTGCGGGTAAAGGAAAATCTCCATCAGCAGTAATCGTAACTGCAGGACTAGTTACAATATTTGGAATTAGATTTGATGTTCCATATCCTCCTGTTCCCATTGTAACCACACCAGGAATAGCAAAAGTATCAATTATTCCACCTGGAATTGATAAATTTGCTGCTGGAGTAGTTGAGACGCCACTTGATCCACTGTTTCCATTATTTGTCACAATTTGAGAAAATTTAGTATTTGCAGCTAAAGACGGTGGAATTGTGGTAGTAAATGCACCACTACCTTCCTGATATAATACTGTTCCTGCAGCACCGCCGTCCCCAGTCATTGAACCTCCTCTACCTCCAGATGTTTTTATTGTATAAAGGGTTCCGTCAAGAGTAAATATAAAACTATTATCTCCTGCGTTAGTGCCACTAGCAATACTAGACGCTCCTCCGCCACCAGATGAAACTAAATCTACTTCTATTCTAAAAAAAGCAGCAGGTGGTGGTGGTGTGATAGTACCCGCTGCAGTTTGCTCATAAGATGGTGATATTAATTGATAACTTCCTGGATTAATTACTACAATTGATTTACCTCCAATAATTGTATTATTATCAACAACCCACATTCTAGGATCTACTGTAACAAGTCTAGTATCAAAAAATCCATTAGCAGATCTTAATACAATGACGCCAGTGGATGTTGCTGGAGGTGCTGGATTAGGAGCAGTTAATGGAGCATTATATGGGATATATTTAAAAGATGTTCCCGTTAACCCAACAGCACTAACTGTATATTGCCCATTAAATGCTGCTTCATTAGCTCCACTGATAGATACTACACTTCCAGCAACAAGACCATGTGCGATAGTTGTAGTGACAGAAACAAGTTTAGTTATGCTATCATAAGTTAAATTACCTTGAACTGGAATTGGGGGCGTATCGGTTGATCTATAATTTGTCAATCCGTTAGTAACTGTAAATTCTCCAATTCCACTAATATTTCCGTAAGTAGCAACTGATGTACTAGTTAATCTTTTTCCAATTATACCATGACTATGCTCCAATGGAGATCCATCAAGAACTGCTTCACTAACACCAGTCGCTGTTGCAGGTCTAATTGAAGCTAATGATTCACCTGGAGTAAATGGAAGAATACTCCCGTTAAATTTTGTATAACCAATAGCAAATTTATCTACCGCATTAAAAGAAGTTGCGTTTTCTGTACCTTCATTTGGTTCGGCATTAAGTAAAATATGAGAATGAACAATTGGTCTAGTTAAGCGATATCCTCTCATCGGTCCCATAGTAAAACTGGTATTCCCTATTAATGCAGAAGATACAGTTGTGCTAATATCAGAATATCCACTGGTTTTTATATCACCAACTACGTAAAAACTAGGATCAGCAATAGTTGCTGTAGAAATAAACCACGCACCACCAGTTGCTCCAACATCTGCATTTGATCTAGATTCAATAGTTGATGATCCAGCTCCAGCAATACCAGAATTAGAATAACCTATCAACTTTCTTTGTCTATAATCAGGAACTCTAAACTTTCCAATAATATAAGGGAAATCATTTAGATTATAATTTTTTACTATTGTAAATACTGGATAAGTTGTAAGAGATGCCCATCCAAGAGTATACGTAGGTTTATTAACAGCAGAACCAGAAACGCCAGAAACTTTATATAAAAATTCAGTATTTGCAGAAACAGTTATAGTAGTCGTAGTTGGAGCAACTAATTGGTAACTAGTATTTAATGCTAGTAATCCCGAGGGAAAATTACCAAGATTAGTAATTCTTATATTTGCCCCGAACGGAAAAGGTCTTTTTACAAAATTCTGACCAGAATCTTTAGAATTTTGTGTTAATGATTGATCACGAGAAAAAACTAGATAAAAATCATCTCCATCAAATAATGATCTTAAAATACTACCATTTGCTGAAGTATTTGCTGGAGAATATCCATTTGCTACATCAGTTGTTTGTAAATATTTATTTTCTATTATTTCATACAATCCTGGATAATCTCTGATATTATAAAGAGAACCATCACAATACAAAAATCCAAAATAAGAATAATGAGGTAATTCTATTTGACTTCTACTAGGTAATCCAGGATCTAAATCAGCAATATCAGAATTTCTAGAATAAAAATCCGCAAGAACGGGAACAACAGAACCAACAGGAACATATGATCCTTTTTTGTCTAAGTAAAAATTTTTATATTTGTTTCTGTATGTTGACATTATTATACCTTAATTAAGTATTCTACCACGATGTATGGTTGAATATAGTTATCTGCTTTCTTTTCTGATGTAGTTTTTATAGAAACTGTAGACACCAATCCCTCTGATGAAAAATTTTGTGCTGTAGTTTGAACACTATATGTATGTGGACTTGCAGTCAAAGGAACTATATGTTTATGAAGTGCATCGTTTCCAGTATCAGTTGTCTGTGTGGTGATATTACTTACTCCAGTATATCCAGTCGTTATAGAATCTCCTTGAGCAAAAGGTAAATTAGTTCCAGTATACGAAGCGGGTAAAGCAATTGACACATCGCTAGTAGTTGGGCCAGCAAAATTACACAAAAAAGAAGAACTTAGGCTACATTTTAAATATCCAGTGGAACTATAAGTATTAGTACCAATAACGCTAGTAATTGTTCTTTGTGAATAATTTCCTCCTGTAGCTCGTACAGGATAAACACCAGATGCTCCACTTGCAGGAATTAAACAAGAAAACCCACCAGCAGATTGATTAAATTTACAAGTAGTTGTACACAATTGAACATAATTATAACCAGACGCAGGGCTGGCGTGTGGTCCTGATGCAGTTTCTGCGCTATGTTGGCATAGTTTTTGAAATGTATTAGGAAACCATGTATTAACATTTAAACTGCTTGTATTCCTGTTAAAATTATTTTGCGTTTGTGCCGAATTGCTTCCGCCATAATTTATAGTTCTGCTTCTAGTAGTAGTGCTGAAGTGAGCATGTGGTACTATCCCAAGACCAGGAATTTCTGTTGTTTCAGTATAATCTCCTAAAGTTCTAGAAAAAGCTGGTTCACCTCTTAACGCAACTGTTGTTGAAGGAAGAAAAAAACTTCCACTATAAGTTAACGTATATACTGGATCTATATTGGATAATACATCTAATCCTATTCCAGATTTTTTTAAAGTAGTTCCAAGAGAATTTTCATATTCCAAATCATTAAAATTTCCAGCATTAGATGAAGCAGTAGCTCTGATATGTTTAACTAGTAAATCAGGAACTTGAAATTGGTCATCTCTTAAAAATGTTGCTGTTTGTTTAAACTTAGAGTCAATACCAGTACCTAATACTTCTGCTAACAAAGGATATACACTAGCAGAGTAAACTGATCCATCACATCTAATATATCCAGATGGCAATAATTTTTTATTATTAGTATCTGTTGGTTCATTACTTTGTAATTGCGTTGGAAAAGTAATAATAGAACCAGTTAATGTTCCCAACTTAGATTTTTCTTTGTTGTAAAATTTTGCCATTTTATTACTAGTACGCCTTTATAATATAAAGTACAGTTTGCGACGGAGTATTTGTATTTACACTTATATTTATTGCTCTGTCAACATTTATTGGAGTTACACTACCAGTTCCAACGTTATTATACAATATGGTGGAACTAATTCCCAATCCTCCTCTGTTCATTTCTAAATCAATCGTCGCATGATTATGAGACGCCATACCTGAACTAGCGTATGATTCTTGGTTATGAGATAATGTAGTGGCATATGTTTGTGTTGGAGTATCGGAATAAAAATTTCTAACTCCTTGATAAGTAGCAGAAACAGGAATTGATCCAGTAACAGCTGTTTGTTGTATGTTGCTAATTCTATCTCCAGTATCTGTATATGATTTTGTGTTAGCATAATCTGGTATTTGCCTAGAAATAACACGAGGAATTACCGTATCAGTTGAAAGAAATGTTTTAAAACTATCAGTTTCAACTAAAGAAGTAGCATCTTCATCATAAAAAGTTAAATTAATTGTTGGACTACTGATAGAATCTGGTGTAGAATTTGCTCCCTCGTTTCCCAAAGCAGTAACGCTAATCCAGTCGCCTGATTGCGTTTGAGCATTTCCAGCACCAAACACTTTAGCGTATGCACCACTAAGACCAACTGAATTATATTGAATACCTTGAGCAGTATTTCTGGGGTGAGTATGAGCTGGAGTGTGATCTATTCCCAATTTACGAGGAATAGTATAAAAGGTATCCAAATATGATGGATCTCCAACACTTACTCCAGTTAATCTACCAGCAAGACTATTAGATGGTTCTGTTCTAAAAGCAATATCAACATAAGTAGTAAAAAATGTAAGTGATGCTGCAGTTGTTCCATTTTCTGAAACATAAGCGCCAATAATAGTAGATTCAGTACTAGTTAGTAAAGATGGTTCAATATCAACTAATGCTCGTTGATTGAAATTTGGCAAATTAAAAATATCAATAGATCCAGTTCTCTGTCCATCCAAATCAAAATTAGGATAAGAATTTATAATACCAATAGGAGGTCCGCCAGTTTCTTTGTATGGTCCATATGTATTGCCAATAGTTAAAGCAAGCAGTGGATAATCTGCCGCGTTTAACTGCCTTCCATCACAAACTATCCATCCTTTTGGTATAGCATCATCCAACGATGAAGTTACTGAACTTCCACACCACGGCAATATAGTACCGACTGGAGCAGCATTAATAGTTTTTACTCTATTATAATTTGCCATAAATCAAACCTCCATTAACCACCAACCTTGTACGGTTGCGGTAATTCCAACTTGACCATTACTGTCACTACTTCCTAAGTAAATGAGAGTAAACGCAGCATTCGGGGTTTGAACTACTAATTCACCAGAAGGATATGCAGTAGATCTACCACCAAATAAAGTTCCAGTTGCATCTCCCTGAACTTTAACTCCCGTTCCTGGTGCTCTAATGACTAATGTAGTTTGATAACTTAGAGCACCACCAACTTCAATAACTCTAACAGTATCTCCAGTTGCTGCAACAGTCGGCAATGTTAATATTAAAGTATCTTGTGAAGAAACATTAACCATATAAACAATATTTGGTTTTAAAATTTTATCGCCATCAACAGAGTTAGTAGAAATAAATCGGGTGTGTCTAGCTCCAGACGATGTATAGAATTTTTCATAACCAAATGAATCTATTTCACCTGTTTGCTTAATTGCAAATTTATTTACTCCGCTTATTCCTAAATTATCAACACTCAACGAAGAAATACCAGTAGATGGTACTGCTGCTGCTACACCAATAACACGAAGTGTTAAAAGTGCTTGCACATTTCCTAAGTTGTCAACTGAGAAAGTTGGTGCAAATCCTGCAGTTCCTTCAGTGAGAATTGATTCTGGGCAAGATGTTCCATAAAGGAAAAAATCACCTCTTGCTTTTGTTGTTGCGTTCCAAGAAAGTTGTCCCTGGTGTTCAGCATGTCCGCCATCATTTAAAACTTTAAACAACGAAGATCTATTAGTAGAATCTAGAATGTTTAGACTTCCCCCAATCATCATAAAATCATTATTTAATGTGAGATTACCTCTTCTAAACGGACTTTCCCCATTTGTTCTGTTTTCGTCCATTCCAGGTAAATGTCTAGTTCCCAACAATCTGCCAGATTCTATAGTACCATTAGTTTGAGGAACAACAAATATAGAAGAAGAATTTCCTCTGACTAATCTGACATATTGCTTATAATCAATTTTTTGCTGAACAATATACCCAAGATCAAGAATAGCAGATAGGAATGGTGTAGTTGGGGAAGCTGTTGTAGCAGTTCTAGATCTTTGTGCAATATCAATTAATTTTGCTGATTCTGGATGCTTAACAATTTTTCTAACTGTAAATCCAATTGCTGTAATTGAAACAGTGCTCAAGTCAATAGTTCCTTCTCTTGCGCGATAAACTACTACCTTTCCTGGTGTTGAAAATGCATTAGTGCTAACCAATTGCATAATCTCAAATATACCTGATTCTACATTACCAACAAGTATTAAATCACCGTTAGCAAAACCAGAAGTGCTCTGAAGTGGCAGATAATAAGTGAAAGGCACAAAAGAATTGGAAGCAATAGTAATTGCTGCAGAAACAGTAGTTAGTGGTCCACCAGCATTAATTGTAGTTGGATCATCAGAATATGCGTAAATTAGAGTATCAGTAGAATTTTGATAATTTGTAAGTATGGTGCTAATAAATGGTAAGGCTGATGTAGTTCCATTGTTATTAAGCAGAACAGGAAAAAGTTCAATTCTTGCAACTTGATTACCAATAATAGTGTCACCAGTGCAAGTATTAACTTGGAATGTTGTATCATACTTATCTGTTAGCGTTAATTTTTCACATTCAGTAGAACCTGTTGGTGTACCACCAGAAAGAGTAAGATTACCATAAACATTAAGATTTCCATTAGATGAAGTTGTATTTGGATCACCAATAATAGTATTACCATTAGTAGAATCTACACTAAAGAGCGTAACTGCATTTGGTAATGCACCATCATTGATAGTAAACTTCTTAGAAATAAGCGCAGAACTACTTAAAATTTTAATAGCTTCACCAGATTCTGAACCATTAGCATCATTAGCATCTGTACTAATCCTATCAACAATAATATAATCACCTGCATTGATAGTGCCACCAATTTCAGCAATAGATATTGATGCAACACTACTATTAATAGTTGTTGTTATCCAGGTGGAATTAAATTGGATGACTGCTTTATAAATTACAGTATCGTCTAAATGTCCGTTACTTGGTTTTGGTAAGAATGAACCAAGTGGTGTTCTCTTAACTTTAATCCAATATGGTCCAGAACCAGAAATTTGTGATAGTTCATCAACCTGAACTATTTCTGGATATCTACCAGCACTAGGAGCACTATTAATAATTAAGAAATCATTTACTGAAATGCTGTTAGTACCAATAGGAGCATTTTTAAGTGGAAGATAATAATAATTTCCAGTTACTGCTGGTAATGTAATTCCAGCACTTACAAATGATTGTTGAGAATCTGCATTTGTAGCAGTTGAACCCCAAACAGCATTAGCTGGAGTATCAATCAAATTAGAATTTGTAGTAATAATTGAAACTAGATCTACCGTATTTAAAAGAGGAGGTGTTAAAGTTCCAGTGTGTGACGTTCCAGTAGATCCAAGTTGAGATCTGTCACCAGTAAAGTTTAATCCTACTAATCCACCGACTAAAGTGATATTTGAATATCCAGTAATAGACCCGTTAACTGTTAAAGAGTTTCTAATTCTAGTACTACCACCTTGTCCACCCATCACTAAAGATGATACTGCACTACCAAAATTAAGTGCTGATGTTATAGTATTGAAGAAATTAACTGTGCCAGCTGTGCTACCAATAGTCAAAGTATCTGGTAGATTTTTTGATGCCCCAAGTAATACATCTCCAGCAGTTCTGAAAGATTTGGTATTTATTGAAACATAACTTTGTGATTCATTATTTTCATATGCCCCACCAATATTAATTTTAGAAATATTAGATGCAGTAGTAGCAGAATTACCAATATTGATAACCGAATTAGAAGAACTAGTACCAGCATTAATCGTTTGCCCACTCGTAGCAGAATTTCCTATATTAATTGTTGAAGCATAATTTGCAATATTAAATGTTCCAACAAATACAGATTGATTTAAGAAATTAAATGCTCCTGAAGTTATAGTAGTTGTAATATCTCCGCCATTAACATTAATATCAGATTCAAACATGAAATCGCCAGTTATTCTGGCAGTTCCAACAACTACAAGAGATCTATCAAGAGTAGCAGATGTGGTATTAATACCAACTCTACCACTATTTGTAGTAGCAATTCTAAATACCGAAGCACTATCTGGTGTAGCACTATCACCACCAACTAAGAATGCGTTGTTTTGATTAATGAATGTTCTAGCAACTAATGTTGAATTAGCAATGAAATTATTTGGCGAAATTGCTAATGTTTTACCGCTAATGAACGTAGTTCCGACAATATCTAAGTTAGCTCTTGGATCTGTTGAACCACTCTCAACAAATCCATTCAGATAAGCATTGTGTGAAGCACGAGCAACCGTGTTAATACCTACCTTATAATTGCCAATAGAATCTGTATCTGTTCTGATAGATTCAGCACCAATTACACCAACTTCTTTCCATGCCACATTTGAAACAGAAACATTAACTGTTGGTTCAGTTACAGCAGAAATATCATAAGTACCTGTATCAACATAAGTATTGAGTTGAATTTCTACAAAAGTATTGTTGCTGGCAAATGTAGCTTCTATAATACTCCAAGCACCAAGAACTTTAGCAGTTAACCCAGAGTTAGCAGAGTTTTGGAATGTGCCAGTAATCTTAATTTGATAATTGGCAGATTGAATGCCAACTTGAGCATTAGTGTAATTAGACGCAGTGCCAGAAATCTGAGACCAATTAAGTCTAATTTTATTATTACCAGCACCAAGTCCTTGAATATTTAACTTGAAGTTAGATGCTATGGTAGCAAAATTATTTCCATATACCCAAGCAATAGAACCAGTTAATCCTACTTGCTCTCCTTTTAAGAGAATATCGCCTGTTCTGAGAGGATATTTAGTTCCAAATCCAACAATTTGTGAAGTGCCAATAGCACCAAATGTATTGAGTTGATCTGGTGTAGTTTGACCTGTTGCAACACGCAGTGAATAATCCTGTAATCCTCTGGTATTAAAATCAACAACAGCAACTTGTAATCTATTGTCGGTAAGAATAATGTCACCAGTTGGTCTTGTTGTAATTGGATTAATTCTTAATGTAGCATCGTCATTTATGGCAATATTTGCTTTAATTTGAAGAGCAGGCGGAGCATCAAATCCAGTTGTAGGAACAATAGTACCCACATCCATGTAGATTGGTGAAGTCCACTGGTTTGGTCCTTTATTGAGAGGAGCAAGGAAAGAAACAATATCGTTAAATGTAACAGGACCATCAAAGGTTGTTACAAAATTTCCAATACTATCGTCTTCGTCTCCAGATTCAACAAGTAATGCCGATTCTAAGAATGTCTCTTCTCCAGTAATAGCATTGATCTTACGATTACCAATGTATAAGTCACCATTAGAGTTCAGACCTGTATAGAATACAATACCACCATTCTCTCTCTTAGCCTGAGCATAGAAATCTTGAATATCGGTAAGAACAACTTCCTGACGAGCTGGGAAACCAGTTGAGTAGTTACCAGGACCAAATCCAAGATATTCAAATGTATGGTTACCAGAACGAGCAATAGATGGTCTACGAAGTTCTACGAAATATTTTTTCTCAGTTGGGAATAAAGAATCTCCACAGATAGGAATTCTTCTTGCTTCTGAACCAGCAGACGCTAATCCACTTTTTGCTCTAATTTCATTAGATCCAGTAAACGAATATCTCTTAGAACCTGGATCTTGTATAAGATCTAAAACGCCTTCTTTGGTTACACTTGATTTAGAATCGTTAACTGTTACTAAACCATGAACGTAGTTATCGGCAGCAGAAACAGTATTTGGAGGATCAATCAAAGAAGCATCCAACTGTTTATACCATTCTGGATCGTTCTTATAGAATTCTGGGTATAGTTTTGAAACTGGTTGTGAGAACTTATAACCTCTAAAGTTATCACCAACACCAGAACCAGTTGGGAATGGTTGTATATCTCCACGTAAACATGTTAGATAGTAGATACCATCTTGCTGACCAAAAATTCTTCTGCGAATGGTGTCAATATCAAAGATATAGAAAGAACTGGAGAAATCTTCAGTGTCTTCCACAGAAGCAATTGTGTAGTTACCATTTTCTGCTTGGAAAGTATCTCCAGGAGTCATAGTATAAACGTTAGCACCCTGAATTACATAAAGGAAATTATTAATATCCGAACGACCTCCATCTGGAGGAGCAACCAAAGTAGCAGAAACAGAACCTTGAGTAAATACGGTTTCTTCATTTGGATAATATTCAAGAGATGAAGTAAGGGTAATATCCTTAATAATCATATAATTTTGATTTTCATATTCAAAGTAAGCATGTACTCTTGCTTTACCTTTAGAACTACCACTCCACGTAACAATATTTGTAGTGTTAGATTCTGGAAGATTAGCAATACTAGCAATAAATCTACCATTTCCACCTTGTGGTGGATCAATTTTAACGGTAGTAAATAATTTTTCTTTATATCCTTGCTCTTCAATACCTACGTCAAATACAGTTAATTCTAGATACTCTGTACCATTTACATTTCGTCTCTTAGCAGATTGAATGTAGAAAGATACTTTAGAATCAGTAGTAATTCTTTTTCTAAATTTAGGAGTTAAATCAGTTTCAGATAAGGTTGATGTGTTATATGGGTCGTAAGCACTAATAAAGGTTGGTCCATGCTCAGTTGAAGTATATCCAAGATATTCTCTGTTTGGAGATTTGCTGGACACAGCAGCTCCAAGATTTACAATACTAAGTTCAGCAATATTAGCTCCCGTGCCAGTTGGTTTTACTAGAATTTTTTGAGGAAGTAGTTTTCTTGTATCATCGGTTCTAGCTTTAATAACAAATCCATTCAGCGGATCTCTAACTGCTTTAAGATAATTCGGAACAACGTAACGTAACCTATAGACACGATCTTCTTTTGTTCTGGTATCTTCCAGTCTTTCAAACCATGTATCAGGTGTCTTATCTTTTGTAGAAAAATCTTCTCTTCTAATTCTCTCAAGAATGGTGTTGGGTCTAGATACATCTGTTCCGATATACCATGTACCACCAGCATAATCGCCACTCTCAGAAGCAGTTAGAAGTCTTGGATATCCTTCAGTGAGTGTTGAAGTTACTGAAGGAGTAGCAACAGAAAGTGATAATCTCGTAGCAGTTACTGTGCCAGTCTGTGTCTGAACTACTGTTCCAAGTTGTGCCCGTGTAGCTATAACTTGCAAACCTTCAATTTTAGTAATTCTAACAACTTCAGTTAAAGCATTTTGATTATTTGTAAATCGTACATAATCACCAACAATAAAATTAGTAACTGAAGTAAAATCAAAGATAGTTTCAATTAAATCTACTGTTTCGGTGAGCGTTGTAACTACGGCAGTTGGCAGATAACTCCATTTAATTACAATAGCACCAGTAGAATGATTAATAGGGAATGTGCCAAGAGATGCTCTTGTAACAACTAAGTGATCCGTACCAGTTGTTGAAATACCAGTTACAAAGAAGAATTCGTCATCTACTTTGACGTAATCATTAATAGCAAATACTGTTTTATCATTTACATATAATCTTGTTTCATCATATGATAATGAGGCACCAGCTTCTGGAGCAAATCTGAGTGGTGATCTCTTCTTACTTGAGAAGGTATAGAAAGAACCACCAAAAGCAGCAAAGTTAATTGGAGTAGTTCCAGCAACAGCAGCAGTTAATGTATCAAATACTTGAAACTGAGAATTAGCAACTAATGTTGGTTCGTTTACATAACGAGCATAATATTCTCTAGCCGAAGAAATTCCTGCAGGTAAAGATCCACTACCAATTGGTTTAAAGAATATTGCTTGATATTTTTGAGCATCATTTAAGTTCCAAGAGGAGTTTGGTTTGTCAAATACATGTGGTTCTTCTGTTACTAAAGTAGTTCCATTTCCTCTTCTGGTTATATATTGGTTTAGATTATACTTAACGTCTAAGACATACTGATAAACATCAACTACAACATTTTCATCAATACTTTGAGTTTCTGAAGAATAGATGTAAATACCAGTTGCCGCATTTTCTACGCTGCTCGCGAGCATAAGATTTTGGAAAGATCCAGGAGTTGTTCCATCAAATCTTGTTGTATTTGAATAATCATAAGGATCAGTTTTTCTACCAGCAGCAATGACATAATACGTTGTATTCGTATCAAAACCTTTAGGAAGTCTGATGAGACGCTTATTTACATTAGTAGCACCAGTTTTAGCTCTTGGAACAAGTCTTACAGGTGTTCCTGTTTCTAAGTGGTGTGGGTTGGTAGGAAGAGCACCAGCAGAAGTATCAGTTAAAGTAAACAGAGTTGCTCTCTTAGCAAAAGATCCAGTGCTGAGTGTAGAAATTTTCCTTGTAACGCTACCAATACCATTGTTGATAACTGTGCTAAAGGTGGTAAAGAATGTATTAAGATTTTCAACCACAGAAGAACATTCTCCATTAGTGGCAGAATATCCATAATCTTGCGTTACGCTAAGATCAACACTTGGATCAATCGCATTTGCCCAGACACCTTGCTCTAATTGGAAGAAGAATTTAACTGGAGTATTTGTGCCAAGTGAAGATAGAGCATTTACAGTTGTGCCTAAATCAAATTTAGATCCTTTAGCACCCAATTTAATTGTATTAACAGCTAATCCGTTAGTGCCATCACCAACTTTCATAATGTAAGCAGTGGAAGGAATAGATGTAGTGTAATTTGATGCTTTAGGAACTACTCTACCGTTCACAATTTCTTCTAATTCATCATTGTAATTGGTAGCAAGACTATTCTGAGATCCAGTGGTTGAAGGAATTGTAGTTACACTACGAACACTCATACCCACAACAAGACCAGATGTGCTAGGCACAATAATAATTGAAGAGTTGCCAGTAGCAGTACCAGTTATATAAGTATTGTGATTTCTCATAGCAGAAATCGCCAAATTCCTTACATAATCATAGGCATCTAAAGTTTCAACTCTTTCGCTTTCAATGTAATCCAGTTGATTAGCAATGAACGCAATAGCGCCAGCAGTAACTGTGCCAGATGTTTGAGTAACAGTAATCTGTGTTGCGCTATCAATTGTGAAAATTCTTGCGTTAACACCAAATGCACCAGCACCAGAAGTTTTAGTGACTGCCATTCCCGCTAAAAGATTAGCAGTGCTTGTAAGACCAGTGATAACACCAATGGAAGAAATCGTACCACTTAGAGCTTGCTGCCCTGTTCCAGTGAAATACGATTCAGCAGCATTAATTGTATTTTCATTGCCACCCAAACGTAAGTCAGCAGTAACAGATTCTATTAGGTATCCAATATCTCTACGGCACTTACTTGATTCACTAACGGTGCTCCAAGGACCAGGATTAGATGGTGGTATAGCAAGAACACTGGCAGTACTAATAGCAGTTGTAAGAATTGAGAATAAAGTATCAATAGAATTTCTTACATTAGCACAATCCCATTTACCATTATTGGTTGCTGGTAGAGAAGTAAGATTGCCAGCAGTTAATGCGCTGGTAATAATACCAAACAAAGAATCAATTGCTGATCTAGTATCAGCACAAGCAGTAGGATCATTATTAGGAATAATACTACCACCAGCGCCATAAGTAGAAACACCACCAATAATAGAGAAGTCCTTAGTAAATAACTGATTGGTGATTGCTTTCTTTGCCATGTCTCTGGCAGCATTAAATGCAGACACAGATTGAGTTATTTCTCCAGAAAGACCATTTGATAATAGTGTAGTATTATTAGTAAAATATTCTTTAGTTGCTCCAACTATAAATTCATTTCCACCCCAGAATAAATCTTGCTGAACAGCATCAACAACAATACCAATGTCACGCTTACACTTAAGTTCTCCAGCAGGAACAGTTCCATTTGTTTCCGCAGGAAGACCCGTTAGATTACCAGCAGTAATTCTAGCAGTGATAATGGTAGTAAGAGTATTGATGGCAGTTTGAATAGCAGCACAAGAAGTAGTACTGATGTTTGATCCAGTAGCAGGATCAGCAGTAATAGTTAAATCTTTAACAAATAACTGATTAGTGATTGCTTTGTTTAGCATATCTCTAGCAGCATTAAAAGCAACATTTGATTGGGCTTCTTCGCCCACTAAACCACCTGTAATTGGTGTAGTTCCAGCAGCATTAAAATACTGTTGAATAAACTTACGTGAATATTTGTTACCACCACCTTGAGCAATATCAAGAGAAACCGCATCAACAAAAATACTAATGTCGCGCTTACACTTAAGTTCTCCAGCAGGAACAGTTCCATTTGTTTCACTAGGAAGACCCGTTAGATTGCCAGCAGTAATTCTAGCAGTGATAATAGCAGTGAGTGAATCAATTGCCGATTGTACATTAGCACAAGAAGTAGTACTGATGTTTGATCCAGTAGCAGGATCAGCAGTAATAGTTAAATCTTTGATTGTCAATTGATTAGTAATCGCCTTCTTCATTTCAACAGCAGCTGAATTAAAAGCAAGATTGGATTGTGTTTCTTCGCCTTGAAGACCACCAGTTATCCAGGAAGTTCCAGCAGCATTAAAATACTGTTGAATAAACTTACGTGAATATTTGTTACCACCACCTTGAGCAATATCAAGTGACACAGCATCAATAAAGATACCAATATCACGCTTACATTTAACTCCAGCAGTATCAGCAGGAATAGAACCACCTGAAGCAGCATATGCTGTATCAATAATGGCAGTTTTATTCAGTTGAATGAGACGATAAGAATCTTTAAATCTTGATGTAGCCGTTGTTTGTGCATCTCCAGGATAGTAAAAATCTGGATAGTCAATAGCAATTTGTGCTGCTGCTCTATCAATAACCTCATCTCTGTTCTGCTGTATTAAACGATAAGCATCTTTAAATCTTGATGTAGCAGTTGTTTGTGGATCTCCAGGATAGTAGAAATCTGGGTAGTCAATAGCAATTTGTGCTGCTGCTCTATCAATGATTTCTTGTCTATTGGAAGTAACTAATCCAGCACCATCCTTAAATCTGCGAGCTTCACCAATGGAATTCTGTGAATCAATTATAACTGTAGATGCGTAAAAAGCACCAGTTGCTGGAGTTGTAGCAGGAGCAACAGATACAACATATCTGAATTGAGTTGGAGTAAATCCACTAGAAATTACAACAGTTTTGTAAATGTTATATGCATCTGGAGTAGAACCAGTAATACTAATCTGTTGACCGATTGCTAAACCATGAGCAGTAGACGATGTAGCGGTAATTGTAGTACCGCTTGACGTTAATGAAGTAAGAGAAATTTTTGATGTATTTCCAAGTAAGTTGGAAATTGCTTTTTTTGCCCAATCTTTAGCACGATTAAATGCATAAACAGATTGTGTTTCTTCTCCAAGTAATCCATTTGCAAGTGGACTATCATCTTCATTAAAATATGTCTTGGTTGCTTCCACAATATGAGAGTTACCACCATCATAAAGATCAGCAGCAACAGCATCAATAACAATACCTAAATCTCTCTTACACTTATCACCATTAGGAACAGTAAATGTTGGGAATGCTGCCAACATTTGCGTAAAACTATAATCAATAATTTCTTGGCGGTTAGAAAGAATTAAATTACGAGCATCTCTGTAACGACCAGTTTCCGATGTAATATTAGGATTGACATATGGAATTGTTTGTAGGTATGGATACTTTTCTAAAACGTATCCAAATGCTTCAGATTGAATGAAGATTTTGTTTGCATCAATTAGATTAGCAGAATCTTGACGTAAATTAAACGAAAGAGTATCAGCAGCAGTATTAGGAAGACCATCTTCGTTGAAATCTCCAACACCCAAATCGGCAGGACTTAGTGTGTCAAGTGCAGATGACCAAATTTTAAATCCTTGTGGATATATAACAGCACTTTTTAGTGTTGAACCAGTTTCTCCAGATGTTTGGTCGGCAGTAGTATTGACATACAATCTTTCAGACTTTTCGTCAGTAATATATGTTCTAGCACCCAATCTATAACCATTGATACTAGCTGCTGGGCGAGATAGGAAGTTGTTTGCCTTATCACCAGTTAAATATAACCTACTACTATTTGTAGAGGGTTTTGATAATTGAATATCAATGGGGTAATAACTGATTTTAATCGGTTGAGTACTATCATCAAGTTTTTGTGGAGGAACAATATCAGTAATATATCCACCCTTATCTTGGTTGAACGCAAATCCTTTGAAACCTTTCGAGTGCATCGAAGTGTTACCAAAGTTAGAGTTAGAGTTGGTGATTGACATGTCACCACCACTCTCCAGCAGGAAGTGATCAGCAAAACCTACAGCAAAGATAGAAACGTTTTGAATGAATGAGTCATCAGATGCTTTAACGTGGAAGTTTCTCCAATCATCTTTCCAGAAAGCATCTCCTTTGATGTGATAAGGAGTGGTAGCAAACGCATCAGTTAGAGGAGCTTGATTCCAGGTATTACTAAACTCATCGTAACGAATGAATGCTCTGTCATCTTTCTGTAGCGAAACACCCGTATACTGGGCGATAACCATTGATTTGAAACCAGTTGCCTTGCGACCATCAGCCCAGATACCACAAATACCCCAAGTTGAACGAATGGATACGTTGAATACATATGGAGATGCTGATTCTACACTGTCTATCTCCGCCTGTACAGTGGCACTAGCGTTTGGAGTAATGGATGCACCAGGAATTAATCCAACGGCATTGGCGGTCGTTACAACACGGTATTTAAATTCTTTTGGATTAGTTGAACTGATGCTATAAACTCGGAATACTCCTTCTAAATTAGCATTTAATCCAGTATTAGCAACAGCAACATATTGACCAGGAAAATATCCATGATTAATTTTAGTTCTCACAGTTACATCAAGTAATCCAACTGATGGTTCACTAACTATTAATTCGTCTAATTGAACTGTATCAGCAAGAGGACCAACAATTCTATTTTCTTGAATTCTATAGTCAAACTCTCGTGAAATTGTACTTAGGCGTTCCCAAAAATTATCTTCTAAGTCAGGACGTTTGTTTGTTGACCCTGAAAGTGCTTTGTATGCTTCGCCACCAAATACAACACTATTGTTTGAAGTGTACGCAATAGATGAATTCCAAGTATCCTGAATTCTTCCTGATTCAGCAGTATAAACGTCATCAATGGCGGTTTGATACTTACTAAAGCACTTAGAAATTTTTCTATAGAGCATACTCAAATCTTCTTTGTCTGCATAGACAAAGTTTGTCATCTTGTGGTGAGAGAACAACGGAATTGATGATTGCGTTGACCCAGGTTGAGTATATACTTTACCGTTTAATGGTCCATTCTCTGGGTTTCCATCAAGAATAGTAAACTGCCAAAAATAGCAACCGCCAGTTACGTTGAAAAGAGATGTACGTGGAACATCTTTATCTGCAGGGTCAGGTATATAAAGAGCACGAACTTGAGTTCTACGAAGGTCTGCACCTACCAGTGAAGTACCACGAGGAATAGTAGTACCACCATCACGACCGTTGAAGCGATATAGAATGTTATTGGGGTCGCCTAAGTCAAAACTAGCATTGTCATTCCAAGTATCAGACGCTACATCATAATTAAATATAGGAACTTCAGCTGTATCAGCATCTCCTGGACGGTTATCAACGTAGTGAGTACCAGGAGACAACATGATTGTAAACTGGTCAAACCTATCATTATCTACACCAGGAACATACGAGAACCTAGCAACTTCCAAAAATGCTCTTTGAATAGAAACAAAAGGTCGTAATTGACTATTTCCTCTGTTATCTAATGAGTCACTAGCATTAAAATCATCAGGTGAAACATAGATGTATTTACCAGTTTTGCTTGATAGTAAATTATCTAACCTTGTTAATGGCATCCTTCAGTAACCCGTAGTATGGAGATTTCTTATGACTTATTTATACAAAAAAACCCGAGGTATACCTCAGGTTAATTGCTTCCTTCACACGGAGAGCCCCCGATCTGATTTGAACAGACGACCGATGGTTTACAAAACCATTGCTCTACCACTGAGCTACAAGGGCGATTTTACGAATTGAAAGTTACCTTTAAACGAACCCCAAATGTGTTCGTGAGTATTTACATCATATCCTTTGTCACTTACATGATAGTAATCTTTACCAAGAATACTCTCAATCTCCATATAGGTTTCTATTTCAGAGAAAGTAACAAAACATTCTTTACATACATTTTTACCATGAAATTCTTCACCTATCTTCTCAAACATTGTATCACATCCTTGCAAATATGTCAACTCTCCAGTTTCTGGAGTTTTTTCTTTGAAGTTTTTAATAATAATTTTAGAATCTTGCTCATAAACAGAAATAATAGTATTACGATACACACGTTTATCCATAAGATAACGTTGAGTACACCGAAATTTATATTTACCGTAAGGTGAGTGAATTAATTCAATCATAGCGAACCATGTTGGTTGTGCCATTGCTTGAATTTTATTATTGAAAGTTCCTTCAAAATATTCACAAAATTGATCAATCATCTTTCGGCAATAATTCTGGGTCAGTTACTTCTAAATCAAACATCAACGGATGCAGTTCTTCCATTATTAAATAATTAGAAGACATATACAATTCTTCATCATCATAATCTTTATAAGATAAAGCTTCTAATTGAATAGAAGGATGTTCTTGTATAATTAATGGTAATTCATCAAAAGTATATGGCATACCTCCAATGAAATACATACGCACAACATCGCCCATATAGAAACAATATGCTTGTGATAATGCGTATTTCATGTTATTTTCCACTACGATTTATTTAGTGGAAATGCCCGTGGTCAGATTCGAACTGACCCTGGAGGGATTTTAAGTCCCTTGTCTCTGCCGCTGGACTACACGGGCATAAAATCACCGACAAATAATATTATCGGTGGATAACAAAAACCTACATTCCTGGATTAACTCAATTAATTCGCTGACTGAAGAGCATTTAAGCGTCACCAGCGAACCCACATCACCTCTTAGAACCACCTTCTTATTATACAGGTCAACCGTGATTTTGTCAAGCAGTTTTTCGTTGGGGTTCAACATAGTTCTGAAGCGACTACACTGCTATTATACCCGTATATATGAGATATGTCAAGCTCATCTTTTTTGACTGATTTTTTGCCGAGTTTTTTTTGTGACCTTTTTTACAATCAAAAGTCAATTTTTAATTCAAGTAAATGCCTGAAGGATTTTTGAGTTCCATTTTACTCTTACTTAACGAAATACCATTTGTAACCGCGCCTTTACCACTGTATCCAACACCAATCACAATATCATCCTTATTTGTGGTAACATATACGGGTTGCTTAAATCCTCTAACATATACCCCAGGAATAAGACCCAACGGTTTACCATCTGCTCCTTTCCTATCTTTATCAATAGCAACAAACCCACCAGTGGTTTTTGATGTCATAACAACACCACCTGTTTCGGTATACATGACAACATCACCTTTCTTGGTGTTAAATTCAAATCCACCAACAGTAGAAACAAAGCTCATTGCGTTGCCAATAGATTTTCCACCAATACTTGTCAAATGCCCTTCTTCTTGACCAGGAAACATTGTTTTGATTGGTATACTCTTGTTAGATATAGTTGTTCTTTTTTTACCACCAATTTCTTCCAAATAATCACCAAAAACACTCATTTCAAAGTGACCTGGAGATTTGAAACCATAAGCAGATTGTAAATTAGTAGATATAGTTGCTCCTTCGGCTTCAACTACTTTATAATCTACCGAAGTAGTTTTTCTTACTGTAGTTGCTTTTAAATTATAATCTCCCGTTTGAATTTCAACCGACCCACCGTATTCAACTTTAGCTTCTTTATTTGCTGATGCTTTGTTACCTGCTTTACCTTTACCAGATAGTAAAGATATTTTAGAACCAGCAGATAGGTTCAATTCGTTAGCGGCATTTAAATTTATATTTTTTGCCTTGACACTTAGTTCACCATCCTTACAATCAATATCTACGTTACCGTATACAACAATAGACATTGCTTTTGGTGTTGTTTTAGTTCCTTTAGAATCTGCGTTTGTAGAATTTTTATTGCCCACTTCAACAGCAAATGTTTCACCTATTTTTATTCTAGCACTACCTTGTGCTGTTACATCAAATCTACCAGTTAGAGGATCACCATTTCTCTTAGATGTAGTAAAAATAACACTACCATCTTCAGCAAAAGTCATTGATGTGCCAGCAGAAGTAATCCATTTCTTCTGAACATCACCTTCTTTATTTACTGTAGCAACTTCAACAAAATTACCAGCTACCTCATGTTTAACACTGATATCTTTTGGATCTGTTGCTGTAGTAAATGATGTGCCACAACCACCATCAGTTGACTGCTTCTGCTTCTCTTTTAGTGTTGGAGAATATCCTGTAGTTGCTCCATTGATTTGACCAACTTCAGTTCCTAACTTATTAACTGATTCACCAGCAAATGCTTTGTTGCCAGCTGCTACTTCGTTTTTCGTGAATGTAACAGAAGATGCTAAATTGTAATTACTATTTGCCATATTCTATTTCCTCAGGGACAATCGATGACTTGATCTGTTCCAGATGGTGCAATTTCTTGCTGGAACAACGTGAATGTAGCATCATCTCTACATTCCATGATAGGAATTGCTTTAGCACCTAATCCATTGCCGCCAAATATTTCTACATTAGGCGTACACCCATATGTTTGTGTCTTGTCAATCATCTCAATGCCAGTTACAAATCCTCTATTATCTATGTTTGCTTTAGAAGAGATAGATTTACCATTTACATATACTGAGGGTGTCCTATAGTATCCAGAACCAGGGCTGATCATTACAAAACCAGATACCACACAATTCAATCTAGATCTAGTTGGAGCATAACCTGTTCCAGAACGAACAACTTTAATTTTAGTTAGATATCCTTCAGCATTTAATTCTGCTATAGCTGATGCTCCGTAACCAGCACCATCAATAAGAATAAGTGGTGGAGTTAGGTATGGATCTCCTCTTCCAATGATAGGAATATCCATTATTCTTCCATCATCACATACTTCAGGAGTGCCAATGATTGGCGGAGTGAATGCTGGTTCAGTAGTTTCTTCAGTGATAGTTTTTACAGTAGTATCAGAGGCAGCAATCGTGAATGGAACGCCCTGCTCTGCTTCAAGAACATTAAATGTTACAGTTTCAATTGGTTCTTCTAAAGCATCGTTAGCAATAGTAAGTGTTCTCCTTGCCACGTTACCAAACATAGTCATGATGCCAATTGTACTCTTATTAAAGAAGTCATCTGCTGTAATGTCACCAAACATGGAGTAGTTAAATACTGTTCCATCTTCTACTGGAGCACCATTAGCAACCAGAGTGAATGTAATAGTTTCTCCCTCAAATACAATCAACTTGTCAACTGTCAAAGTATACGTTAAAGTATCGGTATTCGTTGTTGTTGCTGGTTCAAAGGATGCTGTAGCAGCACCAGCAACTCTAACTCGTAATGATAAATTATCGTTGTTGAATTTAGTAACTCCAGTGGCAGCATTAGTAAACTGACTTGGTGACAAACCACCAGAAACTGTTAGACCTAAGTTACCTGTAGTGTCTATTGTCTGCGGTTGTGATGCTAGATCAACAAATGCACTTGATACTGTTGGTGTTACAGTTGATGATGTTGTTGGTCTTACTGTAGATGGTGTGAGATAAGTTGATGGAGCATCAGTAACATCAGTAGTGTTTGATGGTGATGGGGGATCAAATACATTTGGATCTAATGTAGGATCAACATCAGCATCAGGTGGATTAATTACTGGAGTTGAACCACTATATCCATTTGGATCTGGTTGACCACCAAGAACAGATATTGTGGTTAGTGATACTGATGGGAACGATTGAGCATCTGAACATACACCAGAAGCACCATCTAAGTTACCTTTTTCAACCTTATCTATCAAGTCATCTAGTGCATTCTTCTCTGCTTTCTCTCCACATGGTCCAGTACAATTTTTCAATTGTTCTGTAGACGAACATTTCTTATCAGAACCACCACAACTAATACCCAATAGATCAAAGATCATTTGTAAAGCAGCACCCAGAATATTCAATGGGCTTGCTATAATAGCAAGTAATGCTTGAAGAGGACCAAGTATAGCATTGATAGCAGTTTCCAAAAACGATGCTATCTTGCTTAGAATATCGTTAACCAAACTATCAATGAAACAACGAGCAGCATTGATAACTTGTTCTAGGGATTTGAAAATCAAATCTTCAATGAATTGTCTAAGTCTTTCATCAAGATCATCCATCACACAATTAACATTTGCTAGTTGCTTATTGATCCATGCTGTTATACCTCTTAACCTACCAACTTTTTTCTTTACTGGTTTAACTGCGTTGGGATCTGTACCTGCGGCAACAGCAGCATTCATAGCAGCATTGGTTGCTTCCAAGTCTACAACTTCCTGCATCAACAGAAAATCAATCATTGCTTTTACGCCTTTCTTAAGCAACGCAAAGATTTCTCCCTTAACTCTAGCAACAATAGAGTTTGCTAGACGCACCATCTTATTAGCATAACCTTGTGCTATACCAATGTAATCGTAAAGTTTACCAGTATACTTACCAACAATAAAAGTTCCAAACTGCCCACCGTTATTCTGTATATTACCAAACAACTCTGTCAGAATATTTTTGAACTTCTCTTTATCATTGGTTGCGCTTTCGCATTTAGCATCTGCTATCTCAACACAGAAGTATTCTCCTGCTGGGTTGGTTTCACTATTACAACATTTAGTTCCCAGTAATAGTTTTGATGCTGCTTCGTTTGATACGTTGGGTGGTTGGTTTAGATCTGGTTTGTTTCCAGTGGGGTTGGTTGATCCATCAACACCACCTGCCTTCACGGCAGCAGCCTGAGTAGCAGGCACAGCAGCATTAACATTAACATCACTATCTAAAAATGTAGTAAAGGCAAGACACTCTGAAGCGGGTTTCTCTTTGCCTGTATGAGTTGATGATGCCTTGTATTGCTGTCCTATTGACCCCATGATGACTGGTTGCTGCCCGTCTCTGCCGTCCAGGAAGAACCCTACGACCCAATCCCCCGCCTTGTATTCCACGCTCTGGAAACTCGTCCCACCCTCCCTACGAGGCGCTGTGGCAGGCATCATGACGATAGCCCAAGGCAAGTCATTGTAGGCAACAGCATTACAATCCTTGAGATGCTGCCCTACAATTCTGACTTTATATCTGTCATCTGATTTTTCTTGACCACCTTTCTGTGTCTCCACTTGGCCCATCCACCAATAGAAACCATCACGGCCAGCAAAATTAGATTGCCCTAGGAGTTCGTGTATCATATTTTAACATCTAAAGTAAACGCACCAAATGAATCTCTTACTAATGTCATATTACTTACAGTAATATTTGATTGCCCCCCCTTTTCACGATAAAATTCATAAGTAATTTCTTTGATTAAATAATTTCCGCTATGTTGTTTGTCGTAGGGATCAGTTTTTCTAGTCTCACTTACCGCAAAGTTAGGTAGTATAATAGTAATTACATCTCCAGATCTTAATTTTAAATTTCCATGTACAGTAAGTTTTAATTCTTGATTACTCAAAAGAAGTTTTCTACTTATTGATTGAGAAAGATAATGTTTTTTATAGTCAGGAAAAGAAGATCCGCTCTTAGTATTATCTTTTGGGTCTGGTGAAGCAATATCAGTACCATTATAAAAAGTTTCATGATCTAAAAATTCAGTCATGATCCTCGTAGGATATTTAGACAACTGCTTAGGACCGTCTGGTATTTTTTCGTCTTTGCCAAGATGTTTCATAGTATCATATGATTTGTCAACATCAAAAACATATTCTTCATACTGTCCAGTAGAAGGATTGAAAAATACCATCATAGAACTATAAGTTCCGTGACGCATTTTCTTCATTACATCTATTTCGTTGGTGTAAGCAAACTCTAGAATGTTCCTAGCAGAATTAATATTATCTTTTTTAGCTACTCTATACGTATAAGTTTCTTTGGATTGACCACTACACAACCCATCAATTGATTTAAAATTAAACCCATCATAAGATTCCCAAAAGAAAAACCCAGCACTACCAGAAAGAGTTTCTGATACATTTACATCACTTGCTCCAACTTCTCCTGCGTTACTTGCTTTCGGTAAAGAACTTTTAGAAGATGTTGTTGTGGAAGGAGAGAAAGAAGATGGTATACATTTAGGTAGCATACTATAAATTAATTCAAAAGGTCTTTGACCTCTAGGAATAAACTTCATTTGATACTTACAATCTTCAGTATTAATTTTCTTTTTTGTTTTAAAATTAGTAGTAAGAATATTTTTGATAATATTTTGACCATAATCTGCCCAAGTTTTAGCAATTCTTAGTGCTTCATTCTGCAATCCTTCATATGAAATAAGATCAATCACATAGATTTGTATCTTACCTGAAGAAGTTCTATTTCTTATCGCAGACACACGAAACTCATACTTGTATTCTTCTTCACTATAATAAGGAGTTTTAATACCAAAGGTAATTTTTTCCATACCAGTAATAGGTATAGTGCCAATTAAATTAACACCGTTATCTACTATAGTCATGGATGCAATTAGGTATGGGCATTCCAAAGATTCATAGATGACAATATCTTGAATAGAAACATCTTCCTTAAAAGAATATTTTTTGCCATTAAAATCTGTTAACACAACATCAGTTGTAATTTCAAATATATTTTCTCTTGAAGCAGTATCTGTTAACATGATTTTATTTTCTTATGTATATATTATGCTGGAGCAAGAAGCGCAGCAGTACTTGACGGGGTTGTCGTTCGTTGTAATCTCTGTTCCTGGGTGGTGTCAGTTGGTCGCATAGAAGCACCAGCACCAGCACCAGCAGCAGGGATTACTATTGGTGTTGCTGGTTTTGCAGGAGCACCAGCAGCAGGTGTAGAAACATTACCCGTGGAGTTCATATATTTTGTTTTGTATTCTTCTTCATAGGTTTTTACATTTGCCTCATATTCTTGCTTTGTTTTTGGGTCACCAACCAGTCCTCCAATTGCTCCGAACATTCCTTGCAATCCTTGTTCCAATGCTTCAAATGGATCATCTGATGATGTAGTTTCTGTATTTCCATCTCCACCCATATTATCACTATCTTTATAAGTTCCTCCAAGCATACTAGCAATCCAACTGCTATGAACTTTTTCAGATCCCTCTAAGTGAACGTGAATATCTTTAGTTCCACTATTTCCTTGAGTTCCAATTACAGTATTAGGAGAAACTGCTGCGCCAACTTTACTTCTTAATTGATCAAAGTGATGAAATGTTGCTATTGTTTTTCCAGAACTATCTGCAATCTGTGTGGTCTTTCCTGCATTTCCGCCCCAATCTTCTGACACGGTTACTTTTCCCGAGACGCCAGCAA
>Ga0209356_1000110_pt1 | contig 28408 bp, 56 predicted proteins | sample LauGreFaBDMM15SN_2_FD_188213 | JGI IMG/M metagenome (GOLD analysis project Ga0209356, IMG submission 188213) | Freshwater lake microbial communities from Lake Michigan, USA - Fa13.BD.MM15.SN (SPAdes) (version 2) | ecosystem: Environmental > Aquatic > Freshwater > Lake | place: Lake Michigan, USA...
AGAGCGTTGGAGAAAGCACCGTAGCCGTGCTGTGAACGAGAACAGACTTTGGGCCTTGTACATCTACTTGAAGTCGGGCGGTTTGGCTATGACTTGGCGTCATGAGGTCATTGCTGTGATCCGTGGCCGTGCTGAGGCTTATGCTCTCGAGCGTGAGTTGGTCAAACTGTTTGAGCCAGAGTTAAACGATCAATACCTATAAGGAGAGCGATATGACTATGCTTAGAGGCGGCAAGACAGGTGCAGAGCCCGGACTCTTGCAGGACGATTCAAGGGCTCTGTTCCGCTGGTTTGCCAGTAGAATAGATGCTCGTTGGACACTCCGCAGAGTGTTGGGATAACCCTACGGTTGACTGGGTTATCTGTTTCTGCTATAATACACACATAGACACACAAAGGAGCGCATTATGGGACGAGTACTGCATTTTAGACCCGTTTGTATCAACCCAGGATGCGGCAGTTATTGCGTCCCTATGCGTGGCAGAGTTGGGGAGCACGATGTACGATATAGAGTGTTCTGCGGCACTTGTCATAAGAACAGTTTCATGGACTATCCCTTGTCATCTGGTGTTACTCGATTTAAAACAAATCGTTGCTCTAACACTGAGAGCCGATTGGGATTCCCTTGTGTAATAAACTGGACATTGGTAGAGAGCACAGGCTTTAAACTCAGCACAGAGATAGATCACGTGAACGGCGATAATACAGACAATCGAAAAATGAATCTACAAGAGTTGTGCAGTATATGCCACAAGGAAAAAGGCAAGCGAGCAGGGGATCACGACGGTTGGAGACACTATAGGGCTGGTTGACACCAATGCCATTTGGCAGTATAATAGACACATACACACAAAGGAGCGAGCAATGAAACAAGATTACACAATGTACATCTACAAGGCAGATCGTCGTACTAAGACAGGTGAGCGCCTGTTCAGTACCACAGTTTGGACAGGCCGTACTGAGGCGGGCATGCGCAACGAGTGCAACGGACTCTACTGGTTGTACCCTGCAACCAAGGGCTGGCGCTTTGAGTACTTGCCCACAATGAAGACTGTGCGCAACTTGATGAGTGGTAAGGACATTCAAATCCCACATGACACACCACGCTCATGTGATCCTTCAAGCGAACTGTATTGGAGCATGTGATGTACCGTTATGTATGTGAGATGTATTACAAGGACAAACTGTATTCTGGACACTATTGGGGTGAGGAATACAGTCAGGCCCGTGCCTGTAAAGAGATGATAGAACTATGCCGATATAGGCCTGGCATGCGGTTTGTGTTGACAGACTATGCAACTGGTGCTATAATTAAGACTATAGAACACGTTAAGACTGATGTTACAAAATACACTAAGGAGCGACACTATGCGGTATTATGACGAACTGGCTGTTTACGAGCGCAATGGCTTTGATGTCATTGTGGACAAGACCTATGAAGACACGCACCCCAGCGACCTATTTGACGACAGCGAGCATGACGTCAAACAACTCTGTCAGGACATTGAATCCGGCAACCTTGATTGGTTCATGCTCCGTGTCAGAGTTATGGTTGAGAACATCGAACTCAGTTCACAGTACTTGGGCGGATGCCTATACAAAGACGCCCGCGAAGTGCTCACAGACGGTGTTGCAGAAGACCTCATCGACCAGGCTTTGACAGAAGCCAAACGGGATGTGTACAGACTGTACAAGAAGTTCCAAGACATCAGCTGGGAACTTGACGCCCAAGCGGCTTGATGCTATAATTGACACTTACACACACAAGGAGCGGCTATGAAAACTATACAAGAAGTCAACTCATCAATCATGTTTGGTGATTGGACCAACACTGAGTTGTCCAGCATGATTGATGCAGTCAAGTGGAAGCGGGCAACCATTGCCAAACTGACCAAAGCATCGTTGATGTTGGGCGACAACGTTAACTTCACATCCAGTAAGACTGGCGTGAATGTAACGGGTGTGGTCACCAAGATTGCCATCAAGTATGTCACGGTCAAGACTGCGCAAGGTCTGTGGCGAGTGCCGGCCAACATGCTGACCAAGGTGGAAGAGGAGTTTGCATGACCATTCAGCAGATAGACAATCTGCTACAGTGGACGGGCACAGTGTGCCTGCTGGCCATGTACGTGCTGATGTCGTTCTTCCCACACCTGCATCCCTGGAACATTGTGGCCGGAGTACTAGGCGGAGCCTGCTATTTGGCATGGACAGTGCGTGTGGCAAATAAGCCACAGATGCTGGTCAACGGCGTGGCAATAGCCATAGGGCTAGCAGGGTTATACAAAGCATGGGGTTGACAGTATCCCCAAAATTTGCTATACTGTAGGCTAAGTTAAACAAAGGAGCGAACCTATGTCAAGTTACCCAAATATGAGTTACTGCATGTGCGAGAACACTCTCAGCGCATTGGGACAAGTTATGGAAGCCATGCGCGAAGAAGGCCCCATGTTCCTGCAGGAACTGAACCGCACAGAGCAACGTGCGTTCAAAGAACTGTTCAACATGTGCGAAGCATTCCTCACAGCCTCAGAAGAACTTGAGGACGAGTGCGAGAGAGATGGACAGCCCGACGAAGCCCAAGAGTGGGCAGACTTTGATCCAGATTGCTGAGATGTCAACTCCTGTCACTAGACCCTGCAACAGCGATCCCAATTGGATTGCATCGCCTGGGCACTTCGCAGGGGTTGACATTGAGGCTTTTTGGTTATATAATTAACACTTAAACACACACAGGAGCGCATATGATCACAGCAGACACACTAGAGGTTCTAACAGATTTTGGACCACTGTATCTAACCAGAGCCGCACAGGATGCAGGCTACAGAGGTCCCAACTTCACATCGTGCAAGTTCCTAGGCATTACCAATGGCGGCCAGTTCTGCTACATGGGTGTGTTCCAAGTAGAGGGCGGTACAGATAGTACTAAAGTATTCCTTACATATGACCACACAGAAGATAGGGTCTTTGCAGACGTTCAGTTGACAGACTGGGCTTGATACGCTATAATTAACACTTACACAAACACACAAGGAGCACACAATGGCAACACGAAGCACTATTGCATTGGAATTCGCAGACGGTACAGTACAGCAGGTCTACTGCCACTGGGACGGTTACTTGGCACACAACGGCCAGATCTTGCTGAAACATTACAGCAACCCTTTCATCCTGCGTGACTTGATCGACCTGGGCGACATTAGCTCACTGGGCAAGATTGTAGGCACTAAGCATCCGTTCAGCCCACATGGTAGCGACGAGTCTGAGAAAGTATTGTATGAAGCGGCTCAGGCAGCGGGTGCAACTACCTTCTACGGACGCGATCGTGGCGAGACAGGCATTGACGCTCGCAAGTTCAAAGACTATGCGGACTATGTTGAGAACTTCCAACACGAGGAATACGACTACATTCTGCGCAATGTCAACGGCAAGGCCACTTGGTTTGTATCAGATCACGACGGCTCCTTTGTTGAGTTGGAGTCAGCCATTATGGACGAACAAGATCGTATTGCACAAGAGGAAACAGCATGACAGGCTTTCAAAGTAAAAAAGCAACGGCAGAGGCGAAAGCCTTTGACCGCGATGAAGCCGAGCAGTTCCTCGTTGAAGATGACTATCAATACATCATGCAACAGGACAGTGGGCTTGAATACCTCAGAGACCTCTTGCTGATTGGTTTCAAAGGCTATTGTGATTACACAGACGAAGAGCTAATGGCAGAACTTAAACAACGCGAAGCAATGAAGGAATATCTATGAGCATGATGAAAGACTTAGCCTACGACATCCAGGAACTCTACATTGAGGGCTTCAACAGTCGTGCTATCGCAGAAGAATTGAACTGCCCAATTGAGATTGTATTGGGTGCGCTGGCTGAGATGAATGTGGCAGATTCCACAGAAGATTTTAGCCCATTCGACACAGTAAATAGTTGACAACTGCTGCTGTTGACAGTATAATAGACACTTAGACACAAACACTTAGGAGCGAACTAAATGGGTAAAATGGTAACAATGAACATGATGGACAAGCAGCCTAGCAACACTATGCATTTCAGCCTAGAGCAGGCTGCTGTGCAAAAGAACCTCACCGAGACAGACGATGAGATCAAGACACGGTTGCGTGAGCGTTTTGAGATCCTAGACGACATGACTCGTGCTGTTAAGAAGGGCGATGTACGTGCTATGATCGTGACAGGTCCCCCGGGTGTGGGCAAGAGCCACGGTGTAGAGACAGTACTGGCCAAACACGATGTGTTTGCCACTGTGGCACAGAACGACAAGCTGAAGAAGTACGAAGTGGTCAAGGGCGCAATGTCAGCCATTGGACTCTACAAGAAACTCTACGAATTCAGTGACAAGAAGTCAATCCTAGTGTTCGATGACTGTGACTCAGTGCTGTTGGACGACCTGAGCCTGAACATCCTTAAGGCAGCATTGGATTCGGGCAAGAAGCGTATGATCCATTGGAACACTGACAGCCGATTGCTGCGTAGTGAAGGTGTGCCCAACAGTTTCGAGTTCCGTGGCGGTGCAATCTTTATTACCAACATCAAGTTTGAAAACGTTAAGAGCAAGAAACTTAAGGATCACCTTGAGGCATTGGAAAGCCGTTGCCACTACTTGGACTTGACCATTGACACTGAACGTGAGAAGATCTTGCGCATCAAACAGATTGTAGAAGATGGCATGCTGGAGTCGTATGAATTCCAGCCCTGGGACGTTGATGAGATCCTGGACTTTATCGATAACAACAAAAAGAAACTGCGCGAGTTGAGCCTACGTATGGTGCTCAAACTAGCAGACTTGAAGAAAAGCTTCCCAGACCGTTGGACTAGGGTGGCTGAAGTATCTTGTATGCGTCGAGGCTGATTCGCTCCCAGAGTAGATGCAAACAAGTAAAAGCCCGCAAGGGCTTTTGACTCCCCTAACCCGTAAGTCCGATTCGCTCCCGGCCAGTTAGGGGATTTTTTTGGCGAGTGCGCTGTGTGGCATAAAAACAACACTCTGTGGTTGACTGTTTGGGCCCTTTGCGCTATAATAGAAACATAGTAAGGAGAGAGCGATGAAGATCACAATCAAAGTTAAACCCAAGCACAGAGAGCACATCATCCTGTTCTGTGCGGGCACACCCTTCAAGCAGAAGGTAGTTGAGAGCAAAGTCAAATTTAAACGTCAACCTAAACACAAAGGACAGCACAATGATTGAGATCCGCGGACTAAACAGCAAACAAATGGCACTGGCAGACATCATGTGGGCTATCAGTAGCCGGGAAGGTGTTGAGTCATTCATTGCTACCTTGCCCAAGTCAGAGGCCCGAACCTGCCGAGTGCTGATCGAAATGATGCAACTGGCATTCCTGGACGAGATCAGTAATACCCAGGATGCTGATAGGGTTATTGACAAGTTCCGCATTTGACAGTATAATTAACACTTACACACACTAAGGAGCAACGATGAAAGCACTGCAAAAGTATGTAGATGACAAGAACAAGTATATGTCCTTGTTTATGGGCAAGCGCACAGAAGCCCTGTATGAGATCAAGACTGCGGCTGGCCGCAAGCGTGTAGCAGAGAGCATTGACTGCGAGTTGAGTCCGGAGAACTTGAGTTGCGACGGTGAACTGCCCATGAGCCAGGTCCGTGCTCGTTACGCCAAACTCACTGCGGCTGCAACTGATCTAGTCAAGTTGGATCCCAGCACTGCACAACACATGTATGAGTTCGGTTAAGGAGTTCGCTATGAAGACAGCCAAAGTAGAGGGACAGACAGTCACTATCGGTGATTGGGTAGGCTTCAAGGCCGACATTGAACAGTGCGGACAGATCGTAGAGATCAAGTCTAGTTATATGGGACAGGCCCTGGTGTTGGAGAACAAGGGCGGGTTCCACGGTGACTACATTGGTGGGGAAACAATAACCACACAGGAAGCCAGGGATTGCTGGCTCAACGGTTGACTGATCAGTCAATCTTTGCTATAATACACACTTACACACAAAGGAGCCACTATGCCAAATTGGTGCAACAACTCGGTAGAGATCTACCACGAAGACCCTGCAATGATTGAGCGGGTGCGTAAGGCATTCAATGATGGTGCCCTGCTTAACGAATTCATTCCTATTCCTGACAGTCTTAAGATTGTCGCCGGGTGCGTAGGTGATCCTGACGAGCAGAAGAAGTTGGAAGAGGATACAGAGCGTAATCGCCAAGTCCATGGATACGGCAACTGGTATGACTTCTGCGTCAATGAATGGGGTACCAAGTGGGACATTGGTGCCGACGGCAACCCTGCACAGGACTTCCCAGGTGGATTGACGTTGGGCTTTGAGTCAGCGTGGAGCCCACCCGTTGCAGCCTACGAGAAGTTGACTGAACAAGGCTTCCGTATTCGTGCTATGTATTTTGAACCAGGCATGGCCTTTGCTGGTGTATGGGACAACGGTGTTGATGACTACTACGAGTATGGTGGTTTAGACAGCAAGGGCATTGCAGAGACTTTGCCCGTAGAATTAGACGAAGCCTTTGGTATCAGCGAGTCAGCGGCTGAGTGGGAAGCAGAGAACATCGACATCGATCTTGATGACGGCGTGAGTGCAGTAAACGAACAGGAACAATATGAAAACAAATAAAGAAAAGAACATAGAGCATGAGCGTAAAGAACTCATGCGGGTGCGTCCCAAACAGGCAGCCACATATGATTTTGCGCCACTCGAGGCTGTTATCCGTAAATGGATCACAGGAAGTAAATGAGCAGACTTGAACTATTTGGTAGGCCATATGTAGTATTTGATCCTTCGGACAAGCGCCATCGATCTTACTACCATGACTTTGTCCGAACAAGTTCATGGGGAGACTGTCCTGTTAGATTCGTTGTGGCAGATGATCAAGGTGATTTGGTAACAATGATTCAGCGGAGTTTGATTGCATTCTATGTGAACAAAGAGTTCAAGACTGTGGCAAAAAAGCCACAGCCGTTGATTCGCCAAAAGAAGAAGAAAACGGTTGACAACTAACCGAAATAGTTGTATAATTAGAACATGGACAAGGCGTTCATATTTTTAACACACACAAAAGAGGTATTTAAAATGGCTACAGATAAATTATTTACAGTATGCGGTATTTCCAAACTGGACGGCGAGTACAAGGTTCGCTTTGCAAATGATACCATGCGTATCAAAGTACTTGCAAAACACGGTCACGAAGACATTCGTTTGTGGGATTTGGAAACTGGTATGACCAAGACTGATGCAGTCAAAGCCATTGCCAAGTTGGACGAGTTCCAAGACGTGCAAGCACAAGCAGCCATCGCTGACTACTTGGATCGCAACGTTGCAGCACCTAAGGCAACTGCAAAGGCTGCTCCCAAGGCTGCAGTCAAAGTCAAAGCCAAAGCAACTGCTAAAGTTGACACTTCAGCATTGGAAGACGCTCCTTTCTAATGCCAGGCTAGGCCCCGCTGTTAAGCGTATAGACATAAGTAGTTAATATGAGATACGGGGTTTCACTAAGCAAGGACTATCTACCAGACGAGTGCGTGGTCATACGTGACTTCTTAAGCGTTCCCAAAGGTAGGGTCCTTGCTATCATAGTTAGAGATAACAGATACGAGGCTGAGCAATCAGCACAAGAGATCGTTGATCTACTGAATAATAAGCATTCACAACAAACATGATTTGGGTTCAATACGAGGTATGGACTGTCGAACAAGACGGCCATGAAGAACTTATCCACACCACCAACAGTCTTAAAGAAGCTAGAACGATAGCCCAAGCATCGTTGACAGAGCAGATTGTTGAGTGTATAATATACAAAGAAGAAGATGGCGAACTCTATGAAGAAGAAGTCATCGTAAAAGAATAACGCTCGAATGGTGAAATAGGTAGACACAAGAGACTTAAAATCTCTCGCCTTCGGGTGTGCCGGTTCGATTCCGGCTTCGAGCACCAGTTGGGGCCGTTAGCTCATTAGGTTAGAGCAGTGGACTCATAATCCATTGGTGGAGTGTTCGAATCACTCACGGCCCACCAGATTCTGACAGTAGCTCAGTTGGATAGAGCAACGCCCTTCTAAGGCGTCGGTCGGGGGTTCGAATCCCTCCTGTCAGGCCACTATAGCCCTGCGGTTGACAGGGTTTCTTTTTGGCTGTATAATTAAGACTTAAACAGCAAGGAGCAGAGATGGGCTACAAGATCACAGCAGACAAGTACCAAATGGACCAGATGCGTGTCAAATACGGTCCACGCAAGGGCCTAGAAGGCCCGTTCAACTTCTCGGGCAGAGTGTTGTATTATGACAACAAGGAAGGCGCCTACTATGATCCTAGCACAGATTTCTATGTTGAGTCAACCGAAATGACCCTGATCCGTGATGGGTTTCTCAAACAGTTCGCTTGACGTCTAGCCCAAAAGGCCGTATAATAGACACATACAGACACAAAGGAGCCCATATGTTTCATACAGACAATCAAGTAGAGTTCAAAGAAGTTCTTCGCAATTTCACAGACGCCTCCTACAAGAATCACGGATCACACGCCTATGCCGCTGGCTATCTTGAGAGCATGGCTGTACAGATGTTGGCCTTGCTGAGCAAGCGCGAACAAAAGGGCTTTATCGACAGCATGGCGGCTGTAGTGAAAAAACAACGCGAAATGGCTTGACAGTTTGGGCCAAAGGCCTTATAATAGACACATAGACAGCAACAAACCAGGAGCAACAAATGAGCGAATTCAATTTCAAGAGCTGGGAAGAATACACTCCTTTGGAGCAGGCTGCAATGACCTATTGGGATATGTATAAGGATGCACACGGCTTCCGCCCACGCCATGTCGACACTTCCGCTTGGACTCTGGAGCAGTTCGAAGAGGAGTTCAAGGTCTTGGAAGGGGTCATCGAGCGAGAGCATATCCTCCGCAAAGAGCGCGAAGAGCAGGCCATGCACGAGTTCGAGATGCGTATGCTGGATCTCCTGCGTTCGGGTGCCAAGGATCGTGCTATGGCTCTGCGTTGGATTCACGAGGCAGAAGAGACCAATGGTGACGACGAGTATCTCTGCTATACTGTGGGCCTGCCCTACGGTTATTTTCGAGTTGACTCGGTGGTGTTTTGATTGTATAATAGACACATAGACAGCAACAAGGAGCATGAAATGAAATTTACACAAGGCACATGGACAGAGGCAAACGGCACTAGTCTGCAGGGCTACGTTGAAGCCTACTATCACCAACTGGTGGAAGTGTTTGGCGAGCCAGAAGGTGGTGGAGACAAGACCACAGTCGAGTGGGTTTTGAGCTTTGAAGACGGCACTGTGGCCACTATCTATGATTGGAAAGAATACGAGACTCCGACAGACTTGTATCGCTGGCACATCGGCGGTCGGAACAGTCGCTCAGTTAACCTAGTCAATCAGACTTTTAAGCAGGTGAAATTGGTTGACTGATTAGCCAATCTTTGCTATAATTAACACATGGAAACAAACAACAAGGAGAACACAATGGATTATCACAACATAGTAAGCACCCAAAAAGGCATGGCACAGATGCTGGGTAAGACCTTTGTGCGAGTCTCTGGTTCCGTTGATGGTGACGAGATGTTGTTTGAAACCGCAACAGGAGAGCGGTTCATGTTCGCCCATCAGCAGGATTGTTGCGAGACTGTGAGAATCAACGACATCACAGGTGACCTCCAGGACCTAGTTGGTGAGCCTTTGTTGATCTCCGAGGAAGTCAAAGGTGCCACCGAGCCAGACGAAGAGCACTACGAGTCCTATACCTATACCTTCTACAAGTTCGCTACCCGCAAGGGCTATGTGGATGTTCGCTGGTTGGGCGAGTCAAACGGCTACTATAGCGAGAGTGTGGAGCTGTTCGTAGAGGGTGTGACTGTGGCAGAAACGCCACAGCCTAGTCTAGGCGACTTGCTCCGTGCCAAGTTGAACGGTTGACACTCTGCCCAAAAGGCAGTATAATTAACACATACACACAGCAACTAGGAGCGAATCAAATGGCTAAATTATTGATCACTACACAGGTTTACGAGAACTACGGCGCCCACGATTGGGAAGGCGAGGGTGAGTGCCCACAGTACTGGAAAGCCAAGGGCGGTTCAGACTACGTGGTCAAGAAGTTCAAGGGCGATGCTACCACCGCAGTGATGTGCCTGCGCACACAGATTGAGTGCGACAACGAGCACATTCGAGAGAGCATTATTGACTTCCGTATTGTGGCTGATGACTACCTTACAGAGTTCGAGCAGAGCCAGTTGGACTACGAAGGCAAGATCCGCTACGGTTCAAAAGAACTTGTTTGGTAAAGCCCATTCGGTTGACAGGGTTATTGATTGGTGCTATACTAGAGACTAAGTTAAACAAAAGGAGCGCGATATGACAGCAGTAGCAACGGTAATTACAGAGCAGTTGGTTCAGGCGGCAACTAACGAAGCAGGCCAGCAGGCCCGCACAGCGGCCAAGGCATTCCACGCCAAACACGGCGACAGAGACGCTTGTGGCTTTGCTTGGGTCAACATCTACGGTGTCCGTAGCAACTCCAAGTTGGGCAAGTGGTTGGCGGCCGCAGGCTTCCGCAAAGACTACACGGGTGCATTGAGTTTGTGGAACCCCAGCGGCTTCCCAACACAATCGATCAGCATCCTGGAAGCGGGTGCAGAAGCCTACGCCCAAGTGTTGAAAGACAAGTTGGGCTTGGACAAGGTCTACGCAGGCTCAAGGTTGGATTGATGGAAGCCCTCCGCGAAACGACCGGGGGGCTGTTTCCCCCGCATGTCTATCTACTGGATGGCACCAAGTTGGTGGCCTACATACAGACAGGCACAGACAAGCCCTTTTTCTTCAAGAATGGTATCAAGGGCTTTGACAAGAGAGGCAGGAAGTTCGTGACTGTAACTCCTAATCCATTCACTGTCAAGGCTGAATCACGCATAGAGATACAGGGCAGTAAGGGTCAAGTCTACTATATAGACACAGAGGACAACTCTTGCACATGCCCCGGATATACCTTTCGAGGCGATTGTAAACACCTAAAGGAACTGGCATGAAACTATTTGAAGCCACTGTGAGACGACCCGACGGTTCAGAGTTCAAAGACCGTGTGGGTGCTAATGATGCACAAGAAGCCCGTATGCTGTTGCAACAGCGACATGGACCTAGAGCAGTGCCATACATGCCGCACATGATCCCCAGTTAACTACTCAATGAAATAACCCTATGCACAGTAGGGTTATTGACAGTTTGCTCAAAATGCGCTATAATACACACATGTTAAACAGCAAAGCAAACGGAGTAAAAATGCAAAACGCAAAACAGTACATTACGGAAGACGAAGACGGCTACAGCTTGTGCATTAACGTAAACGAAAAATGCGGCAACTATACTGTAGAGAGTATTGACTTTTATGTTGCAAAAGATGCAGACTATGGCACTAGCGACTTAGCAGTTTGTTACGACATTAGCGGTTTGCAAAACGATGAGACAGCGCAGACAATGGGAACGTTGCTGTTGCGTAACTTGCACAGCGACGACGAAGTTACTGTAGCAATGGGACACTTTTATTGGGACGGAGCATTTACTGCACGTTTAAATGAGATACTTGCGGAATGCGGTTTTGCAAACACAGCACACACTAGCGAGTGGGGCATGCAAGACGAGGGACGTGCAAGCTACGACGCTTACGACTTAGCGGACGAGATACGTGCTATTATGCAAACTACTACAGCGTAAAGGGCTATTAGCACACACTTGACATTTTGGACAAGGTGTGCTATAATTAACACTTAGCAACAAAGGAGCAGAGATGAGAGACGCAATACTTGCAAAGCTGGCAGAGGTAGAAGAGATGCTGTTAGAGGCAACACTTGACGGCGAGCAGTTGGCAGAGATGGCTGTGTTTGAAGAAGTGACTGGGGCGCTTAATACGCTGACAGAGGCAGTTGACTACTACGTAGATTGAGTGTATAATTAATTTTTAAACAGCAATAGGAGCGAAACTATGCAAACAATGTATGTGCTACAAGGGCAAGGGATGGGGAGCGACGAATACGCATGGGAAAATGTTGGGGTTTACAGTAGCAGAGAACGTGCAGAGAACGCATTGCAAAATTTTACACGCGACTTTATTAGCGAAGGCTGTAGCATAGAGACACGCATAGAAGAGTTTGAGATAGACGCATAATAACACTACTGTGCGTAGGGTTATTGACAGTTTGCGTTTTTTGCGCTATAATACACACATGTTAAACAAAAAGGAACTCCAAATGCGTAAAGTAACTAAAACACATGCTGTAGCTATTAACAAGTTAATGCTGCCCCTCATTAATACTGTAGCGTATATTGACGAGGACGAAAACGATTTTAGCATGTATAAAATGTGTGCAGATGACGTTGCACATAATGTCAGTGCATTATGTGTGTTTAATAACACATTAGATGCGGAAACGTTGCATAATAATATTATGCTACAAGATACATTACCGCGTGAGCATTTTTACGCAGTATTAAAGTATATTGAAGATAATGCATTAATTAATGCTAATGCATTTTGTTGCAGTTAAACAATGACCCTACACTGTGTAGGGTCTTTTTACAGCGCATTTGACTGTTTGGGCTAAGTGCGTTATAATAAGTTTTTAAAGAAAGCAAAAGATGCAAAATACTAAAAGCAAATTAGACAGTTTAATGTTACAGTTACAAGCAGTGCTAGACGAAGCAGAACTAGACGAGCATGTTGCAATACAAAACGCATTTAATGCGTTAGCTTGTGCGCTAGACGACACAATTATAGCATAACAACAATGACCCTACACACAGTAGGGTTGTTGACAAAGTAGTAGATCGGCAGTATAATAGACACATAGTAACAAGGAGCGACCCAAATGACCAAAGTAAATTATGACAACTTTGCCAGTTTTGACATTAACGAATGCTGTGACCACTTTGACAGTGAGAAGCAAAGCAACTGGAAGAAGATCGGCAAGTTCATCGTGGCAGATGGACAGGACTACCGACACGTGATGGAGACAGAGTTTGACTTTGAAGACACGGGTGACGGCGAGTACGAGGCATTTGACGCAGGCGTCAAATATGCACTGACCAAGATGAACATTGCTTTTGAAGCAGCCGGTTTGGACCTGCAGATATGCAGTGTGGACTTGGTAGAGAGCATGGGCTACGTTATGGTACGTGCAGATGACGAGCCAGAAGACTTTGTGAAGCGGGTTATGAAGAAGCCCGTGATGATGGTAGACAGCTGGATCTAATTGCCAACGTGTCAGCCTACCACTAGACCCTGCAACTTTGATCCTCCTCCGCAAGGACTTGCGGGATCATATCGCCTGGGCACTTCGTAGGTTGACACCGAGGCTTTTTGGCAATATAATTACTACATACACACAAAGGACATGAAATGACACTGTTAGAAATTATCATAGTAGGGGCAGCGATAGGATTCATCTTTGCCGTTAAGGTATGGTTACTGACTAAGATCTAGGAGCACACAATGACCTACACACTGAACACCCAGTCAGCAGACGAGCATGCACAGGGTGCGGCCATCAGCGCATACCTAGCCAACAAGCGTATGCAATGCACCTACACAAGGGAACAGCAGACCTTGGCACAGCGTCTGTTGGATGTGTTGGGTTTGGGCCTAGTATGGGACACAGCCTACACCAACTACCGTAAGAAGTTCATAGCAGTTAAACTGACAGGTGTGCGTGTAGTGGACCAGCAGTTAGGTGAGCAGGCTATGCTGTGTGCAGAGCACAGAGGCTACAGGATAGAGACCACAGCACAGGGCATGATCTTCCGTATCCCACGTTAAAAAGACGCAGAGTCTGCAACACGCCTGACTCTCCCTCTTCCCCGATGATTCTAATGTCGTCGGGGTTTCTTTTGGAAAAAAATTATTTCTCTCGGTGGGGCATTAATCAGTGGGGTGGGGTATACAAATACATTTTTGCAAACGCTAATTTTTGGCGCTTATGGGTAAAAATCACCACCTTGAAACGAAAAGTACTCCACCTTAATTTTTTGCGCGGTAATTTTTTTACCCTGCAGGACCCATTTCGGCCCTTAGTTTGCCAGCAAAGCCCAAGCAGTTCCATCAGCCAATTCACTGTGTGTAAATTGTCTATAAGCAAGGTGTTTGAGCCAACTGTGTCTTAGATCTTGATCCACATTAGCAATGTTTTCTATCATGCTAATTTCATAGCGCATTAGACTAGTAGTGGCTGAATGCCCCAATGCAATCACTGGAATTCCCAACAACACTGCTTCAACCAATGCGTTACTGGAGTAGCCCACAACCACATGTGTGTCATGTTTGACAAAATCTTCGAAACTGTCATGCAGCAATCTGTCTGGTCTTTTCTCCGGTCTGTGTCTTATTCTCACGGGTCGATCAGTGTGTTTTTGTATTTCTGCTTGAGTCTGTTCAACCCAATCTGTCGCCAACCCACAAGTTCTAGCAATTTTCCTATCCGGTGGCACAATTACCACAGCAGCACCACGATCAAAGTTTTGAATGTTCACCCGTAGTCGATCCAATCTATCGCTGGGTCGGTCCACTATCTCACTCTGATCTTGAAGATCGTTCACACTCACACGCAGTATTTCTTTTCTTTTGACATTGCCAAAATAGCCAGTATCCAGATTGTAAAACGTTCTATTGTGTTGTCTACAGTGTTCCAACAGCACTACTTTGTGTGCGCCTGCCCAACACAAGGGCGTATTTGGATCTGACGCCAGTGCTTCTTCCACAGTGACAATCTTTCCCCCACTGCCTTCAGTAAATTCACTACAACCATAACTGTCACGGCCAACGCAGAAAAAATTATGCACGAATCACTGCTCTCTCTTAGATCTTGTTGTTGAACCAACCAATTTTACGACCCTGTTGCAGTCTAAGATCATGTTCATCCACTGTACTGGGATAGCGCCAAGCCCAAACGGCTACCAACAGCATAAACACCGCTGTGCTCGCTATGCCAATCAGTTTAACGCCCGACACAGTCATTAACACTAGACTCAGTGACATCATGCCAATCATCAAGTATTTCATACGCTGTGGAAACACACGTTTGGTACTCCAATTGGTTAGAAACGGTCCGAAGATTGGGTGCGTCATGATCCAACGGTGGGCTCGTTCGCTGCTTCTAGCAAAGCAGAATGCGGCTGCTACCACAAATGGACTATAGGGAATGCCCGGAGTGATCACTCCAATGTAGGCCATCACAATGCAACAGCATCCTAAGGTGAAGTATAAGAATTTTTTAATATTGGTCAGCATGGGTTTATTTATATGCTAGTTTAATGACCTAAAAAATTGCTTACAAATTTTTGCTTCGCTGCGCTTCGCGCTGTTGGGCTGTGGGTTCCGCGGCCCTGTCGTGTTGGTATTGATAGTTGATGGTGTGTTCGTTGATTCTGTACACACGAGCACCGTTGCTGATGTGGAATTTACGAGCCATTTCAGTTGTGGGACTCAGTGTGTACATGCCTTCACACAGGGGGTTCTCTTTGATCATTTCCTGCACTGCCAGTATCAATCGCTTGCCCGCACCCGGTGCTGTGCTCCAAATGGTATAGGCCACTGCTTTGAATCCACGGGGCATGATCAGCATGCCTTCTTCACTGTCAGGTACTGAATCCAACCAAGCCACACACACTGTGGCTGCTCGCTGTTGATCTTCCATCCATGCCCAGACAGTGTGTTCATGCCGCCATGTCATGGGCACTGTGGGTCTCACGGGATCTTCTAGTGTGAGGTCTAGGTCTGTGTCTGTTATTTCTACTAACATGTCTTGCTCGTTATGGGTTTTCTAATTGTTGTTTGATTTTTTCAATGCGGTCCCGCAGTTCTTTTGGTATGGTGGCCATGGCTTCGGGATCATCTGCCATGGTCATTATAGCTTCCATTTCTCGTTCTACCACAGCACGGACTTCATCATCAAGGGCTTGTTCATTTTTTTCACGCCAGTCTCGCCACAACTCATACAATCCATAGGCACCCCATGCTAGCGTCAGAGGCAATGATACCCGCGAGGCCAAAACACCCGCTGTTCTAGCCACACTCATTGCGCCGCTGCCCGAGATACGTTTGGATAAATTTCTTCCCAACTGTTTTAATTTATCAGTTGTTGATGTTGTTGATGTTGTTGATGTTGTTGATGCGGCTGGTGCTGCTCCGCCTGGTGGCAATCCAAAAGGATTATTGGCAGTGTTGGCTCCATATGCCGCTGCTTGCATTGAAGCCTGTTGTGCAGCAGACACTTCAACCACACTGCGCCACTGAGCCATTTCTGACACAGGATCTTGCTGTATGTTTTCTTTTTTGATCCTGCTCAGTGCCTGTTCCATGTTGGCAATAGACTGAGTCAACTTGGCCAATTTGTCAGCGTCCATGGGCTTGGATGCTGCTGGTGATGTTGTTGGTGTCGGTGTTGTTGTGGCAGTGCCGCTGAGTTTGGCCAATTCTTGAGTGGTAATCGATCCAGTGGGACTGCGACCCAATTTCTGTTCTGCTCGCAATATGGCCTGTTTGGTCTCGGAACCCATTTTGCCGTCTGCACCATATTTAGGCAGGTCAAACCCTGCTGCCATCAAAGCCTTTTGCAGTGTTTCAAGATCTTCGGGCTGAGCAGCGGATCCTGTGCCTGCAGGTGCGTCAGATCGTCTAGGATCTTCACTGTTCCGCTTTCCATCGCCACCACCGTCTGCAGGTGGTGTTACATTACTCGGAGTTGCAGGTGCGGACTTTTTGGTAATAGTTCTAATGGCATTGGCCACAGCAGTGTAACTACCGGGATGTACTCCGTCGGTGGTACTGAAATCTTTCAGTGCGATCAGTTGATCTCCTGCACCTTTGGCTTTGTCAATGGCCTCAGCAGCCACTGAATCGTAAGGCACAATCCAAATATATTGTTTGGCGTTGAGTTCGTTGCGTATTTTTTGTGCATTGGCTGTCAACATGGCAGCATTGCCTTTTCCGCCCACAATGTCGTTACTGCCCACACTGATCACAGCAGTAGTGGCATTTTTCAGTTTTACATTGGATTTGACACGACCCAACACTGCTGTACTGGTCAGTCCTTTGGCAGCATCTGCTTCCACGCCCTGATTCAACTGACTGCTGATGCCAAATGCTATGCTGTCACCCACTAGGGCAATGGCAGCACCGCCGTGTTGACTGATCCACTTGGCCGTTTCACGATCACGAGTAGTTTGAAACTGATCAAATGGCTGTTGTTCTACCAGTTGACGAAATTTGCCTGCTAAATTCATGTTAATTGCTCCATGTTGTTATTTACCATACAAGCATGGTTCACAGAGAATCATCGTTGCCAATGTTGTTGATCAGTTCACGCAGTTTGCTACTTTCCACTGTGGCCTTGGGTTTAGCCACACTGATTCCAGCCAAAGGATCCACACCCGATCGCGGCTGTCCACGTTGCCATGCAGTACCACTGGCTGCGGCAGTGTCATTGTCACTGGCTGCTATATTGGATTTTTGTTTGATCTGATTATAGATTTGTGACGGTGAACTTGTGCCACTTTGAGCCTGATATTCATCTTCGCCTGGATCTGTGATACGCAGGGTGTCAATGTCAAAATCTAGATCAATTTTCATACCCACACCACTTGAACTGCGAGTCTTCATTAACTGTATTTGATACTTGCCCCGTTCACGCATGGCACGTGACGTAAAGATACCAAACACGTTGTCTGCTGTTTGAATCTTGCTGAGTCCACCTGAAATATGGCTGTGATCAAATTCTACTTCTTCTACAGCACCACGATTCAACTGTGCTGCCGTGACCAGCACACAGTTTTTCTCCACTGCCAAATTACGCAGTTCTTCACTCACATACTTGTCCTTGATAAACAAGTTTTCTGCGGAGATCTTTTTGCTGATGGGCATCAACAGATCCAAATAGTCCACTAACAGTATGTCAACTTTGCGACCCAATTTGATTTCATATTCTTTCAAGTAACTGCGCACATCGTTGGCAGTTTTGCCGCTGGCCAGATATTTTACCTGATACGTGCCGCTTTTCTTACCAATAATTTTAACTCGCATTTCTACATCGTCAATCTGCTTGAAAATCTCTCGCACAGGAATTTCAGTGATCATGCTGTCAATACGCATACTGACCAATTCTTCGCTGAGTTCCAATGTCAAGTAGACCACGTTGAGTCCTTGCAGTGCCCAGTTGACTCCCAAGTTGGCTAGAAACAAACTCTTGCCCGCACCCGAACCGCCGGCAAAGATATTCAGTTCTCCACGATTCATACCCCCGAACAGTCGCTTGTCCACAGTTTCCCAACCAGTTTTCATTTGGCCGTTGTTGTCTTTGATTCTCATCAAACGAGCGCGAGGATCTAAAAAGTAGTCTGTGCCCATGTCTTTGGTCAAGCCAATTTGCACTGCTCGCTTGACTAGATCCTCAACTGGGCCATACTCGCCCTTTTCTAATAAATCTGCGCTTTCAAGAATGGCTTTTTCCAATCCCTTGTGTCGAATAAATGTTTCGAAGTCTGTCAATAACCAATCATAGTGTTCTTCTTTTAATTCCTCTGCTCGCTGTAGTTTACTGCCAGTGGCAGCATTGACAATATCATACGTGGGCAACACACTGTGATCTGTTACATAGTCGTTGACAAACTTGGCAACACTTTGTAATTTTCTATCAAACAGTTCATGATCAAAAATGCTCTGGCAGCGTACAAATGTCTCTGCATCACTCAACATCATTTCTAAATAGAGTTTTTGAATGTCATATCCGTAGTCGGCGTTTTGTCTTGTGGTCATTGTTTTATTATACTTTCTTTATATATTAATAGCAAGGTGTTTGACTGGTACCCAGTCGTGATGTATTCGTTGTTTACGATGATAGGCCACAGCCCCTATTGCGCTGCTGGGGTCTCCAGGATTGGGCAAACTCCAACGATATTTAAACTTGGGTTCTACTTCTTGTTTGTTAGCGGCACCGTTCATAGCACATCCGCCCATGTACACTAAGCAATCGGTATTGACCAATCGTTGAGCCTCGTACATCACTTTGCTGACTTCAATTTCAAATCGTTCCTGAACTGCGGCAGCAAGATCACATTGTTCTTGCAATGTGCTCAACATGTTTCGATCCCAGGACCATACACCTCTATGAAAGTTTTCAGTTAATTCAACTGGCCCGACACCAAAGTAATTGCCCACTTCTCTACGAAATCTATTTGGAGTTCCTTGCTCAGCCATCTTTTGAAATAGGTGTTCGTCGCGGATCGGTGTTAAGCCAACAAACTGAGTAAATGCACTATAAAACAATCCCAAACTATGTGGATAACTTCTACTCCACACTTTCTTCATTTCTCCGTGACGACCTTCCCATATGGTTGCACATTCGAACTCACCTATGGCATCCAGTACCACAACAGCACAATGATTAAAAGGACTGGTATAGTAGCCTGCGGCAGCATGGCTGGCATGGTGCTGAGTATAAGTTACCGGAGCGTATCCTAATTTTGCTTGTTTAAGATAGCGTGAAGGCAAGTTACTTAAATCAAATGCTGTGCTGTATTGTTTGGCACGTATTTGTCTTGCCTTCTTTAACCATGGATTTTCATACCAATAGATGCGATCAGGAGCGCCGCAATTCAATGCTGTGCGAACAACATCACCGGGCAGTTCATCGTCAGTGCTGAATGTAGTCTGTTGAAATGCGCCATCTTTAAACACAGCCAATGCACTGCCGTGATTAAGAGCGTTGATGCCCCACTCAATCATTTGTAGATAAACGGATCACGTTTACGTAATTCTTCAATTCGTCGAGCCATGGCCCGACGTTGCTGATATCTACGCCACGGTGTAGACAACCAATAAATTATTTTACTAACCATTTTTTCATCCTCAATTGTATTTTAAGAGCATTGCTCTCACAGTGATGCACAATGCTCCACAGTGTATATAGTCTGCCGAATTTTTTCACAGCATCATTTACATCTTTGACATCGTCCCCCCACTCGGGAAAACTCACACTCCAACCAAACTCCAATGCCTGATCTATCAAACGACAACCGGCTTGATCTCGATCAGGCAACACTATTACTTGACGTTGCAATCGATTGATCAACGCTCGTTGACTGTCACCAACTTCGGCACTGGTCAAAGCCACACCCTTGATACAGATTGCATCAATAGGACCTTCTACCACTATGACAAACTTTTGATCGGGACCCTGTTGATCTAGATTAAACACATACCCCGGCTGTTGTTCGCTGATATACTTGGGTTTGCCCTCTGTGATTTTTCTAGCAGTGTATCCCACAATACGATTTTGAAAGTAAAAGGGAATAATCAATCTATTTCGGAATCCATCTTCATCTGTCCAATGAAAGTCATAGTCTTCCAAATACAGTTTTCTTTCGGTTAGATACTGCAATACTGGCATTAGTTCAGGAGGAGGATTGTCAAGATAACTAACAATAGATTCAGCGCCTCTGGGCAATGATTTGTCTATAAAGGTAGGAATTGGATTTTTAATTCCAGTGTCTTCAATGCCTTCGTGACGTCTCAGAGCATCCAACATACACTTATTGATGTCTCCATCAGATACATTCAACCATCGCAGAAGTTTTTTAAACTTTACACTGATGTGTCGTCCAGGTTGCCAACTAGATTTGAATCCACAGTTGAAACAATGATAACTGACTCCATCATTCAGCATGATGCCGCCACGCTGTCTATTGTCAGCACTGGTGCCATTGTGATGACAGCACACCGCATTGAAACTGATCCACCCACTGGGGGTTGATTTTCTCTTTGCTGGTAAATGTTGTTGTACGGTTTCTAAGATAAGACTCATTAGTCTTATTTTAGTTTCTCAGTAGTACTTTGTCAAGTGTTCCGGCTGTCTTGGTGTATCTAATTCTAAACCAACTATACACACCTGTGTAGTTTTTGTAAAAGGTTGTGTCCCCCGGAACCACAGCAAAATCGTCCAATTCTACCCATTGTACACTTTGGCTGGTTTCACTAAGGCTAGCATCAATGTACACTGTACCATTCAATGCTGTAGGATAAAAAGCAAAGGTGTGCAGTGCTTGATCGCCGTTGATACCCGGCTCCGCAGTAACAGCACTGCTGTACAGTACACTTTGTTCCTCTAAGAAACTGGCAATATTAATCACGGGCCTGGGCACTGGCATCAAGTCCCCAACCATCTCAATCTTGCCTTTGGCGCCAAAATTAGCGTCTGCATACAACAATGTTTTAACACCGCTGTCTGTTTCGATATATACAGCGAAATTGTAAAATCCACGGTCTAGATTCAGTGTGTCGTTTTCGTCTATGTTGACAGAACATATGCCAGTGATTGTAGACAGTGTTGCGATCTTTTCTGTAATCAATGCATTATTCAAATCTGTCATGACAAATTTAATAGTGTAGTTGGTTAAACTGATACGTTTTTGATCAGCATTTTTTACATCAAACTCAATGACATTGTCAATATTTTTATAAATTTTTATTATACGCTGATACACAATTTGCATCTCCACAGGAAAGGAAACCAAATCCGCTATGACTATCACACGGTTTGGATATAAATAACTTGAAATTTTTTGCATTTGGATCCCCTTTGTATTTATATGGTTAAATTAAGAGAAAACATAGAACAAACCATGCCTTTTATCACAGTACTAACCTACGGTGAGCAAGAGTATGTCGGCATGATGATAAATCAAGACCAATACGTTACCAGTTTTTACGATCTCGGTGCTATCAAAACACCAGATGAAAAAACCGCTCTGTTAGAGCAAGGTGAAATATGGTGGTGGGAGAGCAATCGACAAGTTCCCATTAATATTTTTCTCAAGAAAGATTTAGAGCATTTTAAATATGCTATTAAAACGTTCAACAGTAAAGATGTAGTGATAATTCTAGGCCCAGTGGTCAACATATTAAGTTTAACGCTGAGACGAGTCAAGCGCAAATCAGTGCAGTTGGTAAGAAAACGTTAACTGTAACCATAACTGATTTGTTCACAGATTAAATTCATCTGTACCACCACTGCCTGTGCATAGGCCACAGCATGACTCTTCTTAAAGTAGTATTCACCGTCCTCGGGCTTTGTCCAAATAGTCGTCATCACTGTCGTCCAGTCCTTCCCGATCAAATGTCTCTTGGCTGGTCTTATCATAGCCAAAATTGCCGCTAGTTGGAGTATACTCGTGGGTTTCATCTGGCGTAGAATAGCGCCATGGCCGTTGACATGAAACAGTAAATTGCTGAAATCGTCCTGCTGTAAAAGGTCCCATAGTGGCTCAGCCTCCATCAAAGTTTTAAGATGAGATTCATCTCGTACATCTTTATAGATACCAACATTGAGAAAATCTAATTTAAAATAACCTCGATTTTCTGCCTCGTTGTAATCAATGTTGGCTAGATTGGTAATAGGATCATGTGGTATGTCAGTCACATAAATGCCTGTGTTATGTGCTACTAACTTGTCCCCGTCTACACGACTAGATCGTACATGAGTAAAATGTTCCAGTGCCTTGATGCGATCGTAGAAATCAATGTCGATATCTGGCATTATAAATTTGACTCCTTGACTACCTGCATAATCAGTTCCATGTCGAATTTTTTATCACGAAACTTTTTCTTCCAAAACGGTGGATCAATCATTGTTGCCACTGCTGCCAATTGTTCGTCATTAAATGTATTTAATAAATTTCTACCAGAATTGCAGTTCAACAACAGCCATGGAGATATTTTTCCATCTTTAATGTTAAACATGGCTCTGCTGGGGCTGATGTAATTGAAATAATGATTCCACACAGCGTTGTTTTCTACGGCCCACTTTGACATGGTATCAATAGATCTTTCCAAGGCAATCTCCACTGATTCTGTTTTAATTAGATGCAGTACAAATTTTTCATACAATTCTTCTCTACACCAATGGTCTAGTTTGACCCCGCTGATTACCACAAAGTCAATGTATTGATCTGGATACAGAGGATTAACATTGTGCATGAAACTGCCAAACTTTACAAACGCATTGTAATAGGGACTCTTGGCAAACTCTAAATATGTTTTGTCATGTTTTTGTTTCTGTGTCAATCTATAGAATCGATTGTATACCGTATATCCTAAGATAACATGTTTTTCATCTTTGGCAAGATATCTACGTTTTTGCTCGCACATATGCACAACCAGAGTTTTTTCTTTGGTAAACTTGGTACCGCAGTGTTCACACACATACAGTTGACTAACTGGTTGAGATAACAATTTTAACATACCTTATTTCAGTCAAGCAATTTTTTAATTTGTTGATTATCATATCCCAAACGTTCAGCATGTAATTTCAATTCTGAAATTGGCATGATCTTACTCATCAATTCTATATCATCTAACTTGGCGTTGGGGAATGCCTCGGATAAAAATTTAGTTTTTTTGTTAGTGGCTTTTTCTTTTTTCTTAAAACCAATCCACTCATGAAAAAATACCTGTTTGCTGTCATGGCCACATAGACACAACAGTTGCCACAACAGTTTCGGATGCTGTTGTAATGTATACCAATGTTTGTTGAAGTACTCATTCACGGCCAACACATAATGTTCTGCAATATCTCTATTGTTGCTTTTGACACTGCTGATGTATCGGTTAAGGATGAAAAATTCACCTTTAATACGTTTGCGTTCGTCTTCGTTAACATCATCCCATAGTGATCTCGCTCCGAGGTCAATGGCTGCTAATTTTTCTTTGAGTTCAAGTTTTTCACTCACTGCGGATTATCCTTGCTTAGTCTGTATATCATTATAGCACGATTCAAGGCCTTTTGTAAAGCAGGATTGGTGGGAGCCATACGGCGAATCTCACCCCACATCTTGTCTTCCATAATGCGATCATGCAAGGATCTTCCATCAGTGCAAGAATCGTAATGATATCCAATTTCTTTTCTTGTGCTAGGAGCAGCGCCAATTTCTCTAGCGTAGACGGTATCTTTATCTCTTTCGTACACGTATGTTGCGCCCGGAGTCAAGGTGCCCATACTAACTTTTATAAATCATAACACAGTCTTTTGGCCAACTCACTTCCATAGTGTATCCCCAAGACAATAACAGATCAACTGCCAGATTTCCCTCTTCATCGTAATATTTTTTTGAATAGTTTTTTTCTTCCATCAATATTACAGGTTTGTATTTTTTAATAGTTTGTTCAGCACCTTGTAGAATGTACGGTTCATATCCTTCACAATCTAATTTTATAAATCCAACGTCTGTTAATTCGAAAGAATCTAAAGTTCTACAAACATGTATTCCTGCGACTTCTTTATTAATGTAAGTACCAAAACTAGTTTTTTTGTGAGTTAAAGAAACAAGTTCTTCTTTGTCACTTAACCCACAATCACATACTACTACATTATCTAATTGAAATTTTTCTACATTTTTTATAAGACACTCTCGAACCGGGGTATCTACTTCAAACGCATAAATCTTGGAAAACTTGCTGGTTAAGTTATAACTCATTATGCCATAGTTAGCACCTGCATCTATAGCCGTAGTAAAATTATTAACAAATCCTAATGCAGTATCGAGTTTACTTTTTTGATAATCAAGAACACAGGGTGCTCGATCAGTATTAACGTCTGCTTTTTTAAGAGCCGATCTTACAGCCTTGTCTCCGGGTATCACTATCCAGTCTTCGATATTCATATTAGGTATCTCGTTAAGTTTTATTTTTCTGCAATCTTGTTATTATCTTGTCCAAATTAATTTAATCCATGCTTCCTGGCTTGTTTTAACAGGGAATGGGTTGATGTCTTTTCTAACATAGAAAGCATTGACACCGTTTTGATCACAGTAGACTAGATCGTAGCCTAATCTATTTGCTTGTTGTGTTAATGACAACAAACTAGCACCAAACGATCTATCATTTACACCTTGCCAACTGTAGTTATCGTTATGTGGCATGATATATTCTGTGACACCATCATAACTGCCATTGTATTCCATGATTACTACACGGGGATTGTAGCCAGACAGTTTTTCACGTAGATGATAGTCATTACCGTCAACATCGATTGACAGCAAGTCTAGATCCTTGGGAACTACTACTTCTTCAAATATGTCACAGATATTATCTGGTGTTAATATTGCTTGTTTAAAAGTACAACCTGCAGGCAGATTATTGATAGGAGCACCATCAAACCAAAAAGTTTGCCAGCCCTGCACAGCAAGATTTAATGTGTTACTTTCTCCACCTGATATGCCACTCGGATTGGCTGCAACTCCAAACTCTACAGCTACTTTATTGGTAGTTCCGATCTTACTAAAGATGTGTTCAATAATGCCATCTTCGCCTTGTTGTGAACTAATTTTTTTTTCGTATTCTTTCATACATTACCTTTATCTTGTTTGTAATGTTCAATCGATGCCTGAACTGCCCCGAGTCGTTTAATATCTGCATCTACCATTTCTTTAATCAATGTTTCAAAATTTGTTTTTGGTTGCCACCCTAACACTTTTTTAGCCTTGGTACTGTCGCCACATAGACTGTGTAATTCTGCAGGACGTTTAAATCTAGGATCTGATTCGATGTGTTTTTTCCAATCTGTGATTCCTACATGATTAAATCCAATAGTTAATAGGTCTGCAATACTGTGTTGAATACCGGTACTTACCACGTAATCACCTGGCTCTTCTTGTTGAACTATCATCCACATGGCTTCAACAAAATCTCCGGCATATCCCCAATCTCGTTTGCTATCGAGATTGCCCAAGGTTATTTTATCCTGTAGACCTAATTTTATTTTAGCAATACCATTTGTAACTTTTCTAGTTACAAATTCTATTCCTCTTAACGGACTTTCATGATTAAATAAAATTCCATTTGATGCATGTATACTATAACTTTCTCTAAAATTAATAGTCATCCAGTATGCATATAATTTGCTAACTCCGTACGGACTTCTTGGTTTAAAAGTTGTATTTTCATCCTGCATCCCACCGTTGCTGTTTCCGTACATTTCACTAGTGCTTGCCTGATAATATCTAGACGATGGACTGTGCATTTTTATAGAATTTAAAATATTTAAAGGACCTAGACTGTTGACTTCTGTGGTTAATTTGTTTAAATCCCAACTTGCTCCTACAAAACTCTGTGCCGCTAGGTTGTATATTTCATTTGGCTTTAAATTTTTAATAATATGATTCATAGACCCGTCGTCAGTAATATCCCCAGTTACTAACTCAATGTCGTTTTCAATTCCTAAAAATTCAAGATTATTTAAATTTGGATTGGAATATCTTTTTACTAATCCGTATACAGCATAATCTTTTTCAAGAAGAAGTTTTGCAAGATAAGGCCCATCTTGACCTGTCATCCCTGTGACAAATGCTACTTTTTTCATTTTTCCTTTTTCCTTATAAGTTTCTCTCTATTATCTTTTCTATCACCTTTGAGATGAATCATGTATCCTTTAAAGGTTTCATTAAATGGATTTTTCACTCTTACTGGTGTGAGATTATATCCTTTTATTTTATCAGAAGTTTCTAGTTCTGTTCTAGTAGCATCGAACACATGACAATCAGTAAATGCCGGCAATGTATAGATTCGATCCGAATCATAATAGTTTTTAAAAATATCAAAAAATTCTTTAGTGTGGGGATTTCTTAGGTCAAATGCAATAAATCCTGTTTCACTATATCCTTTTCTGCCTAGATAACTAGTAAAATAATCGTTCGGTAAAAATGTCTTTAAATATTCTGCTGATACATGTTTGAGCAATTCAGTGTCGGCATCTAGCCAGATCAGCAAGTCAACACCACTATGCATTGCAGCATGCCAAATAGCATAACTTTTGTGGCTAAATCTAACACCGTCGTACACAAATGACTCAACAGTTTTATTCTTATTTCTATTTTTAAATTCAGTTAGATCAGGAACTGTTTTTTCTAAATTTATGATGTTTATATTAGGATTTCTTTTAAATAATTTTTTATCATTATCTATGTAAAGAAATACAGTGACTTGATTATCTAAATTTTTGTTAAGACTAGATACAAAATGATTTGCATAATCTTGATAACCCTGATCACTAAAAGTTGATACTATCCCAAGTTTCATCTACAGCCCTAGTTCTTTTTTAAAATCAGTGACAGCAGATAGTCTATGTGCAGCAATTTTTGAAAATAATAAATCTAATTGTATCGTATTACCAGATTTATTACTATGCATGTTGACAATGTCTTGAACAAAAAAATTTAAATCTTCCATGCGGCGTACAATAACATCTGCTAACGGTGCACCTTGGTTATAAGGGATTAAAGAAACTTCTACAATAATATATGAAGATTTTGATAAAGTCGATATGCCGCCGTTGATAACATCTAACTCAGCTCCCTGAACATCGATCTTAATTACATCGAATACAGTATCGGGGAACAAAGTATCAAGTGTAGTCACTGGAACTTTAATTTTTAAAATTTCTTCTTCAGATAATTTATTAAAATTAATTTCTTTATAAAATGATGCACCTTTAGAATTCGATTTAGCCTTCGGTAATATAAGTTCTAACTCTCCAACTTTATCTGATATCCCGTATTGAAAATATTCAACTCCTAGTTTCTTTAAACCTTTCTCACAATACGGATTCGGCTCAATGGATGTTATTTTACATGTTGGGAATATTTTTCGCCATTCGGTTGCAAACTGTCCTGTATTTGCTCCAATGTCGAGACATGTGGTAGGATTAACTTTATCAAACGCAGTTTTTAGTTTTTCTTCAACCGGGTTACTCATTTTATTTTGAATATCCCACTGTTTCTCTTTCGATATCGTCGTGATCAAATTCTGCCCAATACAATTCAAAAGCAATACAATCTGTTACTGCTTCAAATTGATGATATTCGCCAGGGGCAACTTTTGTATACTGCCCTGCCTTAAGTAATGTTTCATCAACTAGGTCATAGTTGTTTTTCCAGACTCGAATAATCATCTCTCCAGATTCAACAAAGAACCCGTTCCATTTAAATTTGTGTTTGTGCTTAGAACAAACACCGCCGGCTTTGGCTTCAATTCGATGAAATTCTAATACACCGTTGGCCTCTAACAATTCTGTTTGGCCCCATATTTTACCTTGTTTCATAATATTTTACTCATGTCAATAATTTCGCTCTGTCTACTTATCTCTTTTGTAAAATAGACACAGGATGGCTTGGGACCTTCGTGCAACGGCACTGACAACAAATGATTGTTTTTTAATTTGGGGAAAAACCATTTGACGTCATTGTAAAAATTTACAATTTCGATTTTGCGAAAATCAATTTTAAAACTGCTAAGTGGGTTGAAACAAAATGCTTCAAATCCACGATCGTTTAAACTGGTCAGTGGCAACACTTCAAT
>Ga0209356_1000119_pt1 | contig 27703 bp, 43 predicted proteins | sample LauGreFaBDMM15SN_2_FD_188213 | JGI IMG/M metagenome (GOLD analysis project Ga0209356, IMG submission 188213) | Freshwater lake microbial communities from Lake Michigan, USA - Fa13.BD.MM15.SN (SPAdes) (version 2) | ecosystem: Environmental > Aquatic > Freshwater > Lake | place: Lake Michigan, USA...
CCTCTGATCAGAAGGATGCTTAGGAGCCAACGCTTTAGAAATATCTTTCAAGTAACCGTATTTCATTATTATAGTATAATGGTATCAACGAAACTATCAATTTAATTAAGAGACTGTAGGATAACTGCCTGTACCAGATAGGTATACGTAAGAAGTGATACCGCTCATATACACCTTTTGATATGCATCGTAAGAGCCAAGTGTCACACAGAATGCACCAGGATTTGCAGTAGATGCATAGAATGTGCTGTAAGGTACCAATGCCAAGTCAGCAGCTGTATTGACATTGCCTGACAATATTACAGCTGAAGTAATATCAGGAGCAATACCTGAGTAACCTGTAGGAAGTACTAGATATCTATTATCTGAGTTTTTAACGTAAACAGGGTTACTATTAACATCAGCTGACAAGGAGTATGTGCCGTTCACTGCTGGTAAGCCTGCTCCTGCAACTGTAATTATGAAAGGACATGTTATAGTTGGAGTGGGTGTGGGTGTTAATGTAATGGTGGGTGTTGGTGTCATTGTAACTGTAGGAGTAGGAGTAGGTGTCAATGTGAGAGTTGGGGTGGGTGTCAATGTGAGAGTTGGGGTAGGTGTAACCGTTGGCGTAGGCGTAATAGTTGGTGTAGAGGTGATAGTCGGTGTTGGAGTTGGTGTTGGCGTTATTGTGGGAGTTGGTGTTGGTGTATGTGTTGGGAAAACCTTTAATTCGTTTTGTGCAAAGACAAAGTTTTGCAAATAATGAGAATCGAATTTAGACTCTGAAACAATTAATTTTTGATTGTTTCTAATATCTGTATTATTGATTAGTCTGAAATCAGAAATACTATAGATTGAATCAGGCACTGTGGAGAGTGTAAGATTAAAAATCTGATATGAGCCATCAGAAGCAATTGCTGAAACTGAAGGACTATATAATACCGGTATGCCACTTAATGGCCAATATTCATGGGTAGGGTTAAAACTAGTAGGAAATCCTGGCAATTGAGAAGTCAAAAATACAAAATTTGTTTTTACATTAATAGTTTCTCCATATATGTTTTTATCCACTTCAGTAAAATCACCGTCTCCATAATCATATCTCAATTTTAAGATGGGGTAAATGCTACCATCAATAGCTGAAGGACAAAATGTAAGTGAAACAGGGCCCTTAAACGTGCCTATTTCAATATTCTGAGTTCTGTTGCTCTTTTGATATCCCCATGGGAAAAATAAACCACTATCAGCTGTAAGCAAATATTTTGGATAATACAATGGATCGCTTGTATAAAAAACTGTATTTCTGTTATCGTCTATTTCATCTTGTGTGAGAGCTCTATCAAAAAACTTTAAATCACCAATTAGCCCGTTGAAGAACTCTCCAGCACCAGCTACGCTTACATCTTCTTGTGCGCCTCCTACAAATAAATCTCTCTTTGATGTTGCGCTAAGAACAGAATACCCTGAAGAAACATCCAAATCAAATCCACTCACATTCAACAAATATGAACTTGGTACCCCAAGACTAGGTCTTAGATATTGTTTATCTCCATTGATGTAACAGTTGAATATTTTTGTATCACTATCATATGTGACTGCAATTTGATTCCAGTCATTAAAATCAAATGAAGGGGTAAGAGTTTGATGATACACGCTGCCGTTGCCTACTCCAAAAGGGTTGTTAGAACCAATTCCTGCAAAGACTGTACCACCTTGATTTACTTGAATAACATAACCAGGGCTTAAAGCAAAATGCCCTTTGGATACGATTCTTTTAGTACTAGATCCCGTATAGCGACTAGGGTTACCGCTAGATACAGTAACAAGAATACTAAAACTGTTTTGATCAAAATTAATGGTAGATAAAGTAGGTTTAGAAGTTCTTAGATATTGCTTGTTGTTAATGCCCACACCATTGTTATCTACAGCAAATGCACCTATATAAGCACCTCCAGAAAGGGTCATGTTTGCATTATCTATTAAATCATACACATATATGCCTGAGCCTGGGTAACTTGCATGTATGTATGGCGCAATCCACACAATAGGTTGCAAGTTTATGCTGCAAAGAGTTTCAATGAAAGAACTACCATTTGATGTGACAGGGTATGTGAAATTAGTACCGTAAACAGGATCAAGAAAGATATAATGGTTTAAGAAGCCAGTTTGACCAGCTATCTGATAACTAGATAATACAACAGTGTACGATTGCACTTAATTATTTATAAAAAACCTTATAAAACAAGGTTTATTTGATTTTGCTCAATAAGCGTTTAACTTGCTTGAATACTTCAGATAAAAAGTAAAGCAAACAATTTTTTGTTGTTTTATCAATCATATACAATTATCTTATTGAATTATTAATGTAAATCTATAAGTTTTATATGTGAAAATATTCGTACAATTTGCATCCTATAGAGACCCTCAACTAGTTCCAACCATTGAAGACATGCTTGCCAAAGCAGACAACAAAGACTTATTTAACTTTGGCATATGCTGGCAGTATGATGATACTGAGGACACTACCATTTATGACAATAAAAAGAACTTTAAAATTGAAAAACATCCATTTACTGAAAGTGAAGGGCTTGGTTGGGCAAGAAATATTACAAACAAGCTATACAGTGGAGAAGAGCTTACTCTGCAACTAGACAGTCATCACCGGTTTGCCAAGGGCTGGGATACAATGATGTTAGAAGATTTTGAACAGGCCAAGAGCCTTAGTAAAAAACCTGTTATAACAACATATTGTACACCTTGGGAGCCAGGTAAAGATATTTTTGAGCCTATGCCTTGTTACATGCGTCAATATGAATTTAGTCAAGATAAGCTATTGATGTCCATGCCGCATCATATCCTGGACTATAAAGAAAGAAATAAAGTTCTCAAAGCACGTACCATAAGCGGTCATTTCTTTTTAGCAGATGGTAAATTCATTCAAGATGTGCCTTATGACCCTGACATATATTTTGGTGGTTATGTTGAAGAGACTACTCTATCTTTGAGAGCATTTACCTGTGGGTATGATTTTTATAGCCCTTACAGACAATACATCTGGCATGAATATACACGCAACTACAGAAGAAAGCATTGGGATGATCATGGTAAGAATGAGCATGGCAAGAAAGCTAGCTTTGAAAGAGATATATTTGCAAGAAATAAAACCAGACAACTCTTCGGTCAAGAAGAACATAATATTGATATTGGAATATATGGCATGGGAACAGAGAGAACCTTAAAGGATTATGAAGAATTTGGTGGTTTTGATTTTAAGAAATGCCGCATTCAAAATTATACATTAGCTGCTAAAGAGCCTCCAAACCCCATTAGCTGGGACGATGATATTAAGAAAGAAAAATACAACCTGTCTGTTCCTATTGATTTGAGTAAGATTGATAGGAATAAAAAAATTAAATTTATTGCTTTGGGTGTGCATAGCAAGTTTAATCAAGAAGTTCATAGAAAAGATTACTTTGAAAAAGATGCTCCAGAATGCTTTGCCCTCAATAGCAACATACTCAAGCTGGAATTTGAGTCAGAGGATAAACCTGTAAAATGGATCATGCACCCATTTTATGAAGAGACAAATAGCTTTGGTGAGAGACAGGAAGGCAATTTGTGAGAATAGCTTTTGTTGTTATAGGAAATAGCAGAAGAAGCAATTTTTTAAACGGTCAAACTTTAAGACATGATGGAGCTGGTGGGTCTGGCACAGATACAAGTGCCATACTAGTTGCTGAGTTTTTAGCCAAAAATGGTCATGAAGTTGTCTTTGCAACAGATACAATAGATGCCCCTTTAACTGACTCATATAAAAATATGGGCAGATCCTATACTCCAGGTGAATCATTTTATGACGTGATGTATACCAATATTAATTTTGATGGCATTGAAAATAAAACGTTTGATGTACTCATAAGCATGCTATGGTTTGAAGACTACGAGAAATTGCCAATAAAGGTAACCAAGAGTTTAATTTACTGGTCACACATGCAATGGGTCTATGGCACATTTAAGTTCGTTGAATATGCTGAAAAACACAATTTATCAATAGGGTTAGTCCATATATCTAATTGGGAAGAAAAAATGAATGAAGGAACTTTCCCGTATATACAAGCTAAAATACCCAAATCAATTAAAACACAAATTCCCAACCCTATTTTTGATGAAATTATAAATGAAGTTAAAGCAAAAAATTATGCAAAAAAGAGAGGAAAATTTATATTTCATGCTTCTTGGCCTCGTGGAGGCAATGTTTCTGTAGATGCTGTTAGAAGCATAGCTATTCCTGACAAAGAATTTCATGCATTTGATTATTTGATGGTAATACATGACCATAAAGATGAATTCTTTCACAGACATGATGGTGTAGATAAAAAAACTTTGTTTAAGCATCTAGCAGAAAGTGAATATTTTATATACCCTCTCTACACCCCCTACCAAGATGTGCATAAAGATACATTTTCTTGTGTTGTTGCTGAAGCAATAGCTCTAGGAGTTATTGTTATTACTTACCCACTAGGAGCATTGCCTGATGTTTTTAAAAATTATTGCGCTTGGTTGAGCGAGCCTCCAGGTGTTTCTTTTGAAAATATGCAAAAAGAAGCTTTATCAAAAGATTTAGATGGGCGGTTTAAAATGACTTCAAATATTGTTAGTAAACTAAATGAAATTGAATCTAACCCTGCTTTAAAAAATGAGTTACAAACATCAGGTTCAGACTATGTTTTAGAAAATTTTAATATTCAAAAAGTAGGTGAAATGTGGTTGAATTTAATAAATGATTTGATTATATAAGCGTATGGACGAAATGTTATTGCAGAAGTATGATGTTGAGCCCAATGAATTTGAAGTTCAGAATTATCACAACACAGAATCAGCTTTTTTTTACGTGTTCCGTCATGATTTTATAGGTGTAGAATTAAAGCAAAATAAAATTTGGGAACCTCATTTGCATAAAATTTTTGAAAAATATGTAACTAATGATTCTGTTGTGCTGGAGGGTGGTTGTCATATTGGCACACATAGTGTTAAGCTATCTAAATTGGCAAAGAAACTTTATTGCTTTGAGCCTTTAAAAGAATCTAATGAATTGCTTAGAAGAAATGTGATTAGAAATAACTGCTTGAACACCATCGTTCTTAGTGATGCATTGTCTGATAATCAGAGTATATCAAAATTTGATTGGATGCCATTTTATAATTTAGGTGGTTCAGGATTAGAGAGCAACCCCATGGGGGCACCTCCATATGACCACATGACAGTAACCTCTAATGAATGTTACCCAATTAAAACAGTTAGTATAGATTTTTTAAATCTCGACAAACTAGATTTTATTAAATTAGATGTAGAAGGTTATGAGCCAAGAGTAATAAATGGTGGATTAGAAACTATAAAAAAATTTAAACCTGTTATAACTTTAGAATGCTGGTCAAATCACTTTGGTCAAACCAGTATAGAACATACTGCAAAAGAGTTTAAAATGTTATCAGATATAGGATATTCATTAGAGCAAGTGGGAATTTCTGACTGGCTATTTTTACCTAAATAATTCTAAGTTAGTTAACTATGAAAATGTTAAATTTTGTAAGTTTATAAATATAAATTTATTATTATGAAACTGCAAGATTATTTTAGTGAAGCATATTATATAAATTTGGATAAAAGAACTGATAGAAGAGAATCTTTTGAAAGAGAGCTAAGCAAATACAATTTAAATAATTTTGTACAGAGATTTTCAGCATCCATGGATGCAACACACACACCTCTTGATGACTACAGCAGGTTAAGAGCATGTTCATTAAGTCACTATAACTTAATAAAACTAGCAAAAGAAAAGAATCTTAAAAATATTCTTATATTTGAAGATGACGCATTTTTTTACAATTCCGATACTTATAGAGGTATAGATATTGCAGAAGCAGCATTAGATGATCTACAAAAATTTAATGACTGGCATATATTTTATTTTGGCGGTCTAATCATAGATACAAAAATTAAGAAAGTATCAAAAAATCTTATAAAAGCCAATTCTGTCCTAACAACTCATGCATATGCTCTCAATAATACAATTTTTGATTTTATTTTAAACAAGTTTAATCCTCTTTTAGACAGTACTCTAGATGGGTGGTTGAGCGCAAGAAATGAAATAATTAAGTATATCGCCTACCCTGTGACAGTCCCTCAAGCTGAAGGTTATAGTGATTGTGATGCTCATGGAAAATCTATGGGCGTATTTCCTTTTATACATTCGTTTAACAAAGATATAATAGATATTTCATGAATTGTTTAACTTCAGATTTTATTACTTGTCGCATGGTAGGCAGGCTAGGCAATCAAATGTTTCAAATAGCTCATGCTTATTCCCAAGCATTAACTCACAATAAGCAATTTATAGCCCCTAAGTTTGAGGTGCCTGTGGCCCCATATATGGATAATATTTTTAAAAGTATAGATTTTTTAATTGACACCACAAACAATATACCTAATTCTGAGAATGTTTATGCTCCTTTTCATTTTTCAGAAGTATTACCAGTAAAAGACAAAGTTACTGTATTTCATGGTTATTATCAAAGTGAAAAGTATTTTTTAAACAATAAAAATACTATAATAGATCTATTTTCACCTTCACAAGAGTTTATAAATAAATGCTTCAGGGCTTATCCAGAACTTGCATCTAATAATGTCACTGTTATAAATGTAAGAAGAGGTGACTATTTAACTCAACCAGAAAATCATCCTGTAATTACCAAAGAATTTATATATAACGCACTAGAACGCATTCCTAACAAAGAGTTTATTTATGTTGTTAGTGACGACATACCATGGTGCAAGGACAATATAAAAACTGATAAAATAACATTTGTTGAATACAAAGAGCTTGATGCATTGTGGTTATTGAGCTTGTGCAAAAATTTTGTTATCTCTAATTCCACATTCTCTTGGTGGGGTGCTTACTTGAGTAAATTGCCTGGTAAAGTTGTTGTTAGTCCAGATACTTGGTTTGGTCCTGGAGTGCATAGTAGAGGTTATTCAGAACACGACATCTATGTAGATGATTGGATCAAAGTACCAACCTATTGGGACAATGGTGAAATAAAATTAAAATCCTAATTTCTTTCCCTCTTCAGGAAACATTTCTAGAATTCTAATATTATCTAACAAATACCATTCATTATTAATTTTAATGAAATTATTTGAAGGCGAGTATTCTTTAACTTTGCCTTCATGTACATTAAATTTGGAAACTGGATAATGCAAAAACAAAACCTTTTTATCAATAAGATCTGCTCGTTTCATTAGAGTATTATATATGGTTATTTTGTAAGGTCAATATCATCTTCTATGAAACCAGATATATCGATACCATATTTGGTTTTGAAATAATTGTTTGTCTGCGCAATGAGCTTGCTGTATGTTTCTTTATCTCTTTGGTAACGAGCATACAACTCATCTAGTTTTTTAAGTATCAAATCCAATTTGTCAGTATCTTCAAGGTTGATTTCATCACCTAATTTTTGAATCTCACATGCTTCTTGATCAAGCTTAAAGCATTCTTTTTCATAAAATTCAAACTGAGAAGATATGAGTCCAAGTTGCTCAATCAAGTGGTCTGCTTCTGCTGTAAGTTTCATAATATGTAATATACTTGAAACGCTTTAAATGGTCAAGGATATTTGTAAATTTTTTTACCTTTTTTAGAGGTATAATTTTTGATCTCTTGGTTTTGAGTTGCAGTCCAATTGATTTGATCAAAATTGTTGTCAAATACTTTGCGCTTTACGGGTCTTGCTCTGTCGCCTTTGCCTGCCATGATTTAATAATAATGGCTATTATGATATAATCAACTACTTTATGAACCTAAAACATTAGCAGAAAGAAACTGTAAACCTGAGAGAGAGGCCACTCTGAATGCATACTGATCATATATGTAATAAGCAGTTAATACAGGCACATCGGATCCACCTAAAGCAGTGTCATTATATTCAAATTTAGTGGTAGTAAGAGCAGGGTATACTGTTGGATTGGCTTTGGTTAAATTGACAAAACATTGCATTACCCTTGTCTGAAAACTATCAACTTTGATCCATTGAGCATTATCGGCCATATAATATATTTATGCTTTCTATAAATAATTATTATAATGTCTTATAACCCATGTTATAAAAATTTAAACTTCAATTGTGGCACTAACGTAAAGCTTTTGCATCTGCTCAACAATTCATAATTGCACATGTGATAGTAGTGCTGTAGAAACCTCTCATCCAAGTAATCCACATCCATGAAGTCTTTGGTTTTGCAAAAAGCCCACATGGGAGAAATGCCTGTGTAAAAATACAGGTCCAATTCATGAATTCTGGTCTCTATCTCGTCAGTAGTTAAATCAGTCAGCTTCTCCAGCAGCTGTTGTCTTCTTGTGATAGTATCCATATGAATTGTACATACAATCGTATGCTTCCATAGTAGATTTAAGGTTGGTGATCAAAGAATTCACTTCTTTTTTTGTGATGTATATCTTATGACCTTGTTTCATGCCGGCATGAGGCTTAAAACACAATTCAAACACTGTGCCACCACGAGTTCTGGCAATGTTGACTGAAGCACAGTCATTGATCACATTATCAAAATCTTTTTTAATGATTTTCATGTGCTTTTGGAGAAGTTCTTCACACAACTCATGGCACCAATGGGCTCAAAGTACTTCTTGTTATTATCCCAGCAATCTTTGGTCATGATCTCAATGGCACCAGCAGTTTTATGACCATACACCATTCTGCCATACCGGTTACGATTTTTCTCTGGATCGTTATATGTTACTTTCATCTGAGTTTTCAAGCCTACAGGAAACGGAGGGTTTTTAATCATCCCAGTATTATACATGAAAATGAAAAATGCACAAGCAAAAAAAATGGTTGACTTTAGTGTGTTGCGACTTAACTACTTACAGAAAAAAGAAGCCCTGCAGGTATTAGCTGCAGGGCTCCTTAGAATCACCTAATTTCGAAATTAGGCGACGTTCAACGCACCGGCACGGTTAACGGCACGTGTGAAGTCGCGAGCGTCGGTGCGACGGATGGAACGAGCATGCTGGTTAGCCTGCTCGAGCACCTTAACACGCTTGACGGTGAAAGTACCGCTTCGGCTGCGCTCGATCTTTGCAAAAAAGGTCTTCGGGCGAAGATCCTTGTTAGAATAATCAATGTTCATTTGTTTACCTCCTCTCATATTTTTAAATTATACGTTATATTACGTTAATATCAAGGTTTTTTTATTCAGACATTTCTGTCAAGAATGTTTCTTTGCTAAGTTTACGGAAAAGCTTCTCACCCATGACCTTATAGAAATCATTAAGCTTGAACCCTTCATCATGCAGATATTTTATTTTTTTATGATCTAAAATAAGAAATGTTATCTCTTCAGTGTTGTTATCTTGCAATACAAAACCAAAAGCACCTATCTTGCCAGATTCACTGACCACAATGTAAAAGCCTTCTTGATCATATATGTCTGTGTCAATAAAAATGTCTCGACCAGTATCCTCAGAGATACTGTGCAGCTCCAGCAACACTGCTTCCAGATTGTCCATATTAATAGTATAGTATAAACAAAAAAGAATTGAAAGCAAATTTATTTCATATATAATAAGATTAATGAAGTCAAAAGTAATTAGCTGCATTGTGTCAGGTATTGAAAAACGCGTGTCTGGTCCAACCATTGCCAAAATGGCAGTTAAGTTTGGCAATGAAGAACAATTTGAAAGCCATTATGTGTGCAGAGAGGCCAGGCAATTGCTCAAGAACCGCATTCAGCCTGAACAAGTTCAATTGCAATTGTTGCCTACAGGCAAAAGACCTTTCAGCATTGATCTGCAAGTGCTTGCAAGACTCAAGTTGTTGAAAAGACCCAAAACCGATAAAACCAAAGCCAATGTGAATCTGGTGTTCAACCCATCTGAACCCAAACAGTATGATAGCCTCAAAGCATATGTGGAAGAAATGACTGGAGGCAAGGATGGTTGCCAAGTTCCATATGGAGGCACATGTTTGCGGCCAGATATTTACTTTGATAATGAATACAGCAAAGAACCCCGTTGTTCTCCATGTGAATACAAGGAATTTTGTCTGTGCGCCAATAAAAAAGCTTAATTATCTACGTAATCATAGAATAAATATGATTACATATGAACCTATTCGACAAGGTACTGGACGCATACTATGACATCAGATTCAAAATAGAAGACACAATTGATTCTATTAAGTTCAGAGTGTCTGACATAGTTGATGGTGTAAAAGGCTACAAAGACGAAAATGCAGATGATCATACATTTGATTTCGAAGAGCCTGTAAAGCCTAAGAAGAAAAAAAAAGCAAAAGCCAAAAAGAAGAAGAAGTGAAAAATTTGGCACAGACCAAATTTAACTATCCTACCATCTTTGGCTTTGACACTTCACACAAGATCTCTGCTCAAGCCATTGATATAGTCTATTGGATCATCATTGGTGTTGCTTACTGTTTTGCATTTCATGCCTTGAATCTCATTTTGGTAACATGGAACTGGTTCTTGGTTGGATTGGCTAGCTTGGGTGTGGTGGGACTGCCATATTGTGTTAAAATCATATTGTTTGGCAGGGATAAGTTTCCTAGAAAAGCAGCTCTGCTTTGTGTATTCTTGAGCTTGTTGCCCACCATATTTGACTTCTCAGGTTTTTATGCAGAAACAGGCCTGCAGGACAGTGTCAAGTTGAGCAAGATCAAAGTAACTGAACAGATCAATGAATTTGAAATTAACAGTAAGAAGAAAGCCACAGAAGATGAACAGTCCATCAAAGAACAAGAGAGACAAAAGCTATCAGATATAGAAGAAAAACTTTCCAGGAAAAAAACTGAAAAATTAAAATTAATCAATGAAGCCAATCAACGAGTAATTGATGAGAAGTCAGGAGTCAGAGCTGATTATAGTTCTGGCAAAGAAGGCAATGGGCCCAGAGCCAAAGAACTGCAAGCAGAAGTGAGAAGACTGCAAAGTGAAGCAGAACTGGAAACCAAAGCCAATGAACAGAGCATAGACAGAGAAGCTAATCTAATAAAAGGTCAAACCAAAGATGATCTCAACAAATTAAAAATGGCAAACAAGTTGTTGGATGAGAAGTTCATAGTGCTAAAAAAAGAAGTAAACTCTTGCAAGACGTTCAAAGAATTGGAGAATGCTCTCATTGATGTGAATGGTACACTATCCACCATTGCTTCCAAGCTTAATGTGGAGTACAAGTCTGCAGAGATTGTAGGTTCTGATAACATCATTAAATTGTCTTTCTCTGCACTGTTCAATTTTGAAATAACTGCATGGGTGTGTTTGCTTTTAGCATTCTTAATGGAAATTGGCGATATTGTAATTGTTTATGTGATTAGGTATGAAAAAGAAGACAAGCCTTTGATAAAACTTGCTAAATCTAATGAAGATGTTAAAAAATTCATGTTTAAAAAGACCTATTCAGGGTATTAATTTTAAGAATTAAATAAATAATAATATGGCAGATAATGCTCGTTTTCACAATAAATATCACAGAAGAAATCATCATACGCTGCCTTCTGCAGGATTTCCTGACTCAGGATCTGATCCTATAGCTTCACAAGCTGAACCCTTTCAAGGTTCATTTTATGCACAAGGCAGTTTATCTGCTACTAATGATCTCACCATAGGAGGCAATGCATTAATTTATGGTAATTTGTCAGCATTGGGTAATTTCTCAGTAATTGATACTTTTGTTACTGTGACCAGTGCATTGTCAGTTGTCAATAAAGGCACTGGACCAGCATTTACTGTGATTCAAGAAGGCATTCAAGATATAGCAGTATTCCTGGATGATACCAGCAATGCATTGAAAATCATGGATGGAGCTAAAATACGTTTCTTTGAAGAAGGTTCAGCTGGAGCAATAGGCATCAACACAACTAATTTAACCAATGCACTCACAATTAAAGGGTCTGTTTCTGCTTCTGGCAGTTTGAATATTAATGGCAGCACAACTCTGGGTGATACTAATGCAGATACAAATATTTTACGAGGAATAGTTAAAATTGCAGATAGTTCTGTATCTAATGGTATTTTACTAGGGTCAGGTGATGCAAGTTATGATGCTAATCTCTACAGAAGTACCGCTAACACTTTAAAGACAGATGATAATTTTATTATTGATTTAGATTTAAATGTAAATGGAAATACTACTCTGGGCAATGCAAACACAGATACCATCACAATCAATGGCACTAATGTAAGTATACCCAACAATTTAAACATAGACAGTAATACGCTTTATATTAATTCCTCAAATGATAGAGTAGGTATTGGGACAGCAACACCATCTGCCACTCTTACAGTTGTAGGCACTATATCTGGTAATAATTTAACTGCATCATTTAATGCTGCATCTGCAACAGGCACCAAGAGTTTTGCAGCTAACGAAGGTCACGCATTTGGAGACCGTAGCTTTGCAGAAGGCAGTGGTGATGCTTGGGGAACATTTTCACATGCAGAAGGATACAACACAACAGCTATAGGTAATTATAGTCATGCGCAAGGCATTAACAATGAGGCTTCTGGTTACGCTAGTCATGCACAAGGACAATCCAATGTGGCATCAGGTGAAAGCAGCCATGCACAGGGGAACACTACTGTGGCTTCAGGTGAATCAAGCTATGCACGTGGACAGGGTACATTAGCATCTGGTCTGAGAAGCACTGCCACTGGTCGATTTACCTCAGCAACTAAAACGGATAGCCAGGCAAGTGGTAAATTGGCATATGCAAACCACAATAGAAGTTGGGTGTGGCAAGGCACAAATCTAGATGGTGCATCTGCACAATTTACATCTACTAGAACAGACCAATTTGCAGTACGCCCTGCAGGTGGTTTTTTCTTGTCAGGTGCCATGGGCATAAACACAGATAATAATACTTTTGATTTGTATGTCAGGAAAAATTCTTCAGGTGCAACTGCAGATAGTAACAGCATTGCTGTGTTTGAAGGCAATGGCAATAATCACATATCCATTTTAACTCCAGATGCTCAAACTGGTGGTGTGGTGTTTGGCAGTCCAGCAGACAACTTTGGTTCATACTTGACCTGGAATTATGGCAACAATGCTTTGAAACTTGCAACTGCAAAGACCAATGGTTTCATACAACTCTTGACTAACAATGAAGCAGAAGCTGTAAGAATTACAAGCAGTGGCAATGTGGGCATTGGCACAACTGTACCTGCAGAACGTCTCACTGTGTTAGGCAATATCTCTGCTAGTGGGTCAACAACAACAACTGCTGTTTCAGTATTAAAAACAGATGCAGGTGCAGATGCTGCTTTAACTATTTTAGCTGGTAATACTGTAGGTGATGCTGCCAGTATCTTCTTTGGTCATAATACTGGTAAAAACCAAGGTCAAATACGATACTATAATGGTGGTGTAGAATCTATGGCCTTTTCTACTAATACTGTGGAAGCTATGCGCATTAGAAGTAGTGGCAATGTGGGCATAGGCACTACTCTGCCTGCAGAAAAACTCACTGTTTCAGGCAACATTTCTTCCAATGGCACATTATTTTCACAATCAATATCAAGCAGAGGAGTGGACATACTGCATACTCCAGCCAATGATAGTATCAACCCCATATTGAGAATGGGTGAATTGGATTATGGCACAGGCAACAATGGCTTCTCTGGCATGTTCATGTCTTACAATGAATCTACTAATACATTTGGCATGAGTGCTGAGTTTGATCCTGCTCCAGGCATACCTGCCATGTCCATTGATAGAAATGGCAATGTTGGAATTGGTATGCCCACATTAGTACCAGGTGTTCTTTCTCCCAAACTCACAGTGAATGGTAACCTTTCTGCATTGTCTGCTGTGCATCACATAGGCAATGCTCCAGGCATAATACCTGCATTAATTAAACTGGATAATTTTAATTTGTTAGCAGCAACAGGAACACGGGTAGTAGCATACACTGTGCCTGCAGGTGCGAGATTTTCAACATCAAGCATAAAAGCTATAATTACCAGCACAGATCAAAGCGTTGCCTTTACAACAGCGCCTTCAATTTCTATAACCAATGGTTCAGGTACTAAAACAGGTAATGATTTAACATTATCAATTAACTATGTAAATGCTGTAGGGAATGTTATCAATACTTCAGGAAGTTATGGTGGTGGGAATGCGCAGCGTAATGTTGCAACTGACACAGTAGGTGTTGAAATAGTGACACCTGGTCGAGCTGGTGGTACACAAACCTCAATGCTTGCAACTATAATCATAACAGGCGAACTGATAATATAATGTACTTGGACCTGGCGGGATTTGAACCCGCGTCTTGAATAATTTTACTCACAAGCACTACAAGTTTATTTTAGTTGAACTTTCATAAGGATTAAACTAAGCAAAAAGCCCTTACTGATAACAATTTTATACATATAATCTATTAACTGTTATAACCCAGACTATACGAAAGCCAGTAACACGCTCTACTTTACAAGCTTTAATCTACAGTAGAACGATCGAGTAGTTAAACTAGCTCGAGTTCGGCTTCTGAATCAACAAAGCCAGTCGATGCAAGGATTGCATCAGCTTCTTCGAGACTCATAGCCATGTCGAATGTTTCATCGGCATTTAATATGATTGCTATTGGTAAACCGGCATGCCCCGGTACTTGCTCTTGCGAACTCCATCATTCAATCGATTCCAATACAGGCCCAATGTCAAATAACTATAATTAATTATGCTATCGAAACTAATTAACTCAACTGTTTTCTATACCATGCAATTGTTTGTTTCAATCCCTCCTGAAAATCTATCTTGGGTAACCATTTTAACTCACTGACAATCTTGTCACTATTTGTAGCATAGATAAAATCATGCCCTTTTCTGTCTTCAACAAATTCAATGAGATCTTCTTTTCTTTCAGTTAACTCAATCACCTGTTTAACAAGCTTGATATTTGTCAAAACTGTGCCAGTGCCAATATTGTATATTTCACCTGGTGCACCTTGATTCAGAACAGCAAGAATGCCTCTACAATGGTCTTGCACATGTATCCATTCTCTCATGTTGTCACCTTTGCCATATACAGGAATGGGTAGATTGCCTAATGCATTCAGAATAGTCTTGGGTAACAGTTTCTCCTTATGCTGATAAGGGCCATAATTATTACAGCAACGTGTAACACGCACATCAAGCTTGAATGTCTTGAAATAAGACAAAGCTAACAAATCTGCAGAAGCTTTGGAAGCTGAATACACAGAGCTAGGATGCAAGTTGTCAGTCTCTTTGAAAGAGGGATCATTCAAATCATGCAATTGCCCATACACTTCATCTGTGCTAACTTGAATATATTTGCTAACATCATATTTTCTAGAACATTCCAGAAGATTGAATGTGCCTACAATGTTGGAATGAATAAAGGGTGCAGGTCCTGTGATACTATTATCCACATGAGATTCTGCTGCAATATTAACCACGTAATCTGGTTTAATTTTTGCAAATAATGCATCTAGTTGTTTCTTATTAGATATGTCTTTTTTAAACAGTTTGAGTCTTCTGCGGTATTGTTTATTGTCCTTGAGATACATTTTTATGTTATCTTTATTAGCTGCATAAGATTCACAATCAACATTGTATACAACAAAATCTGTATCTTCTAAGAGACGTATGAGAAAATGGGTACCTATGAATCCATAGCCACCTGTGACAATTATTTTCGGCATATAATAATATTAGCGACGCGTTTTTATTAATTCAACTGCTAAGACAATCTGGGTTGATTACCACTAGTAGCAGCAGGCAAAGCAGCAGTGTTGGGCATGTTAGAAGTATCTGTGTGAATATTATTAGCTTGGGGCAATTTGCTCTTTTTCTTCTTTATTTTCTTGTAGAAATCTTTGAAGGTCATACAATTATTTATGCGAGAATATCTTTGCCTTCTGTGACCAATTGTCTGAGTTGAGCCAGTGTTTTGCCAGTTCTGTATTCAAAATGAGGATAATCTTTGAAAGTTTTCCAACTGCCACCCCATTCAATGTTGTATTTTTCAGCTATTTTTGCTGCTTCTCGGTGAAATGATTCTGCTTTAGCAGGGTTTGATGCATCCAAATATTTTCCATTTTCAAACACACCCATGTCAACTGCAATTCCATAATTATGATTACTATAACCAGGTTTTGCATTAGTAACTATTTTACCAGGTGCAGTTCTACCTTGTGCATAAATGTTGGCTTGTTCCTGCCAAGTTCTATTGCCTGAAATTGCTTTGTATTCATAATTAAATGCTTTGGCTAAAATTTGACACTCAGCAATCCAATTTTTAAACACTTGCTGCACTTTGTGATGTAGTGTAGCTACATTTTTTGCGCTTCTTTCATCTAAAACAGATAAGTCCTGTTTCTCATCAACCATGGGTATTGATTTAGGAGCAATCTCTACCGGTTTAGCTACAGATCTTTTAGGAATGTTTTTGCGTAAATTATTATCTCTAGATGACCAGCCCATTATTAATCCTTAAATAATTTTCCAGTAGATGCATCTTCTGCTGCTTGCATTGTTGGAGTTTCAGGATATTTTGTAGGTTCAGCTTTGTATTCAGAAACTGGTGAACAACTTGCCATGGAGAGTAGCATGAGACTCAATAAAGCTCTGTTCATTTGATTAAATCTTTTGTTTTGTCCCAGATGGAATCTGGTTCTTTACCATCTTTGCGCCAGCTGTTGAGAACAGCGTAATAAACCAAATGTTGCTGGTCCATGATGAAGAGCTTGTTGTTGCGTTTGTCAGTATACTCAGTTATGCCTGCATTCTCATTCAAATCAACACCCTTGAAACTCTTGAACCGTACCTTGTACGCTTTGATGAGGGTGTTGTAACGGAGCAAGCCAAATGGAGTAATAAGACCCCTGCCGTCATCAGTAAAGCCAATAAAGCCAGAGTTTTGTACATCATATCCAGAGGGTGTTGATGCATCATAAGAGGCTATTTCATCCTGTACTTTGTTAGGTGTAACTGTAGTACACGCACATAATAGGAAACTACTCAGAGAGAATATCGCGAATTTTTTTAACATCTTTGTCCTTTATGGCTTTTTCCACTTCACTATTGAAATTGACTTCTTTCTGTTGTTCTTGAGCTCTCTTCATTTCTGGAGTATTTTTGGCTCCAAAAACATTGTTGATGGCTCCAAAGATCCCAGAAATGGCGCTTAGTAGTGCTTGTAAAATTCCTGCAGGCATTAGTCTACGTAGCTTTCTGTAGCATCCTTACATCCCTTGGCAATGGCATTGAGAACATCTACAGCAAGTTTTGTGTTGCCACCCACTTTGTTGAATTGAGTGGCATACAGATCTTTGATGGCCACCACATACTTGGCCCAATGAGTCTTCTCAACAGGAAGATAATCAGAAAGAGCTTTTTGCAACTGATCTGGTGTGGGTGTGGATCCACGAGTCAGTCCTTCCACAATGGTAGCAACATTGTTGATCATCTTGGCCTTCTCAACTCTGTCACTGCTTGAAACTGCTTGATCCAATACTATGGTGCAAGTCAAAGTAACAGCAGGAGCAATGTAAGGCAAAGCATTCTCAACTGTCTGTGCTGGGTCCACCTTATTATCAGGGCCTGTGGTGACACAGCCAGCAACTAACAGAGGAATCAAAATGAAGGGTAATATGTTTTTCATGTAATTACTTAAGTTGTTCGTTTATTAGATCCACCTTTTTGCCGTCTTTTTTATCTTTCTGAATTCTTGTTATGGATTGATCCAAATAAGCTCGCACAGCAATAAATCCTTGTAATAGTATGTTAGCCAAAATAATAGTCAATGCCACAGGAGATATGTCTGCAAAGCTTTTATATTTGCTGATGTCAGTAATTAATGCAGGTAGTGCAGCTATGGAAAAATATAGGAACGCTCTGAGCCAAGCACAATCTTTCATAAAAGTATTTATTCTATCGTTCATGCTATAACTTATTTGGAAAAAATATTAATCCAGTGCACCTGACAGGGCTTGAACCTGTGACCCGCAGATTAGAAATCTGCTGCTCTATCCAGCTGAGCTACAGGTGCATAATAAAAGTATAAATGAATTGTCATATAAAACAAGATAAAACTGCCTCGCTAGGACTTGAACCTAGAAAAACGGCTTCAGAGACCGCTGTGTTACCATTACACTACAAGGCAAAATGGAGCCGGGTATCGGATTTGAACCGATGACCTACTGATTACAAATCAGTTGCACTACCACTGTGCTAACCCGGCAGCTGTCCGGGTAGGGATCGAACCTACGACCAATGCATTAACAGTGCACCGCTCTACCGCTGAGCTACCGAACAAAAAAACTTGGGCAGAAGTGGATTCGAACCACTGAAGGCGTAAGCCAGAAGATTTACAGTCTTCCCCGTTTGGCCACTTCGGTATCTACCCAATGCTATAGTAAATTTGTTAAAGAGCGTACCCCGTAGCGGAGTCGAACCGCTCTTGCAAGAGTGAAAATCTCGAGTCCTAACCGATAGACGAACGGGGCATTGTATTATTATATGCTCAACATGCAGCAATGCTCTGCTTATTTTAATGTGAGTAGGTACTTCAATTGATTCAAAACAGACTTCATTTCATCACGGATGTTGAGAAGATCACTGTCTTTGTTGGCATCAAACTCTTCATTAAACCCATCCAAGAAGCTGATGCTGCTGTCAATGAACTCTGCATAATCTCCATCAAAATTACTCAGATTCAAGCTGTATTTCAACTTGGCTCCGGGTTTGCCATACTTGCCAGAATACACTTCCACAAAGTTATCTACTAGATCTCCAAGTGCTTCATATGCTTTGCCAAATGCTTTGTGTTGAGCATATGTATCAGATTGCCAATGGAATATGCGCAATTGCTCTTGTAGTGTGATAAACGGGGCTATTAGTTTCATTAAAAGTACTTATTCCATGACTAAATAATTACATGAAAATAAGCTTAGGCATTAAAGATAAGCATATCCAGTTCGGCGAGAAGGCCAATCCACAAAATTGCGCCATTGCCAGAGCTCTGAAGGACAAGATTCATAACCTGGACAAGGTTGGAGTTTTTCCTGATAGCGTTTATCTTGTTGTCAAAAAGAACAAGAAAACATCAGCATTCAAAGCTGCATTAACCAAATCAACATCAAATTTTATCAAGAGATTTGATAGTGGGTTGCCAGTTAATAGCTTCAAATTGAATCTGAATCTGCGTCCTGTTAGTTACGTTAAAGAATTGGCGTAATTATTTCAAGACGGGAACGTTGAAGGCTTTGCATACAAGCGATACTACATCTTTTTCGTTCACACCTTCATAGCTTTCATAATCGCCATAAGGATCAGTGGAACTTTGAGCAGGGGTGTAAGGCAGTTTCTTAATTTTATCTAGAATAAGAATTAAAAGTTGGTTCAATGTCATGTCACTAAAAGCTGCATCTACAAATTCCTTAACATCTTTGAAATTAAATTTGCCTTTTAGATCATCAAAAGGATGTGCATATAATCCAAAAACATAAAACGGCAGAAAACTAACTGTCATTTTTGCACAGTCTTGAATAACATGATATGCAGCAGGGTTTTGAATTGTAACTCCACTATCTGGTTTTTCTGCTGCTTTTTGCGCAGGGCTATAAAGCTTGGCTTCTTTAACAGGTGAATTTTCTATGATTACTTCCAGAAATCTCATAATGATTTTAGTTTACTTAATATGTGATCTTTAGGAATGCAAATTAACTCTACACCATAAAATTTTAAAATATCTAGACCGCCTTTATCAAAATCATACTTCTCCGTGTATACAACTTTTTTGACTCCATGTGCCACCATGGATTGTGCACAGCAACTGCAAGGCTGCAGGGTAACACCAATGGTATGCGCTTCATCTTTGCTAATTCTTGCCAATAAATTTGCTTCTGCATGAATCATGAATGGTCTGCGCTTGTGTCTGTCAGACCAAAAGTCTTCTGAAACTGTTTTGCCAGGAGCCAACCCGTTATAAGCAACACCCAGCACTTCTCTTTGATGACCCAATGCACATGCTCCTACCTTCATATAAGGGTCTTCTGAACGCAGAGTAGCAGCCCAAGCAATTAAAAGAGCATGCTCTTCCCAATTAATTCTTGGCATAGTTCAAAATCTTCTGAACATCTGTGAGCAAATATGGTGAGTAATAAACATTGAATTTGTTGTCACTATCTAGGTAAGCTATGCCCAATTTACCCACTCTTTTGCCAGTCATGCTTTGGTACATGTAAGCATACAAAGAGAGCTGCAATGAATAGGCATTGTATTCACAATCACTCAAGTGAGCAACAGGATCCAGAAAGAAAGAATTGTACTGTGAATACAGATTAAACTTCTTGTTAGTCTTGTAATCATACACATTAAAAGTGGAGCCTAAATCTTCAATGCAATCTGCTGTGCCTGCTAGGCGGTAATTGTGGTTATAAACCAGTTCTTCACATTTGGCAATGGATCTATCATATAATTTGAGAGACTCAAGAGAATCCAGGATATCCTTGAATTCTTGGGGTTTCTCCCCTGTTTTATTGTATTCATCAATGGCACTATGAATGGAACTGCCTCGGACTTTGCTGTCTGAATTGATCTTCTGCCATTTGGCTTTAACTTCTTCAACAGTGATGCCTTCCTTATCGGCAGTCTTTTTGGCAAAGAACTCCACATCAAACTTCTTCTTAAACTTGCCAATGAGAGTTGTAGCAGAAGTGTATTCTTCATTGGTGTGTATGTTTCTATAACAATGCTTAACTTTATCAAACTTTAACATTAATACTATTGTACAGGAAATTTAAAATGATTCTACTTATTTTTTAAGTGTGTAGGAACAAGTATACTGGCCCTTGCTGACAGCTTTTTTAAATGTGAGCTCGAATCCTTTGTCTGTCAAGCGTTTATTGAGTTCTTTAAAATATTTGGCAGGCAAATGAAAAATTACAGAGTTTTTCTTCTTGTCAGTGATGACAATATCAGTGAACTCTTCGCATATGGATTGAATGAAGTCAATCTCTTTCATTATATTATTTAATGAAAAAGAGTATGTATTAATCGTCGAGGTCTTCTAGATCGTCTTGGCAATCATCAATATTGAGACTATTTACAAATTCAGTAGAACTTTTAGTGATTCCTTTGCGTATAAGATCCAGCAAACTATCAAGCTCTTGTTTGCTTAAATACAGCACACCAACTTCTTTGCTATCAGCTAGCACCTTTACGTGAACTGCTGTGTCTGTTTCTTGTAAATTGACTAGTTCTATTTTCATTCTACAGTAGCTGCAATCGATTCTTTAATTTTATCAAAAATTTTACCTACCATTGTTAAGTCTGATGCTTTGAATAAGCCCTTGCTAGCAGCTAATTCAAAAACCCCAGCAATTATTTTCAAATCCTGTATTGTTATTTCTGTTTGCAACTCTGATATTTGATCTGACATAAATTTATATTAGCTTAAAATGATATTTAATCCACTCTCTTTAAAAAATTAATTATCTGTTCGTATAGAAAAATAAGTACCAAGCTCAATGAAAAATTGCGTAAAAAAGATATTAAATCTTCAGATAAAAATAATGCAACAAAAATGCTTGTCCAAAAACCAAAACAAAACGTGCAAGTTAATATTTTTAATAAAGAAGATTTTGTTAGTAGATACAAATCCACTTCGTCATGAGAAAAAGTCTCTTTTTTTGTGATAAATTTATACAAGGATAGTTTGAATGGGGAATAAAACCAGAACAATACTGCTGCCTGAGAAATGAAATAAACTGTAAGTGCTTTGATCATCTTCCGCTGTTGGCTATTATATTAATATATTTAGATTTAATGCCGTTTACCATACAAGGTTTGCAAGCTTTAGGATTGAGCAAAGATAGTTCTTTCTTGTATTCTTCCCTAAGTCTTTCACAATTAGGAATCTCTGATGGACATGGTTTTGAATCATCAAAGAAGTCATTGATCATTTAACTATTTATGAAGCCCTTGTCTTTATCAAACACAACATCTTTACCAAAATCTTCTATTTTAAGAATATCTTGATAGTAGTTAAGTCTGTTGTATATTTTTTTATGTGCTTCTTCTGGTGTATTTTCATCAAGCACTATTTTGAAAGACTTCTTGGTTGTATTGTCTTTTATGAACGCTGTGTATTTTTCGATAAACATAAAAATATAATAACATTAAACTTCTATAATTCAACTGCTTTTTTTATGGAACTGCATGTCGTAATATTCTTATTGAATTTAGTTTCTGTGAGTCTTGTTGAGCTTTATCATGAATTTTATTAAAGGGCTTTTTGAAAACTTTTTAAATTCATGATTATCTTTATTGAAACAATGACCTCCCCAACCAAACTTTTTATCGCGACCAGGCACTTCGAAATGTGATGTTCCTATTCTTGTATCCAACCCTAATAATTTTGTAAAATCAATAAATGATGATTTGCACTTCAGTGTCTTATGAATTTTGTACAATTCATTAGCAAAAGTAACTTTCAAAGCAAGAAACCCATTCTCAGAATATTTTACTAATGCAGCTGTTTTTATATCTGTATGCTCTGCAGTCTTAATCTTCTTTAATCTCTTAGTTAAAATATTAATAATCTTTGTTGCAGATTGTTTATAGCCGCCAACTATTAAAAATTCTTGATTTTGAAAATCTTTGATATTATTCCAATGCGAGAGGTATTCAGGGCTATAGAGTAATGATATGTTTTTATATTTTTTTTCTGCTTTTTCGTAGAAAACTGGTGAAGCTGTGCTCTTGCAGCAAACAATAGTATTTTTGGCTAAAGTTGTATTGAGCTCATTTAAGATGGAATCTAAAAGTTTAAAATTTTCTTTTTTTGGTGTATCAACACAAACAAAAACAACATCAAAGGTTTTATTTTTAAAATCAGAAATTTTATTGTTATTGAATTTGGGATCTATTATTGTTAGTTCATTGGTTTTAAAAATTGATGCAATTGCAGACCCAACATAGCCGCAACCAATAATAAGAACTTTATTCATTATAATGCCGCAATAGCATCAAAGCTTCTGCATATTTAGCTCTGCATTCTGAACCTCGGGTCATGGCATGAGCTCGTATAATTTCAGCACTTCTAGGGTGTGGATATTCTTTGCATTCCTGACTGTAACTTTTAAGTGCTTCAATTTTTAAATTGAGATGGTGTTCTTGAAGAATATTGTAGTAATTTGGCATAAATTTATTGCGAACAAAAGAAAATGACTGATCACATGATGAGAATACTTCACCAACAAAAACAGACTGCAAATTGGTTAAACTGCCACAAGGTCTAGCAGCTATAGTCACAGCCTGAAACAGGCTTTTGTGGTCTTGATGATTGTCTGATAAGAAAGTGGTGTATAAAATATGCGGGTTAATTTTGACTAAATGTTCTTCCACAATACACTTGAAGCCATAAGGCTCGTTGTAGATGTCTATCTCTTCCATACCAATTTGGTTTAGCTGACTATACTTTAACACCTCTTTAGCTTTATGAGAGTCAGCATTTTGAGTGATATAGCGCGGTATAGTACCACCTCTCATGGTAGTCACAATAACCTCATCACCTGATTCTACATGCTTTGCAATAGTGCCCCCGAATCCAAGCACTTCATCATCACCATGCGGAACTAAAACCAGAACTCTAGACATATAAGTAATATTATATCATATAACCAATGATTTTCAATATGCTAGATTTATTTACAAATTATAATATGGTTAACGGAAATATGCGTTTTTTTAAAGAAGGTAAATTTTTCGACTTGAGGGTAAATTTTCAAGACTATATTTTTGAAGATTTGAACGATAAAGAAACAAACAAGCTGCAAATATACGCGCTTGAGAATGATGTTTTTTTAGTGAGATTGATTTCACAAGATGAGTCTAGAAATAATAAGACAATATTAATTATTTTTAAAGAAAAAAAAGCTTATAGTGGCTTGACAAAGTATGGAGGAGCTTTGGATTTTATTTATGTGTAGTTTTTTAATATCTAATAAAGACTTAAATACTAAGGAATGTGAACTTCCTTTATCGTTTTTTGGGAAAAAAATATACAGGGAAAAAATATCTGATTTTAATATACTAATTTGTAGTAATACTGATGATTGTCTGCTAAAAGATATTAATGAACAAATATTCTGTATTTTCGACGGTGTTATATTTGATGGCAATACCCCTATAGATTTATATAAGAAATATGGCGAGAAATTTACAGAATACCTAGATGGTGAATATGCTTTTGTTTTAATAGATTTAAAGAAACGCATATTGATTGGATCTTCAGATATTTTTGGATCAAGACAGATATATTTTTCTGCAGACAACGATTCTATAACTATTTCTACTTTATACTCCTGCTTAGAACAATTAAATCAAAAAGCTATTTCAAGAATTTACGAGAATTGTTATTTTGTTTACAACATGGATACATATGCTTTAAATTTTTATGAAATTCATAATTTTAACAATGAAGAAAAAAAAGATAATATCTCAGACTGGGAAGAAGCTTTTGAAAAATCAGTTCTTAAGAAAGTTAAAAATGCTAAAAATATTACTCTTCTGTTGAGCGATGGCATGGATAGTGGCTCTATAGCCTGCTGTTTACAAAAATACAATATAAATTTTAATGCTCTATCTGTTATTACTGATTCTTACCATCCTAATGATATTTTCTATTGGCGACATGGCAGTACTGAAAACCTTCCTCATGATGTAGCACCATGCAAAGTAACGGATAGTAGCATGATAGTAGATTCAGGAAAAATTAAAAAATGTAACTGTAATTGTTTTTTTGATTATAAGAGTACGAGATTTAATCAGAGATTAAAAATATTTGAAGATGAACATATAAAAGAAGCAGATATAGGCAGAAATCTTTCTTGTTATATAGCTCGTTACATGAAGCGCATTAATTCTGATATTTTATTATCTGGGCATGGTGCTATTTTTAGCGATAAAAACATTAATAGAAATTTAAATTGGACAAATAATATGAGAGGGTGCAATTATGATAACCCTATTACAATACGTCAATGCTGCGGCCCACATCAAATTGAAAACAGGTTACCTCTTTTAGATAAGCAATTATTTCAAGAAACATTATTTCTAAATAAAAATATATTTTTTAATTATAAACAACAAGTACAGCAATATTTAGATAAGCATAAATACCCATATTTTCTGTATAAAGATGGCGAAAAAATTATAAACATAAGAGGGCTTACTAACCTAAGTAATTATATATGAAGAAATTACTATTAGAAGATGGTAAAATATTAACATTTAATGATGATGATACTTTTAGAATGCAGAACCCTACACCAACAGGTGATGAAACAAATTATGATAAAACTGGCACATTCTTTATGGAGAGTGAAAACGATGCATCTTATAATCTAGTTTTAAATTTTATTGATCAATGGGAAGATGGCGTTTACAAGCCTTATAAGAATAAATTAGATGTAAAAATTCAAATTTTTAAAAATGAAAATAAAATTAGGTTATTGAGATGGAGACTCAATAATGAAGATTCAAATGCAAGTGAAGGGCAGATGTTTTCTTTTAAACAAGTTTAATTTAAAAACCACTTACTATCAATTCTTTATCTTTAAAGAATCTATAAATGTTCTTGTTCTTTGAATGCCAAAGTTACTAATAGTTTTATTGAATGATCTAACTATTAAATCTTTATCTTTAAAGAAATCAATAAATGTTTTTGATCTGTTAGTGATCCTAAACATTAAATGGTATCTTTCTTTATCACCTTTATTTTGAGTTGCGTGGTAATAGTTTGTATTTAGAAGATATAATTTACCTTCTTTAATTGGAATATCACCCCAGTTCTCATAGTTAAACACACACCCTTTTGGGTTTTTAACCATTAGTGTTAGACTATTTAATTTCTTTAAAGTATGGTCTCCATTATCTGCATCAGTATGCGGCAATAAGAATCCACCTGGACCAAGATTTGCATATTTTATAAGAAGCTCATCATTAAGTGTAAAGTTTTTTTCTATGAATTTTTTATGAGCAGGGCAGTGTTCAATAATATCAGTAAAATCATGACGTACAGGTTTGTCTTTTAATTCTGGATAATCAAAATTAAAAGAAACAGTATCTGAACTAACACCATAAAGTGTTAAAAAATTCCAATTTTTATCTGTATCGAAAAGTGGTAAATTATACTTTTCTGCAATTTCTTTTTTAGCTATTGCTGATGGAACATCATTGGGTATATTTTTACAGAATCCTATAAATTTTTTTCTCATTGCATCAATTTCTTTGTACATTTCATTATAAGGTGAATCTAGATCTAGCTCTAGCCACGGTATGCCACTTTCATTCAATATCCATTCTGGTGAAGGTTGTTTACTGGTAAACTCTTCTATTATTTGTAATGGATTGTTCATAAAACTATTTATTAAAAATATGATTCCAACTTACTATTTCTTCTTATATCTAACGTTAAACAGTGATGACCGCCCCCAAACAATCTGCTGTGCCTTAATCTAAATGGAATGACATCTACACCGTATGGTTTTAATTTGGGAGATAAAATATTATAATACTCTGGCTGACATACAACTTCTTCTTTGCTTAAATTTAACAAATTGCAAAATATTTTTTCTGATGCTAAGGGGGTGTAGTCTAAGGCTTTTTGTGGGTCTATAATTGCTGGTACTTGAATAAAGTCCCATGATTGCAATGGTTTGGGTAGCTTGTCTATAATAGGTAAGGTTATTACTGCTAGACCTGGTTTAATAGGTAAAAATACTGAATCGATATGATTATCGAAAAAATTAGTAACCCATATTTCATATGAAGAGCCTAGCTGCTGCTGTAACCACATGGCTCCTAGCTGTTCATGTACTGTAGGTGCATTAAATAGTATTTTGTCTCCTAATCTCATGCAGTTAGCAGCATCAAAAGCCATCTCAACACCGCACCCAAGATAATTATTTTTTAAGATAAAATTCTCTGTAAAATCTTTACATTTATTGATTCTAGAAAAATCTATAGATTCATCAACTGCCAAAGGTCTCGGTGCACAAGTCCATTTTGCACCATGTTTAAAATATTCTAAGAATAAATGCCTTAAATAATCATTTTCAAACTGTCTCCATCTTGCAAGTATAGGAATTTCAATAATCTCATTACCAACTATCATGGTTAAATCTCTTACATTTAAAGCAGGGTAGTTGCATGACGACCAGCAGTTTGTCTTGATTTCATTTACATTCATAGGCAGCTTAGGTCTTTTAACAGTTATGTTTCTGCTCTTTAAAAAGTCAGAAAACTTATTAAGATCTTCATTTTGTTCTTCTGAATATTTTTTATCTAAAATCCACCTGCCGTATTTGTCAATGTCACCCTTATCATACAAATTATCATGAAATATAAATTTAAAAGTATTATCATCTATTGGAAACTCTGTTGGAAACCCATTACCAACGATTACCTCCTCTAGCTTGTCCCATTCATTATGACTATTCACAGGGCACATAAATAAATTTATTGCAATACCATAGGTTTTCAAATCAGTAAGAGTGCCGAGTCTTTTTATTCTCTCAATATAATCTCTTAAAAGCAGATTTTAAATAATTACTAATAAAATAAATTTTTAAATTATTTTCTGCACATTTAGTACAGGTA
>Ga0209356_1000120_pt1 | contig 27694 bp, 19 predicted proteins | sample LauGreFaBDMM15SN_2_FD_188213 | JGI IMG/M metagenome (GOLD analysis project Ga0209356, IMG submission 188213) | Freshwater lake microbial communities from Lake Michigan, USA - Fa13.BD.MM15.SN (SPAdes) (version 2) | ecosystem: Environmental > Aquatic > Freshwater > Lake | place: Lake Michigan, USA...
TAATAAACCTAAGTCCCTTACACCATAATAAATTGGCTTGGCCAACCGACCAGAACCGGATGAACTAAGACGCATCGTTCTATCCATCGACATCATAACGCCCAAACCTTTTTGTCCAAACCCTAAACCCGCAGTAGATTGAGAGTAAAAGCGACCGTTGATTACCACCGAATCCGCAATCGCACTCGTGTAAAGGCTCATATTGTGGGTCTTTAAAAAATTATACTGGGTCACCTGAGCGATAGAAAAATACAACTTCTCAATGCGCTTGGATTTGGGCACAGAAATTCCAAAATCCACCGTATTCATTCCCAAGGCAAAAAAGTTGTTACTCCCCACGTCCAACGTCTTGCCCTTGTAATACCCATTACCCCGAAAAACCAACCGAAATGCATCGCCGGAAAAAGTGAGACCCGACATTTGAATATTCCGAATCCCAATCGAAACGACCTCCGCTTTGTTATTGGCAGCTTTATATTGCTCCGAATTAAAGCGATGCATTAATGGATAGAATACCAAACCCACAGATTGCATATAACCCGCCCTGTTTTGTGTTTTCAAATGACTTTCGATAGACTCCGTCGCCGCCGGTGTGATATACCCACCAAATGCCATCTTTCCCATAAATGAAAAAGGCAATACATTTGACCCTGTGACCAATTGATATCGGAACAAATCCTCATGAACTAAGGCTGTATCCTCGGATGCTTTTGCCAAATTGACAAGCATCAAACAGAAAACCAACAACAACCGGTATCCCAAAATCCTATTTGCCATACCTCACCTCGTATTCAAAATCCACGGTCGTTGAAATGCCAATACTGCTGTTGTCGTATAGCTTTTGCATCTTCCCATCACCCGTTAACGTAGTAGTGATTGCAATAAACTTCGCCTTTTTCAATGCATCCACCTTATCCCTACCTATCCCAATAGAAAAGACCGTCTCCGATTGCGCAGTAGGATACCCATTGGCGTCAACAACCCCTGGCTCAATCACATTATCCGCAGGATCAATGTCCAAACTGGCGATGCCTTGTTCCTTGTCGTCCAACAACATCAACTGCAACTTAGCACCCAAAGGAAATGAGTTCTTAATGCGAACATCCATCTTGGCCGATTTGATCCTATCCAAGCCCGCAATTGCATTCCAATCAACGCTTTGAGTATCTCGGAGCACAAACTCATTCAAAGAAAACTCCGCCGGAAACTCCACTTTCATTATCACATCCACCTTGCTATTATCGAATACAAAATCCTTGTATAAATTCACATTCCCATTGGGATTTGTCTCCATATCCAAATTATAATCCAACATCTGAGGCAAATTCTCAATAAACGATTTGATGTTTGAATTGGTAGCATCAAGCACAATCTCCGATTCCACAAAAGCATCCCTTTTAAATGGTGGCGCCGAAATCAATATGTCGTTATTCAACGGCATCGCACTCAACTTAACCGAATTCTTGGTAAACACATTTTCTCCAGCCAAAGAACGGATTTTGATCCTTCCCTCCGCGCCGATGCTATTTCTCACTATCAAACTCACCTTAAAATCCTTGAATTTCAAATCCCCATTCAACCCCTTAAACAAATCAAACGGTGCCTTCTGATCCCCGCTCTGATTCAAACTCTGTCCCATATACCCAATCGCATAATCCGGAATCAATGATTCCATACGATAATCGATGCGGATACTATCGCTCAAACCAATCGCCACCTTTCTGCCCGAACTATCCAATCGAACCACCAAAATCTGGTGAAACGTGTTCACGGTATCTTTCACATCAGGATCCTTACCCCTAAAATCAATCAAATAATCGGTCAAATCAAAAAACTCATCACGAGTACTTACCCCATTGGGCGGTGCCGCTGGCAACTTCACCACCGACGAGAGCACCTTACCCCCTTTGGTTGCGCTAGGAATCTCAAACAACATCGTCATGTCTTCCTGAATAGTACTCGCCAATTTGATTTTTAAATTACCCGCCTTCGCCTTAAAATATTTCACTTCCGCACCACCCATAAACACCGTCAAACCCTCGTTTTGGTCGATTACATTCTGCGTTGGAAAGGCCGCAACCGCATACCTCGGATGCAAGCGAGAAACCGTCAATTCTAGATCAACCCCCTTACTCGCATCAATCAAAACCGGACCGCTACTGGCCTCCGTAACCAACTGTTTGATGCTGCCTTTTAAGGTCTTCGTTACCGTTTTATCCTTTAAATCGATGCGCTTGGTCACCTTGCCACCAATCGGAATATTCGTGAAAGAATCATAAGCCACTTCTGAATTATCACCCGCATTGGTCAACTCGAAAATCACCAACTTCACCTTCACCGGCAAATTGTTCGATATACTGATATCCAAAAATCCGCTATCCAAAGTAGCCGTCTCAAAAAATGCACTCGCATCAATGTCAACCGGCGTTAAATTCCCCTGATTCTGCTCTGGAATATTGGCGGTCTGACCGTCGAGCAGTTTAAATAAAGGGTTGATCTGTCCCAATGTAATCTTCTGCACAATGGAGCGATCCGTTAACTTCAATCTCTTTAACGTAAACGATGCAGTTAGTCCCGTATCGTAAGCTCTCACATTGGCCATTCGATAGGTATAAACCAGATTCTCGTAACTGAGCTTATAACTGCTGTCGGCAGTGGTGTGATCCAAATATTTTGAATCGATCTGACCCAAGCTTAATGTCGATTTAAACAACGGTGCAGCCACTCTATTGTCCCATGAAACCTCTCGGCGACAGGCACTAAAGAATAAAACGACACTCAAAAACAAAGTAAAAATCTGAGATTTACGCATATGAAGGCACAATTTACTCACTATTCAGGGAAACTGAAAAGAATTCACCCAATTCCAACTTCAATTACCCACCGGATCGATCTCGGATCACAGTGGAAATTGTGCTCGCCAAATCTAAAAATAAAGTTTTAGGCCAATAAATACTTACTCCCAAAAATAATTATGCCCCAAAAAGCAATACTAACCGACATATACAACCAAATTTTGAATCGGTCCGATTCCAATCCTACCGCAATCAAACACCCTGGAGCAAGGCCAAGTGAAATCGGGGTAATAAAACATAATATGGGCAATCCTCCGTTTTTCTTAATTTTCACCAACCAACGATTCTTCTTGCTGAACTTTTTTGGGTGATCCAATGTCGTTTTTCCCTTTTTACGTTTGACCCATAGATTGTAAGCGACAATTTTTGATTGCGCCCAATTGCCAAAAAATATCCAAAAAAACGCAGCACTAATTCCTCCAATCGTTGTAATCACATAACCCCAAATGGGATTTTCAAAATATGCAATCGCCATCCCAGCAGCTACCGCGTACTTCACGAAGCACATCAAAAAAACACCGAACAGCCATAAAAACTCGGGGTCAATCCAAGATGTCGCTAAAATCAATGTTCCCGAATACATCTATTTTCCCCTTTGAGTTAAGTTCAATTTTTATTCGCAAATTTGCGTTAACATTTAGGCCCATTGAAAAAGCAACTCCTCCTCATATTTACCATTGCTTATCTCATTTTATCTGGATCTGATTTGTTCGGACAAGCCATCGAAATGCAAAGTCCAAAAAATGCTGCCGCAGACACAACGAAAGTTACCAAAGATACCACATCAAAAAGTACTTTGCTAAAAATAGAACCCTATTTGGCATTAGATTTTTTTGGAATCGATAAATCTTATTATCAACCTTCACCATCAAAAAATAAGCGTGACACGCTGCTCTATCCAACCGGACAGATTGATTCTACGATGGTAGATGTCAATAATTATCGCGCCAATTTGCAGCAATTCAATCTGGGGGAACCGGGAAGCCCAACGTTTATGGGCTTTGAAAATGCATCATATTTTTCAAAAAATAGTCGTTCTACATTCTCATCAAATGCCATTCAAACTTTTAATCCATCGCAAATCGGTTTGTCGCCATTCGACAATAACCAAGACTTACGATTGTACCGAGCTTTCGCTCCCTTTACCAAATTTAATTATCTCCAAGGGCCCGGAAAAACCATCGCGGTAAATGCACTACACACCCAAAATTTTGGGGCTCGTAGCAATATCACTTTAGATTACTCCAGCGTTACAAGCCAAGAACAATATGTGGGCTCATTGCAAAATAACACGCATCGAAATATCCATGTCAACCAGCTTTCAATATCCAAAAATGGCAAATATAAGCAGGTGGTTTATTTGGACTGGGAGCGGGGTAACCGACAAGAAAATGGGGGATTGGCATCGGAGGCTGATTTCTTCATTCCTGTAGATTCAAGCAAATTTCAAATTCGACCGCTAGGCGAATACAACCCCCGTTTAACCACAGCAAAATCACTATTTTCAAACCATAACCACCAATTACACCAGCAATACCAGGTCAGTAGAAGGCTTTATATTACCCAGGCGGTATCGTGGGAAAAAACAACATATCAGTTTAAAGACAGCAAAAGAGATACATCGTTTTATGGTAAAAATTATTTTGGGACCGCTCTGAAAACAAATGACAGTAATGTTTGGCAATTGGTGAATCACGCAATAGGAATTAAAAAATCAACTGATTTAATACAATTTCATGCCCAACATCTGTTCCAGTCCGCCACATACCAATCCAATTTGGCATTGTTTACCCAAAACCAAAAATCACTAAAATATCAATCCGCCGGACTTCGTGTGGATGGTTCACTGGGCTTATTCAGATTTTCATCGATGCAATTTAACGCAGCGTATATGTATGCTGGTTATGCAAAAAATTCACATCAACTTTTTGGTAGTTTGCCTCTTTTGCGTAAATCCCATCAAAACCATAACAAAGGCTTTAAATATTTACACATCAACGCAGAAGTTCAAAATCAAATGAAGCCTGCGACATTGATCCAACAAAATTTCTATTCTAACCATTTCATATACAATAATGAATTCCAATTAACCGGGGATAAGCACATCGCAGGAAGATTTGTATTTCATAACCAAACCGACTCTTCCGCCAAACGGCAGTTAGGATTTTTCGCTGTAATTCGAAGTGGCAGTTGGATCAACCCAATACTATCCCTTGATTCTCTTCCCTTTACGCAATTCGCCTCTCAACCTTACAATCAGGTAGAATTGAATTTTACGATGCGCGGACAACGCCTGTATTTCAATCAAACTGCCAACCTTAAAAAGTTCAATTCTTCATCGTCCCCTACAATTTTCAATATGGGTCAGCCCGTCCTGAGAACAACCACCACGTTAGAATACAAGATGCCCGCTTTCAAAAAAGCCATGATTCTAACGCTGGGAACAAACATTCAGTACACCTCAAAATTTCAAAATACCACTTATAGACCCGACGCCGGCTCATTTATCCTTCATAGCAACCTCACCAATCTAGGCAATTATTTTGAATTGGATTTGTATGCAGTGGCCAAGGTACAGACTCTAGATATCTATCTCAAAGCCGAGCATATCAACGAAATCTTCGTCATTCCAGGTTTTAATACCCGCTACCAATACGTTGCCGGTTATCCCATTCAGCCCTACAGAATTCGTTTCGGGTTAAACTGGAAGTTCTATAATTAACACCGTTTAATGCGCTTCTAGCCAATTGTTTCCAGTCCCGGATTCAACCACCACTGGAATGCTCAATGGCATAGAATTTTCCATCAAATATTTGATTTTCGCCTCAACCAATTCCAATTCATCGTTGGGGACATCAAACAGCAATTCATCGTGTACCTGCAAAATCATACGGGTCTTCAATTTCTGATCATTCAACCAATTGTGAATGTGAATCATCGCTACTTTAATCATATCGGCCGCACTACCCTGAATCGGCGCATTGATCGCATTTCGCTCAGCAAAACCGCGCATCACAGCATTGGCTGAGTTGATATCACGCATGTATCTCCGACGTCCTAAAATGGTCTCCACATAGCCATTCTCTCTGGCCTTATTAACCGTTTCGTCCATATATGTCTTGACACCACCAAACTGCTTGAAATAATTTTCGATGATTTCTTTGGCCTCACCTCTACTGATACCCACTCTCTGACTCAATCCAAACGCCGAAATACCATAAATGATTCCAAAGTTCACCGTTTTCGCCTTTCTCCGCATTTCCTTGTCAACGTCTTCAATCGCAACACTCCATACTTTCGCCGCCGTTGCCGTGTGAATGTCGATCCCCTGCTGAAAAGCTTCCTGCATGCCCGGATCGCCACTAATGTGCGCAATAATCCGCAATTCGATCTGAGAATAGTCCAAACTCAACAACGTAGTATCTGCGCCTTTCGAAACAAACGCCTTCCGAATCTCCCTGCCCAACTCCGTGCGAATCGGAATATTCTGCAAATTGGGGTTCTGACTACTCAATCTGCCTGTTGCGGCAACCGCTTGATTAAAATGCGTATGAACCCGACCCGTATTGACATCAACCAACAAAGGCAACGCATCAACATATGTACTTTTTAATTTCTGCAACGCCCTAAAATCCAAAATGTTCTGCACGATAGGGTGCTTGCCCAACAATGAATTCAAGGTCTCTTCATCCGTTTGATACTGACCCGTTTTCGTTTTCTTGGGCTTGTCCGACAATTTCAATTGCTCAAACAATATCTTTCCCACTTGCTGTGCCGATGCGATGTTAAACACATTCCCCGCATCAGAAAAAATGGCAGCTTGAACCGTTCTCACCTGTCCTAACAACTGATTGCTATACTCTTTCAAGAAATCAATATCCACCTTAACCCCCTGCCTTTCCATCGCCTCAAGAACCAATACCAATGGCATCTCAACGTCCATAAGCAATCCCAACAATCCCTTTTCTACCAAGGCGGGCTGCAAAACTTCGTACAATTGAAAAGTGATATCCGCATCCTCCGTAGCATATTCTGCAATCGCCTCCAATTCAACATCCTTCATGCTACCCTGACCTTTGCCTTTTTTGCCAATCAACGTTTCAATGGGAATGGGCGAATACTGCAAAAACTTTTCACTTAACAACTGCATATTATGTCGCTGATCCGGCTCCAACAAATAATGCGCAAGCATCGTATCAAACATCGGCAAGGCAACCGAAACACCGTAATTCTCCATCACAGATATATCGTATTTGATGTTTTGGGCGATTTTTAATTTCGATGATCCAAGGATCGATCTAAACTGTTCCAACACCGACATCGCCTGCAAACGGTCCTCTGGAACCGGGACGTACCAACCCGTAAATGAGGCGGTAGAAAACGACAATCCCACCAAAGAAGCGTGCAAAGATTCTACATCTGTTGTCTCCGTATCAAAGCAAAAAGCCTCAGCATTTTCTAATTCCTTCAAAAGTTCGGCAATGGTTTCAGCAGAATTCGCAATTCGATAGCTGTGCGAAACATCCAAAATCGTTTTATACGTTACCTCTTCTTCTAACTCAGCAGGATCGTCTGATGTATCGTCCGATGGCGAGGCTATTTCAGCACCAAACAACGATGTTTGATTCGGATTTACCGGCTTGACTTTCTTCGGTGCAGAAGCACGCATTGGATTGCCAAATAGATCCGTGCCCAAATTGGCTGCCGGTGCACTTTCAGCGCCCGAGTTGGAAGAAGTTAATCCAGAATTGGCATCCGAACCCGACTCACCAAGTACTCTTCGCATCAAAGTTCTAAACTCCAATTCTTCAAACACTTCCCTCAATACTGGCTCATTCACAGGCTCCAATTCCAACCCTTTAATATCCAATTCAACCGGCACTTGCGTATCGATTGTGGCCAACCATTTACTGATTTTAGCCTGCTCCACATGCAATCGCATATTCTCCTGCAACTTCCCTTTGAGCTTGTCTGTGTTTTCCAAAATGGCCTCCATGCTGCCAAATTCTTGGATCAATTTCTTGGCCGTTTTCTCCCCCACACCAGGAACACCCGGAATATTGTCCGATGCGTCACCCCACAAACCCAAAATATCAATTACCTGCAGGGGATCTTGAATTTCCCAACGCTTTAGTATCTCTGCCACGCCCAAAATCTCATCGCCGTTACCCATTCGGCCGGGCTTATAAATTTTTACGTTGTCTCGCACGAGCTGACCAAAATCCTTATCGGGGGTCATCATGAAAACATCAAATCCCAAATCACCCGCCTTCCAAGCCAAGGTCCCAATGATATCATCCGCCTCATACCCATCCATCGTAATCACTGGGATATTAAAACCTTCAATGATTCTAAAAATATATGGAATACTCTTTCTCAAATCTTCAGGCATCTCTTCGCGCTGCGCCTTGTAAGCTTCAAATTTTATATGTCGCATAGTAGGTGCCGACGTATCAAACACAACGGCAATATGCGTTGGCTGCTGTTTGCGTAAAATTTCCAATAATGTATTGGTAAAACCCATCATCGCACTGGCATTTAAGCCCTTACTGGTGATGCGTGGATTCTGAATAAAAGCAAAAAACGCCCTGTAAATCAGCGCCATTCCATCCAATAAAAACAACTTACCTTTTTGCATAGTTAAAAGGTAGCAAGTTACAAATATTACGCGGCTTATTGCTTCTTGACGAAGCCTAAACTCACACCATTTATGCAATATCTTAATCCGGTGGGCTGATTGTATCCATCGTTAAAAACATGGCCCAAATGACCCCCGCAAGAGTTGCAAACCACTTCAACCCGACTCATTCCGTGGGAGTTATCTAAAATTTCCTTCACCTTCGATTTGTCGATCGATTGATAAAAACTAGGCCATCCGCAACCCGCATCAAATTTTGTGGTACTCGAAAACAATTCCTCACCACATCCCTTACACACATAAACGCCCGAATCCCATAAAGTTTCATATTCACTCGTAAAAGGCCTTTCCGTACCCTTTTTTCGCAATACCTGAAAGGCATTCTCTCCCAATTGAGCCATCCATTCGGCCTCCGTTTTATTTATTTTATAATCCATTGCGATGTTGTTTTTTGCTTTTTTTGAAACTTGTTTGCCCGTATCGATTCCATTGCACGCTGTCAAACCCCCAATCATTAGGTAGACCACAATTACCAAAATCAAATTCTTACCTCTCATCTTACAAGAAACAAAATTCCATGAAAAGGGTTGTATGTTCGCCAATATTTCGATGAATTTTTTTAGCCATTTTTTTGTTGACTTCCAACCGCAGAAACCCGCTTTCAATGCGGCCCTCATTGCCCCCGACATTCTAAGAAATTTTACCCCAAGTCAATCCAAGTTTCATTTTGACCATTTCCAACAAATTACATCTAACGGTCAGTCCCAAGAAGATCCCACTCTAAACGATTTCTTCAATGGCTGTTTGCAGCACATACAGCGCGACAAAGAGTTCCATCAATCCGCGTTGTTCCAAGAAATCTATCAATTACAACGCTCCAATTGGCAATTGATGTGTCCAAAGCTCCGTATACCACGTTTTTGGTTTACACTTCACGTAGTTATTGAGATTATGATTGATAGCTATTTAATAAATAATCACTTAGAAAAATTACAATTATTCTATACCACCCTAGAATCGCAGCAAGAAACCTATCGCACCGCACTTGAACTAATGGGGCATGGTCAAATCGACCATTTCATGGAACGATATACCCGATTCTACACCAACCAATACCTGTTTCATTATCAAGATCTCGAAAGGGTAGGATTTGCCCTTCACAAAATTCACGAACAAGTCAAATTGGATTCTAGCTGGTACATACCCAATAACATCGAACAACTAGCCCTTTGGAAATCAACCTATGCAGATGTTTGTCTTGTATTGGCAAAATACCCCTTAGAGATGAAACCAATACGCTAGTATATTACAGCGTATAGGATGGAGAGTATAGGGAGTAAACCAAACTCCCTAGCAAAATATAATTTAATAATTCCTTCCACCATGGAATACGCTCACCAGAAAAGAAACTCGCCAAGAATATGGCCGCTGGAAATGCCGCAAGCAAATGAAAATTTCTAATCTCTTTCCAATGAATCAGCATCAAAAAGATACTGTACACAAAGAATAAAATCACAACCAACTTGCTTCTTCTCACATTCACATTGTTCTGAAAATATCCGCCAATCTGCCGCAACATTCCAAATATTACAAACAAGGAGAACAGAGCAAACACAGTGTATTTAACGAAAATCAATGAAATACCACTACCAAACGATGTCATATCGATGGGCGTGGTCTCCACACTTTGCATCGCCTTTAAATCCCATCGGAAAATGAACGCCAACGACTTCATAAGATAGTACGGCATCACCAACCCAAAAACGATAGCCAAGATGTCAGAAATTACGATGTTCTTGTAGACCAAGACACAAGCAATTAAAAACAACAAAATCATCAAATGATCAGGTACAATCAATATGGCAGCACCAAAACAAAGCGATCCATAAAATAATGTAACGGTATTGTAGCCATCCTTCAATTGAAAAAAGCAGGCCAACCCAATAAAAACCAACAAATTACCCAAATGATATTCCGTTAGCAGCAAGTTCTCGGGAAATAAACTTTGCACCAGAATAAAGAAATAGGCAGGCAGATAACCTACAGGCTGAACCAAACCGTGGGTTCTGCAAATGAAGTTGACAAACAGAGCCTGACCCATGACCATAAGGGTTGAAATCAAAACGGAAAAAACAGGCCATTGATTGATCCAATCTACCCATGAAAAAAGAAGCCCTGGTTTAAAAACGATCCCCGATTTTGGAATAATCCACAAAGCCGGCAAACGCAAGCAGAGTGCAAAAAGCACCAAAACCATCATGGTAAAAACACTATGATCGGACAGTCTTTTAATCATTTGAAAACACTTGTAACCAAAACCATTGTTTATCGCGATAAATAGGCAGTGTAATTAAACCGTAATCCGTTTGTTTTCCCTCGTAAGGCACGATTGTCCCTGGGGTGTTTTCATTCCGAAATAACCAATCTCTCTCTACCTTAAATGACTTATCTATTTTCACATGCATGATCCTATTGATCTCCCCTTCATCGTCATTATATAACAGATTGATACTACTACCGCAAACATACATCCCAAAACCAAACAAATGTGCAACATTCACAGCCCCAACTTGAGTTTTTCTAACCATAATTAAGCTATCCAATGTCCCATCTTTTTGTAAATACTGCATTGCAATATCGCCATAATGGTAAAACAGCTTTGAACTCGTCTGTGGTACGCCATTCACGTAATATGTTTCCATCTGACGGCTTTCGTAAAACTGTTCAGACAGCATCAACCACCCACCGTTACTTAATGCCACCACGTTTCGGATATAATAATTGTCTGGCCTTTCGTTCCGCTTAAGACTACCCAAACCCATAAATTGTTTGGCAGCGGATTCTGTTAATGAGTGATTGTGACAAGCAATCTGACCATCGTCACCAAACGCTCCAGTGAAATAACCATCCATGCCAACGCCTTTACCTGCATTGTAATAACCAAAAACTTGCAACGCCTGTGTCTTTGTGTGAAGCACCGCCACCGCATCCAAAACATCGCCCTCCACAACCAAATCACCGCGCATCAAACTATCTCCGCCATTTTTTACCCAATGGAAATGATTTAACTGCTTGCGACCACCTAGCAATCCCGTTCCCCCGTAATCCTTGTCCTCATAAATTGCGAAAACCTTTCCACTATCATCCAATACAACCGACTTCCAAGTTAGATCTGCAGGACTCCATCGCTCACTCGTTAGAATAAAACTACTTCTGGCTTCGCCTCCGTCCACATCAGCCCGTAACATCCAAACTTCTGTGCCTAAAGCCTCTCTTGTTCGCTGACCGGCAGTTCCAAAGCCCAAAATGACCCATCTCCTTTTATTGGGTGAAATTGCCACTTCAAATTGATCAATGTCGATGTCGCCGGTATTGTAAGTACCTACCTCCGTTACAGAAATATCGCCGATCAATGATGCAGAAACAGAATGAACGATAACCTTGATGGCCGATCGCTTTATTTTGGTTGCGCAAATCCAATAGAGCATAGAATCCGCCATAAACACCTTCAGCACAATTTGTTTGTTCGCCACTTCAAACTTTCTGTCGTTTTCAAAAACCAATCCCTCCGTATATCGCTCCAAAACAAATCCATTCGCCATTCGATCATCGCCGTAGCTTAGCATCAACGTATGTCCTTCAGCAGTCCCTATCGCCCGGTGAAATTGTGAACGCTTCTGGGTTAATTTAGGCTGATCACTAATGCGCGTCATTTGCCCATTGCAGAGCGAATGACATAGTAAAATCAATACCCAAAATAACAATTTGCTTTTCACTAGGTCAAAAATCCATGTATGACATCGAAATGCCAAGCTCTGACCTAATTTTGCATGGAATTATTTTAGAATTCGCCCATACCTTGCATACGAACGACATAAAAATAGAAACTGCCATCTTAGTTGGGGTCAATACGCCCAAACAAACTATGCCCATCGAAGAAACGCTAGATGAGCTAGAACAGCTAGTTTATACCTCCGGTGCCGTTACCAAAAAACGATTTATTCAGAATCTGGAACACCCTCAGCCCAAGACTTATGTGGGAAAAGGAAAGCTAGAAGAAATCAAGTTGTATGTTGAAAAAAACAAAATCGATCTGATCATTTTTGATGATGAACTCACCCCCGCACAAGTGAGAAATATCGAAACGGAAATTGAAAACACTAAGATTTTAAGTCGGACCCACCTCATTCTCGACATATTTGCCAACAACGCAAAAACGGCTCAGGCCAAAACGCAAGTAGAATTGGCGCAAAGTATTTTTATGCTGCCCCGACTTACAGGTATGTGGACTCACTTATCTAAACAAAAAGGGGGTATCGGAATGAAAGGGCCTGGTGAAAAGGAAATCGAAACGGACAGACGTGTACTGCGCGATAAAATTTCATTGCTCAAAACCAGACTCACCGAAATCGAGAAAGTTGGATTTACCCAAAGAAAAAGTCGCGATGGCGTTTTCCGATGTGCTCTTGTAGGATATACCAACGTGGGAAAAAGTACAATCATGAATCTCATGAGTCGTTCCGATGTACTCGTAGAAAATAAATTATTCGCCACACTCGATGCCACAGTAAGAAAAGTCGTCATACCAAACCCAGACGGAATGGGCGATATGATTCCTCTGCTGCTCTCAGACACGGTAGGATTCATCCGAAAGCTGCCCACGTTGCTCATTGAGAGTTTTAAAAGCACGTTGGCCGAGGCAATGGAAACGGATCTTTTGATTCATGTAGTGGATATATCAAATCCCGCCTTTGAACAACAAATGATGAGCGTGAAAGAAATTCTGCACGAAATTGGGGCTGGTAGCAAACCCGAACTCATTGTTTTCAATAAGGTTGATGCCTTTCAGGAAAGCGATGACGATGAATTCTTTGTAGGAAGTACCGGGATGACGATAGAACAATTCGAAAAAAGTTGGATTGCAAAGGAAATTGCGCCCGCTGTTTTTATATCAGCGCACAACAATTGGAATATTGAAAAATTGAGAGCTACCATTTTTGATATGCTCTCACAACAAAAAATGGCCAGATAAATCTGGCCATTTTTTTCTCTTTACCAAAGATTAAAGTTCGTCTTCATTAAAGAAGTAGTCATCATCCGAAGGATAATCACTCCAAATTTCTTCAATACTCTCATATGGCTCACCGTCGTCTTCCAACTCTTGAAGGTTTTCCATTACCTCCAAAGGAGCTCCAGAACGGATTGCATAATCAATCAACTCGTCTTTGGTGGCCGGCCATGGAGCATCGTCCAAATATCCAACCAATTCCAGTGTCCAATACATAAATTCTTACTTACCGCGAAAATAGATTTTTGATTCAGAAAAACAACATGAAATTTGTAAGAAAATCATGCACCACGACTGGCAAGACCAAATTCATCAATATTGTGAGCAAATGAGCTCCCCTGAATCCCCTTTTTTACAGGCAATCAATGATTTCACATGGAAAAAAATGATCAACCCCCGGATGCTCTCAGGTCACCTCCAAGGACAATTATTGTCGTCCCTTGTATCCCTTAAACAACCCCATTGCATACTCGAAATTGGCACGTTTACCGGTTACGCCACAGCCTGCCTACTGCAAAACCTTCCCAAATCAAGCGAAATCCATAGCATAGAAGCCGATCCCGAAATCGCCCATAAAACACATACTTTTTGGAGTCAAAATAACCCAAATCACCCCGTTCAATGGCATATTGGTGAAGCCCTTTCCATCATCCCCAATCTAAAAATCCACCCCGATTTTATTTTTGTTGATGCGGATAAATCAAATTATACGGCCTACCTCGACCTCTGTTTGCCCATACTAGCCAATGGCGGCGTCATTTTATTTGATAATACTTTGTGGAGTAAACGGGTGATAAATGAAACCGATCTTCAAAACGATAAGGATACGCAAAACATGCATGCGTTTAACCAATACCTTATAAGTCATGATACCCTGCAAATTACATTGATGCCCATCCGCGACGGACTAACACTCGTACAAAAATTGAATTAACCCCGCATTGAATCCAACATCTCGTTGAATTTGTCATAATCGACCTTCACTTCGGCAAACAAATCGTTCATTCTCGATTTCATCACCGGTTCGATATCTAACAACAGTGACATCCCCTTTTCGGTAATAATAATCTTCATCTTCCTGCGATTCTCTTTGTCGATGGCCCGATTTATCAAACCCATATTCAACAATCGATCACACAAACGAGTGATATCCGGATTTTTGTCCAATATAACCTCTTTGATTTCAGTAGGATTCACACACTCAGGATACCTACCACGTAAAATGCGTAGAACGTTATATTGTTGATGCGTAATATCAAACAACTTGAATAAATCACGAAATTCTCCGTGAAGCCAATTCGCTGTATACATGAGATTTACCGTAGCCTTATGCAAAGGCGAATCAAATTTCTTTTGCTTTATGGCATCTTCAAGTTTCACGTGATTGCAAATTAATGACTTAACAACCAAATTCAATAATGATTTCGCAAATTACTCGCTTCTAAAATTAGCGCTTACCTTTGCAGCGTGAGTACCGCATTTCAAAATACACTAGACTTCGCCAAGCAAATGGATCAAAATGATTCATTGAGCGACTTCCGAAACCAATTTTATTTCCCAACCAATGAAAACGATGAAACAAGCATTTATTTCTGTGGAAATTCACTCGGACTTCAACCCAAATCAGCCAAGCAAGCCATTGTTAACGAATTAGAGGATTGGGCCAAATGGGGTGTTGAAGGACATTTCCACGGTCGCAAACCTTGGTTTCACTATCATAAATTTCTTACGGAATATACAGCCGAAATTGCCGGAGCACTGCCTCATGAAGTGGTTGTGATGAACCAACTCACAGTAAACTTACACCTGTTGATGTTTAGTTTTTACCGACCCACTTTTGCAACCGATGCAGATGGCAATTACAAACCCCTTCGGTATAAAATTTTGATGGAAGCCGGTGCATTCCCTAGCGATATGTATGCCGTGCAAAGCCAAGTGGAATCTTATGGACTAGATTATAACGACGCTGTAATTGAACTTTCACCAAGAGAAGGTGAAAACACCCTTAGACATAACGATATTATGAATACCATCGCTGAATTAGGGGATCAACTCTGCCTAACATTTTTTAGCGGTGTTCAATATTATACCGGTCAACTTTTCAATATTCCAGAAATTACCAAAGCGGCGCACAAGGTGGGTGCTATGGCCGGGTTCGACCTAGCCCATACTGCGGGAAATATCGATTTGAAACTTCACGACTGGGATGTTGATTTTGCCGCATGGTGCTCCTATAAATATCTAAACAGCGGCCCGGGTAATGTATCGGGGGTTTTCATTCACGGCCGACATGGATTAAATCCAAAGACACCTCGTCTTTCTGGCTGGTGGGGTCATAAAGAAGATGTGCGCTTTCAAATGAAAAAGGGATATATCCCAGAACCTGGTGCTGCCGGATGGCAAATGAGCAACGCACCCGTCTTTGGAATGGCGATTCATTTGGCAAGCTTAGAATTATTCCATCAAGCCGGAATATCTAACCTTAGGAACAAAAGTAAAAACCTAACTTCTTTCCTATCTTATGTATTAGAAGAAGCAAAGCAAGTCAATCCGCTTTTACAGTTCGAAATTATCACACCCAAAGATCCCCATGAAAGAGGTGCTCAGTTGAGTTTACTCACCAACCAGGATGGGAAAGCGCTTTTCGACTTTCTTGCTAAGGCCAATATTATTGTGGATTGGAGAGAACCCAACGTCATTAGGATAGCACCTGCACCCATCTACAATTCATACGAAGATGTGTTTTTGTTGGGGCAAGCATTCCAGCACTTTACGACTTCTCTTTAAACGACTCCCAGTGGATGCTGTTGTCGATCCCTAAAATTCGCCTAATCTTAGACCTAACATTGTGTATATATTGAGGGGTAACACCCACAATTGCAGCGATATCCTTTGATTTGTATCCATCCACACTCAATATAAAAATCCGTTTCTCTGTTAGACTCAAAGTTTTCAGGGCTGGATAATGGTCAAAAATATCGCCTTGCTCTTTAATCTTAGAATCTGCCAGCTGCGGCCTTGTGGTATTCTCAACCCTACTCATCGCTTCCAGATCTTTGAGGATTGAGTCCAATTCTTGAGGATTTTCGGTTTTGATGGTTTTGAGCTTCTTACTAATCTCCATACTCTTAGATAATACCAATTCACTCATATGAATGATGCGTTCATTCATTTCTTTTTCCTTCTGAATGTGAGATTTTTCCTCTCTTTGTAAAGACAACTGATAATTCGCCATCGCCAACTCTCTTTGCTTAATTCGCTGTTTCATCCAAAAGAATAATGCAGTAAGTATGAGAATTAATCCAAGAGAGGCGAACAGGCCATAGGTGTAATTGGAAATCTCCTTTCTGTTAGACAACTCCAATTGATATTCCAACTGAGAATTCTTCAACACCTCCAATTCCTTCTTTGCCGTAAAATCTGCTTTGGTTATCGAATCGTGAAAATTCAGGAATTCATTCTCAAATTCCATCGATTGATTGAGCGCAATATATGCCTTGTCAGGATCATCTTTCGACTTCAATATTTTAGCCATTAAGCGATAATGGTTACTATTGGCAAGTGGATTCTCTTTAAATTGAAGCCTAAGCCTGTCATGCCAAATCGATAAACTATCTAAATCAAATAAATCCGGATTTTCCATAACTGAATATTCCATAGACTCATTAATCCCCAAAATTGCCTTAAAATAATTATCTGCAATCCACGGTACATGCGATTTTACCATTGCGCTAACCTTAGACGCATCAACCTGCATCTGCTGCCGTAACCTACAACCCAAAAATTCTATCCTAAATTCGGGTAAAATTGTGGAATCTGGCATTGAACTTAACAAGGCGGCACTCTGGTCCCACCTTCCCAAAGAAATATTGATTTGAAGTTTATTGATAGCCAAAACGCCTCGTGCATAAGGGTCCTTGGCAGCTTCAATGATTGCCTCATTTTTTTTCCAAAATTCATCCGCGGCCTTATAATTCTTTTCCGCAATTTTTAATGAAATGATATTATTAATCAAAATTGCAGGCATTTGCTCATCCTTGGGATAGTTATCATAAACCTCTAAAAAACATTTCGAAGCCGCGCCAAAAAGTGATTGATAAAAATAAATCGTACTCAAATTGTTTAATAAAGTAGTTCTGACATGTAAATCATTGAATTTCGTCGCCTCAGTCAAACCTTTGTTAATCAATTCTTTAGCTGCACGAAATTCTCGCTTTCCCATCAAATGGACCGACTTCAAATGATAATAATAGGATTTGTCCGAACCCACCGGCAATAAACTCTCCGCTTCGTCTAGATAGTACTGCACTGAATCTGATTCCCCTCGTTCATCGCACTCAAAACCATGGGTAATCAACAACAACGACATACCATAGGAATCGTCATTGGATTTTACACGGTTATCAATATATCTCCGCAATTTTTTGAATTCCAATTCTTGATTGGATTGAAAAATCGATAATTTATCGATGGCTATTTTCAAATACTCATCTTCGCTCATCTTATCTAAGATAGATATCACAGAATCTGCAGTACTTATAGCATAAATACTTGGGCCTGATTTGGGAATAATTCCTATGAATTTAACCCATCCAAATGTTATTAATACCAAGACTAGCAGGCCAATTGCCATCTTTTTATTTGCCCTAATGTATTTTATAATATCGCTCATATTTTAAACTTCCACAATATTAACATTCTTTCCACAATAAATTGAGTTATACGGGTGTATTATATTAGAAAATGTGAGAACCTATTATAATACTATCTTAAATCAAAAAAATAGAATAATCTAAAAAGTAACAACGCACTTTCGATGCCTTTGCCATTGACACCAACAATGTCTATCGCAAATTATCAAACGGGAGATAAATAAGATTTTTGACCAAGTATTCCATTGATGCTATATGACAAAGCGCACCACATATCAACGCATAAAAATTACTTCAAACGGGTTTGCAGCGATTCATCAGACAAATTTGCAGTTCAATCCAATAATTATGACTAAACGGCGCAATTCCTATTAATTCCTTGTCTAAAATCGTACTTTTGAAGACTGATTTTACAATTGGCTTAACCTTTGATTACACAGACGCAACATGGAAAATAATCGACCGACCCCCGACAATAAAAAGCCGGGTGGATTCCGTTTCAATCCTTACTGGATTTATGGCGCACTTTTTTTAATTCTCATGGCTATGCTCTTCTTGCCAAAAAATGCAGGGAAGACCACCAATTGGAAAGAAGTACGTGATATGATCATTCAAGGTGACGTTAAGAAAATTGTAATTGTAAATGACAGGATAGTTGAAGTCTTCTTAACACCTGATGCCATTCAACAGAAAAAATACGGCGTTCGCAAGAGCAAAGATTACCTAGGTGGCGTAGAACCCAACTACAGTTTTGAAATTGAAAAAGGCTATTTCAATAATGAGATTACAGATTTAAAGAAAACATTGGCCGAAAAAAATATCGACCCCAATGAAATGGTGATTCAATACGAATCTCAAAGTGATTTATTTGGCGAATTATTTCAATGGATTTTCTTCATTGGTATTTTCCTGATATTCTACAATATGATGTTCCGCAAAATGGGCGGCGGCGGCGGCGGTGGCGGTGGTGCCAGCATCTTTAATATTGGGCGCTCCAAAGCTCAACTTTTTGATAAAGATACCAAGGTTAACAAAACATTTAAGGATGTAGCCGGACTTCAAGAAGCAAAATTAGAAGTCATGGAAATTGTTGACTTCTTGCAAAATCCTCAGAAATACACCAATCTAGGTGGTAAAATTCCAAAAGGTGTGCTCCTGGTTGGCCCTCCAGGTACAGGAAAAACCTTATTAGCCAAAGCCGTAGCCGGTGAAGCGGGCGTTCCCTTCTTCTCACTATCTGGTTCCGACTTTGTAGAAATGTTCGTCGGAGTGGGCGCTTCTCGTGTCCGTGACCTTTTCAAACAAGCGAAAGAAAAAGCACCCTGTATCATCTTCATCGATGAAATTGATGCCATCGGAAGAGCAAGAGGAAAAAATCTTGTACAAGGTTCTAATGATGAGCGTGAAAATACCCTAAACCAGTTGCTCGCAGAAATGGATGGTTTTGGTACTGATAGCGGCGTTATCATTATGGCTGCAACAAACCGACCTGATATTTTGGATAGCGCTTTGATGCGTCCAGGACGTTTCGATAGACAAATTTCTGTCGATAGGCCTGACCTTCAAGGCCGTGAAGAGATTTTCCACGTTCACCTTCAACCACTTACAAAACTCTCCACCAATGTCGACGCACATAAATTAGCAGCCCAAACCCCTGGTTTTGCCGGTGCTGAAATTGCCAACGTTTGTAATGAAGCCGCATTAATTGCTGCACGACATAACAAAGAGGCCGTTGATATGCAGGACTTCCAAGATGCGATCGATCGTGTTATTGGTGGACTTGAAAAGAAAAATAAAATTATCAGCCCTGAAGAAAAATCTATTGTGGCCTACCACGAAGCGGGTCATGCCATTGCTGGTTGGTTCTTAGAACATGCCGATCCATTGCTGAAAGTATCTATCGTACCTCGCGGTGTTGCCGCACTTGGTTACGCGCAGTATCTACCGAAAGAGCAATATTTGTATCGTACAGAACAATTGATGGACAGTATGTGTATGACCTTGGGTGGTAGAATTGCAGAAGCCATCTTCTTCGATAAAATTTCTACGGGTGCACAAAACGATTTGGAACGTATTACCAAACTCGCTTACAGCATGGTAACCATTTATGGCATGAACGAAAAAGTAGGACATGTGAGTTTCCATGACCCTCAAGGCGAATACGGTTACCAACGTCCTTATTCTGAAAAAACGGCAGAATTAATCGACCAAGAAGTTCGCGCTTTGATTCAAAAGGCATACGATGTCACCAAGAATTTACTTACGGAAAAAAGAGCCGAAGTAGAAAAGGTAGCCAAAGCATTGTTAGAGAAAGAAATCCTCTTTAAAGCGGATTTGGAAGTGTTGATTGGCCCAAGACCTTACGATCCAATCGAAGAAGCGGTGGTTATCGAGTCAACAACTGTTGAAACAACAGAAACTACTGTGACAACATCAGAATCTCAGGATTCAAAAAACCTTGCGGAATCTAATACAGAGGTTTCCGAGGAAGACGGCGAAGATAAATAAAGACCCAGACTAATTCCAATTAATCAATTGGATAGTAATTGTTGGAGTTGAATGAGGTTGAAATACATCCCCTTCTGCTCCAGCAATTCATTGTGAGTACCCGTCTCAATCATCTTACCCTTATCCAACACAATGATAACATCTGCGTGTATCACGGTAGAAAGACGGTGAGCTATAATGATACTTGTCCTTGAGCTCATAAGCTTCTCTAAAGCCTGCTGAACCGCCTTCTCGCTGTTACTGTCCAACGCCGATGTGGCCTCATCCAAAATCAATATTTCCGGATCCTTAAGCAATGCGCGAGCGATCGCCAAACGCTGTTTCTGACCCCCGCTCAACTTACCCCCACGTTCCCCAATTTCCGTATCGTAACCATGGTCCATTTCCATGATAAATTCATGCGCATTGGCCGCCTTAGACGCTTCAATCACGGCTTCAATTGGAGTTTCAGGGATACCCAAAGCAATGTTGTTTCGCACCGATTCATTGAAAAGAATGTTCTCTTGATTTACGATACCTATCAACCTGCGCAAATCGTCTTGCTTGAACTTGCGTATATCCACGCCGTCTAACAAAATACCACCATCCGTAACGTCATAGAACCTAGCCAACAAGTCGGTTAGTGTCGTTTTTCCAGCACCCGAAGGCCCCACCAACGCTACGGTCTGCCCTTTTTTAATTTCTAAATCAAAACCGTCAATCACCTTGGCACCATCCAAATAACTAAATCCCACATTCTTCAATACGATATCGTTGTTGAATACAGGAACCTCAGCCACAATTGGATCCTCAACCGTAACAGGGGCCGTCACCAACTCTTGAATTCGATCCAAACTGGCAATACCCTTCTGGGCGGCATACAAGGCATTAGAAAAGGCTTTAAACGGCGGTATCAACTGCGAAAAAATGGCAAAATAGGTCAAGAAAAATTCCGGATCCAACTCATTACGGAACACCATGCTACCGCCCAACCACAATAGCAAAGCACTTACACCTATACCGATAGTCTCACTTACCGGAGACGACAAATCGTATCTGCGCTGAACGCCAATGTTGTTCTTGGTATAGGCATCGTCTTGCTCCTTATACTTCTTAGAAAAGAAGCCTGCGGCGTTAAATGCTTTGATGATGCGAATTCCACCCAACGTTTCATCGTAGGCCGTCATCACCTTGCCCAATAATTCCTGATTCCGAGTGCTTCGCTTTCTCAATGACCTGCCAATGAGTCCAATAATCAAGGCCGTAATAGGTAAAAAGAGTAGGATGTATAAGGTAAGTTTTGCCGATAACATGACCAGCGCAATCATAAATAATAAGATATTTAATGGCTGGAAATAAAGGGCTTCCAGGGATACCATAAGCGCAAACTCAATCTCTTTGACATCATTACTCATTCTCGACATCAAGTCGCCTTTGCGTTCATTGTTGAAATAGGCAATGGGCAAGTCAAGACATCGCTGATATACATTCTGTCTGATCTCTTGAATACTGCGATTTCGGATTAGCACCATGAAATTCATGGCCAAAAAACGGAATCCATTTTTTAATACTGTAACAACTACCAATGCAACGCTCAAATAGGCTAGCGCGGTGAAGGGTTCTCCCTTTGCTAGATGGCCAAACCAAGTAATAAAGTTCTGATACTGGTCGCTAAACCAATGGCCCACCCCAAAATTTTTGCTGGAGAGAGCCTGTGCATTGGCATTGTCTTTTGAGAAAAGAAAACGCAATACGGGCATGATCATCATCAAAGAGACCAATTGGAACAACACATACAGCAGGTTAAAAATAAAATTGGCAAAAATTAACCGCTTATGGTTGCCTGCATATTTCAAGAATTGGAGTACCGCTTTCAAATCTTAGCGAAATTACATAAATCAATCCAAGACCAATAAAAAAGGGGAGCTATGCTCCCCTTTTTTATTCTATTTAAAATTAAAACTTATTGGAAACTCAAGAAATCACTGTACATATCACCAGATTCTGTTACCACTTGAACGCGATACAAACCTGGAGTTCCATTCATAGTAAACTCAGCACTACGATTGGATCCAGTTACCAAATTCATTTCACGAACCAACTGGCCGCTCATTGTATAAACCTTTACTGAACGCATGGCTTGATTGCAATCAACCTTCACCGCACCATTGGTTGGGTTTGGATACATCTTGATACTTCCCGCATCAAAACGCTTCACAACACTCGCCTCGTTGTCCTTGATTAACAATGTCAACAATGTGTCTTTACCCAAATAACATGGACCCTGTCCATTGCGAATCGCGAAAATCAAAGTCTTGTCACCGTCAGGATCTCCATCATCTGTAATGTTCGCACGAATAAAGAAACTACTTACGTTCTTCACAACATTAATCTTGCGTGTTGCAAAATCGTAGTCTGTTGGAGAAACCGCAGTTCCACCAGCAATAGCGACATCAAAAGTGAAATTCTCATCCGCTGGAATCACAGAGAAATCCATACGGAAAGAATCCGCTGGCTCAAATACTTGATCCGATGCCTTTGTGAAATTCACCGTAGGCAAAGCAGAAACTTTTAAATCGTTCATGTAACGAGGACTCAATACATAACGAGTGATATAAGGAGCAGAATTATCAAACTGACCACCCAAACCAGTTACGTCGAAATATCCTACCGGAGCAGAAGAACCGTCGATATCTGTTTCAGCATCAATATTTAATGTATCAACACGACCTGAAGTGTTCATTACACGTACGTTTTTGAATCCATTGGCTGCCAAAGCTGTAGCAGGCCATTCGGTAGCATCTACCAATTTCACGCGACGGAACTGAACCAATTTAGATTCTGTACTTTCATCCACACCTTGAACAAAAACTGACTTTTTCAAAGTTCTTCCACTAGAAATTTTGATGATGGTATCCAACTTATCCATTTGAACCACACCTTGGAATTGACTTACCGTACCTTGAAGCATTATACTATCACCCTCAGTAACAGAATATCCAAATGTCTTAGGGTTAGTATATACGCCCATTCCACCGGTTCCGTCGATAATTGTAAAATTCATCCCTGCAGTACGCATGTTTACGCCATATACAGTTCCAAATACGCGACATTTAACATTCAAACTATCAGCTGCTTTATTCGCATTCGTTTGCTTATTGACAGTGCCAATATTATAAATTGGCAAATCATCATTCAATAAAGTGATAATCAAAGTGTCTTTTCCTTTGGCGATTTTAGAGTTCGACAATGTACCTAATCCAAAGTATACTTTCTTGGTTGGCTCGTACGCGTTATCCTCATAGAATGGCACGTTCACAATGATGGTATCTTTTGTAGTGCTCGTAATGCTAATGATTTTTGATGTAGGATTAAATTTGAAATCAACACCTTCCGTAGCAGAACTCAAAGCAGTGTAACAACGCAATGTGAAATCCGCATCCGCATCAGAGCGCGAAGCAATTCTCATTCTAACTGCAACATTTCCTACCTTCTCAGTAACTGTCAACTTGCTATCGATAAACTCAATGGTCGCGGGACCATCATTGTCCAACATTACCAACGTAATGATTGAATCTTTGATGTAAGCACCTCCAGTGATCTGACGTAAAACCATGCGAATAGTATCGTTTGGATCAATATTGAAATCGTCAAATACCTTGGCAAAAATTGTAATTGAATCTGCTTTCGTGGTAGAACCCAAATTAAATGTTGAGTCTTTGCCACTCTTACCAATTGAAAACTCTGAAGGAATATAGGTTGAATCACCTTTGCCTTTCACCAACAACATCATTTTAGATGCTGATGATACCGGCTTATCCATTTTCAATGTCATTCCAATTCTTCCCGCATTTTCCTTCACAACAACCATAGTATTTGGAACAATCACATTCGCTATGTCGTTATCCGTAACAGTAATGGTATGCGCCTTTTCGATGCCAATCACACAGTTACCTGGTTGATCCACGCCCAATACAATTGTCTCAGGACCTTCCGCAGAATTATCATCGTTAATTGTAATCACAGTGGTGTCATTGATCGCTTTGCCAGAACCCTTAAAAGTAATAGTACGCTCAGTTAATGTATAATCCGCCGCAGCACCTTTGGTGGAAGTTCCACCGGCAACATAAAAACGAACTGTTTGATCTGTCTCACCACTATATTTTCGAGAAACATAAACATTATATTTTCCCACATCTTCTTTTGTAGATGAAGTCCTTGCCCAAAACTCAACCATCGTGGGCGTCAATGCAGCATCATCGTAATCCAAATTAATAGGCTTTGCATATCCACCAGAAGGATTTATTGTATTCTTTTTGCTCGGCCCCCAAATTCCATCGGCATCAGTATTGGCAAAAATGGTTGCTCCCGTTTTTAACGAAATATTATCTACCCTTCTAATGCCATTTGCTAAACTGTTCGGTACGATACCAGCCCAGTTGCCAGACACTTTCCAAACATTGGTAGAATAGTAGCCTACCAAAGATGATAAATTACTTCCCGTAAATACTCCACCTTCAACAGGGCCAACCGACAATGGACGACCAGTACCCATGGTGTTATCATACAAAGCTACAAAACTTCTAGCCGGTGCCATACTCTTACCCCATACGCCTGTTCCTTTCACATTACCAGCCGCATTTGGAGTGATAACTGTCATAGAGTCACTGCAATACATTCTTACTGTATCACCTGTAGTAATTCCAATTGCAATAACTGCCAAATAAATTTTGTTTCCCGGAGTCCAATAACTAACACTACCTGTTCCGACAAGGCCGAACCAACCCTCAAACTCACCCATTAAACCGGTGGTTAAAGTATCGTCTCCCTTCGGAGCAGCAGTGGCGGTCCAATAAGCCGTACTCGAGTAATACCTATAATTACCCGTTGTATCAACGTACAATGGGTTTCCGGCACCAGGCGAAATTGATTTTGAAGCAAAATCAGTAGACTTAATACCACGAACTACATACCTGTAATCCGATTTAGCTTTTAAATTGTCTATACGCAAACGCACATAAGCTGGTAAACGCTTAGTTGAATCACCCGATGTGATATATTGGGGAACAACCATGCCGATTACGTTAGATGAAGAGTATTGAGCCCTAACATCTTTTATAAGGAACAACAACGCGAGACCAAGTAATAATTTTTTCATAAGTTCAATTTATACAAAAGTATAGAAAAAAGTCCTTGATTCAAAGAACGCAAGCCGCAGTCATGACACTCACTTTTTCAATCCCAATGTCATCAAAATGTAAGCAACTTTTTAAGCACGACTCAATGGTGGATCCCGTTGTCATTACATCATCTACCAAACACAAATGTCCCAAAGAAAATCCCTTGTATTTTGGATTAAATTGGTACTTGCTTTCCGAAGACGTTAATCGTTCGGCACGATTTTTTTTGGTCTGCGAAATAGATCGATTTGGCTGCAAAAATAAATCCGTAATAAGTTCGCCACTCAATACCTCCGTGATGCCTTCAGCCAAACGTAATGCCTGATTATATCCCCGTTTTCTAACTTTTGAAGCGTGCATCGGAATTACAGCAAAATGGGTAAAATCCGGATCGCCGTGATCACGAGTTATCCTATCCCCCATTTCCTTGCCGAGTTTAACCGCCAACGACTCCGCTCCTTCGTATTTAATGGCCTTCATCATTTTGGAAACCCCCGAATTGCGTCTGTAATCCAATAAAAAATAACCCAACTCTAGTGGAACCCTGCCAGCCAAACCCCTGCAAATTGGGTTGGTTTTGCTCAGTCCGTAAACCGAAAATGGCAAATTGACATAGCATGTAAAACACAAATCATGTTCTTGTCTTATCAATAAATCACCACAAACAACACAAGTGCGAGGAAATGTAAAATCTAACATGTCCAAAACCAATTCACTCAATACCGTACCTGCTTTTCTTGCATTTCGATCCACACAACCACCCATAACTTAAATCACATATCCCAAAAACAAGGAATTGTCGATTTACCCTACCATTATTGCAAAAAACGCAGAACTTTGCACCCATGGCCGGACCACACCAAAAAGATCGCGACATTCCTAAATCCAAATTATCCCTAGACGCATTCAAAAAGTCTACCCGGCTATTTCGATATATGTCGGCCCAAAACCGCGCCTGGTTTATTCTAGGTACGATTTTCCTTGCCATCAGCGCCGGTGCATCACTCATGTTTCCAAAACTACTGGGCGACCTAATGGATGGAGCGTTTGTATACAACGGTGGAAATATCGCCAAAGCACCAAACACCGAAGCCCTGCAAAAAGTGGCTATCTATTTTGTGTATCTCTTTATCATTCAAGCCATTTTTAGCTTTGGTAGAATTGCCATTTATGTTCGGGTAACGGAAGACATGACATACGGTCTGCGCACCGATCTATTCAAAAGCGTAATCGGCCAAAGCATGAATTTCCACAATCAGAATCGGGTGGGCGAATTGCTCAGTCGTTTCTCAGCCGACGTGGCTCAAATTCAGGATGCCTTCACAACCAATTTGGCGATGTTTATTCGTCAGATTCTTATCCTTATTGGCGGTGTCGTAGTTCTCTTCTTCACCTCTTCAAAATTGGCCGTTATGATGCTGGCCACCTTACCCGCAATCATCATCGTCGCACTGCTATTTGGTCGCTTCATTCGCAAGAAATCCAAAGAAGTTCAAGACGTTACCGCCGCAAACAATGTAATCGTAGAAGAATCTCTGAGCGGAATTATGTCGGTTAAATCTTTCACCAACGAGTATTTCGAAAACGAAAGATATCAAGCCAATAGCCAAAAATTAAAGCGCGATTCCATCATCCGCGGATACTGGAGAGGTACTTTTAGTTCATTCATCATCATTTGCATGTTCGGTGCCATCGTTTGGTTGATTTATCAAGGACTAGGCCTCGTACAATCCGGCGAAATGGGCGTAGGTGAATTATTTAACTTTATGATGCTAACCGCATTTGTAGGGAGCAGCATTGGCGGCATGGCAGAG
>Ga0209356_1000124_pt1 | contig 27396 bp, 14 predicted proteins | sample LauGreFaBDMM15SN_2_FD_188213 | JGI IMG/M metagenome (GOLD analysis project Ga0209356, IMG submission 188213) | Freshwater lake microbial communities from Lake Michigan, USA - Fa13.BD.MM15.SN (SPAdes) (version 2) | ecosystem: Environmental > Aquatic > Freshwater > Lake | place: Lake Michigan, USA...
TGATTGTCCGCTAGCAGTTGTCTTGTCTGTAGTACCTCCGCTAGTCGTTGTCTTGTCTGTAGTACCTCCGCAAGATGTTAATATTGTTGGAACTACCATTAGTAACATTGTTAAAACAATGATAACCGGAATGATTTTAATGGTTCTTTTTTTCATCTTAATTGCTTACAGACAAATATATAACTATCAAAATAAGTTGCATATTTTTATTTAACACTTTTCGATATGAATTTGACGTCGTACACCCTTAAATCATCAAAACTTGCAATTTTTGCAAGTTTTGATGATTGTTAGCGAAGCTTAATATTTGGGAAGGTTTATAATTGAAAACATTATCTTACTTTCGACCAAGAAACATTCATATGGAAGTACATCACTCACACCACCCAACACATAGAAAGAAATGGTCTGAATACATTATTGAATTTGTGATGTTATTCCTTGCAGTATTCTTTGGTTTCATTGCAGAGAACATGGTATCACCCCTTAATTTTGGGATAAAAAGCGTAAAACAGTTTGACTGATTATTATGGATTAATCGGACAACCAAACCCTCTTCGTCGGACTGAAATTGACCCCCTCAAGAGACAAATTAATGATGCGGACTAAGGAGTTAAACAATAGTAACATTGGGTATTTTTGGAGATGATTAGTTCCGACGGAGATGAGTCAGTTTACAGCGACGAATAGTGTTTGTGGTCAGCGTTTTTTCCACGAGGTTCCACTGCAACTGTAACTACTACGACAATATCTGCAATCACAATTACCTCTGCAATTAGCGGTCTTCTCGTTAAAATTCATTTTGTTTGATTAAATTATGATATAAAATCTCGGAAATGAAGAAACAATACGATCCAAATGCTATCGCCCTAATATGATCAAAACAAGTTCGATTCCTGCACATACCACTGTAAATAACTAATTGGATCACCTTCCAGTCCACAGCTGTGAAGTGGAACCTACTTTTATCAAAAATTAATACCTTAACAAAACGAATGAAATTTGGATTCCGTATACCATCGCTCAATAAACGCATTACGGACTTATAAATTCATCTAGTAATTCGTTATTCAATAATTATTTTTTGCGTATCGTTATTCGTTCCGTCATAAACCTTCACAAAATAAAGTCCTTTAGGAAAATTAGATAGGTCAATATCTAGTGTATTTGTTTGCAAGTTGAAAAATGCATTATGAATTTCTTTCCCAATTAAATTAGAGATTTCTAATTTGCAATTCGCCCGTTGAAGTCCATCAAACTTAACCGTAAATTTGCCGTTGGAAGGATTTGGATAAACAGTAAATAAGGATGGATTTTGGGAAATATTATTCACAGAATTTGTTGGGGAGCAAATCATTGTTGAATCAAACAAATCAATATCAGGCCAACTTGTAATTAGTGGTATAATATTACCAACGAGGCTACTGAGTGCAGTATATTGACCACTACTATAACTAGAATTCACTAAAACAGCATAGTTTATTTCAGTATTACGTCTGGCTTGATAGGCCATGGTGCCTGTGAGTAAACCATCATGCCACCAATTATTAGAAGTTGTATTAATAAACCATCCAAGCGCATAAGGATTACCCAAAAAAGAATGAATAGGCTTAACCATCGTATTTATGGTTGCTGATAAAAGAATGTCTGGTCTTGTGCTAAATTTATCTACAGCACACATCAATTTGCATAAATCTTGAGCCGATGCAACCCATCCTCCACATGCTTTGCTATATTCCATGCTAAATGTTCCACCGTATTGTCTTGGCACCAATACAGTAGAATCAAAAATTGAAGGAACAAGAGGCGCAGTCGGATCATCGTGATAATTAACTTCCTTAGGTAACTTATTATTTAATTGACTTTTCCCAGAGCGCATATCAGCGATACCCAAGGGAGCTAATATGGTATCTCGCACATAAGTCTCATAATCCTGCTTGGTTATTTTTTCAATTACTCTTCCAAGAAAGACATAACCTACATTAGAATACAAAGCATTTGTTCCCGGAGTGAAATTAAGCATTTGACTCTTTAGATAAAAACTTGAACTAGTCATTCCGCTCTGATGAGAAAGTAAATGCTTCACGGTAATGCTATAAACCTTCTTGTCCAATATAGTTCGATAGATTGAATCATTTAATATTCCATTTGTACCAAAAATAGTATCATTTAAACCTATTCTGCCTTGCTCGTAAAGATGCATGATAGTGATAGCTGTGATTTGCTTGGACAAACTTGCTATTCTAAAAATATTATCAGGACATACAGAAGTTTTTGCCGTTTTATCAACCAAACCAAACCCTCGGCTGTATACCAATCGGCCTTTATAAGTAATGGCTAATTGTCCTCCAGGAATATCATAATTTTTTAAAAGATTCTTCATTGCAACATCGAAGTTGACAAGTGACGGAGAATAATAACCAGTTTGTGCTTTTACACTTTGTGTGTATGGGAATAATAACAAAATTGCAATGGCTTTGAAAAGTATGTTTTTTGTTTTCATGATTTTAGATTTATTGAAAAATATTTTATTTATTCTTTTATCACTTTAAATGATTGTTTCAATTTGTCTCCTACACTAAACATATAAACGCCTGCCGTTAAACTACCTAATTCAATCATTGTGTTTTCTGAATTCAATTTGCCCTTAAGTATTATTTTACCTAATAAGTCATAAATGATATAATCTGAACCTATTAATATTGCTGCTGCTTTTACCGTAATCTGGCTTTTTGCTGGATTCGGATGTATGGCAATAGCGTCGAAAGTCATATCGCTTAACCCTAAATTCACGCCTACGTTAACGGTTTTAGAGGCGGTACAACCATTACAATCAGTAACTGTTACAGCATAAGTTCCATTAGCAACTCCCGTAAGGTCTTCAGTTGTTGCACCATTAGACCATTTATATTTGAGCGTGGAAGTATTGGTTCCGTAATGAACCTGAATTAGGGGGGCTCTTCGATTATTAATTGGCTCAGGAAAATCACCACCATGTCCAACTGTAATAGTGAGTGCCGCATTACTTCCCCAAGGAGTGACACCACTTGTTCCAGTAGCAATTGTATATGTTAGTTTTCCATTAAGACCTAAATAAAAACCATATGTCGCACCCGCTGGAATTATCACTGCTTTCATTGGAATTGCACCACTATATACAGGAACCGTTAGAGTTCCTCCCGATGGGACTGTAGCTCTTGCATTAGATGCAACTGCAATCCAACCATCTGCATTGCCTATCTTAGGAACATATGAACCAGGATAATAATAAATTTCGTAACTACTAGCTGCACCAAAGTTAGAGCCATAACTACCTTGAGAAATTCCTGTAATAGTTAATGGATTCCCAGAAGTGTTTATCATGTTGAACATTATTCCAGTGGAACCAGTAGATGTTCCAAAGTTTGAAGCTAAACTAGTAGGTGTAGTACAATTCCAACCCTTCACTGATAAATCAACAGAACCATCGAATGCACTTGCACTACTTGCATCAACAACTATTGCTGAAGCTGAAACATCACAATACAAACATGAAGCTGTATCACTTATAGTAGCTAAAGAATTGTAAGTATACGCTGCTGAGTCCATACAACCCGCACATGAAGTATAATCGCAATCAACATTAACAGTAGCTGACGCAGAATAGTTACATGCTGAAGGATCTTTACAACCATAAACAACTCCCGCCTGACATGTATAGTTGAGTAAGCCAGATCTAAAAGTATCTATACACGCTCTCATTCTTGTCTTTTGATCTTGTGTAAACATGCTTCTGCAATCTGTATAATCCATGTAATTCATAAACATTTCACCATTAGCCCCCGAATTACAAGCGCTGTAAGTATTATAAGGAAATGTTGGCGTTCCATAAGTTGATGATGACTCAGTTGGAGTATCATCACAATAATCATTACCGCAATTTGAAGTTTCTTTAATGTTGTCGCCCCAAATATGACTCAAGTTTAACCAATGTCCTATTTCATGTGTTGTGGTTCTAATTGTAAAAGAGGCCCAAGCGGCTGTGCCGATATTGCCAAACCTTGTATAATCAACAACTACACCATCAGAACTAGACGGACCGCCAGGTAATTGGGCATAACCGCGAAGATTACCTAAATCACAAACCCAAATATTTAAATACTTAGAGGTATTCCAGGCATCAACACCCCCGGATGATGTATACTTCACTCCATCATTTGACCAACTTACCCCATTAAAAGTTCCGGGAGAAAAACTAGTTTGTTTGGTTGAAGTTCTAGTAATGCCAGATGTGCTATTTCCATTTGGATCTTTTGTTGCCAGGCAAAACTCAATTTCACAATCTGCTGCAACTGCTGCAAAGACCGACGGAATAGCTGAAGTATCTGCATTTGATTTTCTATAATCCTTATTTAATATATCTATTTGTGATAAAACCTGTGCAGCACTTATATTCTCCGATGGATTGGAATAAACTACGTGAACAACAACGGGAATAGTTATGATTGTACCCTTCCCAGATTGAATGGCAGCATGAGTTTTAATCCAGTTTTGTAAAGCTTGCTCATTTCTTATCATATTTTTTTCTAGTTGTGGATCTTGGCCTTTTAAGTATTCAAGATTTGCCATAGTTCCACATTCTATTTGTTGTGCTGAGACAGAAGAAAAAGAAAGCAATAGAGAAAATATAAATAGTGTTATTTTTTTCATTAACCAAAGCAACTCAATTTATTCCCACATTAAAAACGGTTTATCGCAACTTAACTGATTGATTTTTAAGGATTACCGCAACTCACCCCACTATTTGCACATTTAATTAGAACATCGGCAACTAACCAAACCCCTTCAATGGAATGCCCAGAGAATCAGCAGCCCCCAATTCAAACCCTATTCCTTGTTTTTATCCAATAACTTACTAAGTTTACAAGATGAAAAAAGTACTACTATCGATAATTACTTTGTTTTTATCATGCGCTGAAATCAAATCACAAAACACACGATTTATTGATTCCGTATTTGCGTCGGTCGAAAAAACATCATTAAATTATTCAGACGTATTCACAGACAATTATCACAAATTGGATATTTATTACCCCAAGGGTGATGTATTATCACAAAGGCCTGTCATTTTTTTCAATCATGGTGGGGCTTTTTATGCGGGGGATAAATCCAGCCAAGACTGTATTGATTTCTGCACCGAATTCGCAAAAAAAGGATACGTTGCTGTGTCTTTAAACTATCGCTTGGCAAATCCAATCTTATTTTTAACCGATAAAAAAGTGCAACTCACCACCGTTCTTCAATCGATGGCCGACTTGAAAGCCGCTTTGCGATTTTTTGTAAAAGATGCCAAAAACACAAACCAATATCGCGTTGATACGACTGCTTTTTTTGTAGGTGGTTATTCTGCAGGTGCCGTCGCTGCCCTCCATACTGCCTGGGTTAAAAGTGAAACAGAGTTAGATGCTAATTTAAAAGATCTTTTAAAAAATAGCATTAAAACCATTGAAGGAGATGCAGGCAATAACGGGCATAGCAACCCCATCAAAGCCATATACAGCATGGCTGGTGCGGTACACCAATTAAACTTTATTTCTGCAGGTGATGTTCCAGTTTGGCTAGGTCATTCAAAGGACGATGCGACTGTGCCTTATGATTGTGGCCCGGGCTTAAATAATCCGCTTGTGGTTGAACTATGTGGCCCGGGGAAAATGGTGGCGGCGTTGGAGGCGAGCAAAGTAACATTTGACACAATGATCTTATCCAGTGGGGGCCATGGTTGGCCTGGTTTGGGTAACAAAGGAACTCAATTTAAAAGGGCGGTGAAAGAAATTGCATCCTTCCTGTACCCAATGATCAATAATCCAAATGCCTCCAATCATTATTTCGATGAACAAGTAATAACCAAGGTATATCCAAATCCCGCGAATAATAAACTCCTCGTCGAAAGCACCAAACTTTCTGCAAATGAAGAATACAACTTATGCAACGCATTTGGCCAATCTGTGAGACACGGACAAATCATTGAAAACACAGAAAGAATTGATGTGAGTGATTTACCCAGGGGAGTGTATTACTTGAAATTTTCCGATTCTAACCGTCGTGCAGTCCCAATCATCTTGGAATAGGTCAAAAATTCAATGGACTACGTCAATTAAAACGGAAAAAGAAAAATGCAACCGCTGCCCATTCTTTGTCAATTCCCTTTGCGTAACCAATGGTAGCATAATTGCTGTTTTGAACGGTTCCGTCGTCTTTGATATGACCAATAGTGGCATAATTACTATTTTGGACTGTTCCATCACTTTTCACATATCCAACAGTTGAATAATTGCTATTTTGAATCGTCCCGTCACTTTTTATATATCCAATTGTAGAGTAGTTACTATTTTGAATTGTGCCATTTTGTTTAATGTGGCCAACCGTAGCATAACTGCTGTTTTGAATCGTGCCGTCGGGCTTGATATAACCAGTTGTGGCATAATTACTCGATTGTATTGTTTGTGCACGAGTAAATCCGGACATTAGCAACATCGTCGCCATTAATAATATTTGCTTCATTTTTTAAGCAATATACACTTCATTCGATGATAATTTAGAGCGTGTACTTTAAACCGATATGGATGCCAGCTTGGGACATCACAGAATGGCGAACGACTAACGCCTTTCGTCGCTAAGTACTGTATAGACCACATACAATTACACTTACGTAATTAATCAACAGCCGGATACGATCTGGCTGTTTTCGATATATACCAACATTTTCAACGGGCTCATTTTTGACTCGATAGAGAAAACTCAAAAAAATGGTCTTCTTAATAATTAAAAAATATTTGGATACCACCAAGTTAATACACTTAGTAAAAATTTGCGGGTGATGAAAAAAATATTTGCTTTGTTGACGATCTGTATTTCCTTACAATCGCTCCTCGCTCAATCAACAATCTCCGTCAGAATTAATTCCGCCAATGACGATTATGAAGAATTCCTGAAGGCATCAGGTAGTCAAACTCAGTCCAAAACTGTTGGAGGTATGGATGTGGGCAGTTCCGATTTGGAATTTGGTACAGAGAGTTCTGGAAATGACCCCCAAATGGTTGGATTGAGATTCAATAACATCAACATACCCAAGGGTTCGTTAATCACCGGTGCCTACATTCAATTCAAGGTCGATGCGATAAACAAAAATAATGATCCATGTATTGTACACATTAAAGTTCAAGATACAGATAGCGCAGAGACATTCTCATCGAACAATTTTGACTTGACGAAAAGATCCAAATTATTGGATTCCATCACATGGTCAGTATCTGGAAATTCATGGAAAACTGTTGGTGCAGCTACCCCAGAACAGCGAACAACTGATATTTCCAGATTGATTCAGAACATTATTAATCGCAACGGTTGGAAATCGAACAACTCTATTGCGCTATTCCTCTATGGTTCAGGTACACGCGAGGTTGAATCATACGATGGTGATGCACCGGGTGCCCCATTGTTGGTCATCAATTTTGTTGCTCCTCAAACCATTATGAAGAGAATTTCTTTGGCTGATGATGATATGGAGGAATGGATTGCTGCCAAGAGTGGACAAACCCAATCAAAGACTGTGGGAGGTTTAGATGCTGGGAGCAGTGATTTGGAGTTTGGTACAGAGGCATCTGGAAATGACCCTCAAATGGTGGGTATGCGATTTACTGGTATCAATATCCCCAAAGGGTCTTTAGTAACAAAAGCATATATCCAATTTACCGTAGATGCAATTTCTAAAAACAATGATCCGTGTAAGGTAATTATTCACGGAGAAAACACTGATAGTGCTTCTACTTTTGTTTCAAGTATTAGTAAAAATATAAGTGCGCGAAACAAAACGATAGACTCAGCTACATGGTCAGTTACAGGCAGTAGTTGGGGAACAATTGGCTCAGCCACACAAGATCAGCGTACGTCCGATATTTCCAAGATAATTCAGAGTATCATTGATCGTCAAGGATGGAAAACAGGAAATCCTTTGTGTTTATTTATGCAAGGTACGGGTACACGAGAAGTTGAATCATTTGATGGGGATGCTCCGAAAGCGCCTTTATTGGTACTAGAATATTTACCCGTGAAGTCATTGAATATTCGGGTTGCCGCCGCTGAAGACGACCAAGAAGAACGTCTACCCGCTAAAGCTGGTCAAACTCAAGCAAATACAGTGGGTTCTTTGGACGCAGGAAGCAGTGACTTAGAGTTGGGTGGTGAGGACAAAGGAAATGACCCTCAAATGGTTGGTATTAAGTTTAATAAAATCAATATTCCTCAGGGCACTAAAGTAAAAAATGCATACATACAATTTGCAGTTGATGCCATTTCCAAAAATACCGACCCTTGTGTATTAACAATCAAAGCTGAAGATACCGACTCTGCATTGGCTTATGATGCAACCAAGACTTACAACATTTCGACAAGGAAATATACTACAGATTCAATTCGTTGGACCGTAGGAGGCTCTACTTGGAGCACCGTAGGCTCTGCTACCGCAGACCAAAGGACCCCGAATATCGCTGCGTTAATTAACAAAATAACAAGCCGCCCAGGTTGGAAATCAGGTAACAGTCTCGCTGTAAGCATTGTTGGAACAGGAACTAGAGAAGTAGAGTCTTATGATGGTGATGCTCCGAAAGCTCCCTTGCTTTTTTTAGAGTATTTCTCGGGTTCAACAACTGTTCTACCAAAACCAAAAACAACCGACTATCCTATCGCAACAAAATCGGAGTGGTTATACCAAGACAGTGGTTTTGATTTATCAACTACTTGGAAAGACAAGGTATACCTGAAGGATAGTTTATGGAATTTTGGGTCATCACCTCTTGGTTATGGGCATCCCACCAGCACCTCTACCACTATCTTATCCGGCGCTGCTAACAATAAGACCATCACGCATTATTTCAGAAAAGCTTTCAATGTTGTCGATTTGTCTTTGGTTACCGACACTATAGAATTGCAATTAATGTGTGATGATGGAGCGGTAGTTTATGTCAATGAAAAAGAAGTTGTACGCAAGAACTTAGGCACAGGGTCAATAACATACAAATCAAAAGCGACCAAGTCGGTTGAGTCACCTTTAGATAGAGTTTACTGGTATTATAGACTACCTAAAAGTGTTTTAACGAGTGGTAAAAATATTATCGCAGTGGAACTTCACCAAAGCGATAGTCTTGCCACAGACGCTCTGTTTGATCTGACTTTGAATAATGCTAAATTCAAGCCCAATCCCACCTCCATGGGTTGTAATAACTCAACTGATCACATTGCTTGTTATACGTCGGTAGTACCAACTTTACAAGTCGATACTTTAACAATACCGACTTCACATAGATTTCAAGCAATATTAAAAACAGGCGATGCATATTCGGGTTCAGGAACAGTTCCAAGTAATTTTGATTTCACAGCGTATGTAGCTGACAAAGGAAACTCGAAGAAAGGCTATGTAGCAATAAACCATGAACTTTCCTTAGGCGGAGTTTCAATATTAAATACACAATACAATTGTAAAACCGGTTTGTGGCAAGTTGACTCTATCAATCCTGTGGATTTTTCAGGCGCATTGGTAAGTACTAGAAGTAACTGTTCTGGAGGCATTTCACCATGGGGAACGGTGGTTACTTGTGAAGAAAATCGCCCGACTTCAGGAGATGTGAATTTGGATGGGTACATCGATATTGGATGGAATATTGAAATCGACCCAGTGACACGTAAAGTAAAACAATACGGTAATGGTGTACCCGAAAAGTTATGGGCTATGGGAAGAATGAGTCACGAAAATGTTGCATTCCTACAAGACAGCGTTACAGTTTATCAAGGTGAAGATGCATCGGATGGTAACGTTTATAAATTTGTGGCTGCTAAGAAAACAGATTTGTCTTCTGGTAAATTATATGTTCTTGTACTTGAAGCTCCTCTAAATGCAAGCGGAGACCCAACAACTACAAAGGGCACTTGGGTGCAAGTACCGAACACAACCAAAAGCGAACGTAATGATGTAAAAATAGCGGCCGCAAGTTTGGGTGGCACCAAATTCAATGGTGTTGAGGATATTGAGGTTAGCCCAACTAGCGGTGAGTTATTTTTTACTGCAAAAGGTGTAGGTAGGGTTTATAAATTTAAAGACAATGGCACAACTGTATCTGATTTTAGCACATTTGCTGGTGGAGAGTCTTACGTGGTAAATTATGGTGATGGACTGGTTTCTGAACCTTGGGGTACCGGTGCAGATAACCTAACTTTCGATGATAAAGGTAATTTGTGGGTATTACAAGATGGAGGTAGGAACCACGTTTGGATGTTGCGTCCTGACCATACACCGGCCAATCCAAAAGTAGAACTATTCATGATTTCACCCATTGGTTCTGAACCAACAGGAATGACTTTCACTCCTGACTACAAATACATGTTCATTTCAATTCAAGAACCTAATGCCCTTAGCTTACAACAAAAAGATGTAGCAGGTAATTCTGTATTCTTTAACAAAAGCCACGCATTGGTAGTTGCAAGAAAAGAAATGTTCAAACCACAGACTTTGGTTACCCCCGTAATTTCCGGTCCAACAAGTGTATTACCTAACTCAACGCAAAATTATATGATTAGCAATCCAACTGTGAATCCTTACAAATGGACAGTGACCAATGGTAATTTGCTATCTGGGAATGGAACAAAATCTATCTCTGTAAAATGGGCAACTACAGATGGATCAGTTAAGGTAATCGAAAATCAAAATGTATTTTGTCAGAGCCCTGAAAAGGTTGCATCCGTAATCATTCAGACGTCAAAGACTGACCAATTAATTGAAAAAGCTGGAATTACTATAAATCCAAACCCAACATCTGGAATATTCAATATTAAAATAGCATCAGATGCCCAGGTTTCTGTATTGGATTATACAGGCAAAGTATTGGTTAACCTCAATTGTCAATCCAATCAAGAACAACAGGTAAACTTATCCGACTTCAGTCAGGGTGTTTATTATGTTGTTGTAACCAAAGGAAACGAGAAGCAGACCGTAAAAATTGTGAAATACTAACCTCTTGAGGTGGTTTTTCAACATAACCACAACGAGTTTTTTTTAGGTAATTAACATTTAATAAAAAAGCCCCAATAATTTGGGGCTTTTTTATTAAATACAATTCAACCTAGCCGAAAACAATTAAATTACTATAAAATAACAATACAGAAATAAATAATAACACACAATTGATTTTATTACAACATTCAAATCGAAAACTTGTGGCATGAAAAGACCTATACTAATCTTGGCACTAATTGGTTTATATTCAGCTGCCCAAGCCCAATCGACTAAATTTGAAGTACAAATTAAGAAAACAGGTACGACTGACGGAGTAGATGAATCCTCTGACGATGCGGAACAGCAAAATAATGTAATGGATAAATTGTTTGACGATGATTTAGACATGGGTTGGGAAGGCGATGACTTTAACATTGTGGCAACGGGATTCCGTTTTACAGGGGTTACTATCCCGAAAGGAGCTAAAATTGATTCTGCCTACATCATATTTTTTTCGCATGAAGAGGAAAAAGATACAGCCATGAATACCATTTTTGGAGAGGCTTCCGATGATGCAAAAACCTTTAGCATGGAAGAGTTGTTTTTGACACGTCCAAAGACTCAAGCCAGTTACAAATGGGAAGTAACCGAATTTTGGCCAATATGGAAGAAATTTAGAACTCCAGATATTACCGCTGTAATTCAAGAAATTGTAGACCGTCAAGGTTGGAAAAGTGGTAATTCCCTAGCCATCATGATTTCAGGTAAGGACCAAGGAGCTTCTGCTAAAGATAACGCGAGAGATGTAATGTCATTTGAGAATGAAGAAGACCCCGAAGACGGTGGCGATGGCAAAAACCATCCTGAGCGCGTGCCTAAATTGGTGGTTTATTATACCGCAGCTAAAAATAAAACGGAAGGCCATAAAGAAGTTGGATTCCACGTTTATCCCAATCCAATGGATGCTTCTTTTTCAATTACCCGTCAAATGGATGAAAACACAACCGTAAAGATTTACAATTACACGGGCGTAGTTGTATCGGAATTTGCTTCTTCCAACACTTCATTTGATGTACATCATTTACCAGCAGGTTTCTACACTGTGGAAGCAACTAAAAATGGATTTACATCCTCACAAAAAATCATTATCCAATAAATTTACCAAAATGATTACCACCAAAATGGTGAAAAGAGGCCAAAATCTGGTCACTTCTTTATTAATGACAATCTCTATTTTATACTTTCCCATCAAACTAAATGCGCAAAATGATACGGGAAGGATGAAATCAGTTACTATTTTAGGACGATTTGAAGAACAACAAAAAGCCCTGGAATACATGAAGAATGCCGATAATATTCTGAATGTAATCTCAAGTCAACAAATTAAACTGTTTCCAGATATAAACGCTGCAGAAGCCATTCAAAGAATTTCTGGAATTACACTTCAACGAGACCATGGAGAAGGCAGATTCGTACAACTTAGAGGCACACCCCCTCAATTGACGAATTTTAGTATTAATGGGGAACAAATTCCTTCGCCAGAAGGCGATGTCCGCTTCGTTGGCTTAGATGTTATAGCAGCCGATCAGATTGAAAGAATTGAAGTTACCAAAGCACTCACCGCGGATATGGATGGAGATGGAATTGGAGGAACAGTAAATGTCGTTACCAAAACAGCCAAAGAAACCACGCCGAAAATTTCCATTGCGGTAAACGGTGGATATAATAACATCAGAAATAACCGTAATAACTTTATGGGAATGTTCTCTTTCTCCCAAAGAATAGGAAATCACGGATTTGTATTTGGCGCCAATCGCTACCAAAATATCCAAGGATCCCACAATATGGAGTTTAACTATACCAAACGTCCTACCCAACAAGATAACGTTTTTCAACCTGTATATAATGATATCGAATTACGATACTACGAAATTCAGAGAGATCGAACCGGCTTAAATGCATCCTATACCTATTATATTCGTGAAAATTCGGAAATTTCAATTCGCGCCATGTTCAACTCTTTTACCGATGATGAACAACGCCACCGATTGGTTTATGAATTTGGTGGTGGCACTATTATTAATCCAACCAAAACAAGGGAAGCAACTCTATTGCGGGATCTCAGAAATCGAACCAAAACTCAAGAAATTAACACCATCAATTTAGATGGAAAACATAATTGGGAAAGATGGAAAATCGATTACGGCATAGCTCTATCTCACGCTACAGAAGATGTACCCAATCAATTTGAAATCGGCTTTACCAGTCCTAACCTTTCATTTTCTATAGATCGTTCAGAACCTAATTGGCCCAAATTCAAATTTGCCTCCTCCAGAGATTCTAGTTATAGTTTGGATTATCAACTTTATAAATTCGACGGACTTCAGACCAGTAATTCGGTAACAACTTCAAATAATCGAGTAATAAAGTTCAATGTAACTCACTATTTGAATAAAAACGAGAAACGTAATGAAGAAACTTACTTCAAAACTGGGGCAAAATGGCGACATAAAACCAAAAGTCGCGATGTAAATGGCTACTCATATGATGTTTATTGGAGTCAATTTGCCCCTGGCACAAGACAGATTTACACACAAATTGGTCCCAAACTGAGTTTGGCTACCGTGGGGGATGATTTAACTGTAACCAACTTATTGAATCGCGGTTATGATATGGGAAATTCACCATCCGTAGAAAAATCGAGTGAATTTTTCAAATTCTATTACCAAAACTTCAAACTCAACGAATCAGATACCAAAGATGAATTGTATTCTAGCGACTATTCTGCCACAGAAGATATCTATGCAGGTTACCTTATGTTCAAACACCAAAAAAGAAATTGGTCTGTTCAACTAGGTTTAAGATCAGAATTTACTGACGTTGATTATAATGGTTATTTCTTCAAAACCTATAAAGGACGATTCTTTGATACCTTAGAAAAACTGAATTCATCGAGGAATTACTTCAAATTGCTACCCATGATGCATTTGAAATATACTTTGAACCGACAAACCAACTTACGTTTTGCCTTTACAAAAACCTATTCAAGACCCAATTTTGAAGATATATTACCTTATAAAAAGGAACAAGAAGGTGGACTCGGTGATGAAATTAAATTTGGAAATCCGAATCTGAGATTCCCTGATGCGCTAAATTTCGATTTACTTTTTGAACATTATATGCCACAAAAAGGATTATTACAAGGTGGCATTTTTTACAAATATATCGATCAATTCGTTTTTCTGTATAAACGATTCGTGCATCTCGACTCCAACTTCAGCACAGCCGGACTAAAAGAAGTTACCATGGCACAGAACGGACTTTTTGCTCATGTTTATGGCGCTGAAATCACGTACAATAATAAATTCCATTTCCTACCGGGTATATGGCGAAACTTAGGTATTTATTCAAACTATACATACACTGCCTCTGAAGCCTTTATTAACGAAAGGGTAACCGTGGAAAAATTAGATGAAGTGTTTATTTACGGTAGCAGTGGTAATGGATTTGTTTACACAAACAACAATCAGGAAAAACTTACACTACCCGGCCAAGCTAAACATTCTGTTAACTTAGGTTTGTTCTATGATTCTAAAAAACTTTTTATCCAAGCAATTTTAAATTATCACGACGATTTTCTTAATGAACTCGGACAAGAAAACACATTTGATACCTATTACGGAGCTGCAACCCGAATCGATCTAACAGCAGACTACCGTTTTAAACAAGGCTGGAATATGTTTCTTCAGGCGAATAACCTTACCAATACCCCTTTAACTATGTATCTTGGATCTCCTGACTTACTAAAACAGAAAGAATACTACAGCTGGTGGTTCCGGTTCGGTATCAGACACCAATGGTAACTCTTAAATAATGAAAAATTCAATTCTATATTTTATCACAGCTATTACCATCTGTAGTTGTGCCACTGTAAAACCCATAATTAAAACAGAATCTCTACCGAATGATCCAGATGATGTTGCTATATGGGTAAACAAAACAGACAAGCCATCAAGCATTGTATTTATCAATGATAAAAATGAAAATGGTGGGTTATATGCATTTAATTTGAATGGAAAACTAATCGATTCCATAAAGCCAATATTATTAAAAAAACCTAACAATGTAGATATTTGGCAATCAAAGTCGTCTAACATCCCGAGCTATATATTTATAACAGAAAGAACTACACAAAATTTGATTGTTGCATCGTTTAACCATTACCAGTTCAATAAAATCGATTCTTTTAAACTCTTTGACTTCGATACCACGGAAAATATAGATTTTAAATCCCCAATGGGTATTGCAATTGATAAACGGGATCGAATCGATAGTATCAACATTTATGTGAGTAGAAAAAATGGACCTAAAATCGGTTATATCGCTCATTATGCGTATTTCCCCTACCCAAAATCTAATATGCCTAAAATTAAATTGGTACGACTAATCGGAGAATTCAGTGGAATCAAAGAAATTGAATCTTTAGCAGTAGATACCCTTTATAACCGAATTTTATACAGCGATGAAAATTATAGCCTTAGATATGTTTCTACCCTACTAGATTCCAATGATAAGGGCACTATTGGACTGGGAAAATTTAAAAGAGATATCGAGGGAATCGCACTAAGTCCTCCCATCGAAAATTATAAAAATGGATTAATTTGGGTTTCCGATCAACAAAGGCAATCGCTTAATTTATTTGACCGAAAAACACGGGAATATTTGGGTAAAATTAAGGTAACGGCAACAGAAACAGATGGTATTGATTTTGCTGAATTGCCTTTATTTATGAATTCTCGGGGAACTATTTTTATGATGAACGATAAACAACATAATTTTCATTATTACGACATGGAAGATTTATTAAAGGCACTTACCCCGTAATTCCTTTAATGCAATTCATGGTGTTTCACCGTATTTCAATAGTTCGATTCCTGTCTGTACGGACTAGAACAATCGTAAATTGACCCCTCAAAAACACGAAATTCAACCGATTTCAACGCCCATAATGCAATCACAATAATTCATTGGCCAAATTCGCCAACTCACTGCGTTCGCCTTTTTCTAAAGTGATGTGCGCATACAGCGGCTGACCCTTTAATCGATCAATCATGAACGAAAGTCCATTGGATTGCGAATCTAAATATGGCGTATCGATTTGATTAATGTCACCCGTGAAAATGATTTTCGTCCCTTCCCCAGCGCGGGTAATAATCGTTTTTACTTCTAACGGTGTGAGGTTTTGAGCCTCGTCGACAATAAAAATAATATTCGCCAAACTTCTGCCCCTGATATATGCCAAAGGAGTCACCATTAGCTTTTCATTATCTACGAGTTCCTTGACTTTTTGATATTCTTTTGAATTTTCTGAGTATTGATTCTGAATCACTTTTAAATTATCCCAAAGCGGCTCCATGTAAGGGTTGATCTTCGCTTTAATATCGCCCGGAAGAAATCCGATATCCTTATTATTCAATGGAACGATGGGTCTAGCTAGGTAAATCTGTCGAAAATTGCTTCTCTGCTCAAGTGCCGCCGCCAAAGCAATCAGCGTTTTCCCCGTACCTGCAACGCCTTGAATGGTGACCAATTTGATATTGTTATTAAATAGCGCATGCATTGCAAAAGTTTGCTCGGCATTCCTGGGCTTGATACCATATGCATGTCGCTTCTCTACCCTTTCTAAATTTTTTGTTTCCGGATTGAAATAGGCCAAAGTACTACTGCGATGATTTTTGATGATAAAATAATGATTGTTATATGGCGATGATTTCATCACCTCGGAATAGTGAACCGATTCCATTTGATGAATTTTATCTATCATTTCAGATTCCTCTAGATCTAGCTGAGTAATACCGCGATACAACCCCTCTAAATTTTGAATTTTCCCCGTTTCATAATCCTCAGCTTGAAGGTTCAAGGATCTTGCTTTAAGTCGCAGATTGACATCCTTGGTAACTAAAATCACGGGCCTGTCTGAGTACTCTTGTTTGATAAATAGGGCGGCATTCAGGATTAAGTGATCTGCCTTTCTATCTCCAAATATTTTAACTGCATTTTGCTCCTCGGTTCCAGATTCCTGCATAACCACGGTGAAGCAACTGGGCGTTTCTGGCGACAATTGAATCCATTGATTGAGTGAGTTGCCCTCAGAAAGTTTGTCTACAAAACGAATAAATTGTCTTGCCTCAAAATTGATCGTATCGTTCCCTTTCTTGAAAGAATCTAGTTCTTCTAATACGCTAATGGGAATGGCAACATCATGTTCCTCAAATTGATTCACCGCTTGGTGATCGTGTAAGATAACGGAAGTATCTAAAATGAAAATCTTCCTAATTTGAACCGGGTTTAACACTTTATTTTTCTTTGCCATCTAGCGCAAGTAAGAGCCCTTGTATTAATTAAATATTAATTCCATGCAAAAACATACCTAAAAAATAAATGAAAATTCACAGGCAGCAGTTAGTAAAAAAACAATGAAATCGAACTTTTGAAAAGCAAATCAATCATCGTTGTATATGTTGAACTTGAAAAGTCTAGTCTCAGGAATTAATTTATCGAAAAGAGAAAAATGGCTATTAACCATTCTATTCCCGATACCAGGATGGACCATCTTTGTTGCAATTTTTGCGCTGTACAAAGTGATAAAACACAAAATCCGTCGTTGAATCTGCGTGAATAAACAATTTGGGATTTCACTCAATTGAGTGATTTTTCAAAAGCCTTGAGCAACTACACCTCTTCGTTGAGAAGTTTCCACCCTCTGTTCAAGACATATTTGAGCCAAGCACCAGCAGTTAGCGATGTCAGGATCGCCAAAAGCACCAGTGTGACAAAGAAATTTTCATTGATTATTCCTAAATCCAATGCCAATGTAGCAAGGACAATACAAGGACCGCCCCTATCATTCAGAACCACAGCGAGATTAATACCAGAGAGCCAATCGTATTTTAGAAAGCGCGCAGTTGATAAAACAGCAATCGTTTGAACACTTATTGCAAAGATTACAAAGATGGTAAAAAACATCCAATCAAAATGATGAATCAAATCAAGTTTAATCCCAACTACTGCAAAATAAACGGGTATAAATAACGCCATGGAAAACCTTTTAACGTGAAGTTTGGACTCTTGAAATCTTGGGGTTTTTATATAGTTAACAACAATTCCAGCCAAGAATGCTCCAAAGACCAAATTGACATTTAAAAGGCTTGCTACAACTATGAATATAAGTAATATTAACGCGATAATCGGTGTTTCTGTCCCTTCAGGAACCAAATATCCTTTCGTCTTTCCATCAAGTAACTTTATCGCTTTGGGAATCGCTTTTAAGGCAATAACGAAAAATAATATAGAAATTAAAACATGAAGAGAAATATCAGTTAATGACAACGTTTGGCTGGATACTAATCCCGTTGCAATAGAAACAAAGACCCAAAGAATTATATCGTGTATAGTTGCAATTGCTAAAGTAATTTTAGCGAAAGCTGTCTGCATTATGCCCAGATCCATAAAGATTTTTGAAATAACTGGAATTGATGTTATCGCAAGGGCGACAGTAATCACGAGCTTTAAAGATAAAATATTATTTGCCGGCCCTATTATATTTTCTAGATCAAAAAAGTAAGTCGAAATCCAACCAAAAATTAATGGTACTACAGTAGTGCCAATGACGAGCGCTAGAATCACTTTCTCATCGCGCTTCTCAAACTTTCTCTGAATCTCAAACCCCGAACAAAACATCAATAATACAAGTCCAAGCCAATAAATAGTCGCCAATAATTCGCCTTGTGCCAAAAAGATATCTTGATATAACTTAGGTGCAAAATATCCAAAGAACGTGGGCCCCAACAAAAGACCACCGAAAATTTCTCCCACAACATTTGGCATTTTTAATTTACTAAAGATGAACCCAAATACATGCGCAAATAACACCAAAAGCAATAGAGCGATAAAAAAATTCGTTAATTCGATGGGTGCAATAGTAATAGCCATGGCTCGTGAAATTTAAAGGAAAATAAGAAACTACGTATTGATGTCATCTATCACCAACAAGGTGATAATCATTATTTGGGTTCTCATTCGACGAACTTACACCCTTTTTCATTACAACATTACGGAATACCGCAAGTCGGACAAGATAGTTTTACGGATTAGCGCAATTCAATAGATTCCCACTGAGTTCATGGCGCTGAAAAAACGCCATCAAGAGTCAGAACCGTTCCAGGTATCATTATCAAACTAGGGATAAATACAGGCGCTTAAAGTAACGATTGGTTCACGCAATCATAAATTAAAATTTACATTAACATCACATAGGGTGGATAGTTTCGTGATTGAGAAATTATGAAAAATCTATTCAGACTGTTGGGTATCGTCGCCTTATTTTTCTTGGCCGGACCCGCTTCAACCCACACGGCAAAAAGCCAATCTCTGGTAATATCCGAGATCTTTGTTAACCCCGCTGGCACAGATTCATGCAAAGAATTTGTTGAACTCGTAGCTACGAAATCTATCAACTTCGCCAACACCCCCTACTCAGTAATCGTTTGTAATAACGGAACTGCCACGGTTAGAGGTTGGAAAGAAGGCAAAGCCATTACCTATGCCTTTGAAATCACTTCAGGTACTGTGAAACAAGGCGATATAGTCTATGTAGGCGGATCCTGTATGAAAATCAATGGAACCAAATTAAGAACCATCAACAACATGACCACAGGTGGCGATGGTAGCATTGGCCAATCTAACGCTTCTGGCGTATTTGGAAATGGCGGAACCTCTGCAGATGGTGTCGCTGTTTTTGATCTTGGCCTGTCAAAAATCGACTCTACTACTGCTCCTATCGATGCCCTATTTTATGGTAGTGCTTTTGGAACCGCGATCAATTCAGCGGGTGCCGCAGGATACCAATTGCCAAACAACGACCTTTTTGCAGGTGGAAAATTATCATCTACATCAACCCTTGTGGCCGATCCAGGTGCAAATTACATCGTTGCCTCAGGAACATTCAGCACAGTTTCAGGCAAATTCTCTTCAAAAAGAACCCATACTTCTACAAGCACATCGGCCACCGATGGCACGTCTGACATCAAATTTGCTGGCGCAAAAGACACCACCCAGCCAACTTATGTCGTTTCGATCGCCAACAACGACACCGCCGTATTGATAGAAAGCAAAATACAATTGTTGTTTAGCGAAAAAATTCGCCTCACGGCGGGAGCAAGTTGCGACAACAACAACATCGACACGATGTTTACACTAAAAGAAACAGACGCAAGCGGTGCCAGTGTTTCCTTTGATGCTACCATCTCTGGAAATACTATCACAATCACACCTTCTGCCTTATTAAAGAGCAATCAGAAATATTATTTCGCTTTCAACGCCGCTGCCACATCAGACAGTACTGGCAATAAAACCAAAAACAACGGTTCTATTTCATTCAGAACCCTAACAGAGCAAACCCAGTTCAAAGCGGGTGATTTGGCATTTGTAGCATATCGTATGAACGCCCTAACAACGGACGATGAATTTGCGATCCTAACATTTGTCGACATTTTGCCAGGTACTAAAATTCAGTTTACCGACGCCAAATTCACTACCAACTCTCCCGAGCAGTGTTCAGGTGGATTAACATGGACGGCCCCTGCGGCTGGTGTAGCTTCAGGTTCAGTAATTGCGATAAAGAACGACCTTCCATCGGTAAATATTGGTAGCCTAACTGGCGCCAAATTTGGATTGAGCAGCGGTGGCGACCAGGTAATCGTTTATACTGGTACGAACGCAAGCCCAAAACACATCACGGCACTTAGCTCAAACCAGTGGTTAACCGCCAATACTGTTTGTTCTGGAAGCACTTCGATGTTGCCTAGCAGCCTTACCAATGCCACCAACGCCATTCAGCACGCGTTAACAAAAGGGGCTTCTGCTCTAAACACTGCCAACGCCGTGTATACAGGTTCTATGAAAGGCAGCATCGCCCAATTAAAAGCCTTGATTCACGATACTGCCAATTGGAATGGCGCACCATCGGGTTCGGCTGCACAAACATGGCCTACTTGGATCTTCCCAGGTTCACCATCGGTAACCAAAGCGGAATTGATCAACGCAACTACAGTTCGTGTGATTTTTAGTGCCGACATGGACAAAACGACTGCCACTGACTTAGCCAACTACACCGGCATCGCCAACTTGCAAACAGCTACGATGTCGAACAACGCTGCCAGCATCGATACCGTAACCTTAAGCTATTCAACTCCATTTACTTCTGGCCAATCATACAGCTTATTGGTTACCAACGTGAAGGACGCCGAAGCAAGAAAATTGTTTAACCCTTATACATTCAAATTCACTTTCAATGCTGAATTCGCTTTTGCCACACGATTTGTAGTTGTTAAAGAATCTGCGGGTCAAGCCATCCTCAGAATAAACATGAAATTCCCAGGGACAGCCACAGTGAAATTAACCCCGCGCTTTGGGCCATTTAGCACCGCTTTGTCGGCCGACCACACATTTACATCGAGCACTGTTACTTTCAGCAGCAGCACCCCCTTTGTAGATGTTACGATACCCATTTTTAACGATAAAGTATCAGAACAAGACGAATACCTCAATATTTTGATGGAAAGCCCAACGGGTGGCGTTATCACTGGTCTACCTTTCTTCACCGTTTACATTCAAGACGATGACAGAGCGGTGATTGCACCAGCAAAAAATATCGAATTGAATCACATCGCAAGTTTCGACCCCAACCCAGCCGTGGGAAGTACTACAGAAATTGTGGTACACGATGCTAAGTCGCAGCGATTGTTCATGACCAGTGCCATTCAAGATCGTATGGATATTGCAGACTTTAGCGATCCAAAAAATATTAAGTTGATTAAATCAATCGACATGACACCTTACGGCGGAATCACGAGTGTTGCCGTGAAGAACGATGTTGTTGCTGTTGCATCGCCCAATGTAAACGAGCAACTCGATGGCCAAGTGGTTTTCTTTAGTACAAATGGCGATTACATCAGTAAAGTGACTGTTGGTGCATTGCCTGATATGATCACATTTACGCCCGATGGCAAAAAAGTACTTACAGCCAACGAAGGTCAGCCTAACTTAGACTATTCAGTTGATCCGGAGGGAAGCATCAGTGTTATCGATATTTCTGGTGGTGCGGCCAACCTAACTCAGGCGCAAGTAAAGACAATTGATTTCAAATCTTGGAATGCAGGCGAAGCCGATTTAAAGGCAAAAGGTGTTAGAAAACTTTATGCCCCAAGCACAATGGCCCAAGATTTTGAACCAGAATACATCACTGTAGCTGCAGATAACTCAAAAGCATGGGTTACGTTGCAAGAAAATAATGCCATTGCCGAATTGAATTTATCGAACAGCACTGTCACCGACATTTGGGCAATGGGTACCAAAAATATGAATGCCAGCGGAAATGGATTTGATGCCAGCGACGTAAGTGGCTCAATACTGATAGCCAACTGGCCCGTTCAATCGTTTTACCTTCCCGATGGAATGGCCAACTACAGTGTAAACAACAAAAACTATTTAATCACTGCCAATGAAGGCGACGAAAAAGAATACACCCCATTGAACGAGAGAACAACCGTATCCGCAGTAACATTGGATGCCACAAAGTTCCCTCAGGGCGATATGTTGAAAGAAACCCATGCATTAGGAAGATTCAGAATTACTAATACACAAGGCGATACAGACGGTGATGGCGATTACGATGCCCTTTACTCTGTAGGTGCTCGTTCATTCAGTATTTGGGATGCCACAAGCAAGAGTTTGGTTTGGGATGCAGGCGATCAATTAGAGTGGATCACATCAAAGCACCCAGCGGTAGGTAGAATATTCAATGCAGACAATGAGGGTATTGCTCTAAAAGGTAGAAGTCGCGCCAAAGGACCTGAGCCAGAAGGCGTTACCGTTGCTGAAATCAATGGTCGTTCATTTGCCTTTGTTGCCTTAGAAAGAACCGGTGGAGTAATGGTTTACGATGTCACCAACCCAACAGCACCTGTTTTTGAAGATTATCAAAACACACGTAGCAACACAGCACTCACTGGTGACTTAGGACCTGAAGGCATTCAATACATCAGCAATGCCAACTCACCCACTGGAAAGCCTTATGTAATTGTAGCCAACGAAATCAGTGGTACAATCACAGTATTTGAAATAATCAACAATACGTTGGTTAGTGCCGTTGAAACAATCAATACAAATCAAAATATCGTAGCCTATCCAAACCCTGCAACGGATCACATATTTGTAAAAAATGTAGATTTCATGACCATTACAAATATGGTGGGCAAGGTTGTTTACCAAGGTCAGAATCAGGCCGATGGTATCAAGGTCGACAACTTAGCTACAGGTGTATATTTCATCCGTGACAACTACGGTAGAACTTGCAAATTTGTAGTGAAGTAAGCTTCAAAATACTTTTAAAAAAGAACCCCCCTTGAGTTGCTCAAGGGGGGTTCTTTTTTAAAATCAGCCAGAACACTAAAACCTAGCAACAGTTTCTACTCAGTTGAAAACACTTTTCACAGCATTAACGCGAATCAAACTTATACATCGCGTCGCTGGCAGTTTTGCCCAATTTGTCGCTAATTGATAAAGCCCAAAGCACCAATTCCATACAGAAATCTTTGTCGGCGTCACTCAAATGCGAAGCGTGCTTTTCAATCAATTCCGTCAGCGGCTTGATCGCCTTCAGACTCTTGAAAAATACCTTATCCGTATCTGTATAATTCAGCTCCACTATGTTCTTCTCAAACCAATGCACCAAATCGCTGTAAGGGGTTTTGGTTCCTGCCTTTTCCAACTTGGCAATGCGTGGGAAAATCTGGTTAAACTGAACCATAATGGCAGCATCGATTAGTATCCGAGCGACCTCGTCGGCCCCCTCCTGCTCACCCTCATACACCAGTTCGATTTTTCCGGTGATGGATGGGATAATCGACATAAAATCAACCAATCTAATAGTGGTTTTTTCGCTCTCGGTTTCGATCAAGCGAAGTTTGCCGGCGGCGATAAGGTTTTCCATCGCACTAATCGACAAACGAGCGCTGACGCCACTTTTGGCATCTACATATTCACTGTCGCGGGCCGTAAACGACACTTCCTCCAACAGGTTTTTGGCCAAATCCGGAATGAAAACCGCAGCCAAATCCTCAGCCGAAATCTTGGCTTCTTGCTCAGTAATGGCACGCGCTAGAGCAATATTCTTGGGGTAATGCGTAAAAATCTGTGACCCGATACGATCCTTTAGGGGCGTTACGATGCTTCCGCGGTTGGTATAATCCTCAGGATTTGCAGTAAACACAAATTGAATATCCAGCGGCATCCGCAATTGAAATCCGCGAATCTGGATATCGCCCTCTTGCAAAATATTGAACAGCGAAACCTGGATACGCGCTTGCAAATCCGGAAGTTCGTTCAACACAAAAATGCAGCGATTGGCACGGGGAATCATCCCGTAATGAAGCACACGCTCATCGGAATAAGGCAGTTTCAAAGTAGCCGCTTTAATGGGATCGATATCGCCAATCAAATCGGAAATATTCACGTCCGGCGTAGCCAATTTTTCAAAGAATCGAGCCGAGCGATGCACCCACGCAATGGGTGTTTTGTCGCCCAGTTCAGCCATCAAATCCACGGCAAATCTGGAAATCGGCACAAAGGGACTGTCGTTGATTTCCGAACCCTGCACTATGGGCATATATTCATCCAGCAAGTCAACCATGCTGCGAGCGATGCGGGTCTTTGCCTGTCCGCGCAATCCCAACAAATTGATGTGGTGACCAGCCAAAATTGCCTTTTTCAGTTGTGGAACAACGGTATCCTCGTAGCCCAAGAGTCCTTCAAAAACCGGCTGTTTGGCTTTGATGCGAGAAATCAGGTTCGCTTGAATCTCTTGATTTATGGTTTTGTGGGCATAGCCCGATGCTTTCAATGCTTTAAATGTTGTTTCTTGTTTCATCTGTAATTAAATCCGTTTGATTCTGTTTTTTTCGTAATCTTCAAATATCATTTGACCCAAATCTGATAGGCCGGTAAGGAATGCTTTGCCTTGATTTTGGGCGGTGAATCGTTCCACAAATTGACGCAAATATGGATCTTGAGCAATCATAAAAGTGGTAATAGAAATTTTCAATTTTCGCGCCTGGGCCGCCATATTTAGGCATTTGGAAACGATGTATTCGTCCAATCCATTGCTGTTTTTGTATAGTTCGCCATTGGGCAGTTTCACGCAGCTGGGCTTGCCATCGGTGATCATGAAAATTTGCTTATTGGTATTGCGTTTGCGTCGAAGAATGTCCATCGCCAACTCCAATCCCGCAACCGTATTGGTATGGTAAGGACCCACTTGTAGATAGGGCAGATCTTTCACTTTAATCGACCACGACTCATTGCCAAAAACGATAATATCGATGGCGTCTTTGGGGTATTTCCGTCGGATGAGTTCCACTAAGGCCATGGCCACTTTTTTGGCGGGGGTGATGCGGTCTTCGCCATATAAAATCATAGAATGACTGATATCGATCATCAGCACTGTGCTCATTTGGGCTTTGTGCTTGGTTTCGTCGATAATCAAATCGTCTTCGGTGAGTTTTAGGTCGGAAATGCCATGGTTGATTTGGGCGTTTTTGAGGCTTTCCGACATATTAATTTGCGACATTTCATCGCCAAATTGGAAATTGCGAATTTCGCCATCGCGTTCATCGCCAACACCGAGTTTGGTGGTTCGATGATTTCCTGCGCCACTTTTCTTGAGTTTGCCAAAAATCTGATCGAGGGCATGCTCTCTCAACGCCGCTTCTAGCTTGGCTGTAAGCAGGTTTTTTCCTTTGCCATTTTTATCGCCATCGCCATCATCAGTGAGTTCGATTTCTTCTTTGATATAGCCCCGTTTTCTGAGGTCTTCCTCAAAATCATGAATCGTATACTCTGCAGTGAAAATGCTATATTCTTTATCGAGCGAATCAAGCCAATCAAAGGCCTCATCCAAATCGCCCGAAGTATGGGTCAACAGTTCTTTAAAAATCTCAAATACCCTGTCAAACGGCTCGATGTCCTTCGGGATGTGTTTACTGATGATAAAACCTTTCCCTTGATTGAATTCAATACCCTCTAACATCGTTTTAGGTAACAAATCTAGGCGTTAGAAGTTCATAGCAAAGTGAAATTGATTGAAACAATTGGTTAAACAAATAATTAGAAGGTAAATCCAAGAGATGCAGGGATTACGGATTATCGCAAAACATCAAATCTCATTTACGGATTATCGCAACTCGTTAACTTTTGTGTTTATTAGATTCGCAGTATGATGCGACACTACAAGAGATTCATTTTCATTGCATTGGTGATTGTTTTGTCGGGCTGTACTGCACAACGCAGATACCATCAAGGGGGGATTCATATAGATTGGCACACCTTCGGGCATCAGGAATCGTCGGACAAAAATCATCAGGATAAATCAGGTCGCAAATCAGATCAACAGGCAGATCAACAGGCAGCAAATCGCTTTTTAGAACAACCAACCGCGGTAAGTCAGAATACTCACCCATCGAATATCGAGAATGGACCGTTGAAGAATACAGTTATTAACCGCGATGAGAATGCAAAAGCCCCACATTCGGAAACTCGCATTGTGGCCGCTTCAGAATCAAATAAGAATCCTCGACAAAACGAAGGTGACATGGGTGCAAACGAAGGTGACATAAGGGCAAACGAAGGCGATCCAGACCAATTAAAAAATTTAGAGACGGCAGCCATTGTAATTTACGCCATAGGATTGCTTGTCGGCATTTTAGCCCTAATTTTTTGGTCAAACACCTTAGCCATCATCACTGCAGCCATCATGTCGGTCGGTTTTGTTGTATTCCTATGCTGCGGGGGCAAAGCGCATTATTTCTTCTCGTGGGTTATGAGTTTTTTGATTGGGTTGGGAATTGCCGCATTAATGATCACAAAAGGAAGTGGCGGTTTCCACGGATTTTTTATTCCGTAAGTAATATATATCTTGCGAGATTATGGATACCCTTTCTACCCTAGATACCTCCCACAAAGCCTATATCACACCTAATCTAAACGAAATTCACCACGTTGTTCCAACGGGCTCAAATGTTTGGATGATAATGAACTGTATCTTCTGGGGCATTTTACTTGTCACTCTGATATTTTCGAAAAACCTAAGCGAATCGGCGAGGAAAAAATTGGGTTGGGGATTGGGTGCGCTATCGTTGCTCAACTTCGCTGCCAGCAACCTCAAAATGGTCATCGAAAACAGTTGGCACATCGAAAACAGCTTGCCCCTTCACCTTTGCGGTATGTCGGCCTTCATCGCTGCCTTCCTCCTAATTCGC
>Ga0209356_1000126_pt1 | contig 27134 bp, 49 predicted proteins | sample LauGreFaBDMM15SN_2_FD_188213 | JGI IMG/M metagenome (GOLD analysis project Ga0209356, IMG submission 188213) | Freshwater lake microbial communities from Lake Michigan, USA - Fa13.BD.MM15.SN (SPAdes) (version 2) | ecosystem: Environmental > Aquatic > Freshwater > Lake | place: Lake Michigan, USA...
ATCCCCCTCTGATTATGCTTATACCCTTTTCCGCATCAATTGTGTTTGAGAGCCCGGCCCGCCCACGGTTGGACAACCCGCCCGCCCATCCTTGAGCGCAGTGCAAAGATGTAGTTCCCGGCGGTATACTGCGGTTGGTCAAGTATTTTGACGGTAGGTCCGACTCTGGAGAGTAGGAAGTAAAGTTTTTGCCAGTCGGCCAGATAAATCGAGACATTGCCTTGAGCAACGTCAGGCATGTTTTCAGAGATGACGAAAGGCCGTCCCAGAATGGTGCCGTTTGACCATGTTGCTCCGCCGCCCGGCGTGTCGCCCATGTACCCGAAATTCGGCAGATACAATGGACGCTGGTTGCCATCAACAAGACTAGCGACTGCCCCAAGCGTTTTGCTGTTCAATAGCCAGACGGATTGAGCCCGGTATTGTTGAGGCAGTTGATAAAACACGTTGACGAAATCTTGGAATTTAATTGCTGCGGATGCCCCGGTTGTGGTCGCGGCTGTTTGTGGAATGATTCCGGTTTCATTGAGCCCCCACGGTTGCGGGCTTGCTGAATCCGTTGTGCCAGTTCCCGAAATGATCTTGGAGTCCAGATCGACATCCAAGGATTCTTGGAAGACTGTTGGGATATAGCTTTGAAGGCTGTAAGCGTTGTCTTCCAAAAGAGAGATCGAGAACAAGCCCTGTGCGTAAACCTCATTGACCTGGATGTCAACATTTGTGGTGTTGAAGTTTGCCCCCTGATTCGGGTTTTGTGTGCTGGTTGGCTGTTCGCCGCCCCATGACACTTTAACCGGATAGGCAGGATAGTTTACGTTCGTCGTTTGAATGCGTGGGAATCGCATCAGTTGCGTATTGACTGCCATGTTCCGCACGCTTGAGCGGAGCATTCCGTTCATTGGCGGGTTGGTAATCAGTTCCCCCCACTGGATCGGAACAAGCACTCCGCCTGCCCCGGCCTCCGTCATGGATTTGAGCACCATTTCGGGTGTATGCCGCCCGCCGGATTTGAGGAATGTCGTAAACTCCGACAGATAAGCCGGGGTTGAGCATCCCTGAATGGTGTCGTCGCTAAATCCATCCTTTTTCAGCACCCGGACATCATCTTCTGACAGCTCTACTTCTGGTAGGTAATTCTTGCGTGTGATTCCGGCCACGGGCTTCCCTTTCTGAGAGACGTTGTAAACATGAGCGGGTCGGTTGCCCTTTGGCACACGCTCGTCAAACTTCTTTGTTTCTGCTAAATCTGCACGCAGTTCAATCTGAGCCTGCGCGGCTTCTTCGTGTTCAACGATTTGCTTTTTGACTTCTACAAGTCTTGCCCGCAATTGCGGTATTTCTTGGCGTTGTTCAGCACTGTATTCGCTGAGCCCGGCTAGCTCGTCAGCCCGCTTGACGAGAATGTCTTTTTCGCTTTTCAAGGTGTCAATCTGATTCATCGTTCGCCCATTCTGTCAAGAGGATTAGAGGTCTAAAACATCGTACCAGTTCAGCCCGTTAAAAAAAAGGTGCTTCTTGTCACCAGTTTAACGCGCTTGCCGAAAGCCTCTTGCGAGGCCATCCCTGAAGATTTGACAAGGCGAAAGAGTCGCCTTGACCAAGCATCCTTCCAACGGTCTCATCATCGGCCCAAAAACAGGCGGGTGAAAGTTCCTGCGGCCCGCCTGAGAAATAGGCCCCCCACGAGTTGGCAATCAAGGCCCCCGGTATATCGTGCCTGACGCCTACGACCACCATTTGATGCCCCCATCGGCCCGACGGTTTCGCAAAGCCGTTGGCATTTCGCGTCCGTGTAAAGCCTTGATTTGAAGCGATCGTCACCGGATAGCCTGATTCGATTGCCCTTGCAAGCTCTTCAAAGGTTTTGCACTGGGCATAATCTCTAACCGGATGTTGCCGTGCTATCGGTTCAAGCTCGTTTGGCACGCCCCGGTTGGCGTTTGGCCCACAACATACCGCCGCGCTGTAGGTTGATAAATCGCATCCCGGATACTGAGCCTGAATCAAAACACCATAGTCTTTAAGCCATTTTACCGCCCATGCACCAACTGAGCCTTGGCCCCACAACCGATTGCCGCCGATTTCCACGCGCGAGCCCCAATAGATTGACATTGGATCGGTTCGGCCTGTCGGCTTCTCCATCGAATGCTCAATCATCTGGATAGCGACAAGCAGATCACATCCCAAAGCCGCCCCAAAGGCCACGCAGGAGCCACAGGAGCCTTGATTGAGATACCACTTCTCTCCGTATGCCTGCTTGAGATAACTGGTCAGGTCCGTAATCATCCGCCGATCCAAAACGTCCGTTGGCCCGATTAGTTCCGAGACTTGGCGGACATTGTTTTCAGAAATGATTGCCTTGACTGCGTCTGGATCATCAATCCATCCCGTTCCAAAGTTCAGGAGCGTTGCGTCCAGTTCTTCGCTCATTTAACCGCCTCCATCCCGGCCTTGATGTCGTTCAATACCCGGAATAGCTGGTCGGCTGTTGTGACGTTGGCCCCGTTAAGGATGTCCCCAAGACGAAAGCCTCTTAGGAGTTCGTTGACCTTTGCCGCTTCGGCGTTTGCCGCCAGACTGTTGATGATGATTTGCGGGTCGGTTGTTCCGAGGCCCCCCGCTTCGCCTATAGTGCTTTCGATGGCTCCAATCAATGCTCTTGCCCCCAGAGATCGGATCGTCGGATCAGGGACGGCTTGCGTGACTGCATCAAGGACTTGCTTTGAAAGCCCTGATAGAGTTCCGGGGTTTGGTCGAGGGATGACAGGGCCCGGCCCGCCATCGTTGAGGATACTGATCTTGCCGGATTGGGTCCCGACTGCGTAGGTTCGGCCCCGATCCGTAAAGACAATCGTCCGCTCTGAGGTTGGCGGTATGATGACAGACGAGAGATCGGCAGGGGTTTGAGCCCCTACCGATGTCGCCGTTAAAAGCATAAGCAAAAAGCCGTGTCTCATTCGCCCGCCTCCTGTGCCGCTTTGGAGAGGATTCCGTCACACCCTTGAACGATCAAGGCCACGGATTGCGGGTCAAGCGTAACCGCCCCGCTTTCGATCTTGTCCGCCAGCATTCGCAATAAATCAGGCAGGATTTTTGGGACAAGTTCTAAGGCGAATTTCATGAGTAGCTTTTCGAATAGCATTACTTGTCCTTTTTGGCTTGCGTTATAACGGTTGCCTGCACTGGTACAAGCCGCCCGAATAGGTTCCGCTTGTACTGGACAGTCGTTTTGGCGTTGGTTGTAAACGGAATAACCGACTCCGTTTTTGTGACCGTCTGCGTAACGGTTGTAGCCTGATTCGGGCACTGCCCGGTTTGGCATGTCTGGATTGGCTGAAGAGCGTAAAACACGATTTGTGGAAGCATTCGATTGCCTTTCAAGATACTGCACCACTGTTCACCATATTGCCGACATCAGCAAAATGGTTTTACCCTTTGTTTCGCGGTTCCCTGCATGATCGACGGTATGCCGCAATGGCATAAATGATTGCCGCCGCTGCGTACATGGTCTGAGGGATTGATGAGTCGATTGGCGTAGATTTTACGACCTGGTCGGTTGCGATCTGAGCCACTGGGACGATCCATCCGTAATCAGGATTAATCACTTCTTCGATTCGCATCATTCGTCCTTTGGCGGTTCATCGCCTTGGCGTAGGTAATAGAGTGCCTGTCCGATCCCAAAGGCCAAAGCCATTCCCAAAGGACTGGTTGTTGCCACGATTGAATCCAGATGTTGGCTTAAGACGCCAAGTGCCGAAATGGCCCCGACGAGAGCCATCCGAATGATTGTTGCCCTAGCCTGTTGAGCGTTGATTTGTCCGATCCAGTCAGTCTTCATTTCGGCCCCCTTGGTACGGTAAAACAATGTCCTATCACGATCCCGATCCCCAACGCAAAGCTGAGTGAATGCTGATTGACTTCCCAGATAGATTCCGACCATGTCATTTGCCCTGTCTGCCATTTGACCAGGTCAATCAATAGCAGGACGATCGAGGCTGTTATCAGGAAGATAAAGTTCTTCGCCGCTGCGTTGAACGTCATGGCAATGGCCCGATTGTTGGTTCAATGTATACCTTTGTCAGTCCGCACGATTTGACGAAGGCATCAAAACCGGGGTCCGGGTCTCCCGGTATACAATCAGGAGCGTTGCCCTCGACCACGATTCCGTTTGGGTATTGCGTTTCAATCGGCTTGCCGTCTGGATCGGTTTCGCCTGCATTGCTTGAGAAGACGACACCCCGATACCATGCTTCCGCCCCGGCCAGACACACTCGGTTGACTTCATCAGGATAGTAGAGGTGCCCGCACGCTCCCCACCAGATTGTTCCGGTTCCGCCCATCAGCTTGACGGACGATTCATCAATCCGGCCTGAGAGGCATTCGGCATACTTTGTGCGGTTCTCGTCTGTGACTGCGATATAAAGCCTGATCGGTGTCATGATACTCCCCATTTGGATTGGATGTAGTTTTTCATCAGCGTCTCTTCGCCTGCGGTCAATGCCCGCCCAAAAGCAATTACTTCGTAGTATGAGCCTGTAAAATAGCCGTCTGAGCCGTTGGTATTCTTGCCCATCGTCAGCTTTGTAAGCGTTCTGGTAACCGTTCCGATCGTGCCACTTACGGTTGAGCCTGCGACTGTATTGGAGCCAGTAGTCCCGGTTTTGCGGTGAATGATAAGCATGGCGGTATTGTTTGTTACCCCTACACCCATCGCTGTGCCGCCATCTGTCGCTGTAGAAGTAATCGCCAGCGATCCCGGCCCGGACTGTACCGCCACGGGCGTGTAGTTTGTTGTTGGCGTCTGGACGTTGTCGGTTAGGCTTGCATCGGATTGACTGATGATTCGCGACCCTGCTGCGGATGCGTTCGTGTTCTTGGCAACGATAAACAGGGTTAGATTTGTGTAGTTTGTCCATGCTGCTTCAAAAAACTGTGTCGTGCCGTTAAGAGCGATTGCCGCGAGTCCGTTGGTTCCAAAGTTTGGAATTTGCCTTGTCGGCCTGTTTCCTGCGGTTGATTGCGTTGCGTTGCGAGATGAGCCAGAGAGGTCAACGAACGTATCAATAGCCCCGTTATATGCTGTGACCGGGGTTGGCGTAATTGCTCCTACCGTTGCTCCATCTACCCGGCTTGCGTCCCACCATCCTACTGAGCCTGTGACCGGAAGCGTTGTCCAGCTAAAGAAGCGTCCCGAAATATCGGCGTGTGAGGCAGATACCTGAGAGGCTGTTAGCTCTTGTGTGTAAAGGTATGCCCCGTAAAACTCTTTTGTACCAAAACCTGAGTTGTCGCCTGTTCCTCCGATACGAAATGGAATTGGAGTATAAACGCCAGTTTTCGTCGTCGATGCCGTAGTATTCGAGGTAATCAGATTGCCGTTTAGATATATTTTGCCCGCACTTGTCCCTGCCCCTGCTGCGGATTGAGAAGTTGCTGTTGTTGAGAACGTGCCGAAAATAGTTGTTTCACCAAAAGGGTCGTAAGTTCTTACGTCATTACGAGTGCCCCCAAAACTAATACTTTCGCCGCCATAGGCCCAATATGGGCCACTAACTAAGTTGTAAATGCCCGGCGTGCCGGTCCATCCGAAATTAAATCCGATATACGCAATATTCCTGTATCCGTAGTAAGTCCCCGGTTTTCGTAATGCTACTGCCATAGACATCTGAGATCTGTTGTCCCATATTGCTGTTATTGTAACCTGTAGCCATTGTACTGTCGCTGCTGAGTTTCCGTCCAAAAACTGAATGTAAGGCTTGCCGTGAGAAGGAGCGAAATAGATCGGCCTGTTTCCGTGCGTAGCCTGCGTAGCAATTAATCTGCCATCTATGGATGTCCAGTTAATCACCTTGTTGCCTGATACCGGGCTTGAATCAACCGTAACTCCATCAGTACCGACTGTCTGCACTCCGTATGTTGTTTCCCATGAATGATACGGTTGAACCAAAGGAGCCATCGGCCATGTGCCGTTTTTGGTGTTTAAGGAGGCTTCGTCCGAATTCCAGACACCGATTGCCGTTGACCCTGTTGGTAAGTTGATCGTGCCTACAATACGTCCGTTCATGATAGCACCTCATAACTGCAAACGGCTTCAAGCGAAAGAGTGGCCCCGGCGGTCAAGCGTAAGGCATCACCCTCTTCAAGATATAACTGTAAATCCGATCCCAAAGGCGTCAGGGTTGCATAAGCCGGAATGGACATCGAGAAAGCCATACGATAACCGACTGAACTTCGGAATAGGTCAATGTTCAGCGTTATGGCTGTTGATCCTGTGACGTTCGAGATCATCAGGCTTCGGATTTTTACAGTCGTATTCGATGCCGCCGCATTGCTGACAATCGCGGTTGGCGTTATTCCTAAAGCCAACACTGCGGTTTTTGCTGTGCATGTTGTTGGGTTGAATAGGTTCGGGTTTGCCACTCATCGCCCCCAGATCATCGCGTAAGAGATGGACTTTGCCGCACTCAGAGAGGTTCCGCCGCCCGTAATGTCTACGACAGTTCCATTCCCCTTTTTCATGTAGAGCTTGCCGTCCGTTGTATTTACTGCCAGTTCACCAAGCGAAAGGTTCGCCGCCGCTGGTATGGCGGAGGCAGTAGTTGAGCGTTTTAGCAGGATAAGTGCCATTAGAATGTGCCCCCATCAATCGTGCTTGAAGGAGCCAGATAGTCGGTTCCGGCGGTTGCCGCACTAAATGCCGTTGTGCCTGAGCCCTTGATAAGCCCGGTTATGGTGGCGACTCCGGTTCCGCCCTGAGCCACGGTTAAGGCGGTTGTAAGACCCGTGATACTGGTAATGTCGCCGTTGGCCCCCGATGCCGCTGCACCCAAGCCTGATCTTGCCAGCGCGGCTGTCGTGCCGCCTGTTCCCCCGTTGGCGACTGCTACGGTTCCCGTCACGTTGGCTGCGTTGCCCGTAATGTTGCCGCTAATTGCCGAGCCCGGAATGGTCGTTGATGCCGTCATGGCACTGGAGCCGTTGCCGTACACGTACCCCGTTAGGGTTGTTGCCCCAGTTCCGCCGTTGCCCACCAAAACGGTTCCAAGCGAAATGGTGTTCCCTACTTTGGAGAGCGGAGAGTTAACCGTAATTTGCCCGGCCCCGGTAAACTGCACCCATGTAATCGCGGTTGTTCCGAGCGTACCGCCTTGGTCGCTGGTACACACATAGCCATTTTCGGCGTTGGTTGTTCCCTGCTCCACAAACACGTAGGCAGAAGGGATTTCCGTCCAAAGGTTCATATCGTCTGATCTTGCCCACGCGCCTGCTGCAATGACATAGATGCCGTTGGTTGCGGGTGTCGTTTGATCTTTTAGCAGGACACGGTCGCCTGCAATCAAAGCAATTCCGTCAATTGTTTGGGCCCCGCTTAAAGAGGCCACGTTGGCGGTTGATGCTGCTTTAACCGATTGCTTCGGCTTGAGCCCCTGAAGGTTCGTATCGACATAGTTTTTGGTCGCCGCATCCTGAGCGTTAACCGGGTCGGCCAGACTCGTAATTTTCCGGCTGTTAAACGAGACATCCGCCGTTGGGACTGCCATCTGATCGAGGCGGGAAGTCCGGACTTGCGTATCAAAATCAGATATCTTGGAAGCGGTCAAGGTTGGAATATCCGCCGCGACCAACGCCCGGAATGTTGGACTTCCTGCTGATCCGTTTGGAGCGGAAAAGAACGTGTTAGCGGTTTGGCTTGCCAACGTTGCGGTCAAGGTTCCGGTAGTTGTGACAGGCGAGCCTGTAACCGTAAAGATAGCAGGCAGAGAAAGTGCTACCGACTGTACGGTTCCGCCGCCAAGCGTCGATATTTTGGCTGTTACCCATCGGGTTGTCGCCACTTTTGTACTGTTTTCGCCTGTCGTCAGGCTTTCGGTATAATCAAGCGTACCTGTAACCGAAATGGCCCCGGTTGCCGTTTTGGTGCCTGCAATGGATTGATTGCCCGTTAAGGAGACATAGGCCCCGGCCCCCGCAATTGCTGAGACGGAGCTTGCAACGCCGCCGCCTGCGTCACCAAAGCCATAATAAAGCGTATTATCGACTTCATTGTATGCAAGTTCTGCATTAAGAAGTCCGGTTGGCGAGCCTGCGGCACCCCCAGAAAGTCGTCGCTTGATCCTGATTGCGTTTGGCATTAGAAGTTCCCCCCGTCAGTGACTGCGGTTTGTTTGATGTTGACCCACTTAAGATTTGTCTGGTTGTAAGCCACCAGGTCGCCACTTGCCGGGCTTGTTAGCATGACATCGGTTAGGTTGGCGAATGCTGTCGCTCCGCCGCCGCCGCCGCTGCTTATGGCTGATAGCACTCCGTTTGCGGAGATTGTCAGGTTGGCCCCGACAATAATTGCCCCGGCGGTTGTTGGTGTCGCCAAGGGAATAACTGAGGCTGTTTTGAACGTCAAAAGATTCGGGCTTGAGGCCCTTACTGTGACGGTTGTTTCAAGCCCTTTGACAACGATTGGCGTAGGGTTGGTTTGCCTTACAATCAGCGTTGTGCTCATATTGTTACCTGTGCCGAAATGACGATGCCGCCCTGAATCGGTCGGGTTGCTTTGCCTGCTGCGTCCGTTAGTTTTAGATCATAGACATAGTTCCCTGCTGGAATTGCTGCCAGTTGTGCCGCACTCATCGCAATTGTTGCCGTTCCATTGGCGACAGAGTTTATCGTTATGCCGCTGCTTGGCGAGCTTAGAGTCGCGACTGGATCGGCCCCGACAACTGCCCTGATCTGCATCTTGAAGACACATCCGGTTAGGTTTGTTGGCGTTCCGTCTGCGTTCTGGAAGACGAGAGGCAAATACCAGTCAACGCCTTGCTCCATGTCGGCAATTTCGTAGAATGCTGCACTCATATTGCCCCCATCAGCATAAGCCTGAGTGCCTCATCCTTAAATCGGTCGTTTTCAGATTGGTCAAACGACTTCTTGGATTTCCCTCTTTGCCGCGCAAAATCCTCATCCTGTTCCGATTCGTCAGAATCGGCAGGTTTGCCCTTTGGTTTATCTTCCGCCTCACCTTGGCCCATTTCCGGCTTAGCGTCCGCTCCGTCCGCTTCGCCTGCGGGCTTCTTATATTCTTCTTCGCCCTCTTCTTCTCCTTTTTCACCGTCTTCTCCTTCGCCTTCGGCTGGAGCCTGCGAGACCAGCATCAGGAGATTGTTCATCTCGTCTGTGATGGACGTTAGGACTTCAACCATAGCCCGGAGTTTCATTTCGTTCTTGCCGGATAAGACTCTTCCGGCTTTGATGTCTAGGCGTGCAATTTCCCAGAATATCCTTCGTGCCTTGCCGATAAAACTGACAAAGGCTTCTGGAAGCTCTTCGTGGTTTTCGCCTAACTTCTTAACTGCCAGTATTCTTGCTTCGTCGTTGGCTGGAATGGTCACGGGTGATACTTCCTTGAGGCTTGCCCGGTGAATGAGCCGGATTGATTTGTGTGCCTTTAATCTGCGTTCATCGTCTTTGGTTGGCATATACCCGGCCTTTTGCCACATGGCCTTGAGTTGGCCCGCTGTGACTTGGCTTGTTTCGAGCCCTTCCCGATCCAGTCCGACCGAGAGCTTTTGCACAACCCGATCCAGTAAAAGAGTGCGGGCTTCCTTGCCCGAGGTCACGTCACTAAACCTTCCTTCGACGAATAGGCCCCGATCATCTTCGTATGCTTTGACGAACCTTCCGGCGGGTCGATCATGATCGTGCCCGACTCCGCCCATAAAGCCCTCATCAAGAAACCTTGGCAACGAATCCCGGAATGCTCCCGGCAGGATAACGTCACCATGCTTGTCAATGTTCCAGAATACCGACCCATAGCCTTCAAAACCGCCCGGATTAGTTGACCTCTTGAGGTCTAAATATATCTTCATTGGCTGAGTCCTTGGTTGCGGTTTTGGCCTTGACAATATCAAGTATATTACGGTTCAGGTTCCCGGCTAGCAAGTCGTTATTCATCGACCTCTAGTCGTAGGCTTCCTTGAGTTGTGAGATCAATCAAGGGCTTTGTCGGCCTTGGAGTCACGGACGAGACTGTGATTTTGCCCGCCTCAATTCTTGCTGGAGTCGCGAACCGTGTCTCTTCAAAATCGAGTACCGGGTTAACGGCACATCGGCAGTTCGGGTGCAAAGGCGGACATCTGATCTGCGAATAGTTGGCGTTGCCGCTCATATTGACGGCAAAGTTCGTTCCCTTCGCGATTTGCCTTGGTTGACCATCCTGGTCAAGCCCGACAGCATGGCATAGTTCGCACGCATCCGATGACAGACACCATTCAAAGCCTAAAACCTCCTCATAATCGGCCACCCCTTCGATATATCCGATATTGTTCGAACGTGCCGATTCCGTGTGGGCGATTCTGCGAGCCCTCCATGCTGCATCCGTGCTAAAAAACTTTTCGAGCTTTTGGGTCAGAGACAGAATCGTTTCCCCGCTCCTCTGATTGTCCAGAATCTCTTGTCTGAGTTCTGCCAGTATTTGCTCATAGGCTTTGCCAGTCGCCACTGTAAGCTCATCTATGGTCGATTGGCATAGATCAATCAGTCCATCGGTAATCTGATCGTAAACGGATTGATTCGTGATGGACCATTCATCGGCGGGTTCCAATCCGTACCGCATCGTGGCGGTTCGTGCCGACTGGTCAATCTGAGCCGTAAACTTGGCTATAAACCGTTTTACGTGCTTGTTTTCGCGTACCTCAAAAAACGTGCCTGTAACCTTTGGAGCCCGTTTTTGGACAGGCCCCATTGCGACCCTGATCTTTTCGACGTAGATCGGCTTGATTGCCCGCCAGAATTCCAGACAAAGGGCTTGGATCGGCAGGAATAGCTGATTTTCGTATTCGCGTGGGATCAGGATTTTAGGCGGTTTCGGCTTCGGCCTCTTCGGTTGCTTCGGCTGTTTCGTCTTCCTCTTCGGACTCATTAGGCTGTTTGCCATATTCGCCGCCCCCCATCATTGGTGCCGTTTGAGCCTTGGTTATATCCGCCGCAAACAAGTCGCCACATTCGATCTCTTCAAGCCCGACCATCATTCTCGCTTCGTTGCGAGTGATGACATTCTCCTTGAAGAGCATTGTCGCCTTGTTTGCAAGCTGTTCGTGGTCTTCCGCGAGTGCCTCAATATTCGAATAATTCCACTTCAAGCTCATCCGGCCCGATGGGTCGTAAAGCCTGAGTAATTGCTTTTCGATTGAGGCAGACAGAAGTTCATGGAATGGAATGATTGAGTTCATCCACGCCGCCCGCTGAGCCTCTCTGTAGTTGGCGTATGTCTTGCCCTCATCAGGCAGACCAAGGACCATTGGCGAGACACCCATCGCTGAGCATATGCGAGCCACGGCCGTAGAATCGACATTTGGAAGCATCATTTCGGCGGGCTTTGTGCCGATAGATTCCACCAAGGCTGGAGATGTCAGGATAAGCGGTTGCCCTTGCCGATCCAATCCGATGGACTGCATGATGGACTGCTTGAGCGTTTCGGCCTGAGCCTTGTTGAGTGCGTTTTCGCCTGTTGGCGAGATAACCATGTTGGTCACGCCTACGTTTTTCAGGATACTCGCTGTGTAGCCTGCGATCATGCTGATTAAAGCCACTTCCCGGCAGCACGCCAGAAGAGGCGAATAACCAAGGCGGTCGTTCCACGGGTCAATTCCCTTTTTGAATTCCACAATCTGTTGTGGATCAAAGATTTCCGGGCGTCCTGTGCCTGCTGGAATGTACTTCCAACAATTCAGGTATGCCGAGCCATCAACCGGGAAGTCGGGTGCCATGTATCGGCCATCGAGCCAATACAGTTCCGCCACCCGCCCGCCTGCGTTCGGCACGATCGACCAGTATCCGTTCCCGACACAGAGGGTGTCGATGATGGTCGCGGACAGTAAGGCATGGCCTGAATATATCGGGTTTGGGTTCTTAATCAGATCGAGAAGCGGGTGCCCTTCAAGCTGGACATCTTCCCCGTATTTGGTTTTGATCCAGAGTTCCAAAGGAACCGATGTCGCGTTGCGTGTGATCCAATCGAGCCCCAAGGCCACAACCGGGTTTTGCCGGAAGTCGCCTGCTTCTTCGACCCAGTTGAATCGTGCCGACGGGATTTGAGTCGCCCGGATTGCGTAGAATCCGCCGCCGCCGCCCCGGCCTGAAAATAGGTATCGTGCTGGAGCAGATGCCCATGAGCCAATTGAGTTTACCGCCCGTCCGATCATGTTCGGAATGTTCGCCATCTGTTAGCCCCCTTGAGGTGTATACCTATACTAACGACATTCCGATCCGCCGGGAAAGATAATTGAATCCCAGACTCATCGCGTCAACGATATCATCATGGGCGTCGACTCCATCCTTGCCCGTAAAGGCAGGGACTTCATCCATAAAGGCGGTTATGTGCGATCCTTTGACCAACCGGATTTTGTCGTTTGATGCTGCTCTTGCCGCTGGTGTGGCCCGGTAGTATTTGTCGCCTGAAGCTCCTTCTTCGTGGACGATGTAGCCTGAAAGCTGTTGCCTGATAAACTGGTTGACGCGCTTGCCCGCACTGCCCGGTTCCCGCTCTAGCAGGATAACCACATCTTCACCATCAGATTCGGCTGTTTCTCTTTGGACGCGATCCAGATCGCTTGGCCCGTATTGGCCCCGGACGATTGAATCAATGAAGTATTCGTCTTCAATCTTGTGCATCCTGAGCCCGACCGAGTAATCTCCGCCGTCCGGCGTTGCCGCCGTGTCCCACGCCCGCACGGATAGCCTTGGCCCTTCCGGCAGCGTGTTCACGATCTTAAACCATCTGCGATCAAAGAGTGCGGACGCATCCAGAACATCCCAGTCGCCATGCTTGATGCGTGCCCGCTCTGTCGGCAGGAGATGGTCCAGCGTGTCCCCGTAGGCTTCTTGGTCCAGATAAGGGTTGTCGATGTAGTTTGCTGCTAAGAAGAAGCGGTTGGGCGTGCTTGTCTTGACCAACCTCTTCCGCACCCACGCATGGCCTGAGCCGCCGGGGTTTGAGGCAGATGCTGTCAGGAGTGGAAGCGTTGAGCCTTTTGGTCGGCGTTGGCGAGAAAAGAGGAATGTATACGTCTCTTCTGTGAAGTCCGTCAGTTCGTCCCAACACACCAGATTATACTTCCCGCCCCGATATTTCAGGTGGTCGTTCGGCCCATTACAGTGTCCAAACTGTAGAACCGCCCCTGTGTCAAACTGGAAGCGGTTGTGCTGTGCCTGCCATTGGACGCCCGGCCTCCCCATTAACCACGTTTTGGCCCGGTTCAGGATGCCTTCCGGCTGGTTGAGATCGACGAATGTCTTTCGAAGTATTAAGGCAGAATAATCTGAGTCTTGGAGCCAATCGTCCTGCAATGCCAGCATAAGCAGCGCGTCCGATTTGCCGCCGCCGCCTGCGCCCCCATAGAAGACTTCCCGGTAGGACGTATTGCGAGCCGCCAAGAGGAATGCCGCCTGCTTCAAGTGCGGTAGGTGTGGGCTATACTTTGGACGAGGCCATTCAGGATATTTCTGGTGTAGGGCTTGAAGTTTCGTCAGGTCTAACATTCGCCGCCTCGCTGTAGATTCCGACTATCTGTCTGAGTTCATCGCTTGTAAATGGTCGCCGCTCTCCGCTCTCTTCATCCGTCTTGACGATCTCAATCTCTGATTGCTGGATAACAGGAGCAAAACGAGTCACGACTTCCTTAAGGCAGAACACATGGTGCTTGCTTTGGATATCAACCGCCCCGACGACAAGGTTCTCCGCAATGACTTGTCCGACTGATTTGTTCTTTGGCATTCGTTGCCCACGGAGTTCTTCGCCCTGAAGTAAGCTGGTTATGAGCGTGTTCAGATCAAAGCCTTTGCCGGGTCTTCCGGCTTGGTTGCCAGATTGGCCCGGCTTGAAATGGTACTGTTTCAAGTGGGCCCCACGAGCCTGCTTTGGCTTGCTGTTATCATGCTGTTCCACAGTTAATCCTCGAATTCCTTCCGATCCACAAAGAACGTCTTGGCACAATGCGGACAGATCAGTTCTCTAACGGATTTGTCCTGCTTCTCCGCCATGCCTGAAAAGCTGTCCTTGATCCTGCTATCGGCGTCTTCAACGTCCTGATCGTCATCGGCCCCGATGGCATCGCCGTAGACTGGTGGAGCCAAAGCCGTCTTGAGGTCTAAATCATGGAAGTAGATTTGCATAGAATCCGTCTCTTTGATCTCCCTGAGTTCGGGAATCAAGAGATCGTAGTCCCAGAGCGATTTTTCGCCCGCCTTGTTGTCTGCGATCCTGTAGCGTTTGATCTGTTCGCCAGTTAGGTGCGACAGGTCAATGACTTCAATCGTTTTGCCGATCTTTGCCTGAGTCCGTTCTTCCGGGCTCATTTCGATCATAGCCTTGTAACGGGTGTGCCCTGTAACGATAGTGCCCTCTGCATCAATCGTAATCAGGTTGTTATACCCGTTCTCAACCATTGACGCCTTTACGATTGGTACGGACTGAGCGTTTTTTCGCGGGTTTCGCCAATAGGGCTTGATCTGTTCCAGTGTTACCTTTTTGATCTTTGTCGCCATCGTATTGCTTTCTTAGTTCAATCTGGTGCTTGGTTTCCCACGCCTTACGATAATCCTCATTTTCGTAGAGCTTGGAGAATCCAGTGATGTGTTTGAGCTTTGCCAGTTCTTCCGCTTCTACTCCCAACTCTGCACAGATCCGCCCGTTTGACCATCCTTTGTCCAGCATTGAGAATACCATCGTGGACATTCCAACGACAGAGTGCTTGCCTCTTGCCCGGTTGTGGCGGACGGTTGAGGCCATTCGGTCGTTGATCGGCTTGTCAATCACGACGATCGGCAGAAGGCCCTTATTTGCCTCGTAGATGTCCGGGCACGTCCGCATGATCGTATAGCGGTGAAAGCCGTCAACAATCGTATAGCGGTCATTCTCCGTGTCGTAGATCGTGACTACAGGTTGCGTATACCCATCGTGCTTGATTGAGGTATACAAAAGTTTCATCTCCTTGGTCGCCACGCTGTTTGGGTTGTAATCGTTCGCATGGACCTTCTCGACTGGTACAAGCTGAACGTCCCCGACAGGGTTCGGGCTTTCAGATAATCGGTGGGCGATCCGCTTGAGGCTGTTGATGAATTCGATCTTGTCGACTGCCCGTTCATGAGCCTGTTCGATATCTTCAATCAGTCGCGACATCATTTCGCCGATCCCTTTCGATTTCAAGTGTGGATTTTTTGCCCTGCTTCTTCCTGCGGTAATCAAAGATAGCCGGACGAGCGAGTGCGTTTTTTACCTTGATGAATTCGTAGTCGTTGGCGAGTACCGATTGGATACATGCCTTGTCAATCTGATCCCCGAAGGCGTCCCCGTACATGTCGTCAACCGATTTGAAGTGGGCCCTGAATGATGGCTTGAGATCATCCGGCAGCATTTTTTCAACCAAAAAGTCCCGATACTCCCGCCATGACTTGAACATGAAAGGCAGTTTCTTAGGGAAGTAGTCATCGCTCATCTTTGCCGCTGAATGGACGCCTGCGAGCCTCTGCGTCATCTTGTCATAGGTTTCGCGTTCGAATTCCTGAAGCGTGAAGAGGCTTTTGATTGCCGTTTCGTGGATCAGGCTGGAAACACGCATCTCGCTCTGCTTCAAGCCGTGAGCGTATTGGAGATCGTATATTTTGTTGTACTTCCATTTGTTCTTGTGAATGGCGACCCAGATATCCGAATCGCACCAATCGTAAAGAGGATAGAACGTGTAATGCACTCCCGGCTTCCGGGCTGTTGCCCACGTTAGCCATTTATACTTCGGCCTGCTTACAAGTAAACGGTGGCGGGTTGGCGACTCGTTGGCCCGCATCCCTGCGACATCGGCCACACGTTGGCCCTTGTACATGGCAAGAGGGATTGCGTGCAAGAGATCCCCGAATCTGTCGGCCCCGTAGACGTTCTCTTTAATCGCGATCGTCTCTTTTGGCCTGATCCACTTTTGCGGTTGATCCTGATCCCATACCTTCATCCACGGTTCGTTCGCACTCGTTGCGTTGTAGAGCCTGAAAGGAACCTGAGCCCATATCGGTCGGACATCTGGACGGGTCATAACTTCCCGCATCAGTTCAATCGTTGACGAGAATTCGGACTCCTGGTCCAAAAAAAAGACAGGAAGTGGAAGCCGCCCCCGCTCACCCGCGACTTTGAGCATCAAATGAAAAATGACGGTTGAATCCTTGCCGCCGCTGAAGCAACACACGACATTTGGGAATTCATCGTAGATAAACCGGATTCGCTCAAGTGCTGCATCAAAAACGTTTTGCCCCGTGTATATCTTCATTAGGTTGCACCTACATACTGGACAGATTTGCCTATGCTGTGCCCTACCGTGCTTTTTTCGCCTACATGCTCAAATAGCGTTGGAGTGCTTAGAGTCCAAGGGATTTTGTTTTCGATAAGATATTCCTGAATGATTACGTCATACCATTTTTGCCTGTAGGTTGGCTTGATTGATATCTTGCCCTGATTGTTAAACCATTCGTTTATCCTGTCTGTTAATCCGTGCTGATTAATGTAGATCACGGCCTGATCGTAGAATCCCCGGCGGTTGTAGCCTGTGACATATCCACGCGCCAGATTCTGCGGCTTAAAACTGACCCGTTGACGCGAAAAGAATGTGTAAATTGTATTGTTTGCCTGTTTGTGGATTGCCTCCCATCTCTTCCTCCAATCCTTAACCGTAATGACATCGTCGGTCATTATAAGGACTGGTTCGTCCTTTTTGGCTGAATCAATCATCTCCTTCATACATCGACTCAGGTTCCACGCTTGCCCCCTGCGTTCTGCATCTATAAACACTGTAAACTCATCGACATTAGGTTCGATAAGGTTTCGAAGGTTCAAAAGTGATTTTTCGCGGCCCTTTACTGTTATGACTCCGGCCTTCATTTGGTCTCCTCCTTTTTGGGTATCTTTACGACTTTTATACATCCGTTTTTAGCATGGCTGACGACTTTGAATCCTCTTCTTAGTAATGCCCCTAAAGACATTGGAGTGCACCCGGCCTCTATCCTTAGATGGCTGTACTTTTTTAGCCTGTATTCAAGCATTTTCCGATAGATTCCACGACCTCGTTTTTCAGGTATAACATATGAAGATTTGAGCACAATCTTGTTTGCGTACCTTATGACAGCACAAAAGCCTGTTATCCCATCTTCATCAAAATGTGCGTAGTATTCTGATCTTTTGGCAAAGCCAATAGACTCTTGCTTTGCTGCAATTTTCAAGTGCTCAATCTGATTGGCTGTTATTTTGCGTATCATTTGAGGGTGTTGTCAAAAAATGAGCCGGGCTTGATCCCCATCCCTTTTGGCCAGTCTGGATAATCTTCAAAGGTTGCCCGGTTAATCACAAGAGTTCGATCAATCGGCATTCCCATAGACCAGTAAAAATGCCCGTCCGTGTGGTTCATATAGCACCTTTTGCTGCGGTAGAACATCTTGTTATAGCCTTCGGCCCGGATAAACAAGACAGCCGCCTCAAATTCCTCTACTGATCGGCATTTATCGCGGGTTGTGTAATGATGAGGCCATTTCGGCATCGTTTTGGCGTAAGTCCATTCATGAGCGTCAATGAATGCCTGAAAGCCTTCGCGGTTCATAAAATCTCCTCATATTCAAACTTGATCCGCTTGCTGATCTTGCCTGTCAACACGTGCTTCTCCTTGATCTCTGAGCCCCTAACCAGCACGAAACAAAAGTCCGGGAATAGATGAGCCACCATTTTTACTTTGGCGATCCCCTTGGAAGCGAAACGGGTCGCCCCTTTAACTTCGTGATATTCGACATATCCCTGATTTGTGATGACCAGGAAGTCCGGTTCGTATCGCACGCCTGTGCCTGTTCTGAGGCTTCCGGGCTTGAGGTAATAGGCCCGGATTTCCTGCGAGCGGTGTTGCTCTTCAAGTATCCTGAGATACGCCAGTTCGTGCTTGCTGTCGATATCTTTCGGCAGTTCAGGCTTTGGCTTGACTCTTGCCTTTGGCCTTGGTTGCGTTTTGTTCACTTGTTGCTCTCCTTTCCGCTGCTGCTTTTAAGACGGTCTCTTTCCAGACATCCGACCGTTTTAGCCCCCGATGCCCGCCGCTGGATTGGTACAACTCGTCCAGCGTAAACGCCATTAAATCGTCGCCTGTTAGGTATCCTGCAAGTTCTAAATAGTGTTCGTTCATTCCTGATCCTTTTGCTTGAGTCGGGTTTCGCAATGCTTTTTGGCTTCGTCAAATGTCTTAAATCTTGTCGCCGTATGCCATTCTGACATCAAGATGAATCCGGGTGCATTTTCGTCTTTGCTAATTGTTCCAAGCATTGCTTCGAAATTGCCGTGTTCTGCATCTGGACCAAGAATCGTGGCCCATTGCTTCGCGTTGGTTTGGAGCCAATGATTCATGACTGGTCCGAGATCTTGGCGTTATAGTGGCTTAAAATGACTGCTCTTGCCTCGTAGATGTCCGCGACGGGTTCCGGCCCGGTTGCTTCTTCAAGAGCCCACAGATAATCATTCATGGCATTGTATTCCGGCCAGTATCTTGCCCGCCGCTCATCCAGTCCCCGGATTAGGCTTTTGTGATTTGCCTGATTGGCTTTGACGGCTTTGGTCAGTTCTTCCATGTTGCCCGCTTTGTGGGCTTCTGTGATTGAATCAAATCTTAAGAGTTCCGGCGGTAATTGCGGTATCATCCTATCGTCCCTTGATTTTGAGTTCGTGCGTGCTGTTTGCTGCGTTGGTTGCGAATGAGGCCAGACGCATACTTCGTTCGTGCTCCCTCAATCGCTCTTTTGTCTTTTCCTGCTTAACTCTGCGTGCATGGACAGCGTACATCTCCCTGATTTGGTACTGACATTTCAGGGTGCCATAAACAAGCGTTCCCTGCTTGAATGCGTTGACCAGGTCATCGGGTGGCGTTGGCATGACGCAGATCTGTTTATCTGTCGGTCTCTTCCCATGCTTTTCGACGAATTCTTCATACATCCGCACGCGCTGCTTTAGAGCTTTTTGATATTCGTATACGTTGTTCGATTTCATGCTGTGTCAGTCCCAGATCCTTTTGTTGCCGTTGTATCTTGACTATCTCAACTACTTCCCTGTCCGCCAGATTCGGCCACTTGCCTGCTACTCGGCTAATATGATCCAAAGGCGACAGGTCCGTGATTGCTTTGTCATGGAAGATGCTGTTTATGCCTGAAGGATGGTGGACGATTGGAGCCGGAATATATCGGCCTGTTTGTGGTTTTCGCATGGCTTGTCCTTGGAGCCTGCCATCCGTGGCCGGAGATCCTTCTGCTGACCCCTCGCTTGGCGGGTGGACTGTTCGTAAGGGCCCGCCTTGCTTCAAGCAATTTCTGTTATGATTCCAGACCGTTTGGCTTCCGCCAATGCCATTTGCCTGAGTTCAATCGCTCTTGCGATTGTCTGCGAATCGCTTGTAGGCAATGTGTGGATATTTTTGTTGATAATCGCGACCAGTGCGTTAATCGCATGAGCCATCTGGACGAAAGTTGATTCGCTGATTTCGGTGTAGAGTTTTGGCTTTCCGTTGGTCAAAAAAATTGGCGTTGGTGTCAGTTCGGGCTCAATTACGACCGCGCTTGGTTTAACCGGGGTTGGAGCGTTTGCCGCCGCCATCTCCGCTTTTGTCCGGTTGATCTCGTCGCGTTCGGCTTTGAGCTTGGCCCGTTCGGCCTCAATTTCGGCCAGCATCTTAGACCGTTCGGCCTGAAGCTCCGCCTGCAATGCCATCTTGTCCAGTTCCGCTTGGCACAACTTGGTAAGCTCTTTGAATGCCTCAAAAGCGTCAGGATAGTATTCTTCCCAGTCCCGGCCCTTGTAAATGCTTTCGGCCTTGTTTAAATCCAGTTGAATTGCTTCGGCTGTTGGTTTTAACAATTGCCCGAAAGAGCGTATTGTCCTAATCGCGGTTTCGTGTCCGGCCTTCCGGGCTTGTTCCTGCTTCTCCCACGTTTCAAGCGGTTGGCGGATTTCATCCCTAAGAGCATCAAGGGCTGTCCGCACTCTTCGGCGTTCGCCATCAATTGCCGTAGTCTGAGCCTTGAGATCGGCCACCAGCGTTTTGCCGATGTCGTCAAGGAATGTCTTGGATCGAACCACTTTGAAGGCGGTTGAGGTAATTGCCGATCTGTTTCTGGTCACTGACAGATCGAGATCCCCCGGCAGTCTCTTGGCCTCTTCGGTGATGCGAGCCAGAATCTCGTCAATCCTATCCGGGCTTGCGAATAGCTCCGCCGGGCTCATCCCGTTGAGTGCGACTATTTCGGTTTTTGCTTCCAATGTTTCATTCGACATCCCAGTTACTCCCGTTTGCTGTGATTGCTTCGCGGATGACGACCAATCCCTGATACTCTTTGTAATAGACGGTTACGTCCAAAGATGGGTATTTAACCCCTATCAGAAATGGTCTCATCTTGTGATTCTTCCACTTCGATTTTATTGACACGATTCGCCCGCTTTGGCTTGAGTTTTGGACTGAGTTGTCCCGGACTTCGTCGCCCACCTGATACATTTTTTTTGCCTTTTATTGGGCTAAATACTTCCGTGCATAACGGCAGGATTTTGAAGGCCCTTGACGCGACTGATTCCAGAATCTGTTTCGCCTTCAATGCCTTTAAATGGCCTGCGACTGCGGATCGGTTGATTCCCCCCATCGCTTCGGCCACATCGCTAAGTAAAGGCCAGAATCCATTGTTAGAATGGTAGTCAAGAATGATTTTTGCACACAGCATTTGCCGGGCAGTCAATGGCCTTGGTTTGGCGGGCTGTCTCATTCGTCGGCCTCCAAGTCTGCATCTGCTGCGAGCAATAGGCCCGGCCATTTGTCCTGTTCAATTGCGATCAGGACTTCCCGGCAGGCTTGGATTTTTAGACAATCCCAGTCGGCTGTTATGCCCCGGCTAGCGAATTCATTCATTCGGGTTTCGACGACCCATGTCACATAAAGCTCATCGCGCTCGTCCACACGCTTCTCCTTGTAGCGTTCGTCCATTGTTGCCGTTCGAATACTAATTGTTAGTGGCCTTGAGGTCAAGAGTCTGGATCATCTTTTTTGCGAAACATTCTGGAATAGTTTTTCGGTGGCGTATTCGCGGAAACGTGCTCTTGCTGCTTCAAGCAATACGTCTGGATCATCCTGTTCAAAATCAAGCCCGAGTCCTTTGTACCATTCGATTGTCTTGCCGATTGATTCTTGGACCTGTTCAATCCCGTGGCGTTCGACTTCTTCGTTCGCCAGTTGCATACCCAAAAAGCGTTGACCAGCATAGCATGTACATCGAAAGGCCCGCATCGTCAAACGGCTGGAGCCGCCCACGCTGGAGTTGGTCATTTGCGGTGCCATGATGACGCCCCGGCCATCGCACATCCCGCATGTTGTTGTCTGGTAGTTCATCGGTCAAGTGTCTCCGCCATAAGTCCCTCTGTGCGGCAGATGTCCGCCGCTTGCATCAGGGATTTGCCTTGTGCCAGTAATTCGTTTGTCCGCTTCTTCCGCCGCTCCGAAAGTTGATAGCTCCGTGCCCGTTCGGCCTCACGCTTGGCGTGTTGTTCGTTGACTTCTTTTTGCTTTGCCGCTTTGGCCTCTTCCTGAGCCTTGACAACTTTCGGCGGTAAAACCGCCGCCATCGGTTGGAAGAGGCCCGCCATCGGCACGCCAGTGGGCTTTAATGGCGGTTGGTTTGGGTATGGTGTCGCCGCTTCAAGCCATTCGCCGTTAACCTTGACCCGCTTGCCATCTTTTGTCGTGATACGTTCCGGCTTGGCGGGTGCGGGCTTCTGCTCCGGCAAGTCGTTAAACTTGAGTTCCAGAATCTTCGGGCTTCGAATCGTGCTCGTCATCGCCGCCGCTTCTCTGAGAACCGCCAATAGCCTCCAATCGTCCGCCGCTGTACCGCTAGCGATGTGGGCATAGATCCAGCGTTCGGCAATTGGTCCGGCTTGGCTTGCGAGCCCCTTGAGGGCGTCAGGAATCGTTTTCGGATTTGATGCAGGCAGGATTGCGTCCGAGACGGTTTCGAATGGTTCCGGCCCGCCGCCGCCGCCGTAGGTTGCGACTGGGGTTATAATACCTTCCGAAGGAAGAGGGGTTATATTATTAGATAGGACATTTTGTCCTTCGTGATAGGACTTTTTGTCCCATCCAGTAGATAGGACATTTTGTCCTATCACTTGGCTTTGTGATGGGACATTTTGTCCTATCACTTTTGCCTGTTGCCAAGCCCTGATAACGTCCGTTCTGGTCGTGACCCAGATGCCTCTTGGATACCTTTTGTAGGCGACCAAACCGATCTTTTCGAGTCGCTGTAATGAGCGTGTAACCGTTTTGGCTTCAATCTTCAAGTCCGTTGCGATCCGCTCCCGGCCCGCATGTAACGCGACTTTCGCTTTCTTGGTGGAATTCTCCCATCCTGCAATGTATCCGTAAATTACGGCGTCAACGACATTCTCAACTCTCCCGAATACGTCCATTGGTATCGAAACGTATCGCCCCTGATCGTCCTTCATTCGAGCCCCTTTCCGTTGCCCACTTGACTTACCTGGTCAACCGGACAACAATATTGGTGATGATGCTGCGGGCAAGTGGCGTTAGCCTCTTCGATCTTGTTTCGTCTCTCCCGGACTTTCTTGATCGAGGCCCTTGGTTGTCTTGTCTCTCGTTGGTAATAACCGCCGGGTTTGTCTCCCCGGCGGTTTAATTATTTTGCCGCCTTGACGCTTATAGGTCAAGGGTTTGCGTTTGGTCAAGGCTTTCGGCCTTCCGGGTTTTTGCCAGATAGACCTCCTCTCTATCAATCGCGATGCAGGATTCGGCGTCAATTCCGATCCGAGCTTTGTCGCCCCGCAAGTCTACAAGGTTGATCGTTGCAATCAGTCGCCCGTTTTCATGGATGACGATCTTTTCGTTGGTCTTCCGTGCCAGTACAAGCATGATCTTGCTCCTCCGTGCTTAGGTCAAAAAGGGACGCCGTTTTCATCGTATCTGTCGTCTGATCTTGCTGGTGTCCGCCTTGCTGGTTGGCGAGGCTGTTCTGGTGCCCTGTCCTTCCAACAATATTTAGAACATCCCGGCTTGCCGTTCTTATACAGACGTTTTGGTGCCCCGCAGTCGGCACATTCGCCTAGATCGCCGCCGCCATCATCGTAATCTTGATGAGCGGGTCGCCGATCCTGAGCCGGACGTTGTTCGTACCCTGAATTCTGTGGCATTGCGGCTTGACCATCGTCATCTTCTGGAGCCAGACCAAGCAAAGTCAGGATCGAATACCGCCTGAAGTAAGTCAGACGAGATCCAAAGGTCTGCGGCTTCTCGTCGATGAATAACGGAATTTCCTGAGTCTCTGATTCGCCCGATGCGACATGGATCAGGCTTGTTACAAGTACGGTCGCTTCCGCCGCCCGATCAAAGACCGTCCGTTGCCTGAGTACAAGCCCACAGGCGGTCAATGGCTCAATTACGGCGTCCATAACCGCCGCCAGATCGGCATACTTATAGCGGTCCGCCTTGGCGTTCTTATGGACGCTTACCGATTTGCCTTGAAAACAGAGCAGTGCTTCGTTCAGATTCTTCATTGTCTTCTCTCTCTCTTCGTTGGTGAATTACTTCTTCTTACCGATCCGCCGTCCCTTGAGATAGGGTGCCGGATTGACACCCAACTCTTCACAAATTGCCCGCACCATGAGTGCCTGCAAGCTGATTCCGTGCGTTGCCGAATGGATTTTGAACCGTTGATAAAGGTCCTTTGGAACATCCATAGCCACACCTGTCTGTTCGTTGATTGCCGCCGCTGTCGCTGCTGTTGTTGCCGCCATGATTGAGTCCTTGTGGTCTTGAGGTCTAAAAGTTGGGGCCCGAAGGCCCCGGTCCGCCAGTCAGTTTGGAAGTCGCATAACCTTTATATTGACTGTTTTCAGGCTTGTCGCCCTGTCGATGTAGGTCCTGCGACTCTGCAAAAAGTGCATGATCCAGTTCCTTCGGAAAGTCTCATTGCTGGTGCTAGAACAAGCAAATGTGAGTTCCCGCATTGCTGTAGCGTACCAATAACGGCAGCGTGCGAGATCCCATTCGTCGGATATGGAAGCCATCAGCATTCGGTGCTTGAATGCGGGCGTCTTGCGCACATCCTTGGAGCGTTGCTTGTTGGTCATCGGCTTGGTCATCGGCTTGGTGGTTGCTGCGATCATCGGTTTGTCTCTTTCGTTTTGGGGTTAAATAGGGTTGTCTCTTCCCTACATCAATAATATAGGGCTCTAGACCCCTAATGTCAAGGGGTCTAGGGTTTTTTCTTGAAGATTATTTTTCGGCGTGGTGGGGTGATCGGTTCGATCCTGTATTTAAAGGGTTTGTCAGGGTTGCCCCAATACAGAACACGAACTGTCCGCACCCCTATTGCGACGACATTTTTTGGCCGATCCGCCACTATGGCATTCATGGCCCGCCTGATCTCTTCAACCGTCAGATAGATTCCGAGTTCACGCAAGCACGTACCGCCCTCAACTTCGACCAGAAGTTGATATGCGGCTTCGTGCATTGCGTTTGCTCCGTCAATCAAATCATGCTCCGGCATAGCAGACAAAAACAGTATCGGCCCCGACAGGTTCAGGGGTTGGTTCCGTTGCGATTGGCTTGGTCTGGACGGCTTCTGGAGCCCTCTCTTCGAGTCCGAGTTGTGCAAGCGTAAAGCCTGCTGACAGCAGTAGATTGCGAAGTCGCTGATAACTTGCTCCCCCCGGCGTTATGTGCCACGTTTGGCATAATCCGCCAACACTGATTTTGCCGTGGTGCTTAATCATCGCATGAGCGTGCCAGATAATTTCCTCAGTCTGATCTGCGATCCGCTGGATGTTGGCCCGTCCCCCACGCTTTCGGCGTGGGAGTGGAAGAGCCTGCTGTCCGCTTGCTGGTGTGATTCGCCGAAATTTTTTCATCGCACTACCCCTATGAATAGATAGCCTTTTTTCAAGTTCTTGGTTTCAACGATTTCAAGGTCTATGCCTTCGAGCTTGCAATGGGTCGCTTTTGCCGCCAGTCTATGGTTTTGCCATAGATTGTAGGCATGGTCGTAGGAGATCGAAACGAGCTTTTCAAGGCCCAATTGGCGGACTTTGATTTGAGCCCCCTTGGTGTCGGTTGGCCCTGCAAACTGAGTTGTGTAACCGTAGTATTTCATCTTGGCACCTTATGGTCTTGAGGTCTAAAAGTTGGGCCCCGAAGGGCCCGAACAATCAGGCGAAAGCCTTGGCAAAAACATCGTCCTTGGCCCGCGATTCCGCGACAACGATATACTGGTAAGTCCGCCCATCGTAATAGCCGATAGGCGATGTGTCGGACATTTGTGTTGGCAATGCCCAAAGCAATTCGACCAGCCTTTCGGCATACAGGCAATGCTCCGCCTCATCGTCCGTAAGCCAATCGCGGTCAACGTATGAGTCGATTTGGCGTTGAAGTTGGGTCAAGACATCCCCGCGATTGCGGGGTGTCATGCGGACAAGTTCAGATTCCGAATAGTACATTGCTAACTCCCGTTTGAAGATGTTGCGGGGTGTCTCTCCCGCCCTTAGTATTCTAGCCTTCTAGACCCCTGATGTCAAGTTTTGTCAAAAATATTTTTTTGCGGGGTGTAAAGTTCCTCCGCTCCATCGTTCAAGGCCCGCCGTTCGGCCCGGACTTCGTCGTACCAGTATTCCGGTATCCGCTTGTACCAGAGGTCGCCACGCATGAATGCCAAGTCCTTCCGGGCTTGATTTGCGTCCCCAGTCGCCAGTTCTACCGCCCGGCCTTCTGCGTCGACAAAGTGAATTGCCGCCCGGACGGCGTCTTCGATTTCCTTTTGATCCAGACTGCTGTCTAGTATCATCTGGAGCCTTGCCCGCACCCTGTCCGGGTTGTATCCTGCTCTCTTCGCCACTCCCATTTTTACCCTTGTCCTTTGGGGCCCGAAGGCCCTGCTTGAATGTTACACTTAGTCCGAATGCCGATATTTGAATGCTCCACATAGTGCCCTCCTTGGCTGGTGTGGATTTACGCCGCTAGAATTGAATCAAGGCCCCATTTGTCGCCTGATCGAATGATCTCGACCCATGCGGTTCCCGATAGCCCGCACCCTTCGCCTGTAATCATCGCAAAGGCTGGTGCCAGTTCAAAACGCTCGGTCAATCCGAGCCCCTTCTGGACTCTGCTGGTGCCGCCCATTGCAAGAGGGATGAACCGCCTGCCATTGACCAGGTCAAAGGAATCCTCGTGAATGAGCCATGTCCGCCCGTATGCTGTCTTGACGATCTTGGCTTTAATGCGGGTGTCGCCCTTGTACAATCCGGAAAACGTCCACACTCCTTTTTGATCTGCAATGTCGGCCCGTGTGCGATTAAGTTCAGCCGTCAGACCCGATGCCCATTGGGTCAGGAATCCGTCTGTGTCGCATCGTTCGAAGCTCTCCGCCGCACGCTGGTCGCATTCTTTGGCGTATGCCCGGCATTCTTCGGCAGTCTTGGCGTAATCCATCTCTTGTCTCTCCAAACGTGTTTAAAGCCTCATCAGTGCCGCTATGATCGGCAGACGCCCGTTTGGGCGTTTCGGCTTGTCAAAGGGCAACGTCAAGCCCTGTAGCCTCGGTGAACATCGTTTGAAGTTGGTCGCAATAAACGCCAGACATGGATTCTACGATCTTTAAATCGAGACCCCGATAAATGAAGAATTCCAATTTATAGAGGTCCGAAGGTTCAAGCGTAACCCGGACAAAGTTGGTGCCGCCTCGTGCGAAGCGTGAAGGCAGTTTAAACTGTAGTGTGTTGCCATCAGAGACAAAGGCTTTCGCCCCCGTCATCGCGATGAAGTGCGATCCGCCAAGCTGTGAAAGGATTGTCTTCGCAATTTGCATTTGTCTCTCTCCAAAGCAGTGGGGCCCAAAGGCCCCGGTAAATTCAGGATAGGATATAAACGGTGTAGGTTCCGGTGACCCCTTCGGTCGCCAGTTTGCTCTTGAGCCATTTCTTGGCGTTGGTCAACGTCATGGCATGTGGCGTAAATATCATGTCGTCGCCCCGTTGGTTCTCGCTGAAGGCCCATACTCCAAAGCCCTTTGGTGCTTTGAGGTGGCTGGAGATATAAGGG
>Ga0209356_1000132_pt1 | contig 26832 bp, 7 predicted proteins | sample LauGreFaBDMM15SN_2_FD_188213 | JGI IMG/M metagenome (GOLD analysis project Ga0209356, IMG submission 188213) | Freshwater lake microbial communities from Lake Michigan, USA - Fa13.BD.MM15.SN (SPAdes) (version 2) | ecosystem: Environmental > Aquatic > Freshwater > Lake | place: Lake Michigan, USA...
GTAGAGTTTCCAACTGGAAGTTTTACTCCACCAGTTCCAGAAACTGAAAGAAGTTTAGATGAAGCACCAGGAGCAATAACAATATCTTCATTTTGAGTTGACGAAATAGTAACACCATCAATAGATAGGTTATTATCTACAAGAATTCCAGAACCTAAGGTTCTCAAAGATTGAGTTGTTATCAATCCTGTATCTTTGTTGATAGTAATGTTGGTTGTTGTGGAAGTACTTTTCACTAACAATTGTGCTGGAATTGTTGGTGTTCCTGGAACAAAATTAAAGTTTAATAAATCTCCATTAATGTATCCTTCTCCATAATTGGCGATAGTTACTTTTGTTACGCCACCTAAAGCACCTACTTTCAATGATGCTACTGTAGTAGGTGCTACTGAAGTTGTTGATGTTCCACTGACAATAGCAGTTAAAGAAGTGTATACAAAACTAATAGTGTCATTTACCTGATATCCAGATCCAGAAATTGTTGTCACAACATTAGTAACTTTACCGCCAGTTATGACTACGGTTCCCTGAGCTCCAACTCCAGACCCAGTAGTTGTAAATGCGACATTATCATATGTTCCATCTGTATATCCTGCACCAGGATTTGCTGTCAATGACGCAACACTAAAGGTTAAATCTGCTGGTGGTGTCAATGAACCTGGCGCAGCAAATGTACCGCCAGCAACTGTAATAGTATCTCCAACTACATATCCAGAACCACCTGATGTTACTGATACTGTAGCTGCCCCAGAACCATTAATTACCACACTAAATGTTGCTAATTTTCCAGAACCATTAGTTGTAAATGTTGTGACAGCATATGTTGCTGCTACTCTAGTAACATCTGGAGAAGAAACAGAACCAACTGTAAGAATAGCACCAATTGGCAAAGTAAAAGCAACTATTAGATTTGCTACGATACCAGAACCAGTTCCACCTCCTAACAAAACTCCAGAGTAACTACCATTAGTGTATCCAGAACCATTAATAAGTTCTGTTTCTGTGATGATTAATGAATCAAAATTTGTATTTCTGTAATTTGTAATAATTGAGGGAGCAAATTTAATAATTTCTCCGCTTTCGCCAATAATAGATATTGTTTTATCCACAGAATTGGACGATAAACCTGTTCTCAAATTAGAAGCAAACGTATAAACTGGTACTGTTTTACTACTAGTTGATGGAGCAATATATTTTGAAGTTAATACTATAGATCCACCAACTTGTAATTTTTCTGTTCCTGATAATCCAGTTCCTATTTTTACTACTTTACCACTTGTTTCTGCTAAGGTAACATCTCCATTATTATACAAACTACCAACAATTTCTAGATCATAAGTTAAAGCAGTTACTGCTGGATCTCTATTGATAGATACTTTATTATTTGTAGAATCAACATATAAAGTTTCTCCTAAAGCAGCATCACCTAAGAATGCTAATTCTCCATTTACAGTTAATGATCCATCAATATAAGTATTTCCAGTAGAAGAAGCAACAGTAAATTTAGTAGTATTTACAGAAAGATTTCCCGTTGTGGATAAAGATGTTGCTGATACTGCACCAGTAAAAGTTCCCGATCCAGCTGTTAAACTTCCTACTACAGCAGATCCATCTTTATTCAATACAATATTACTAGCAGAATTTATACTACCAACATTAATTAGTATTCCGCTACCACTTAATGGATCACTGCCACTAATAGTAATAGTCCCTTCTCTATTATTATAACCACCTTCGTCTAAGTGTGCTTGATCGTTACCATTACCACAGTAATAATATAATGTTGTTGGGGTAGTATCATTTGGAACTATTGAAATAATACTAGCACCATAAGCATAATTTACTCCCAATCCAGCATATTCTGCTCCATAAACTGTTTGAGCTCCTTGCCCGCTGAGAACAGTATGCCACCCATCTCTGGTCGTACTAAATCTTAATGGGTGAGTGTTATTACTAAAATCTTGTTGATTAAAAACATATCTTCTATTTTTCTTAAAAGTAAAATTTGGAAGATTTGTATAAGGTGATGTAGAAGCAGCATTTGGTTCGGTAAAATAATAATTTAAAGCAGTTTCTATAGAAGATACAACAGCAGTTGAACCATTACATGTTGCACTGAGACCTGCGCTATAATCTAAGTTATTAACATCTACTTGAATAATTACTGCCTCTACGTTACTACCAGAAGTATATTTTTTTACAATAGTTTTTGTTAACCCATTATACGTTAATGTTTGCCCAACATTGAAATTTGCTGTGGGTAGTGTACCACTAAATGTTAATAATTGAGTGAGATACATCTTGACATAATACGTATCAGTGGATGCAAATTCACTATTTGATACCGACAAATTGTCTCCTACTAGATACCCGTCTCCACCTTCTGAAACTATTACATTAGATGCGGAACCAACAGCAGTAATTGTAAACACAAACCCAGAACCAGTACCACCTAAACTGGAATTATTTACAGATAAAGTATTACCAACAGTATATGCGTTGTTTCCTCCGTTTAAAATACTGATTTCTGTTACATTACCAACTCCATTAATAACATATTGAAATCCACTTACTCCTCCAATAGCATTAGAAGTAGCTGTTAAAACATTTCCTTGCGTGTAACCAGATCCTTGATTTACGATAGCAACACCAGTAACAGCAGTAACAGGACCAGCAACACTAACAGTAATATCAGCTTGCATTGAGTTACCAGTACCACCAGTTAACGAAACATTAGTGAAAACTTGAGATTGATTTGCTCCGATATTTCCTCCACTACCACCAGATTGGATGCTTCCTGTAAATGGTCGTACTGTTAATATTCCTTTTGCTCCAGTACCAGATCCACCAGTCATTGTTACATCAACATAACTTCCACCAACGTAACCAGTACCACCATTAGTTATTGTTCCTGTAATTGGTACAATGGTAAGAGATATTTTTGCACCTGTTCCAGATCCACCAGTTAAAGCAACACTGGAAAAAGTACCTCCATTATATCCAGATCCTGCATTAGATACAGTAATTCCTCCCACTCCTGTAGGAATAGAAGAAACTAAAGTTCTGAAATTTTGTAATGATGTTAGATTTAACTTATCAAAAGATGCTACGGATTTTCCTTCGGCAGCAATATATAATGATTTTGATCCTCCTCTGAAGACACCTACATCTGTAGCATTTGTAAAAAATAGTGCTGGTGCTTGAACTGTGCCATCACTCATACTGAATGCGCCAGCACCAACACTCGTCTGAACCGTAAACAAATCAGAAGCAATTGTGTTGATTATTTGTCTCTGATTTTCCAGAGTATCTGTCTTAGCTACGGTTCTAAGTATTGCCATTTCTTACGATTTCTCTTAGAAGATTTTTAATATCTGATAATTCATTTTTTAAATCTTCAACATCACGTTGAAGATTTTTGATAGATGCACCACCGCTACGCAGTTTTTTTACATCTTCAAACACACCTTTATCGGTATTTATAATGGCATTAGTAGTATTATCTCTTACGAGATAATCATGATTCATCACCTTAGTATAATCCATCAGATTGACGCAACAATTCTTACGTCTTGAATTTTGGGAACAAATACTGGGTGAGAACTCTTCATAATAATTTTAATAGCATATGATGAATATTCTGCCAAATTACTTACACTGAATTTATATTCTTTGTATGATGATTGACTTTCCAAATATCCAGAGACAACATTATCACTGGATGGAATAACAACAATGTCTGGAGTTCCATCGCCATTAAAATAATTCCAATCCAAATCATCAAAATTATATTGTGAACTTGCTAACTTATACTTATACAATACTTGAATATCATCTTTCTCAAATATATTTGCGGTAATTCTTACATCAATACAGCTAGATGGATTTTCTAAAGAAATTTCCTTAGTTACATACTTGGCAAGCGAAGAACTATTCTTAGAAGAACTTTCATCAACATAAAGAATTCCAGGAGAATATGTGATAGATTTAATTTCTGCGAATGCTCTTTCAGCAGAAGCTAAGTTATCGTATGATAATAAATCACCAACTCGGAATACATCTGGTTGTTGAGCACTAGTGTTGCCAACAAAAGATATTCTGCCATAAGGAGATGCAGTTGCTAATGCATTGAAATTATTGTTGATTGGATTTTTATTGTTTGAGAGACGCAATTCTTTTTTCCTGTCATCCCACAGAACAACATTACCACTAATAACATTCGTATATGTCTTAGTTAAATCACTCTTATCAAACGCAGTAATTATAGAACCTTTTACAAAACTGGGTGGGAATTCTGTAATTCCGTTTGGTTGTGCTATTACGTTGGTTGTGGCGTTGAATGCTGATAGAGAAGGAATTTCATTGAATATTAATGTTTCGTTTGCTTGGAAAATAGTATCAGTAGTCATCTTAATCCAAAGAGTTGTTGTTGCCTTATCAACTCTTACGATAATTCCTTTTGCTTTGGAACTATATCCAGTGACAGTTTTGATGTTTGTGGTACTACCAACAATATCGCCTGCTGTAATAGATCCCAATCCAGTACCACCGTAAATAACTTTATAGATTGGATATAGTTTGATAACTTGATCTCTTCTTCCAAAACGAGATTCTGCTCCAGATGCTTTTTCTATTTGATTATTTACTAATTTAACAGTACTGGTTCTTAAATCTACAATAGGAGACAAATAAGATTTGGTTGAAGATAATTGTAATTTATATGATAACGATTCTCCTTCTATATCGGAATTTTTTAACTCATTAATTCTGGAAGCAACAACCTTTTGATTATTAAATATGTGTTCTTGATTTAAGAAAGTTTTTTCGTATGGTGCTTCGGAGTAAGAAGAATAAACCGTTGAGATACTATCAACTGGTTTTATATTTGTAGTCTTAACAGATGATTCTACTGAAGTAGAAGGCAACGATAAGATACCAACCTGTGCGTATAATTTTTCAAATTTTCTATTATATGATGCCAAAACAGTAGACCCACCACCCAATTCATTGGATGATGCTCTTATACCAGCATTGATGTGGTAATATTCTAACCCTGAATGAATAACGGTAAATAACTTATCTTCAATTAACTCTTGTGCTAATCCACCAAAATTATTTAAATTTTTGAAAGACACAAATGATTTGCCAGCATCTTCAAATCCATTATTGTAATGATTTACTTTTATAATTTTATTATTGTTTTTAAATAAATCTGATGTGGCAGTGCCATCCGAAGTAGCATCAGTTTGGAATGGATTTACTTCAATTGGTTCATATCCAAGTGGTTCGTTTTTCAGATCTAAAATAGCAGTTCTGGAAATATCAAATTCTGCTCTGAGTAAAGTAAACTTGATATCTTCAAAAATATCTTCAGTCCAACTACCAGCATTTTGTGATTTGAATACTGATCCGATCAATGGTTGAGTGGTAACTGAAGCATTGGTTACAATTTCATTTTCTCCAAGTTTTGAAGACCATATCTCATAATCAGTTGAATCTGATTCTACTGCAAAAGCATATTCAGTATCATTCTGAAGATAAATTGGATAATCAAATTCAAACAATGTTGGAACAATAGATACTTGAGTATCAGCATCCACTGCTACACCCATTCTAACTGATGGAGTATCAATAGTAATGAATGATTTGATTGCTGCTCCAGCTGGAGAAGATCCACTACCATTAATAATTACTGAGGGAGCATTTGTATAACCAGAACCAGAAATGGTTACATCAGCATCGTATATGTTGCCTTCCGATACTGATACGTTAGCAGCTGCTGTAATGCCACCTAATAATTGAGGACTTTCAATGGTGAGTGTAGCATTTTCGTATCCAGATCCAACATTAGATACTTCTAATTTTGTTAACCTACCAGAATCTTTAGCAATAGTTACTTTTAAAGTATTTGAAATACTATTATTTTTAGCATTAAATAAATTTAAACTATTGAATTCCAATTGCTCATCTACTTTAAACGATTTGCCATTGTGGTTTGATAAAACAATAGTATAAATTTGATCGTTTGATAATGTAAATTCTCCAGTTACTGAAGGAATAAGTTCAATTTTATTTTTATCTAAAACTGTTTTTATTGGTCCAGATGCCTTGGTATCTTTACCAGTTGCTTTTTCTCCTTTATTAATATTTAAAGTGCCATTAGTAAATACTCTAATGTAGGTGTCGGGCAGTAATGATTTTTGTGTGCCAGGTAAAATATATTTTCCAGGTTTTGTGCTTTCAACATTAGAAAGATAAACTCTTACGGGAATAATAGAACTTTTTTTAGCAAAATATAAATTGATGCCAGTTAGGAAAATACCACCAGGACTGTTCTCAACTTTAAATGATTGTGCTAATGGATTTGGTTTAATACCACTACCATCAATTAATTGAATTCCTTCATCAGATTTTTCAATAGCTGGAACAGTAGAAGTAATAGATGCTGGATTTTGTGGGAACGTACCAGAAGCATAGTACACTATGCTAGCAAAAGTATCAACATCTGAATCAGTGCTACCCAGTGTATTTGAAGTAAATTTAATTGTTTTAGATCCAGTAATGAAATGTAGTGGATCTCCTTCTGAATCATAAGCAATGTTTTTAATATCTGCTGAGACGGAAGATCCAGATACTGGTGGATGACCAGATGGAATTAAAATTACTCCACTAGCATTTCCATTTTCATCTGTAGTAACACCACTATCAAAAGTGCTAATAGAATTACGAGCAATTCCAGTAAATCTAAAATCTTTAGAAACCCACCTGTTAATATTTTTACCGTCCATAAAAACGAATAATTTAGTATTGGGTTTCATTCTTGTGATAACAAATTTTATCAATCTAGTTTCGCAGAAGAATTTAATGTTTGAAATAATATTATTACTTCCTACAGTAATTGATGAGACATTTTGAGCTAACTCATTATTCTGCGGACTAATATTTGAAGAAGTTGCTACGTGAGCAACGACTGAGCTGGATGAAACAGTAAAATTAACATCATTCAGTGGCGAAGTATTAAAGAACGTTCTATTATTTCCAATCCAATTGATTACGTAGTTATTATAGATACTGGCAAGACCTTCTCTAGTATTTTCTTTAGCATAGAATACAGAGAATAACTTGCCGTCATTATTTAAAATTGCTGGGAATTGCTTTTGGTTAAACCAAGTATCAACTGGAGGATCTAATTGTACGTCTCCAACATATTGCACCACCACAAATGGATTAATATTAATTGTTTTTGTAGCAAAAGAATTACTAATATAAGGAATATTTGTGTATGGCAAAGTTACCACACCATTAGATAAAGAATATCCATTTAAAATTCTTTCTTCATTTCTGGTGTTAATTTCTTCTAATTTTAATGAAGTTTCAAACGACCTTGAACGCAATACGGATTGCTGAGTATCTACAGCACATTTGTAATCTACGGATGCTAAATTGCCGATACCATGTGATTCAAAATTATCTACAATAAAACCACTCTTAAATCTATCCAATCCAATTTCATCTTTAATTTGCATATTGAGTGCTTGCTGCTCCAACATACTAAGTAAAGTATATTTCTCTAATCTTTCAATGCGCTTATCTAACTTGCCAATATCACGCATCGTGTAACGCTTATTATCTACGGGAATAATATTTACATCATTTGCCGAAGATGTGAATGCTGGTAGATAGAAATAATAAATTGGAATAGCATTATCTAAATCTGTTGGTTTAGTTGGGTTTAATGAAGGATTTCCTTTTTTAATTATAAAATCTCCATTCTTGTTTAAGAACAATCCGTCAATTCTATCTAAGTATTGTTTTAAATCAAAAGATAAACTATATTCAATATTCTCATCGGAAGCAATAGTACCAGCAGTAATTCCACCAGCTTTATTAAAACTTGGGGGAGAAGAAAGAATTGAAGTATCTTGATATCCACCAACAATACATGTAGAATCAACTTTTGCTCTAAAATCAATTACATCTTTTAATGACAATTTACCATAAACTGCTGAATTGAAATTTGGTACTTCGTCTTCTGAAACACCAGCTTCATGCAAATAGGAATCAATTGTACTAAAATCTCCCTGTGAATGCTCAAAGTAATCAAATCCAATCAATACCTGACCAGTTGGTGATTCGTATCCTGGTTTTAATATAATACGCGAAACATCATAAAAAGTATCTCTTTGTCCATCGTCAAAAGTAAATCTATCAGTAACATCAGTACCAGATAATAAAGTTCCGCTCACATCTACTACTGGAGCAACTGATACGCTACCTTCATAAACATAACGCAATTTGTAAACGTCAGAGTATGAAAAAACTTCAGATACATTACTATCATAATCAACTCCACGAAGAGGAAGTATTCTATCTCCAGGTGAACTTACTACAATTCTTTTATTTGTATATGATGTTTTTAGACGAGGTTTTGCTTTACTTACTTCTATAGTAGCAGTTAATTTAATTTTAAAGTTGTCAAAATTATTAATAGTGCCGAAGAAATTAGTTGGAAGATTTACAGTTACACTACCAGCAGTTAAACCAGATGCCGTATCAGTAGAATTTGTAATAATTACTTGTTCTTTTGTGAGGTATAAAATATCTCCTTTATCAACAGATGCATTTGGATTGCTTGTCTTATCTGGATCTAAAATAGTAATTAAGAAATTTTTCTCGTTAAATCCAATAAATCTTTGAGTTCCGTAGGGGAGTTGAGCAGCAAAAGTAATATTTCCACCACTGCTTGAGATTTTAGTTATAAAATCTCTTCTTAAAAAATATGAAATTTTTGAATTCTCTGGAGAAGAAACAATTGAATTTAAATATTTTGCTCCAGTTGGAATAACTAATGACGATGAAGTTGAATTTTCTACTTTTGCTCTTAGGCGAATAATGTTAGTATTAACCACATCTCTTTTTAAAGCACCATCTAAGTAAATTCTTGCCTTTAATAATCCTTGCGGTTTAGTTACGTATTGAACAACAGTTCTTTCTACACTATTATCCGAGTAGACAAATTGTATAATATCACCTTGAATCAAATCAGGAGAAGGGTCTCCCGAGAATCCATTACATTCTACAAATTTATATCCTCTAATACCAGAAAAAGTAAAATCAGTTAAAGTTTTACTGCCGTAATAAGAAGTAGAAAATGATTCTACATCAGCAGTAAATATGTATTTGTCATTTGCTCCAAACTGAGAGAACATTGATTTGACATTTTGTGGACCGTATGTGGTAACAGTGTTCTTATAAAAAACTGGGAATATTGAAGCTCCAGTACCAACAGTAGCAGTAACAGAAGGAACAAAATTATAAGTATCTGATACCAAATCTCTATCAACAATGTCTAATTTATAAATTGAACTACCAATTAAATTAATTTTTATGGCAGCACTTTCATAACCAACACCATTAATTAGTATTTTACTCAGAATATCACTACCTGCGGCCGCGGTTGTAGTATAACCAGTTCCTTTCTTATAAACTACAAAATGAGAAATAGTATTTTCTCTAGCAATTCTTCTAGAGTTACCTGCTTCATCTACGATAGTTTCTCCCGATTTAAATTCTCCCGATAGAGTGCGTAAGAATAACGTATTCCCAGTGGAATAAAATCCACCCGCTATGCCTTCAATTACTCCATATGCACCACTTGATAATCCAACAACGTATTTTCCAATAAAGAATGAATTACTGTCTAGTGATTTATCTACTATAATTTTTGTAAAAAATATAGGATTAAAATATGATAGATTAAAAACAGAATTATATGGTCCTGGATCTAAAACTGAACTTAGGATTGCATTTGATCCATTACCACCACTAACTGAAACAGCAGGTGGAGTGATATACCCAGAACCACCGTTTGTAATCCTAATAGAAAGAATTGTTCCCCCACTAACTATTGCTGTAGCGGTTGCTGTAGTGCCACTAGGAGGGGCAGCAAAGGTCACTGTAGGTGCTGAGGTATACCCAGTACCCCCCGAGTTGATAATCACTCTCTGAACCGCAGCAACCCCAGAACCTCTACCTTTAGAAAGAATGATATCTGTATCTGCATTAAATCCAGATCCTTTTTCTACCAGTGTAAAATTCTTTGGTTTGCAAATACCTACGATGGGGGTGATTGTTTCGTTGTAATCTACTACTTGACCGTAAGGAGCTCCCTGCCCACTGGCATAATAATAACTGTCTGCTAATGATTTGGTAGCAAATACAAATCTTATTTTTGATAAATTATCTTCATCGTAATCTGTTAATAGATCTAGATATGATTTATTTCCAATTACAGTATACTCAACAAAGTTATCTGTAATTGTTCCAATTTCGGGTCTAGTTAAAGTATTATATGCAATAATCTGTACAGGTGATGATACTACTGTTGCCGCAGAATTTCCTTTCTGTATAATAAACCACAAATATGTTCCTAAAATAGAATCGGAAGGATACGTTGGGTTATCTCCACCCAATTTTAAATAAATTGTTCTAATTCCTTCATCTGTTGTATATTTTAATCCTCTGCGATTAAATTTAGTTGCAGTATTATTAAATCCAATTTTGCCATCATTGAAAACTGAGTTCAAGTAGATATCTGAATATCCATTTAAATCCTCTCCTTCTGCGTTGAGAGGAATACTATTATAAGTGTTTGAAATATTAAATCCAGATAGTTGAGATACTTTAATTTTATTATTTTCTTTTAATAAAATATCTCTTGCTTTCTCTACTTCTTGATATGTAATATCTTTTTTTAAAATTTCATATCCTTTTACATATGCTTTGCCTGGTCCAATTCCAGCAATCATCAACTTACTGGCATCGTCAACTGATTTGCCACCCACCAAATTTGTTTCTGGATCTAAAGCATTTGTTCCTATATTATCTCCTTTAAGATAAAATTCTCGTAAATCTACAGAAAAATCATTAACTACATAATCACCAGATTCGTCATATGTTCTTCTAGCTAAAGTTTCTTCAATTAAGTTATACGATTCTGATTTAACTAATTTTTGTATCTGACCATTTTTAATGGTTATTAATTGAATAAAATCTGATGATGTGGTAGCATCATATTCATAAACAGATAAAGATAAATTTATTTCTAAGCGATGAGCACCAGGAGCAGAAAAATTGGAAAACCCCCTGGCATTATCATATAAAGTATTATCTTCTTCAGCGGTAACAATTTTTTCGGATATTTCAAATCCTACTTTTACTGATGGTTTATTGTAGTATTTGTCAACTACTATAATTTGTTTTGAATTATTGACAAAATATCCGTTAACAAAATATACTCCTTCTTCTACTTGTACTGCCGAAGCATATCCCATTGAAGGACTATCAATGGTGTCGGTTTTTTTGGTGTCATAATCAAATATATCTATCGTTGCTGGAAGAACACTTCCGTCAGTTCCAACAACAATTAATGGACTATCAGCAATATCTAATACTTCTAATTCTTCACCTTGTCTAAAATTAGATTCTTCGTTACTATTACCACTATTAATATATTTGACAAACAATATATCAGATTCAGTTTCGCTACCATAAGCATAAGATACTACGGTAGCCGTTACCCCAGAAGAAATACCCGATAACGTAGTTCCAATTAAGTTTTGAATATCATATTTTTGAAATACAATATTACCATTGACATTAACTGCTACTTCTGATACAGAAGATAATTTTACATAATTTAATTTATTGTTAAACGATACTTCACCAGGGACAACTTGTTGCCCCTGTTTATATTGACTTTTTCCAAAATTTTCAATTTGATTCTGTATTACCGACTGGAGAGTAGTTAGCTCTCTACTTTGAATAGAATATCCAGGTCTAAAAAGAACTTTATAATATCCCTTTGAAGCATTAAAGTCGTCATTATACGGCGTTGAATTAAGGTTAATCTTCTGGGGCATTGGAACTCATTCTCTGATAGTATTGTTTGTCTGTAAAATAAATTAAATCAGAATTCAATAACTAATTTAATATCTTCAATTTGGTCAGGAGCTCTTGTGATAAGTCTTCTGTTTTCAATATAAATTAATTCGCCAGAATTGAACTTAACTTCGGGATTAGCCAATCCACCATTTGCTGCGTTTGTTGAATCAACGCCAGTAGCAAATGTAGATCCGAGAAGTGCTCCAGTAAACGCAATCTGAACAGTACCAGAGATACCTGAAGTAGCACCAACGATTGGTTGAGATGCGGTTGCTTTGAACGGAACAACTACTCCATTATGAGTATGTGTTTCGGGAAGTTGAATGTACTTAAGAACACCTGTAGTAGTGCTAGCACTATCTAACGTCCAAGAAACAACTTTACCTTTTGAAATTACTCCACTAATTGTTTGGGTAATTTCTTCATCTGCGATGTAATTTCCTGTTGCAGCAGTAATTTTGATTGCTGATAAAGCAGTACCAGTATCGCTAGCGAAGAAGCTAGTTGATCCAAATACTAAAGGATCTTGCAAAATACCAATTCTACGGAAATCGTTATCTACAGGGAAATCACCTGAACCTTCAGCATAAGTTAGACGAATATTCGCCATAACACGCTTGGAGTTTAATTCCATAACTGGATCTGCACCATATCCACCCTGAGGAGGAATAACAACCTCTACAGATCCTTTAGCAGTAGCTCCAACGGTAGCACCAGTAGACAATCCACTGTTAGTAAACAAGAAACCAGATTTTAAAATGACGTTTGCGTAGGTGTATCCGCTGCCAGCTGCCTCTACAAATGCTCCAGACAATGCTCCACCAGAAGTCGTTGTCAACCTAACCTTTCCTCCTGTACCATCGCCAAGAATGGCAGCATAAAGAGTTGCTGATGTTGGGAGGTTTGCTCCAACATCTTTGAGAATTACAGCACCAATAGCACCATCAACTGCTCCTGATTGAACCGCACTATTTAAAACAACTGGCATAAAGTCAGATGATAGGAATTTGATTACATCATCCGTTGGAATTGTATACAAATATTTCCAAACATAAGAACCAGATGGTTCTGTATAAATTCCACTTGCATATGTGCCTTCTCCAGATGTTGGAGTAGTTGATGGAACATATGTGGAGTTAACGCCAGTAAGATTTGTTGAACTTGTGCCATTAAAAATACAAGCAAATACTTCGTATGTGGTTGTATTCAATACTGCATACTTAGAATCAGTTGAGGCAAGTGAATTTTGAGCCGTTGCTGTTTGTTTTTGAGCAGTGTAATCTGGCATCCACATATCATACTTGATACCAGTTACCCAGTTTATTCTACGAACAACGTGTCTTGCATTAGCAGTATTAACACGCTTATATGCGATCATCTCGTCATATAAATTAAATTTTTCTTCTTGATTGTCAAAATCGGCTAGTGGTGCAGGAATTTCTTCGGTTGCAAAACGATAAACGCCAACCTTTGCTGTTGCGGTAGAAGAACCTCCTGTTATTGTTGCTCCAGCAGTTACGGTGGCAGCAGGAGCAACTCCTGTTAAAAGAAGTGAAGATGTGTATACTTCCGAGACTATGCCAGTAAGTGTACCACTAGAAACACTAACTGATTCTCCAACAGTGAAGTTAGTTGAACTTACTCCATAAATCTCTACGTATGTTTTCCATGGTTGTGGTCTACCAACGAAAAAATACATTCTTGAACGATTTGCGTCTGCATCGCCAGTTCCTTCCGAAAGAGATTCCAGAAATTGCTTTGCATTGAAAATTCTGAACTTTTCAGAAATGATAGCGGCCATTAAAATATCCCCTTAAATGAATAATTTATTTATATTTATAAGACTAAATGGTAGTTATTAGATAACTTCCGATAGAATGTGCTTGGATAACTCCGTTGATTGATCTAGTTAATCCAGTCAGAGATGTTGATGTTTTCCCTGTGTAGGAAATCACTTCATTGTCTATACGTATGTAGCCAGATGCTGGGAACTTCAGTAATGGATTTGCTGAACCCTGCACAGTTAGTGTAGTGCTTGTGGTAGTCATATTGTTATTTAACAATGCGCCAGATTCTGATATTGATGGATATCCAGCGTTCCAATAAACTCCAGATTTCAGATATGCAGTAGGATTTGTATTTTCTAAATCTAATATGGTTAATGAACCATAAGATAGTTCAAATTCTTGTAAATTCATACCACTATTTGAAATAGTTCCAGTATCCATAAACTTCCAAGAATTTAATGTTTGAATATTATTTCCCACATTACCAATATTATATTCACTCAATTCAGAATTTGCTATTTGAGGAGCATTTTCTACATTTATAGTAGAACCACCACGTAAGGTAACTAATGTAATTATAGGATCTAAAGTTAAAATAGTGCCTGAGCGTAATAGAACAAATCCATCTAAAATAAGATTTTCTACATAATAATCAATCAATCCAAATTCATAGAATTTTAATACTTCAAAAATTGATTTAACTACTTTTGGTTGAATAGTTATATCAACAATTGATGTAATATTGGGGGTTGCTGATTTTATAGAAATTGCGTTAATAAATGTCTCTACACTTGATTGAGAAATGTAAATATTAGATACATTTATTACAGAATTTTGATAAATCTGATATTGGCAGACACTTAATATCTCATCACCAACAGAAACAACCTTTGGAGTTGCTATGGTCTGAATTTGCGCCGCAATATTAGATACTGACGCTGATATTATCGAAACATCAAGAGTAGATCTTGTAGCGTATGATATAAAATTATCGTATTCTACTGATATTACAGAATTTTGATAAATTTGATATTGACAGACACTTAATATCTCATCACCAACTGAAACAACCTTTGGAGTTGCTACACGTTGTATTTCGGATGTAATATTAGATACTGACGCAGAACCACTTAAAATCTGACCTATGGAAATAATATCAGAAGTAGTGCCAGCACCTTCTGCTCCAACAGAAACAATAGTAACATTTTCTCTATACTGTCTTAAGAATGCTCCAGCTTCGTGAGTAGTAGCACTAGTGCCATCAACACCTCTAGTAATATTGAAAAAACGATCAGTAAGTTTAGTATTATATCGTAATATTTCATTATCAATCATCAATCTACCAGAAACAGTAAATTTACTTGTATCCGCAATATAAACAATTGTTTCGCTTCTGCTTAGAGAAGATTGTAGATAAGCACCAGTTTCATGTAAAGAAGGATAGACAGGGGTTTGTATCAACTTGAGGAAACTTCTTACATCTAATAAAGTCTCTCTTTTACTATTAATAATAGTAACTTTAGAATCTGTTTCTACTTTTGTGATTGTTGTCGCTATTGATGTAGATACAACACTTGCCAAAGCAGACAATGAAGTAACTTGAAGTACTCCTGGTTGTATATGAACCTCAATAACATTTTTGTTTTGATCAGATGGAATTTTTGGTTTTACTTCAATTTGAATAATAGCAGTAATTACAATGTTACTATTAGCAATAGTAACTGGAACAAATTTTTCAATTATGATAATAGGGGGAGTATTTCCAGAAATTATCTTATCAGATAGAATTTTCAGATCATTTACTAATATTAAAGGACTAAAGAAACTAGTAATAATTCTATGATGAGAATTTTTATTAGATCTTTTAACATAATATCCTCTAGTAATATACACTTTAGGAGCACTAACATAACCAGATCCACCATCAACTAAAACAACATCAATTGGTTCTCCATTGTGAACCACCACATAACCAACAGCTCCACCGCCAGATGCTTGGGATATAATACTACCACCCTCATCTTTTAGTGCCTGTGGTACAAAATTTAATCGCGGAGCATTTTCGTAACTATATCCAGCTGGTCTTGGTAGAATTCCTTTAGTTTCATATCTGATATAATCTTTATTATTCCAAGTTAATGAAGTAACTTTTCCATAAGTTGGTGAGGAAGGATTAGTATCTACATTAGCAATAATATCTAATCCTTCTCCTAACTGAATTCCATTATAATTTGTAGTAGATATTTTTCCAAGATATCCAGTAGTTACATCAGCAGTTTCTCTGTATTCTGTTTTAAATACTTCCGTTGGTATTGATAATATATTTCTATATTCGTCTTCTCCATCAATTTTAATTTTATCTTCTGGATCAAGAGCATTGTAATAATTTGGTAATAATGAAGAACCAATTAACCACCCAGTAGTGGTTTTTTTTAAAATATCTAAAGTATCTTCTGTTTCTTCAAAATATACACCAGAGGAAGGTTGCCCAATTGATATTATTGACGAAGACGGAATAATTAGATCACCTAATCCATCTCCTCTACCATTTATACAATAGATATCTTTATTAGCAACAAACAGTTTATTTTGTGTATCTAAAGTAAGTATAGTAGATGTTCCAACTGGACTAAATTTTTTAATAGTGCCAATAGCAGTATTTGTAGTATAACTATTGCCTTGATAGCAAACAATGTCAGTGTACTGTTTAAGTCCTGGATTGGAATTTAATTTGATTTCAATTCTATTCAAATAATCATTATGATCAAAATCAAACATTGTTATGAATCTAGTACTATTTCTGCCATACAAATACATAATATTGATTTTTTGTCCCACTCTCAGTGGTTCCACAAAAGAAATATTAGATCCTCTTATAACATACGATCTTAATCTTTTCTGTAATACTTCTTCAACAAACACCAACAGATTTCTATCCTCATCAACCGCAATAGTTTTCCCAGTTACGGCAGATCTTAGTGTAAATGGACCACTAAATTCTCCATCTATAAACTGTTCATCTAATACTAATCTTTCGTATGCTCCTACATTATAAGCAAAAAATGATTGCTTAGATTTATTTGATGTAATATTTCCAGAAACCTCTTCAAATTTTCTTGGTGGTTCTACAAATACAATTTCATTGGGAGTTGTAGTTCTCCGAATATAATAAGCTCTATCTTTTGGTAGTAATGGAGTAGTTCCAGATCTTTGTAATACTCCATCAATCGCAACAATTAAATTATCTTCACTTGGTAATTGAACTGAAGTGTTATCATCATAAAGTAATTGGAATGAAGTTTTAATATTATCAAATTGAGATGAAATATCTTTAATTTTTTTGAAATTTTGAGTATTTAAAGTAAGATCTTTAAATTTAACCATTCTACCGATTAAATCTTGAGGAGGAGTATCTACACCAGTAATATATGATCTTAAATTATAATCTACAAAATATGCATTTGTATTGACATTGTATCCATCAACAGTAATACTAGAAGTAACGGGTTGCACTCCAAGCAGTTCATTGTTTGTATATGATGGAGATAAAACCGACAACAATTTACCTGTTGGTTCGGCAGTAATATAATTATTGCCATCACTACCAATTCCTTTATCTACTATTTTATAATTACCAGCTGCTGGATTAGATCCTCCAAATGATGGTAGTATAAGTTGTCTCGTTGAAGTTGACGTTGTAAATTCCTGACCAACCACAAAATATGATATATTTAATTGCCCTATTACTGATTTAAATTTTATCTGATAAGAAGATACGGTATTTTTTGCAGTTAATGAATCATTTCCGAAAGATCCTTGAGAAAATCTTGGTCCAAACGGTGCTTCACTGAAGGTTATAGTAGAATCATTAATATTATATGCTTTTTTTGGTTCTTGAATAATACCATCTAAAGAAATTATTAGATTGTTGACATTAGAAACAGGTAATAAAGAATTAGATCCTTTTATTTTCATATTAAATATTTTTGTTCCTGCTCTATTACCTTTATTGTCAATATACCCATCAAATGAAGGATCTAAGTAAAATTCATATGAAATAGTCTCTGCGGTATCAAATGGAGCAACATAAGCAGATCCCTTACCACGAACTTCATTAGCATCTTTAACTTGTACCGTTGATGTTGTGATTATTCTACGTGTGGTTTCTACAGTAACTCTATTTTTTTGCGGATCCCATAATTGAACAAAACTTACTGTTCCCGATTTTACTGGATTTTGTACAAATTCTGCTGATGCTTTGGTGTTAATTTCTACTTCACCAAATACTTTGAACCCAGCTGGGTGAGTAGTTTTCTTAATTAAATTACGCCAAACATCAGTAGGAGTTTTTGATTTAATAGTATAAGAGTAATCTTGATAGAAATAAGAATCTGCAATTCTTTGAGATTCTGAACCTATGTTTGATCTATCAGAAATGTAATATCCCAAATTATCATAGTATGATTTTACATTAGGAGTAAAAATATTAGAAAATACTTTTACAATATTTGCAGTATTATTCTGCGATCTCCCAGTAATAGGCAAATCTAATCTAAAAATTCCTTCAAATGATTGCAAACGCAAAATATTACTGCCTTTTCTCCATCCACCTTTAGATATAATTCCTTTAGCAATCAATACATTATTATTATATTGTACAACTTCTTCTCCATCATAAAATGCTTCTGGTATGAAATTTTTTAGAACTAAAATTTGAGCAGAAGAATATTTTTTAGAAATTGATTGATCTCTATTAAAATTATACCCGTTGTTTATTATTTTAATAGTTTTTGGAGATCCAATATTATCACTAGAAAAATAAGCATTCAAATCAGTTTCTATAATTTTAATTTCTGGTAAATATGAATAATTTTTTCCTTTATTTGTTGTTAGTATAGCTTTGATAGACCCATCGCTATTTTTGATTACAGAAAATTCTGCCAATGATCCATCACCATCTATCAATATTGCTTTTGGTTTTGAGTAATCTTTACCAGCATTAGTAATACTGACTGAATCTATAGTTTTGGTAGTAGAATTCCAATTTGCAATAGCGTTACATTCTAAAGATGCTGATGGTCTAACTCCAATAACAATAGGCAATTGCTTAAATTCTCTACCTGGATTTGAAATTGAAATAGTGTTAATTTTACCGATAGCAGATGTTGAAGTGGTAGTATACGAAATAATACCAGTACCATCATACGGTGCAATTTTATTTAATTCATAAACAAATTTTGTTGGGGTCACATACGTAATATTCTTTATTCCCTGAAGAGGATCTTCAATGATTTTTAAATAAGATTTATCACTTTGAATAATATCATTTTTATCAAAGTAAAAATAATTCGTGTACTTTATTGGTTCTTTTTCTGTGATAGTGGAAGAACCTATAATCAAATCTCCATCAACAATCAAATCTCCATCAACAATCAAATCATCAGGAGAATAAAACGGACCAAAACCAAATTTAACTTCAGTAAAAGATCCTGTTATTCCTGGTTTAAAATTACTTCTTTTAGTTTCCAAAGTGAGAATGTTATAATTTCCACTAGGAGAAAATTCCAGAAAACTTCCAATTAATGTTTCGCTACTAGTATCAAATTTATACAGATAGTAACGTTGAATATCAATTATTGGATTTCTAATCCAATTAGCAGAAAGTGTGTTCTGTAAAGAAAATTCAAATTGATAATTTGCCTCTTCTGTAATTTTATCAATAGATATTACTTTTTTTGGAGATGATTGATCAAAGAATGTAGTATTTAAATTTACTTTATCAATAGTTTCCAGAGAAGACGACAAGTCATATACTAACGTTAAAATTTGCGCTTTTTGATCGTAATTAAATACGACACCAGATCCCAATATATTACCAACAGCATATCCCACCGATAAATTATATTTTGATTGATATAAAGTAACTGGTTGAGTATTATAATGATCTATCGCGGATGTTAGTTGTTGAGCTCTAGATACAGATACTGTTCTCGAATTAGAGTTAATTGTATTTACTTTTAGAACTTCTTTTCCAATTTTGATTAAATCGTTTTCAGACAATCCATCAACTTTGTTTAATTTTAATGTTGTTTCAGAAAAAGAAAATCCAACATGATCAACATCGGCAATAAAAAATTGTGTACTAATAGAAGAATTAAGTCTTTGTAAAGACGTATTAGAGAAAGTTACTACATCTCCCTTTTTATAACCAATTCCTTTGTTGGTTATAAGAACATTTGATACTAAACCTAAAGTTACTGTTACCGTAGCTTTGGCATTACTAATTCCACCTATATTTCCTAAAGCAGCAGCAGAATTAGATGATCCAACTATTCTTCCTTCTATATCTCTACATTTGGTCTGATCACTGAAAATAATTTCAACATTAGTAAATGTTTGACTTCCATTGGATGCATAGTCTGCGCCACTATTTAAAAATCTTAATCTACCAATACCAGTATCAGCTAGTGTAGTTTCAAAAACTGGCGGTTTTAATATTACTTTTTGATAAATTCTTTTCCGCACATAATACGTAGTATCTGTGGTAGCATCTGGAGAAATATCTATATTTACAGAATCTCCCTCTGCTAAATTGTGATTTAAATTGGTAGAAGCAATAGCAATATTATCATTTAATTTGAAAATTTTAATATTTTCACTTAATCTATTTACTTGTGAAATTGCTACTCCAACCGTATCTGTTCGCGTAGAACTAATCAAGAAATAATCACTATCAACTACAAATTCTCCTTGAACTAATTTTACTTTAATATTATTTTTATCTTCAGTAGTTTCTAAAATAATGCCTCGTGCCTTCTCACTAGCAGCAATAGAAGTGGGTGTTGTATTATTTGTTAGTGATATTATTGATCCAGTCTGTGTTGAGGAAATCTGGAAAGAACTAATAGTTCTATTTCTTACGTAGTATAGAGTATTGGCAGTAATACCAGAAAATGTATTGGAAAAAACAATAGTTTCTCCATCTACAAATGGATTTGATGAAACATTCAGTATATTATTGAAAACTTCTTTGATAATGGTTTGTTTTCCATTAGTTAATGTTAAAATAGAATCAGTAGTAAAATTGGAAGATTTATTGACAATTAAATTGTTAACTTTTGTAGATGAATATAATTTATCTGTAAAATTAAAAGATCCGCTTATATTACGTAATACAATATTATTACCGTCAAAAACATCACCAATAATTTGCCCATTAGCATTTGTATTTTCTTGATACAGTGTATCGTTCTTAAACAAATAAGCAGTATTTTCTATTCTAATCTGTGTGGCTTTAGTCTGTCTATTTTCTATAGATGTTACTGGAATTCCTTTTATTGAAGATACTCTAGCAACAATACCACTACCTTCTGTATTAGAGTTATCAACTTCTACTAAATTTGAAACTGAAAAATTATTATGACTATTATATACATCAACCGAAGAAACAGTACCGCTATTAACTTCATTAATGTACGAATATGCTTCTTTTCCGTTGTCGGGAATATTATCAGTACGTAATCTACTTACTATTTTTGGCAAATCATCTTGAGAAATTTGTTTGCCGTAGTTTGAATCCACAGGAATGGAATAAAAAGTATTTCCAATAATATATGGGAATACTGGGTTATCTGATGTATCAACTGTTATAAAATACGCATAAACACCTTGTGGATATTCTGGAGTTACACAAAATCTTCCATTATTTTCATCCAAAGTTCCCAAACGATGATTATACCTATAATCTTCCACAAATGCACCCAAAGGATAGGTGGCAGTCGGTGGACCACTAATTCTATTAAATTTTAATTCATAACTACTCACCATTCTCACAATATTACTGTCATTATCTAATGGGTTAGTATAACCATGAGGACCATAAATTGGATTGCCGTCATATGCGTATCCAAGAATTTTTGAATGCTGTAAAACCGAAACGGTAGATCCATTGGGAAGTAAATTGTCTCCTACAGATATTCTCAACTGTTTTGGGTTAGCTAAGTAAGCATATCCATATCCAAGAGCAGGATTGATATTTTTAAAGAAATATCCATTGCTATCATCTAACTGGTTCTTTAAAAAATAAAATCTATTCTTTTTCCATCTCCTTACAGAAGCTACAGCAGTTGCTCCCTCACCAATTGAAATAATTCTAACATTGACATTTTCTTGTGTGTAAAATTTACCTTCTTTTTCTTTGATAAATCCCGTAATTTTTCCATCATTAGAAATTGTGGTGGAATATTTGGCAAATCTGCCTTTTCCTTCATTATCAGTAATTTCAACTTCTGGAGGAGTGGAGTAATATTCTCCTGCATTTGTTAATTTTAAACTAGTAACTTTTCCTAAAGTTACAACTGCTTCAGCTGTGCCATTTCTACCTGAAGTGATAGTAATAGTGGGTGCTGGAGGAAAATATCCAGTTCCACCATCATCAACAATAATTCCATCTACTACTTCTCCTGTCAAAAATGCTGTTGCTTTTGCTGTCTCAACTCCTAATTTTTCTTCAATTAAAACATATGGTACATCTAAGTATCCTCTTCCTTTTGAAATTAATCCAATTTCAGTTATTCCCCCGAAAACTACATCATTGTTAACACCATCAATTTCAGCATAATCTTTATTTCCATAAAATGGAATACCGTTTACTGCAATTCCCACATCTCTAGTTGAAGTTGCTGTAACTTCAGTGCTTAGAGAAGAAGTTTTTTTAATAATTTTTAGAAATTTTTGATCATCTAAATTTTTATTCCAAGATGATTTGCCAAAATCATGAGATGGAAATCCAGATGAAGTGATATAAAAATATTGATCGTCTTCATATATGGCTGATACATCAGAATTTAATTGACTTATCTTTCCAGTGTATACTGATGGGATTGAAACGGAAGCGGGATTTGATAATGCCTGGTTAATGATCCATCTAGTATTTCCAGTAAAAGTATCATATACGATAGGATCTCTTGTTTCAAATCCTGTTTTAGTTTCTAAAATTCTATCGTTAACAATTGAATATGGTGAAGTGTTATCAATACTTAAGTCGTAAAGAACGCCAAGCACGATTAATCGTACTGTTTGTGTAGTTCCAGTAATATCTTCGTATTGTGATTCTACTGCAGTATAATTGTATACTTTATTGCCTATTGGGTATGCCTGAGGAGTTGCACCTCTACTGTCAATTACAAATTGATTAACATTTTTTGATTTGTAACTAATTTGTTCATTGTTGATTAAAAGTTTTCCAGAAGAAGAATCCCAACCAACCGTTGAAAAAACATCAATAACACTATCTTGTACATCAAGTAGTGTAACTTCCTTTGTTAATTGAGTTTCAGCTGCTACTTTAAATTCTCCTACAATAGTTTCGTCTGCTAATACAATTTCATAAAAGTTATTTCCCAGATCAGTTATATTGTCAACCACAGCAAATGATTTAATTGCATATGGGTCATTATCATCTGCTGATTGAACTATTCTTTGACCAAGAATATTAGAAACATTGCCAGAAAGAACTTTTACTTTTAAAGAGTACTTATTTACCCATTCGCCATTGGAAGCCTTGAATGTATAATCTTTAGGATAGTAAACTGTTGGAACATCATCAGTATCCTGAGATACGATAGAATTAAAAATGAATTTAATTGATTGATCTGTACCCTTTGCTTGGTAAAAATATTTAATATTCTTAATAAGGGTCTTTTTGTCAACAGTCGGTTTTAAATTTTCTTCTGGGAAGGAAGCAAGATATTGATTTTCAAAATTCTTTACAAAAGCATATAAAAATAAATTACTAATGTTCGTTACAATGCTACCAACAGAATAAACCGATGTAGATACTCCTACTTCAGCATAAGGTACTGTTTTATATTCTGAAGAATCGTAAAGATCTCCTAACTTAGTGGTGGCACTAACATTACGATAACAATTTCTAAAGGCATTGCCTATTCTATTTTGATAGAAGATAACTTCTTCTCCTATCATTACATATCCATTTTTTTCAGGAAAAGAATCGCCATTTTCTACAGTAATGACAACTTCTGCTGTTTCTACTAAAGATACTAATACACTACTTTCTTTTAATAATTTTTTTTCATAAGTATCAATATCTTGATACTTCATCAAGTTGTTAATCAGATCTAATGGTTGCCCAGGTGTCTCCAACTGTTCATAATATTTTTTTACGAACCCAACAAAATTTGGATATTCGCTAGATATGAATTCTGGTAGTTGGTTCTCGACTAGAGTAGAGAAACTTTTTACTTTTCCTGCCATTTACTTCTTACTCTTGAATGATTGTAAATTTACTCTTAGCAACATCAACATCTAAAAACATTTCACGAATAGCATTGATGTCGTTGAATTGTGGTCTTAATCTGACCTCAATTCTGTTATCATCAAAAGAACCTTTAATAATAGTCAAATCGTATATTTTAATTTCACCAGTAACGTAATCAATTTTACCTAAATTTTGATTGAGAACAATTTTAAGACCAGTTTGTGAATCTAATCTATATAAAATCACTTTACCATCACGATCTTCAATATATGAGGTAAAATTGGGAAATTCTTGAACTACAAATCCAGTACTTGATAAAGCTAATTCATCTGTGTCATAATCAAAAGAATTATTAAAACAAAGTTCATAATATGTCTTATTATTTAACGAAGGATAAAAATCCTTTCTCATAATAACTTGAGTTAAGTTTGAACGAATGGATTTGTCTGTACTGTCAATTGCGCTACCAAATCTACTATATCTAAATTTACCTCCAAATTTCTCGGTATCTGAATTTTTAATATAACTTTCTATGTTTTTGATAACTAATGAACGAATAGCATCAGGTGATTTATTTGTTAACGAAGATTGATAATAAATTTTGCTATTTAATTCAATATATAAAATTGATGGGTCTATAATTTTAGCGGTAACTGAACCAACAGCAAATTTTTTAATTTCAGTCTGTATTTGTCTTTTTGTAAAACTTGTTAACTTAGCAGCGTTTGATGGTTTGATAACTATCTTAACAATACCATATTCTGGTGGATTTGATTCTTCTCCACCATAAGAATAGATGTCAGCAATAGCGGGATAAATTCTTCTACAAATAGATTGATAGTCTTCTGAAGTTACTGCTCTATTTTGAGTGCCAAACATGGCAGGAGCATTTCTCTTAATAGCATCAATACTTTCAATTGAAGCTCCTCCTGTTGAAGGAGAATTTACACTAATAACAATAGACGAAATACTGAATAGAGCACCATTTTCATCTTCTACTGTTCCATTAAAAGTAAATGCTCTAGCAGAATTAGTAATATCCCCAGCAGTAACAATATAACTTACCTCAATATATTGACCTGGAGTTAGTTTTTTACCAAGCACTCCATCTCCAAATGTTACTCTATAATTTTCATCTTCTACTTCTGTAACAAAAAATACTTGAGATTTTGAATTTATTGTTAAAATATTTTCTGATTGTGTGTAAATTTCAAAATTTGATGCTGCGGAACTTGGTGATATACGTACCTTAATAGTAGAAACATCAATACCACTGTTATTTAATATAATCTCTGGATCTGTTGCACCAACAGTATGGTATGACTTGATCAGTGTGCCTTCATATGCTTTAAGATTTTCAAAAACTGCTTGGTTATTATTAACAAGTGCCTTTACATCATCTTGTAAAATGTATTGGTATAACGTATTGTCAATTGTAGAAATAAATCCACTACCTCTTCTAAAAACTAACGCATTGACGCTATTCCCACTCGTTAGATTAATCGTGCAGTTAACATCAGCAACTGGTGCTGTAGACGAACGAGGAGAGTATCCTAATTGCTTAGCGATAGAAACTACATTGTCTCTAAGAGTTGCTGTATTTAAAAACATCTCATTCGCAACCATATTGGTATTGAATGAAGTGTAATAAGTGTTATAAGCTAATAAATCAAGTAAATTATTGATTACCGAACCTTCAAAATCATAATCAGTAAAATCCGAATTCGCCCTCAAATAATCGCGGAGCGAATTCCGAATATTAAAGTAGTCTAATTCTGTTAACTGATTATACGCCATTGTTTATGCCGCCGTGCTCCCTAAGAAAAAATTTAAATTTTGTACGTTTTCGGGCACTCCAATGATAGTATAAGAAATAATAACATCAAAACCATTATTATCTTCGTCTATTTCAACTTCAACATCTTGTAACCTAACTCTAGGTTCAAATGATTTAATAGTATATTCAATTTCACTTCTAATTGACCCAGCAGTAATGAAGTTTAGTGGTTCAAAGAGAAGACCAGAAACGCTACATCCGATGTTTGGGTTGAAAAATCTTTCGCCAGGTTTGGTCAATATCAGATTATAAACAGAACCCTTAATAGCAGCATCATTTTTAGTCACCAACAGATCGTCGGTGACTGGATGTTTATCAAATGTTATGCTTAGATCCTTAAAGGACTTACTGATGGGCATAAAATTGGTCTATTTATAAAGTTATTTATGCTTGATATGACGGAGATTTACACCATCCATTCAACATAATCATCAAATCCATCTTTGCCACCACAGAATTTTGAAAGTCTATCACTTGGAGGTGAAGATGTCTTTTTCCTTGTCGGAGTTAGGGAGTCATAATCAGTTACGAGCTTTGTAGTGCCCCAATTTTCCTTCATATACTCAATATCGCGGTCTACTTTGTGTTTTGCCATCTGTTTTTCTCCTGTAGGGTAAAACAGAACTTTTTACGGGGTTGCTATCCCGAATTTTTCACAATATTGTAATCTTCATCTAAAATTTCTCGTAACATTTCGTCACTCCAATGTCTATAATACTCAGAGTTGCGTAAAATTTTACGATGCTTACGTAATTTTTCACGATTTTGCATTAAAATCAGATTATACTTACCATTATTAGTCTGAATGCCATTAATATATGTATTATACTCGCAATGGTCTTCCAAAAATACGTATTCGTCGTACATATTATTGTAAAAGCTTACCCAGTATTGGACATCTTGCAAACTAAAGTATTCTGGAACGACATAAAAAATGACATCATACCCAGAAATAGGTACGATGTCTTCTGTAGAACTGTCAATGA
>Ga0209356_1000135_pt1 | contig 26643 bp, 37 predicted proteins | sample LauGreFaBDMM15SN_2_FD_188213 | JGI IMG/M metagenome (GOLD analysis project Ga0209356, IMG submission 188213) | Freshwater lake microbial communities from Lake Michigan, USA - Fa13.BD.MM15.SN (SPAdes) (version 2) | ecosystem: Environmental > Aquatic > Freshwater > Lake | place: Lake Michigan, USA...
TCGTAATGTATACGTTATGGGTAGTGGTGGAGATGTTGCCCTCGGTGCATTGGCAGCGTTGGGTGTGGAAAAAGTAAAAACTATTAACCAAGCAGAAACAATGGTTCGTAAAGCAATTGCTATTGCGATTCAATACGATAACATGTGCTCAGAACCAATTCATATTTTTAAACAATTTAAGTAGGAGGAATAATGGCAAGTGGAGGAATGCGCCCAGGTGCGCCACAGAATAACCCAGCCAATGTTTCAGGTACAGGTGGAGCAGGACAAAGCGGTAACTACACTGGTTTTGGCTATGGCAAAAATCAAGAAGTAAACCAGCAACGCATACAGGGCAATCAAGCAGTAGCCTCTACTCAAGCGCCAGCACCATCTGGAGACCCTTACGATGGTATTAATATGCCACAACTAGGGACACTCTTTGACCCAACAACTCGACCAAATGAACCAATCACCGCAGGTGTAGATTTTGGTGCTGGTCCAGGAAGTGAAGCACTTCCAAAGAATTTAACAAACGATAGTCGTATGGACGAGAATGCAAAGATTGCTCAAGAATATTTGCCAGATTTAGCATTTGCTGCACAGTCTCCAAATGCGCCAGATTCATTTAAGCGTTTTGTAAATTATCTAATTGAAAACGCTAGAAGTTTTAATAATAATGGCTGACGCTATGTGGATGCCTGGTAGTTTTTTTGATAACGTTGATAAGTTTGCAAATTCACTTGGATATCAAAATGCAGGTGTTGTTATGGAACTTTCGATGATGTCTTGGAATTCTCCAGAAGAAAGAGACGCTTTTATTACTAGCATTACCAATGCTGAGGTACAAGGCGGAACAGAAAAAAATTATATTAAACGAAAGTACTAGGGGGTAGGAATGTCTTGGTGGGATTCATTTACCAGCGCTATCTCCACAGCGGGTGCTGTTGGCAAAAACCTTACAGGTGGCGGTCCACAACTTAATGAAGACGAAAAAAAGAGAGCAGACCAGTTTACTGCAAATGTAAAAGAAGCCCTTGCTTCTGCAGATAAAGCGCTAAACGCTGACCCTACATATAAGTATAAAAAAGAAGCGCTTAAGTCTACAGCAGATATTCTTCTTAAGTATGTTGCTGTTCCATTTGTTGAAAAAGTATACTCGCCAATTATGCGCAGTATTGGTACTGCTGCTATAATGGCTGACACTACTGGTGAACTTTACAAACCAGGCGCTCAGTTTAAAGAAGGTTTTCAATTTTCTGACATTAAAGCAGCATGGAACCGTACTGAAAAGGTAAGCGCGGGACAAGCAATAACTAAATCAATTTTAATGGTTCCAATTATTGGTTCATATGCTGACTGGGGTCTTTCTAAGGCTGGGGTTAACGTTCATGAAATTGATTTGTGGAGCGATGCAAGTATTAAAGAAAACTTTACCGACAATACAGTTGGTCGCTGGTTTACAGGTATTGGTGACTTTGCTGTTGGTCTAAAAGGACTTAATATTGTTGGCAAGGTTGCTAAAACTGCAGTAAAGACTGTTGCAAAGCCTGCTGGGTTGTATACTAAGGGCAAAACGGTTGACGCTCTGGCAGCGGACATGGAAACTGGAATCTTGCATGCTAGTACTAATGGAGTTCAAGGAGCACAGACTGTTTCAGGAAGTCAAGTGCTATTACTTGCTCAGACTAAAAACTGGTCTATTATAGAAAAGATAGTAACTAAGTATAGTACAAATGAAAAGTTAATTCCTATTATTCGCGAAGCATCAGATGCAAACGCGGTTAAAGATTTACTACTTGCAGACAAAGGAAATATTGCTGCAATGCAGCGTTTGGCTACTGGAACATCAAGCCATCATCTATTTGATATTGCTGACGTAAAGTCACAATTACGAAATAAGATGATTGAACAAGGAAGAACGTATCTTCCATCAAAGGCTTCTGCTAAGCGTCTAAGTAAAGTATTTGACGATGCCATTAAGAGTGACCCACAATTTGTAAAGATTAAAAATGCATTCTTTGATGATGCAGGGGATATAACTTTTGGCGGAAAAGCATACATGCCCATTGAGCCTATATTTGGCGCTTCTGCATTAGTTAAAGCACAACGGGGCCTTCTTAGTACAAGGTCGGCAATCCGCAGTCGTGACTATTCAAAGGTATCGGGATTTATTGAAGCCAAAATTGGCGAAACCGCTGGTGGCTTAGTAATTAAAGGTCTAAAAATAGTTGGTCCAGCAACAGATGCTTTGCCTGCTGGATTTGTATCCTTGTCAGGTATGCGTCCATTACAAGCGCGTATGGAATTTACTGGATTCGTCAATAACATGAAAATGCTTAAAAATGGCGATGATACAATTATGACAGGTTTTGCCAATGGTGCAAGACTTGAAGAAAAAGTTTCAGTTGTTCGTGCTCGCTTAGAAGATGAATTTATGGAAAGCCTTGGCAAGGGACAAATTGCACAAGTAGAAGCGCTTAAATCAATTGATTCTCAAATTGGAACCATGCTTGCATACAAGGCTGGAAAGTTTAACCAATTAGAAATTGATAATTACGTAGCAAGATTCCAAATGAATGTTAGTAAGGGAATGGAATCTTTAAAGAATAATGGTTTTGGTATTGGCTATGACGGAAACGCAATTCTTGTTAAGCCTCAGACAATTCGTGACCTTGCAGAATCTTATCGCTTTACACCTTGGGATAAAATTGAGCGTCAACTTAGTATTGAAGCAGCAAAAGGACTTAAAAAGGGTGGCTTAATTGTTAACCGTGGCGGAAGAGATATATTTGCTGAACTAAACAAAGTCTGGACATTTGACGTTCTTGCTCGTCCATCATATGCATTTAAGCAGTCAATATTTGAGCCACTAATTAGTGCTAGTTTAGCGTTAGGTTCTAATTTTGTAGTAAAAGAAATTATTGTAGCAGGTGGTGCAAGAACAAGCAAAAACTGGTATAATTTTGCTGCAGGTGCTATCCAAAAAAGTGTTATTAATAGAGCAGAGTACAAGGCTGTAGTTGATAATGTATCAGACAGGTCTTTAATGTTGCATGAGGCTATTGCTGCAAAGAATGCCGCAGAAATGTCTGTTAGCGACCTACTTAAAAATGCATCTCCAGCAACAAGGTCTCAACACTTATCTGCTGCCAGGAAAGAACTGAAGGCTATTGAAGAAATTGTTGATAAATTAGAATTAGACTTGCGTGATGCAATGGTACCTTACGGTGCCACAAAAGCCATACCAAGCATGGCAACGCTAGAGCGCAGAATTGCATACCTAGAAGCCAATCCAGGTATTACTAAAAAAACTGCACAAATTAAAGCAGCAAAAGCAGCAATTGATAATTACAAGACAATAATCGGCAAGATGTCAACTAATAAAAAAGTAATAATGGATGCTGACGATGCAGTTCAAAAAGCATACGATGTTATTGATAGCACTGTCAAAGAACTTGGCGAAGCCATAGTCAAAAAAGCAGATGTATTTGGCAAGAGTGAAAAGTTTAAAAAGCGTTATTACTCACGAGAAAAACATACTGTTGTTGCTAATGGCACACAACACCATATTGACTCTTTTATTCAAGAGCAAAGCGGTGGAAGCGCAAGCAACTTTACTAGTGCAGTACTAGCAGAAACAAAGAACGCCAGAACTCAAATGATTAATTTCTTGGGAGAACTGGCTGGAGCAACTGCATATTCTTCAATTAAACGCAAGATTCCTATGTCTAAAATTAACGTTGGAGACGAAAACTATTTTGCAGAGTTAGCAGATATTGCTAATCGCCACTACCGAGGCGACAAACTTATGGATAGAATCTTTGCTGAGCAATCACCAGCAAAAATCATAAGTTGGGCTAAAACAGAAGAAGGTCGCGCTTACTTAAAGCCATTTGACGTATTTGATACAGACGATATTGCACCTTACATTACCGAAAAGATTAATCTTGTTCAGCGCATGTACCCATCTTACGAGGCACGTGCTGCTATCGTCAAGGGTGAAGTAACTGCAACGCAACTAGAAAAAACTCTTGCTCCTTACGTTGATGAGTTGTACGATATTGTTCCATCTAATCATAATTATGAAGCATTAACATTTGGTATGGGTACTGTTGGAAAAATAGCAGTGGTACCAGACAAAATAATGAGCAAATATATGGGCTTGCTTGCAAGCGTTGAAAACCCTATTCGCGCTCAAATATTTGAAAAATTTGCTGTTGAGAATGTTGCAAGAAAAGCATCATACTTAATGGAGCAGGGTGTTGATATGACAACAACTCAATGGAATGCCATACGTCAATCTGCGGGTCGTGAGGCTTTGGAAGAGATGGAAAAAACTCTTTACACTGTTAATAACCCTAATCGTTTAATTAACTCATTGCGTGCAGTTACGGCATTCCCAGGTGCAAATGCTAATGCATTCTTGCGATATGGTCGCCTTGCTGCCAAAAATCCAGTTCGTACAGCAAACTTTGTATCTAACTATGGTCGTGCGTACATGACATTTGGTGTTGATGAAAATGGTAATCCTACCGAGGACATTGACAAAATGACTCACTTGGTCGTGCCTGGGTCTAAGGAAGCAAATAAGTATATACCTGGTTTCAGTAACATGTTTGGTCAAGAAACAAAACTTAACGCTCAATCATTAGGTTTTCTTCTTAACCGCCCATCACCATCATTTGTTACAGGTCTTTCAGTAGGACAGGCAATGCAAAAGTTCCACAAGTCAGAAGCAGAAGTTGAAGAACTTATGACATGGAATGGGACTAACTGGTATAGGGTTATCTTCCCATATGGACCGCCAACATCAGTAAAAGATGCTTACACTCCTCCTTGGCTTAAAAATGCCATAAATGCTAACGTTTCATACTCAGGGTGGCAAAGAGACCTTACTAATGCAATATTTGGTAAAAGTGGACAAAATGATTACTTGAGTTCTTGGAAGTCTGTTTACAACTATCAAGCAATGTTAGTTGAAATGGGAATTCAAGATGAGATGCCATCTGATGCAGAAATAGAAAAGCAAGTACAGGGTCTATTCAAGGCTAAGTTTTGGTCAACATGGGCATCACCATTTGCAGGTATTCCTTACAAAATTGACACCAATCCAATGGCTCTTACTTCTAATCTATACTGGAAGTTAATAGAAAAGTATAAAGTTCAAGGAATGTCTAACGAAGATGCTCGCGCTGCTGCTGGTGACGAAATGATTACTACACTTGGACCACAGTTTATGGTTGATAGAGTATCATTTACTGGTTCAAACAAGAACTTAAACATTCCTGCAACAAGCGAAGCATACGCACGCGTATTTGAAGATAATGATAATTTAGTTGGAGTACTTGCCAATATTGACCCAAATGATATTGGGTTAGTTGGCTTGCTAACTTCTGACTTAGATTATGACCCATTAACGCAATCAAACAATATTCTTAAACTTCTTTCTAATCCAAATGCAGTACTTCCTGGAACAAGCAAGAATCTTAATGAACTCAAAATGACTCCTCAAGAAATTGAAAGAGAACGCATTAAGCAGCGTACATGGAATAGATATATGGCTACTAAGGCGGCTCTAGAAAACAAGATTACTGATGGTAAGACACTGCGTGCTCACCCAGAACTTAAGGCTGTTTTAGACAATCTTGCTGCTACTGTCTTTAGGGAAGAAAGTGAAGAGTGGTATAACCAACTTCAACTTGCCGAGAGCGGAGATACTTCCTATAAGTACGCTAAGGGTCTTTCAGTAATCATTAATGATACAGACTGGATGGCTAAGCATGGTAACAGTCAATATTGGATGGATGTTAAAGAGTTTTTAAATTCTCGCGCAATATTTGTAAACATCTATCAAGTTTTGCCTGATTACGACCCACGTAAGAAGCAACTAATGGAAAACTATAATGCTTGGATTAAGCAAAATGTTGGACAATGGGATGGCAACTTGAAGACAATTATCGAACGATACTTTGACAATGATACATTAAAGGCGGTTAACTAATATGGCTCTTACGGAAAAAGAAGCATTATTTGATACTGACCCTAAGGATGGCGTTTTATCTCCATCTGAAAGACAAATGTATGATTCAGTAAGTGGATTCATTGATATAAATGCTATTAATACTGGTCCTAAGTCTGGTACAGGTGTATCAACAGTCAAGACTAAGTTGACCACAGAAACAGCACGTGCTCTTATGGAGACCGCTGCTGAGGCAAATGGCTACATGGGCAAGTTCTCGACTGCCGACATTGCGCAGTTTATGAAAGAATTTGATGCTGAACAAGCACGTCAAGTCCAAAAGGTAGTAACAACTACTGCTTCAAAGACAACACCTGGCGCAACACCAGAAGCGGTTACGGCAACCTCAGAAAGTATTGCTAAGACAGAATACCCATCATTCTTTAAGGCAGAAACATTTGCATCTGACTGGGTATGGAACAAGATTAGTTTTGCAGACGATAAGACACTTGCCGCAAAGAACCTTGCTATACTATCCCAGGTTCGAGGTATAATTGACAAGTTCCAACTTATGGGTGTATCTGATGCCGAGGCAAAGGCTGCTGCAAAGCAGATTGCAATGGGCAAGAGAACAATTGCTGACTATACGGTAGAACTCCAAAAGAAGGCTTCTGTTGAGTACCCACAGTTTGCAGATAGATTCGCTAAGGACCCAACCCTAACAACTTATGATATTGCTTCCCCTATTATCAATATGGTTGCAAAGACACTAGAGGTTGACCCTTCTACAATTAAGATGGACAATTCAATTGTTCTGGCATATACACGTTATGCTGGCGCAGATGGTAAAGGTGTACCGCCATCATACTATGACTTACTACTTAGGACTAAGCAATTGCCAGAGTACCAGAAGACCCAACAAGCAAATAACGAAGCACGTGATAGCGCATCATCGCTTGCTAAGTCGTTAGGATTTGGACTATAATGGCGCAAACAGCGGCACAGAAAGCAGCAGCAGCAAAGAAAAAACAAGCAGCAGCAGATAATGCAGCAATTGCAAAAGCAGCAGCGGCAAAAGGAACAGCAGCAAAAGCGGCAAAGGCTAAAGAAGATGCTTATATTGCATCACTTGAAAACCCAATTACAAGTCAAAACGACCCACGTATTGCAGAGAATGCAGGATTAAATCCTGAAATGCTTGGGGGGATGACATCTACTGGTGTTGCTCCAGTAACGCCAACGCCAGTAACGGCAACACCTACTAAATTCCCAAAGGCTGGAACAATCTTACGTTACAAGCCAGGAAGCAAAAGCGGAACTCGTATTCCAGTATATGCTGATGGTGCTGGTGGAGAGTTTGATGGAGAAGAATCAAACGACCCAACAAATCCAGGAAGCACTGGGTTCACAGATACTGGTACTATAACTCTTGCTAAGAATACATTTGCAAATACTCTTGCTTTATTAATAGGCGAAACTGAGGCAGGTCAACCTTGGGTTGACGAATTGCGTGAACTTGCACAGGGGTTTATTAATACTGGTTCAAGTGTTGAAGAAGCAATAAACCTTGCCTTGCGCGATGCTAAGGCTAAAGGAAAAGCAGGTAAGTTTGTAACTCGTTTTAGTGCAATCTTTAAGTTACAAGATAGACTTAATGCTGGAGAAACAGTACAGGTCCCATCTATTGCGGACTATATTAAGTCAGAACAAGCACTTGGAGATGTATTCCGCTCTGTTGGTCTAGGGGACTTAGCAACTCAAGATATGGCTGCAAAGATTCTTGGAGATGCGAACAAGTCTGTATCAGAAGCAACAGACATAATTAATAATGTTTTTATGGCAATTGATAATGCTCCAGGAGCACTTGGTGCCGATTTAAAAACATACCTTAACAAGGGTCTTGACAGAACTTCTATTGCCAAAGCATTACTAACTGGTAAAGAAGGCGCTCTTGAACTTACAAAGAAGGTTAAGAGCATTGAGCAGTTATCTGCTGCCAAATCACAAGGTGTAGGAATTAGCCTAGAAGAAGGTGCAGACCTTGCAGCAATGGGTGCCGATTACGGAACCTCACTTGGTAAGTTTGCCGAAGTTAAACGACTAGAACGTGGACAGTCACTTGGTCGTATGAGCAATATTGACTTTACACAACAAGAGGCAATCTCGTCACAGTTTGCTGGCAACGCTGCTGCAGATGAAAAAATTCGCAGAATCAAAGAACAAGAAGTTAATCGATTCAGTGGAGCATCTGGAAGACTAGCATCACAAAATAGAAGCCGAGACTTCTAAATAGAATCCTGAACGGACCCATCGGCCCCGTCAGAGTAATAGACCGATAGCAAGAGCCAGCCTAGTTCCCCGACTAGTCACTGAGGCTTGCGACTACAACGAATAGAAGGGTGGTTGCTATGAGCAACAACTACTGGGATGACGAAGACGACGATAACGACACAGATACAGATACACCAATGGACGGAAGCGACCTCTTAAAGAAGTTGCGTAAAGCCAAGCGTGCAGATGAGAAGCGTATCAAAGACCTCACAGAGCAACTCGAGACTTTGTCCAAAGGACAGCGTGAGAGAATCGTCAAAGAAACCCTAGAAAAGAAAGGTGTCAATCCTAAAGCAATTCGCTTAGTCCTCAAGGACTTGGATGACGTTAACGAGGAGTCAGTGAATAACTGGCTCGATGATAACGCAGACTTGTTCGGACTGCAAACGCAACAGGATGCGCCCGAAGTAAACAGCCAAAATCGTGCAGCATTACGCCAGCAAGATTTGGTTACTCAGGGTGCAATAACACCTGACAGAGCCGAAGATATGTCGATGAGACTTGACAACGCAGAATCTGCGGAAGAAATCATCAACATGATTTACGGTTCACAAAACTAATCATAGTTTCTAACTACTAAAAAAGGAAATAACCTAAATGGCTAACGCATACGTATCCAGTGCCTCCGATTCACTCGGCGGTACAATGGGTAGTGCTGGTTTAGTACAGAAGGCTTATGACCGACTTCTTGAATTCGCTCTACGTTCAGAGCCACTAATTCGTTCAGTCGCAGATAAGCGTCCTGCTAAGCAAAGCATTCCAGGTTCAACAGTTGTTCTACAACGCTACGTTGACCTAACAGCAACAACAACTGCACTCACAGAAGCAGTTGACCCAGATGCAGTAGCAATGACTACACCAACATCTGTTACTATCACTCTTAACGAGTACGGTAACTCTGTTCTTGTAACACGCGCTTTGGAACTATTCAGCCTCGCTGACGTAGACCCAGCAATCGCTAACATCATTGCATTCAACCTTGCAGATTCAATTGACGCAGTAGCAATGGCAACATTGCGTGCTGGTACAAACGTAATCTACTCAGGTTCAACAGCAACATCAACAGCAACAGTTACTGCTGCTGCAACACTATCTTCTGCTAACATCCGCAAGGCTGTTGCGAAGTTGCGTGCAGGAAAGTCAGTAGCCCGTAAGGGTTCACTATACTGGGCTGGTCTCCACCCAGAAGTTTCACACGACCTTCGTGCTGAGACAGGTTCTGCTGGATGGCTACTTCCTAACCAGTACGGTTCTTCACAGGACCGCATCTGGGCAGGCGAGATTGGTACATACGAAGGTGCATACTTCGTAGAGTCACCACGTCTATACAACGCAACAGACGGTGCATCATCTGCACGTGTCTACCGTACTATCATCGCTGGACAGCAAGCGCTTGCAGAAGCAGTTGCTGAAGAGCCACATGTAGTTATCGGACCAGTTGTCGACAAGTTGATGCGTCACCGCCCAATGGGTTGGTACGGCGTACTTGGCTTTGCTCGCTACCGCGAAGAAGCACTATACCGAATCGAATCAGGTTCATCAATCGCATAGTTGGTTGACGGTTGAGCAGGGGGAGCAATCTCCCTGCTTAGCAGTAAATCCATTAGAAGGAGAATCATGGCAAACTGGACATTCACGACACCGTACGTATTAGAAGGTCCATCTGGCGGACACAGGTTGTTTTACTTTGCAAAGTTACGCAAAGGCATTACAATTATTAAACTTGATGGAGAATACTTCCAAACTCGTTATCCAGTAGATGAGGACCTAACTGAATACGAAGAAGTATATCGTGGTGGTTACGAACATACCGTAGATGATGCAACAAAGGCAGCACTTATTGTTGCTGACATTGACGTTACAGAAGCAAACTTTACAGCACAGTAGGAGATGAAATGGGACTACATCAAATACAGACACATGCCCAATATGTAGAGGGCTGTTTCGGATGCAAGGCATCCACACTCGAACTTGGTACAGGAGATGCAACTAGAGACATTTCAGACAAGAAATGGAACTCAGAGTTACAAGCATATCGAGATGCCAAGGCTCAAGGAATTCAACCAGGAGGCACATCACGTGCTCATGTTGAAGCAGCCTACGCTGCATCAGTAACATTAGGTACAGCCTACAATTCAGAGACAATGCCTAAAGCACATCAGATTAACAAAAAAACCGCCGAAGTTATGAAAGAGATTGGACAAGTATAATGCCAAAAGTGGGAATGAAAGAATTTGCTTACACAGCAAAAGGTATGGCAATGGCTAAGGCCGAGGCTAAGAAAACTGGTAAGCCAATGAAGAAGGCAGTCAAGCGCGTAGCAAAGAAGTCATCAATGGTCCGTAAGAAGGGCATGTAATCATGGCATCATATCTAGAAAATTTAATCAAAGAAGCCAAGCAGTACGCTAACGCTAGAAATAAAACTGGCGAGAATTCTGCCAAGGGAAGTTCATACCCACCAAACGTTATGGCTGATGGCGGTAAAGGGCGCGAGTATTACAGAGCCCAAGCAAGCGCTGCTCGTAAGCAAGAAGATTCAGCCTTTGGTCAGATGTTTGGAGCATTGCTTCAGGGTCGCCGTTATGATGACAAGACAGGTAAGTTAATAAAGGCAAAAAAGAAGTAATGGCATATACTAAACCAGAGTTACGGGAAAGCATCAAGAACCGCATTATGGCTGGTTCTAAGGGTGGTAATCCTGGTCAATGGTCTGCACGCAAAGCACAGTTACTAGCACAGGCTTATGAAAAGGCTGGTGGTAATTACTCTGGTGCTAAGACAACCAAGCAGAAGTCTTTATCCAAATGGACTAAAGAAAAATGGGGAACCAAATCTGGCAAGCCTAGTACGCAAGGTACTAAGGCTACTGGAGAAAGATACCTCCCCGAAAAGGCACGTAAGTCTTTAAGTGCATCAGAGTATGCAGCAACATCAAAGGCAAAGCGTGAAGGAACAAAGCAAGGCAAGCAGTTCGTAAGGCAACCTAAAAAGATAGCAAAAAAGACAGCAAGGTATCGATAATGAAAGACTCAAGACTAACACGGGCTGGTGTAGCAGGCTTTAACAAGCCTAAGAAAACACCAAGCCACCCTACTAAGTCACACGTTGTTGTGGCTAAGGTAGGTAGCCAGGTAAAGACCATACGTTTTGGACAACAAGGCGTTTCTGGCTCACCTAAAAAAATAGGAGAGTCTGCATCATATGCAGCACGTAGGAAGTCTTTCAAAGCAAGACACGCAGGTAATATATCCAAAGGAAAAATGAGTGCCGCATATTGGGCAGACAAGGTGAAATGGTAATAAAAATGGCAAAAACAGTAGATAAGAGTTTCTACAATAAAAAAATAAAAGTATCGCAGACAACTATTAACCAGATTAAAAAAATGGGAATGAAAGAAGCGATTGCAATGGTAAAAATGTTTGCAGAGCAGGGTACTGGCATGGGCGCAGATGGAAAAGATGTCCGTACAGCGGGCCGTAGCCAACTAAACGGCGAGTACGCAGAAGGAGTTAAGCGTCTATACGGAAACAAGCGTTATACTGCAGCAACTGCTAAGGGTGCCAATGCTATTCAGAATGCAGCAAATGCTAAGAAGAAGGCTGCTGCTGCTAAAGCAAAGGCTTCAGGACGTCCTGCAGGTTACTAAGAAACAACTATCAAAGGTGGGGACAATGGCACAAGAGACAGTATCAATCGCATGGTGTGACAATGGTATGGTTGATGGCAAGTTTATGCAAGGCGTTACAGACGTTATGCTTAAATCTGGCATCAACTTTACCACCACACTAAGAAGTCAAGGCAATCAGATTGCAAGACAGCGTGAGAAGATAATTCGTTACTGGTATGAAAACAACACCTCAGAGTGGCTCCTATGGGTTGACTCAGATGTTGTTATTAGTCCAGAGAAGTTTAGGCTCTTATGGGATAACAAGGATGTCAAAGAACGTCCTATTGTAACTGGAGTTTATTTTACAACAGATACACCAGAAGAACCTTTAATGATTCCAATGCCAACTATCTTTAACTTCGCAGAAGCGCAAGATGGTGTGGTCGGTATCAAGAGAGTTCACCCAATGCCAGAGAACCAACTTATCAAAGTTGAGGCAGCGGGTATGGGATTTGTTCTTATGCACCGAGATGTAATCGACAAGATTATTGAAGCAGTTGGCAATGAGATTGCTATCTTCAATGAGATTGGAACTGGCAAGTCATTCATGGGTGAAGATATCTACTTCTTTGCACTAGTTGGCAAAGCAGATGTCCCAGTCTATTGTCACACAGGTGCCGTAGTTCCTCACATGAAACGATTCTCATTTGATGAGCATTACTACAAAGCATTTTTTGGCGGAGTTAAAGAAGAAAAGAAATCTAATTTAATCTTGCCAAAGCAAGGGTTAATTACACCTAAGAAGGGTTAAACAATGGCACTAGGTAAAGCAGGCAGTAGCCTAACAGCAGAGTTGAACAGACTTGCTGGGACGACTGGTCTTGATGAACAAGGTGCAGCAAATGCTTGGGCTGCTACAAATGGCCTAGCAACTGTTGGCGCACTTAACATCAAGGTATCAGCAGCACGCACACGTGACAAGTTCAAGGACATCGATGGTGTCTGTAATGAACTTGCTGGAACTACTGGACTAGCAGCACCTGCTGCCCTAAGGAGCATCAACGCATGACAACTACTTTAGAGAACATGATTGATGAAGTTCTTATTAACCTTGCAGGTTATACCTTTCAACAGGACCGCGCAACTCACCTTACAAGTGCAGTAACTACAACAACCTCAACAAGTGCTTCCCCACTTATCCTATCTCTTGGCTCTACTGAATCTGTAGGTAAGGGTATCATTGAGATTGAAGAAGAGTTACTATGGGTTGACTCATATGACCGCATTGCTAATACTGCAACTGTCTCTCCTTATGGACGTGGCTACCTAGGTTCTACTGCTGCTACACACGCTGCAGACAAGAAAGTTACCATTAGCCCAACCTTCCCACGCTACTCAGTTAAGCGTGCAATCAATGATACTGTTAGTTCACTTGGTGCTAGCATCTTTGCTGTCAAGTCAACATCGTTTACATTTAATGCAGCAACGTCAACATATGCATTTACTAACTTAAACATTAAGAACATTATTACAATCTCATGGGAATCAATCGGACCATCTAAAGAGTGGGTACCAATTCGTCGCTACGACTTTGATTCAACCGCAGATTCTACAGCCTTTGGTGCTAACGCACAGACTGTTACACTTGGTGAGTATCCTATCCCTGGACGTACTGTACGCGTAGTATACGCAACAGACCCAGTAGCGTTTACGACTAATGCTCAAGACTACTCAACACAAACTGGCTTGCCAGAGTCAACAAAGGATGTAGCAATCCTTGGCGCAGCCTATCGTCTATTAACATTCCTTGACCCAGCACGCTCATCTCAGGTTAGCCCACAGGCAGACGAGACAGACTCTAAGCGTCCGTTTGGTTCATCTCAAAGTGCAACCAAGCAATTGTATGCTCTATACCAGCAACGTCTCCAAGAAGAAACAAAAGCACAACAGCAGAACTACCCACCTCGAGTTCACTTCTCCCGCCGATAGGAACCAGTAATGACAACTAGAAAATATTCATCACGCTCTCAGCAGACAACGCTGACTGGCGCACTTACATCGTCTGGAACCTCAGCAACTGTTGTATCAGGCTCTGGCTTGCTTGGCGGTATCACCGTCTCTGCTGGAGAACTGTTCACAGTTGTTATCGACCCAGATACGGCTCTTGAAGAAATTGTAGATGTCAGTGCCGTCAGCACTAACACACTAACAATAGTTCGTGGAGTTGACGGTTCAACTGGTCAGGCTCACTCTGCTGGTGCAGTAGTTCGCCATATGGCGATTGGTCGCGACTACCGCGAAGCCAATACCCACATTGAGGCAACAACAGGACACGGTGCAACTGGTGCTGTAGTTGGTACAACTAACACACAGACTTTAACTAATAAGACTTTAACTAGCCCAGTACTAACTACTCCAGCCTTAGGTACTCCTGCATCTGGTGTGCTTACCAATGCTACTGGACTGCCATTAACAACAGGTGTAACTGGAACTCTTCCAGTAGCAAACGGTGGAACTGGTGTAACAACATCTACTGGTTCAGGTGCTAACGTACTTGGAACTAGCCCAACAATTGCTAGCCCAACAATTACTGGTACTGGTGCTATTGCAGGAACTTTTACAGGTAACTTAACAGGTAACGTAACTGGTTCATCTGGTTCAACTACTGGTAATGCAGCAACGGCAACAGCCCTTGCTACTGCTCGCACATTCCAACTAACTGGAGATGTAGAAGCAAGTGGAGTTACCTTTGATGGCACTGGAAATGTAAGCCTAACAACAGTTATTGGTACTGGGGCTATTGTAAACGCAGACGTTAACTCATCTGCTCAGGTTGCTTATAGCAAGTTAAACTTAACTAACTCAGTTGTTAATGCTGATATTAATGCTTCTGCTGCAATTGATAAGACAAAGATTTCAGGAACAGCAATTACTGCTGGAGATACTGGAACAGTTACATCAACTATGATTGCTGATGGAACTATTCTTAACGCAGACATTAATGCTTCAGCAGCAATTGACTGGACAAAACTTGGTATCTCATCAACTGTTTCATCAACTGAAATTGGTTATGTAGATGGTGTTACTTCTGCAATTCAAACTCAGTTAGATGCTAAGTTAGCAACTGCTACTGCAGCAAGCACATACGCTCCACTAGCAAGCCCAGCATTGACTGGTGTGCCTACTGCTCCAACAGCAGCGGCAAACACTAATACAACCCAAGTTGCTACTACTGCCTATGTACAGACAGAAATTACAGACCTTATTGCTGCAGCACCTGGTGCTCTAGATACTCTTAACGAGTTAGCATCTGCTCTTGGTAATGATGCAGCGTTCTCAACTACTGTTACTAACAGTCTAGCAACTAAGTTGCCTTTGGCTGGTGGCACTATGTCAGGTGCAATTGCAATGGGAACTAACAAGATTACAGGTCTTGGAACTCCTACAGTATCAACAGATGCAGCAACCAAGGCTTATGCCGATACAATGCTGCCTCTTGCTGGCGGCACACTATCTGGTGCTTTGGCTATGGGTACTAACAAGATTACAGGTCTAGGCGACCCGACTAATTTACAAGATGCTGTAACAATTAATTATCTTAATAGTACAGTTCTTGCACCATCTAACCTTACTGGTCCGATTACATCAGTTGGTGCAGCAACATCAATCGCATCACAGACTGGTACTGGTACTAAGTTTGTAATGGATAACACTCCAACGCTCATTACCCCAGTACTTGGCGTAGCAACTGCTACATCAATCAATGGAACAACTATTCCAGCATCTAAGACTCTTGTTGCTACTGATTCAACTACTTATGTAGTTCCTTCTCAGGCTGGCAACGCAAGTAAGTTTTTAACAACTGATGGAACAACTTCATCTTGGTCAACAGTTCCTGCTGGTGGAGCAGACGAACAACTTATAGTAATGCAAGCACTCTAACAACGAAAGGTAGTAAACAATGGCTACAGTAACAAGTAAGACTCTCTTTAGGGGAGCAGCAACAACATCAGTAGGAACAACTCTTTACACAGTTCCTTCCTCTACAACAGCAGTAGTAACAAATATTATTATTACTAATACCGCAGGTGCTGCTGGCACATTTACTCTTGGGCTTAATGGTACTAACCTTGCAACAACAGTATATGTAGCAGCCAATGATTCTACCGTATTAGATATTAAACAACCATTAACAGCAACTCAAACTATTACAGGTGGAGCAAGCGCAACAACAATTAACTTCCACATCTCTGGAGTGGAGATTGTCTAATGTCACCAGTTTCTAAATTTTCTAGTTATGGAAAATTCAAGACCATGGCTATGGGTAACATTGCACCAGCAAACCCTACAATTGGCACAGCAACAAATGTTGGCACTAGCCGTGCCTATAATGATGGAGCGGCAACAGTAACATTTACTGCCCCTGCTTCTAATGGCAGCAACTTTGCTATTACTTCTTATACGGCTACATCTAGCCCTGGCGGGTTTACCGCTACAGGTGCTTCTTCTCCGTTAACTGTTACTGGTTTACAATCATCTACTCAATATACATTTACTGTAACTGCTAATAATGCTGCTGGTTCAAGCCCTGCTTCTGCTGCATCTAATAGCATTACTGCAACTACGGTTCCTCAAGCACCTACAATTGGAACTGCTACACGCGGCAACGGTCTTGCAACAGTTACTTACACATCAGGTGCAACTGGTGGAGCAGCAATTTCAACATTTACAGCAACATCAACACCAACTTCAATTACAGGAACAGGCGCAAGCCCAATTACAGTTTCAGGTTTAACTAATGGAACTGCTTATACATTCAAAGTTAAAGCAACAAATGCTAATGGAACTTCTGCAGAATCTGCTGCTTCAAACTCAGTAACTCCTGCTAATCAAACAACAACAGTTGAGTATCTTGTTATTGCAGGAGCAGGTGGTGGTGGAGGCGGTAATTCCAACGCAAATGGAAATGGTGGCGGCGGTGGCGCAGGTGGTTATTTAACTGCGTCAGGTTTTGCAGTAACCGCAGGAGTTTCAACAACAGTCACAGTCGGCGGTGGTGGCGGTGGCGGTGGTGCAACAGCACGCGGCGGCAGCGGTGGTAACTCAGTGTTTAGCTCAATTACTTCAACAGGCGGTGGTGGTGGCTCTTCTGCTGCTGGCCCAGGTATCAACGGCGGTTCGGGCGGTGGTGGCACAAGCATTGTTGGTTCAACCACAGCAGGAACAGGTATTTCAGGACAAGGCTTCGCAGGCGGCACTGGCAATTCAATGTTCGGTTCGACTGGTAGCGGCGGCGGTTCAAGCGGTGCAGGAACAGCAAGCACAGGCGGTTCAGGCGCAGGCGGTGCTGGAACAGCATCATCAATTACAGGCTCATCAGTTACAAGAGCAGGCGGTGGTGGCGGTGGTTATAGCGGCGGCGGCGCTGGAACAGGAACAGCAGGCGGCGGCAATGGTGGAAACGCAAGTGCATCACCGCAACGCAATGGTTTTGCAGCAACAGCAAACACAGGTTCAGGTGGCGGTGGTGCTGGTGCCGATAATGGTGGAACTGGCGGTTCAGGTGGAAACGGCGCTTCAGGCTTTGTTTGCATTCGTTACTCTGATGCTTTTGACTTAGCAACATCAACAACAGGTTCGCCAACTATTACAACATCTGGTGGTTACAGAATTTACCAGTGGACAGGAAGCGGGAGCATTACAATCTAATGGCACATTTTGCAGAACTAGATGAAAACAACATTGTAACTAATATAATTGTTGTTCATAACAACGAGTTGCTTGATGAAAATGGTAATGAGTCAGAGCAAAAAGGTATTGACTTTTGCGTTAATCTTTTTGGTGGTACTTGGATTCAAACATCTTATAACGCCACGATGCGAAAGCAGTACGCAGGCATTGGATTTAGTTTTAATCCATTAGCAGATGTCTTTATCCAACCACAGCCATTTCCATCTTGGTCTTTAGACTCTAATCACGATTGGCAAGCGCCAACGCCTTTGCCAGTTCATACTCCAGGAGATTACTCTTGGCGTTGGAATGAAGAAAGTTTAACTTGGGACGCAGAAGAAATTAACGATGACCCTACATCAGTTGTTTAATGGCACATATTTACATTCACTACAGTAGAGTCAAAGAAAGCCCTTGGGTAGTAACAATAACAAGCGCAGACCGCACGGAACTAATTACGCAAGACCAGGCTTCTGAAGTAGAAATTAATATTCCTTGCAAAACTTTTCTTGGTAAACTTCACTACTTTTATTGCCAAGGTATTGTAACTTGGGATGGCTCTAAAGCAATAATTAATGCAGAATAATTAAGGAGTAACGTGGCAGGCAGAGATTTAACAGATGGTAGAAGTACCCGCTCCATTGCCGTAGACGTAGGTGTAGTTTCATCTACTTCATTGTGGCAGAACACTGATGTGGCCTACGATGTAGCAGTTGGTGGACTTCCATTCATCTATGCAATCAATGATGCACGCCCTTATATCCGTCAGACAGCACCTTTCCGCAAGGACCAGTTTGATAATGGCAATGAACCAGGAGAGCAATCTCTAACTGGTTGGTGGATTCGTTCACAGATGTCGTTCCACTCTGGAGAAGGTATCAACTTCTATGACCCAGCAACTACTGATGAGAATGGTCATTACCGCTTCCACGAAAGTAGAGGCTTAGATGTCTGGACAAAGGGTCAAGTTACTCTACTTAAGCAAACATCAAATATGACTGGTGTAACTAGCGGTACTTACAAACTGTTATCTATAGTAGATGGCTCAACAAATAAAATACTTGGTTGGACTCCAGCAGGCACAACCATTAACAACTACACTGCTAGTGGAACCGCTGTTACTTACACAGATGTAACTGGTATAGCACAACCATTAGATACTGCTATCCTTGCTGTTGCAACAGATGGCACTAATTTATTTATTGCTGACAATGACCACATTTACACAGGTCCTATCTCTACACCTACTGCTGGTTACTCTCGTTACTATAATACTGGTAGCGAAAAAGTAGTATTAGGTTGGGTAAAGCAACGTCTTGTTGCCTGTATTGGTGCATCAGTATATGAATTAACTAATGCTAAGGGTTCGACTCACTCCCTTCCCGCTACGCCTGTATACACACACCCTAATGCTGACTGGACTTGGACTTCCATCTCAGAAGGTGGCTCTGCCATCTACGCTGCTGGATATGCTGGAACAACATCGGCAATCTATAAGTTTACCCTAGCATCTAACGGCGCTATGCCAGTACTTGCATCAGGAGTAATTGCAGCGCAACTACCTATTGGTGAGTATGTTACTAAGATTGAATCATACCTTGGGAAATTAATGATTGGAACAAACAAGGGTGTACGAGTAGCAGCAATATCAGATACTACTGGAGACCTAATCTATGGTCCTCTTACTATTGAAGCAGAAAATACAGGCCTTGACTTTGCCTTTAGAGATACATATGTATGGGTGACAGGAAGTATTGATGGGTATGCTGGTCTATACAGAATTAACCTTGATAATGAGTTAGAAACTCTACGTTTTGCTTATGCTACAGATGCATTCCTTGATGGAGTATCTGGATATGCAACTAGTGTTGACTTTGTTGGAAATACAAACCAGATAGCATTTACCACATCTGGCAGCAATGGCATTGCAATCCAATCTACAACAGACCTATCAACAAGTGGTTATCTTACAACAGGTAACATCCGATACGGAACTCTTGAGCCTAAAAACTTCAAGCGTTTACTTGGTCGTGGTGACTTTACCTATGGTTCAATGACACTTGAAACTGTTGACAAGAACGGCGTTGAGTACGACCACATCTCGTACGATTCTGCCATTCCTCCAATTGAGGTTGGAACATCTAGCCCAGCAACCGCGCAGGAGTATGTAGCCTACAAGTTTATTCTTTACCGCGATACAACAACATCTTCACTTGGACCAACCTTCAAGGGATACCAAGCAAAGGCAACTATTGCTACACCTCGTCAACGCATTGTACGCTTCCCTGTGTATTGCTTTGATGTTGAAACAGATAGATTCAATACTGTAGTTGGGTATGAAGGTCGAGCATTTGACCGAATTCAACTACTAGAAGATATCGAAGAGACAGGCGATGTGCTTACATGGCAGGACCTATCAACTGGCGAATCTCGTCAGGCAGTAATCGAGCAAGTTACATTCACACGCATGACTCCTCCCGATAAGCGCTTTGACGGTTTCGGTGGAGTTCTAGAGATAACAATAAGGACCGTATAATGACTGCATCAAATTGGGCTGGCTTAATCGTAGCAATCATAGCAATGGTATCTGCTTTTGCAGGTTCTGTTAGATGGTTAGTTAAGCATTACCTCTACGAACTCAAGCCCAATTCTGGAAGTTCATTAAAAGATTCTGTCACAAGACTAGAAGAAAAAGTAGAAGTTCTATACCAGATGATGTTACACAAGGGGAGAAATGAATGAAACCTGTAGCCAAGAAAGCCACTCCTGCTGCAATTGCTGTGCTGCGCCAAGCGACGGCACTCAAGCCAAAGCGCAAGAAAGCCTCCGATGGGCTTCTCCCATCTGCTGCTCATATAAATCAGAATCCTGACTCAGACCACAACACTGGCTTTGCGGTAGATTTAACCCACGACCCAGAAGGTGGGATTGATTGCTTTGACTTCTATGAGCAGTTACAAAAAGATAAGCGTGTAAAGTATCTTATTTTCCAGGGCAAAATTTGGTCAATCAAGAATGGCGAGTCTCGCTATACTGGAAGCAATCCACACAACAAGCACATTCATATTTCTATCAAGGATAACTGTGGGAATGATACTTCCCCTTGGTTCCCTTGGTTAGACAAGCCTGCGTTCAAGACTGCTGATGCAGCCCGAGCAGCAGCATTACGTTTCAAGCCACTACCAAAGAAAGAAGCAAACAAATGAAAAACCCACTCAACAAGAAGCAAACAGCAGCCGTTAAGTCATACCTTCGCGCCTTGCTAGCATCAGCCATCGTAATGGGTATTGCCCTTCTTACAGATATGGCACCTCAGTACGCTGTAGTAATCGGCGCATTGGCAGCCCCTGCTGCTAAATGGGCAGATAAGAACGAAGCAGAGTTCGGTCTAGGCTCAGCAGAATAGCATTTAAACGCCTTCCAAGGCACTTTTAAGACAAGAAACCCCCTTACCTTAGTGATTACACTAGGGCGAGGGGGTCTTTTGTCGTTTCTAGAGGTTAGCGCTCTAGTTCTTCTTCAAGTTCTTCTAGGTAAAGCGTGTACTGCTTCCCCTTGACGCGTGCCTTAATGTCGTAATATAATGCCTCCACTAGGTAGAAGGTTGTGATACCCAGTAGTGATGCTGCAAACGTTTCAATGAAATTTGACATAGTACTCCTTAGATATAATATATTATATAATTAACATATAAGGCCGAAGGCCTTTATATAATTACTTACATAACTAAGTATACAGAGCCAGTACCCTAGCGTCGGAGGGCGACGATGCCATTACCCATCTGTATACTTCTACCTATGTCAATCAAACTAGAAGAATATACACTACCAGAGCATATGTCCTACTCTGCGTTCACAACCTACTTAACCTGTGGGTATCAGTACTATCTCGGCAGACTCCTCAACAAGGAAGAAGCCCCATCCGTCTGGTCCGTTGGAGGCTCAGCATTCCACCTAGCATGTGAGAACTACGATAAGGAGAACATGTGAGTACACCAAATGCACTATGGTCTACCGCTTGGGACCTCTGTAAGGGTGATGTCGACCTAACCAATGCTCGCGTTGGTGGTCGTGCTACCAAGGCTAACCCTAACAAGGAAGACCAGACCTTCTGGCAAGCAGCAGGACCACGCTGGGTGGAAGGCTACATTGCATGGCGCAAGACTAACCCTGACTGGAAAATCTGGACAGCACCAGATGGCAACCCAGGCATCGAACTTGCCCTAACCCCTGTCGTCAACGAGGTACCAGTCAAGATGATTATTGACCGCGTATTCGAGGTCAATGGGGAACTGGTCATAGTCGACCTCAAGACATCACAGAACACACCAACTAGCAGTCTACAACTTGGCTTCTACAAACTAGGGCTGGAACAACAGTTCGGTATCGAAGTCAAGTGGGGAACCTACTACATGTCTCGCGGTAATAACATATCCGAGATGGTAGACCTCTCTGAGTACACGTACGAAAAGATGGAGTACCTAATCACGCAATTCGACGCTGCCCGCAAGGCTGCGATATTCTTGCCCAACACAAACAGTTGTCAGTATATGTGCGGGTTAACCGAGTACTGTCAATTCTCTATAAAGAAGGATAAATAAATGGCCGAAGACTGGAAGTTACAAGTATCATATAAGTTAAACTCAGGCGACCTTATCAACGTTCGTGCGCAATCAGCGGATGAACTAAGTGTATTGCTTGAAGGCATTGGCGATTTCGCTACACAGATTGCTGCAACGCAACGATTGCTTTCATTAGCAGGCACGGTAGCCCCTTTATCGACATCGCCTTCAGCCGAAGGCACAACGCCACCGCCTTACTCCGTACCACCCCAGGCGCAGGCTCCGTCCGCTACGGCTCCAGTAACCCAGTCACAGGGTGGACCAACATGCCAGCACGGACCTCGCAAGTACAAGTCGGGAATTTCGAGCAAGACAGGAAATCCATACGCAATGTGGGTATGTCCGATGCCTCAGGGCGCGGACCAGTGCAAGCCAGTCAACTAATACCAGAAGAGTTTCCATTTTAAATTAACTAGGAAGGGGTACCAATGAGAACACTAGTACGCTCAGTAGGACGTGCCTCTATTGGAGGGGAACCCTTACCTAGTTCGTTTAGAGCATTCGAAGCGAACAAGATTATTATTCGTCGTTCAGAAGTTTCTATGTTTGCAGGTGCTCCTGGGGCTGGTAAATCAACACTAGCCCTAGCACTTGCACTCAAAACCAACGTGCCAACATTGTACATATCTGCGGATACCAATGCACACACGATGGCTATGCGCCTAGCATCTATGATTTCGGGGAAGAGTCAGTCAGATGTGGAACAGAAACTTAATACTGATGTTGGTTGGACTAAAGCAGTCCTCCAAAAAGGAAACCACATAGTCTGGTCCTTCGAATCATCACCAACCTTAGAAGACATCGATGAGGAAGTCCAAGCCTTTGAGGAACTATGGGGATGTAGTCCTCACCTTATTATCTTGGACAACCTTATGGATGTTGCAACAGACGGAGGCGAAGAATTCGCTTCTATGCGAGCAATTATGAAGGAGTTGAAGTTCCTTGCGAGAGACACTAACGCTGCGATTGTGGTACTACATCACACTTCAGAAGCAGTTCCTGGGAATCCTTGTCAGCCAAGAAGCGCAATACAAGGGAAAGTTTCTCAGTTACCTGCCCTCATATGCACGCTTGGCACAGTTGGCACATCGATGGGCGTGGCATCAGTCAAGAATCGCTACGGAAGAGCAGATGCGAATGGAACTCTCATGACATGGCTAGCATTTAATCCAGAGTACATGTACATAGACGACATTCCAGAGAACGTATGACAACCAGAAAATCACACAAGACTAGAGGAGCAACATATGAAACAGACATCAGAGATTGGTTTCGAGCAAATGGATACGATTCTGAGCGACTTGCTCGAACAGGTGCAAAAGACGAGGGCGACGTTGTTGTACGCTCAGGCTTCCTTGGCAGAATTGGCGTTATCGAATGCAAAGCGCCAGGTGCAGGCAACGCCATCGACCTCAGTGGTTGGAGTAGAGAAGCCCAAGTCGAAGCCAAAAATTACGCCGCATCCAGAGGGTTGGGAGAGAGAGCAACGTTGGCGGTACTACTCATCAAGGCAAGAGGAAAGTCAATAGAAGATTCGTATCTAGTATTAAGGTTGGGCGATGTATTTGGTGGATGACTTACCAGACATAGTATTGGTGTTGAAGCACTATGGTGCTAACATTAATCGTGCGTCTGGTCAAGTCAACATCAAGTGTCCGTTCCATAATGACAGTCACGCAAGTGCAAGTTTTAATACAAAGCAGAATATATTTAATTGCTTCGCATGTGGTATGCAAGGTAACAGTATCCAGATAATTGCTAAGCAAGAGAGGTGTGATATACGTGAAGCAAAGTCTATCGCAGAAGGAATTACTGGGGAGAGCAGCCAACAAGTACGCGGGAAGCATCTCTCTGGCGGAAGATTACCTAGCAAGTCGGGGAATAACAAGGGAAGTAGCGCGTCTGGCGCGATTAGGCGTAGTAGAGGAGCCTGAGGCTGGACATGAACAGTACACAGGACGACTTAGTATTCCGTACATCACGAAGACTGGCGTTGTTGACCTGCGCTTTCGCTCTCTTAATCCTGCCGTTGAGCCGAAGTATATGGGCATGGTTGGCGTTGATACTCGCATGTACAATGTACTTGACATTGAGATTGCTGGAGATTGGATTGGTGTATGTGAGGGAGAGTTGGACACACTTACAATGTCTAAACTCGTCGGTATCCCCTGTGTCGGTGTCCCAGGAGCCAACAGTTGGAAGAAGCACTATACAAGATTGCTTGCAGATTTTGAGAGAGTCTTTGTATTCGCCGACGGAGATGCCCCTGGGCGTGAGTTCGCGGCAAGCCTCTCTCGAGAACTTCCTGTCACCACTGTCACCTTTGGTGACGGAGAAGACGTCAATTCGGTATACATCAGACACGGAGCGCAGTACATCAGAGAAAAGATGGGGTTAAACATTGATTGAGATTCCGCAGTGCAAGATATGTGGCACGAATTTTGATAACATCTTTGATGCAGTCAATCATCTTATGGATGATGAGGATGAAGTCTTTGACCCGATACTTAAACTACCAAATGGTTACTCGTTACTCCTCGGTTCCTTACTAGAAAAACTGTACAGGAATGCAGAAGATGTGGCACTCGTCAAAGATATTACTGAGATGACATACGCTACATTGTACGCAGCACAGACAGATGTAACACAGATGAAAGGCTTAGTCGAAGATGCAATCATTAAGCAACACATGGTAGACATAGATGAAGAATTAAAAGAACTATTAGAGGGGGATAAGTGAATCAAAAAGTGGTAAAGGAATTGCATTTGGAAACTCATTTAAGTAATACAGTTTATGAGTTGTCTCAACTCCTCATTAGCAAGCACCAAGACTATGGTCCAAAGAATATATCACACGCCCCTGGCGGTGCTATCAATGGACTGCGGGTAAGAATGCACGACAAGTTAGCACGCATCAACAACTTAGTTGACACCAAGGCTAACCCACAACATGAATCACTTGAGGATTCATTTAAAGATATGGCAAACTATGCAATCATCGGATTGCTAGTAATGAGAGGGCAATGGGATAACGAATGAAAATCTTTGGACCATACAAGGGCAGTAAACAAAACGGCGGGAGACCAATCTATGTCTTTAAGCGCAAGAAAAAGGACGGCACTACTACCACTACGTCTTCGAATAAGGCTCGCGTGGATTATGAAAAAGCAACAGGTAAGAGCCTCCCGAGAAAGACGGATGTTGACCACAAAGATAATGGTGGCAGAGCGGGACGAGACGGCATAGGCAATCTCCAAACAATGTCTCACTCGGACAACGTTGGTAAAGAAAACAAACGTCGAGCAGTCAAGAAGACTGCCAAAAAAGTTATTAAGAAAGCGGCAAAAAAGAAATGAAAACTATAGTTTGCATCTCCGACCTTCAAGTACCGTACCACGATGTAGAAGCCACGAAGGCTGTGGCTAAGTTTATCAAGGAGTACCAACCAGATACTGTTGTATCCTGTGGTGATGAAATGGATATGCAAACTATTAGCAAGTGGAGTAAGGGTACCGAACTCGAGTTTGAGCGCTCTATCGGGCGGGATAGAGACCTCACTCGTCAAGTTCTGTACGACTTAACTGTCGAGCACATGGTTCGTAGTAATCATACAGACAGATTGTTTAACACAGTTGCAATGCGAGCCCCAGGTCTACTCGGGCTACCAGAATTACAACTTGAGAACTTTCTTGGCTTGAAAGAATTAGAGATTCAATACCACGTTGACCCTTACGAACTAGCCCCTGGCTGGTTACTTATGCATGGTGATGAGGGTAATGTCCAGCCTACAGCAGGTGCTACAGCCCTTGGTCTAGCCAAGCGTAGCGGTATGTCCGTAGTATGTGGTCATACACATCGAATGGGCTTGACTCATCATACTCAAAGTTATCGTGGCGGTAAGCCTAAGACTGTATGGGGTATGGAACTAGGCAACCTCATGGATTATCGTAACGCTAAGTACATCAAGGCTGGTCTGTTTACATGGCAGCAAGGCTTTGGCATTCTTCATGTTGATGGCAACACAGTTGTTCCACAGATAGTACCTATCGTTAATAATTCATTCACAGTAGAAGGAAAAACCTGGAAATGGTAGCAAAACTTGTACTAGACCCAGCATCTTCTATGCGTGCTTTTTATTTTAATAAAAAAGATGAGCGAGTCTTGTTTGGTGACATACGAGAAAAAGAAACACATCTGCTCACTAATGGACAGACTATTCACATTGAACCTGATGAAGTAATGGATTTTAGAAATATTCCTTACGAAAATGAGTCGTTTCAATGTGTTGTATTCGACCCACCACACATGCTAAAACTGTCCGAAAAGTCATGGATGCGCAAAAAATATGGCGTATTAGATAGCGATACCTGGCAAGGTGATTTAACCAAAGGTTTCGCAGAATGTTTTAGAG
>Ga0209356_1000142_pt1 | contig 26216 bp, 22 predicted proteins | sample LauGreFaBDMM15SN_2_FD_188213 | JGI IMG/M metagenome (GOLD analysis project Ga0209356, IMG submission 188213) | Freshwater lake microbial communities from Lake Michigan, USA - Fa13.BD.MM15.SN (SPAdes) (version 2) | ecosystem: Environmental > Aquatic > Freshwater > Lake | place: Lake Michigan, USA...
GTAAAAGCGCTACTGCAAATTGCTTAACTTTTAAAGTCACGAAATTATGAGATCGCCAACGAGCATCGTCGACGTAGACCGCATTGAAAGTTGGACGCGCTACAAGCCCGGTATGTGCAACTCTTGCTCTGCCAACTGCTGCACCATGCCTGTCGAGGTCAAAATGGCCGACCTTATTCGCTTGAACTTGGTTGACCCCTTTGAAGCAGAACACGAAGAGCCGAAGCAAATTGCCAAGCGCCTTAGCAAGCAGGGCCTCATTGATCACTTCAATTTCAAAAACAGTGTCTTTACACTTGCACGAAGAAGCAGCGGAGACTGTCAGTTTTTAGATACCAAGGATCGGCATTGCACGGTGTATGCCAATCGGCCTAATACTTGTCGGACCCACCCGCAGGTAGGCCCCAAGCCTGGTTTTTGCCCTTACGGGCACATAGCCATCAAGGCAATTTAATTAGCCGCCCCAAACCGACTTACGCTGCACATTGCGAACACTGATAAGGCACTGTGGTCTGTTGCCAACGCTCACTTTTTCACAGGGAAAAGAGTCGCCACCCATAATGGCCCTGCAGATGTGCACGCCGTCTTTGCTAGGGCTGTCGTTACAAGTTTTGGGGTCTTTCTTGTAGACGGCAATACAGGTGATTTTCTGCTGTTTGTCCATGATGGACTCACAAGAAGAAGCCTGAGCAAAAACCCAACCAGGCATCAGGGTGAACGCGACGAAGAGTAAAGGTTTGAGTAATTTCATAATTTTGCTCAGTTTTGTAAGGCTGAGTAAATTGTGCAAAAACTTGGTTTTTCAGGGTTTGATCATGGCGCAGCTGTAATTGTTTCTAACAAATTTGTAATGAATCAAGCCACCTCCCAGCTGCTTCTAATCTTGACCCACTGCTCAGGCTCCGTCTTAATTTCAATCTGACCGCCATGCGCCAACACGATTTCTCTGCACAAACTAAGGCCCAAACCATCGCCGGGTTTTTCACTTAAGTTTTGATTCACACTTTGACGGTGCCGGTAAAAACGCTCAAACACACGGTGGTCCAAGCCTTCCAATGTAAGCGAGGTGGTGTTGGCCACTGTCACCCAAACTTGATCGTTCCTCAATTCAGCACTGCATTTAACTTGGCCTTGGGGGTGGTTGTATTTCACCGCGTTGCCCATTAGGTTGGTCAAGAGTTGATAGAACAAGTCGGCATCGGCTTTCAAGCGCAGATTTGATGGAATCTCAAAATCAAAGTCGATGTCGGGGTTGAACAGCTTCAAGTCCTCGACCATCTCTCCCACCAAATCTAGCAATTTAATTTCTTGCTTGTCCAACTTAATGCCGCCCGCATCGGCCAAGGACAACATGAGCAATTTGTTGGAAATTGAAATGAGGCGCTCTACTTCCTCTGCCACCAAAGAAAGCTCTAACTGCAGTTTAGAGCCATCGCTTGATTCATTGACCAATCGATGCAAGTGCCCCCTAATAATGGTCAGGGGCGTGCGAAGTTCATGTGCAGCATCACTAGAGAACCTTGCGGCTTGTTTGTAGCTGGTTCGCAAGTGATCAATCAGGTCGTTGAAATACCGAATGAAGTCTCTAAATTCGCGAAAGAAATGTGCTTCAGAAATACGCTCATTAGGGCTGCCAAGTTGAACCTTGGTGAACGATTGCTGCAAACGCATGATGGGCTTCAAGGCCCAATAAGACATGAACAAAGTGGCAACCAAAGCAAACACAATCAACAGAGGCCACAAGTTTTTCACCACGGCCTCCCGGGTGCTCATGATGGTTGAAACCGAGCGAAGCAACAGATTTTTATTAACGGCGACAAACATGTCTTCTTGCAACCCTGAGGCGCGAAGAACCGACCATGTTTCGCCTTGATAACTTATTTCGGCCAATGTCATGCCGGGTTTTTCAATCGTAAAACTCAGGTCTCGCCAACTTGCATTTTCAATCAAACCCACCAATTGATTTTGGCCTTGCGATGGACTGCTAGCCATCCACACTTGCAACTCGTTTGGTCTTAAATCGGCAAAAGATTTGCCCAAGTTGTACTGAACGATTTGAACTTGCGAAGCCACATCGATCTTGTTCTGAGGCGATTGCTTCAACTCCTCAATTTCGTTGTCAATGTGCTTGCTCAAAGTTTCATACTGGTACAGCAAGATGGGGCCTTCCGAAACTTGCCGAACCATGATGCGCGTTGCCACTGCAAAAATCAGCATGCAAGCAAGCACGCCCAAAAAAACGTTCAGTCGGAAAGATTGAATCATTTGAATCAGTAGTTGTTAAACCGATACCCAACGCCGCGAATGGTCTCAATGGGAAACTGCTCGCCCTCTGGCATTTTGTCGTCGGTTAGTTTTTTTCGAAGTCTTTGTACACACACATCCACCACATTGGTGCCTGGATCAAAATCGATTTGCCAGACTTGCTTCAGAATTTGTTGCCTTGAAAAAATTTGTCCTGGCGAAAGCATCAAACATTCCAACAACAAGTACTCACGTTGCGTTAAATTAACTTTGATATTTTTCCAATGGGCTACGCGGGTAAAACGATCTAGCGTGAGGCCACTTTGAACCATGGTTTTTTCGACACTTCCTTGCTTGCGACTCACCACTGTTTTGATTCGAATGATGAGCTCTTCGATAAAAAATGGTTTGGCCAAATAGTCGTCGGCACCTTTTTCAAATCCTTGCAGTCGATCGGTCAAATCTGTGCGGGCCGACAAAATAATGATGGGGGTGGCTAAGTTTTTTCGGCGAATTTCAGCCAATACCGTCAGACCATCCATCATGGGTAATGTGAGGTCTAAAACAATGGCGTCAAAGTTTTTGATCAAGGCCGTGTTGAGGCCGCGAAAACCATCTTGTTCCCAGTGTGTTGTAAATCCCACATCGGTAAAACCTGCAACAATGAAGTCTGCAATTCGCTGTTCATCTTCAATGAGCAAAATGTTCATTGCGGTGGTTTGGACTGCAAAAGCAATGTGCCCTGGGGTTTGATGGTGACATCAGATGGCAGATTTAGCCGCACCATGGTGTTTTTAGCACGGTCCTTGGATCTGAAGGGCCCGGTCACAACGGCAAACTTAGAGTCGTCTTTGCCCTGCTGGTAAACGGGAACAATGCGGGCATTGGCCAACCAAGCCTTTGTCTTGACTGTGCTTTGAGCCTGCTTCACAGTTTCATACACACCATGCTCTAACAAAAATGTGTCTTCTGGCAAGCCCCTCAGCCACAAGCGCCCCTTTACTGCCACATCAGGAAGCTCTGTAATGACCTTGGCCGGCTTGGCTGGAGTAGCTGCTGCCACTGGCGGAGTGGCAACTGGCGCTTCGACTTTAGCGGTGTAGGGTTGTAAGTCGGCAGGCGGGCCCGGTGGTAGCGGGTTTTTGACATCCTCCTTGGGCTGTCCGAGTGCAGCAACTTTTTCAGGCGCTGTATCGGGGTTTGTTTCTAATTTGTTGTCTGCAGCGCCTTCTGGTTTCGTTGCATTGTTTTGTGCCGTTTTTTTCTTTTCGGGTGAACCCAGCGCCATGACATCTGCGTAAAACTCGGAGACCTGCGCAATCACTTTCTGGCCTAAGTCTGGGTGCAAGATGGCTGCCACGCCTACAGAGCTAAGTAGCAAGGCAGATACGGCCATGATCCATGTCCACTTTTTTGATTTTTGGGGCTTCTTGGATTTGTCTTTCTGGGGTGAGGCTGCTTTGGAGGCACCGCCGCTTGACACAGCCGCATTCAGTAAGGGAGTGGTTTTTTTAGAGCTTGCCTTGGCCAGTTTGTTGAAGAACTCGACAGCCACTTCTTCATTGCCCTCTTTTCTGGCTTGCTGAATGGCACTTAGTTTTTGCTCCGCGGTAGGCAACTCCAAAGCCCAAGAAACAAACTGCTTGTTTTGTGTGGCCAGCTTGTCTGCCTGTGCGCTCTCAGAGGCAAACATCAAGACTGCACCTATGCCTGCACCAGGAAATTGCAAAATGAGCCTTGTGAACAAATCGAGCTCATGCGTGGCCAAAGCATTGGCATCATGGACCACCCAAATTTTTTCAGGCAACTGACCGCCTTTGGGTTTGGTGGCCTCATCCAGTTTGATGGTGGTGAGCAATTTGTTGAAGCGGTCTAGCATGGCCTCGGTGTCTGGCGGCATGAAAACTTCAATGGGCGTATCTGGCAGGGCTCTTTTCAGGCGACGAATGAATGCAGCGCCAAAATGATCGATCAGCTCGGTGGTTTTGCTGGAAATAACCACGCTCTTGCCATCTTTGACCATGGCCATGGCACAGCTTTCCATCTGCAAACGGTCAGTCATTCTGAAGAAGATTTCAGATTCAGACGAGTTGCTACTGGCGCCAAAGTCGGTCATGGATTTCTGTCAGTGGAGTGGCGAATGTGCCAATGATACGCACAATGTGGCCGAAAATGACGGGTATCATTGGCAGATTCAGGCAATGAACATTGACCCTAAGCAAAGTGGCCGCGATACTTTTTGAACACCCTCTTGATGAACTCACCAGCAATTTCTTGCGGGTTGAGACCTTGTTCTCTAGGGTCGATGTACTGATCAATCGGTTTTTTGCCATCGACCACCACTTCTGCCTTTTGTGCCTCTTTGAAATTGCCGATTTAGACGATCAATTCGACTTAAGCGCCCAAATCTTAGCCCAACTGAATGCCCAAAAAGCCAAATTGAATGGCTTCAAAGGCAACCCCAAGGTTTCTGTCACGGTTCTGACTGAACTGCTAGCGCAGGTTGAACAACATATCGTGGCACTGCACTCGCAAAAAAAGAAGTTGGCTCACATGATTGCCGACGATGAATGGCTTTACAAACTTCGCGAAGGCATGGGACTGCCTGGCGGAACCAGCCCTTTTGATGCACCTCGATATTTCGCTTGGCAACATCGCAGCGGCGAAGATCGAAGGGAAGACCTGTTGAATTGGCTAGATTTCTTCAAACCCCTCAGAGACAGCGTTGCCTTTTTGATGGGACTCACTCGGGGCAATGCATCTCACTCTCGTTTAGTGGCCAAGGGCGGTGAGTTTAGACAAAGCATTCCACAGGGCAAATGCAAGCTGGTTCAAATTTGGGTAGACCCTAAACTCAAAGCGACGCCCGAAGTCCATGGCAACAAACTCATGGTGACCATCCGTTTCATTGACCGCGGCCCTAGAGGACAAACCAGCGCCTGTTTAGACGATATTCCATTTGAACTTGGCTTGGTCATGGCGCAGTAAACTAAAGCATTCGTTTAAATCGCAATTTTTATTCTGATCAAACCCACGTTATTTGCTAAAATTCCCCTATTAGGGAGCAAACGTGGCAAATCCAGCAGATTCACTTGAAAGCGTCGTTATCGGCGATGGCGTTACCGTCAAGGGGGTGTTTTTTATACCCTCCAAAGCCGTGGTCAATGGCATCATTGAGGGCGACTTAACAGCTGAAGAAGTCTTGATTGGCCCCACTGGCAAAATCACGGGCCGCATTTCTGCCAAAGTCATTGATGTTCGGGGTCAACTGCACAACACCGTGGTGAGCGAGAAGAGCCTGATCATTCGCTCAACTGGCAAGATCACTGGCAAGATTCATTACGTCGAAATTGAAATTGAAAAGGGTGGCGAGATCGAAGGGACTTTGACTCAAGCCACTGAAGGTACGTTGAACGCGGCCTCAATTTTAAACAACGGCCCAGCGCCTGTTTAACCGGCACATGACATGCAATTAGCAAAATTGCTTTGGTTGAGTGCGTTGTCGCTCCCCTCTACTTTGCTTCATTGGTGGCGCAAAGATTACCAAGATTCAAGAATTATTTTTGAACAAAACGGTGACCTTCAGTATTTTGCGATCTCTGCCAAGCTTCAACGCATGTTGGTTCGTGGCAGCATCGTTACGCTCACATCTTTGTCCACAGCGCTGATTGTTCTTTCAATCACTACCATCAGCCTTCAAATCAGCCGGGCAAAGTTAGAGAAATCACACCAAGATGTTTTCAAGGCCCTGGTGAGTGGCACCGCCGACGCTGAGTCTGGTGACGTCATCAACATGAGCGAAGATCAGATGGTTGCTTTGGCGCAGTCTATTCGCGACAGAGACATGAGCATTCGCCGTTATGTCGACACCTCCACGGCTGCGGTGTCCCAAGAAAATGTATCCCTCAAATCTCAGCTGGACTCATCTGGCTTGACCGAAAAGATTGTCAGAATCATTCAGCAAAACAATCCCAAGGGCGGATTCAACTTAACGGATGACATCGACAACAACCCCTTACTCCGAGGCAAAGTGGCCGATGAATTGGCTACAAATCGTTCATTGCGCGATGTCTTGTTTGCACTCCCAAACAAAATGCCTGTGAGCAATTATTCTCTGACCTCAGATTTTGGTATTCGCAAACACCCCCTCACTGGCCAGTCGCACTTTCACACGGGCTTGGATATTCAAAGCGAAAATGGCAATGACAAGGTTCATCCAGTTAAGGAAGGCGTGGTCGTGTTATCAAAAAACCACCCTCAATATGGCAACACGGTTGTGGTGCGCCACACCAATGGCATTGAATCGCTGTATGCCCACATGTCGCAGTTGTTGGTTAAAGTAGGAGACAAAGTTACCCACGATTCCGTATTGGGTTACATTGGCAATACTGGCGTTTCAACTGGCAAGCACTTACACCTCGAAATATTAGTGGGTGGCTATCCCGTCAACCCTCAAAAAGTAATCCGGACGGCTCAGCATGTTCAACAAATTCAAATCAGCCCCAAATAACGCTCCTACTGAATCTGAAGAAGCCGCAGATCCTGTTGCTCCTGAAGAGCTTGTGCTTATTAAAGAAGATAAAGAAGAGCCTGCTGTGCCCGTTGCGCCCGCTACCACCACCCCCAACGTCACGCCAAGTGCAACCCAGCAACGCGGCAACGGGATGATGGGCATGCTTCAAGCCAACGTTTCCAAGCCTTCTATTTTGAGCGAGGGCTTCTACTTCAAAGGAGAGTTGTCTGCCAAAGGCACCATCCACGTTGAAGGCTCTTTGAACGGTCAGGTTCAAGTCGATGAACTGACCATTGGCTCGCGCGGGCAAGTTGACGGCATTGTGAACTGCAAAATCTTTCACATCAAGGGCCGGTTTTCAGGTACGGCTACATGCGAAGAGCTCACAGTCACATCCTCTGCAACCGTCGATGGCCATGTGGTTTACAAAACCCTCTCCGTTCAAAAAGGCGCGTCAATTAAGGGTGAGTTGCTTTTAGCGAAGTAATCACCATCGCACCATTTCATGAACCTATTCAACTTTAAGTCGCTTTCAAAATGAACCCCACCACCAAACAAAACAGTGTTTTCATCGGCGAAGGCGTTTCCTTCAAAGGCAGCATCAACGCACCTGACGAAGCCGTGATTGAAGGTCAATTTGATGGCGACCTGACTGTAAGCAGTTTACTCATTGGTCAAACAGGCCGTGTGACTGGCACCATCAAGGCAGACCGTGTGGACGTGAAGGGTGAGTTGAACAAAGACATCAGTAGCCGTCAGCTGCTGATCGTTCGAAGCACTGGCAAAGTGAACGGCACATTGGAGTATGGTGAAATTGAAATTGAACGCGGCGGCCAAGTTCGCGGCAACATGAGCCAACTTTAAGACACCTGATTGCTTGTTCAATCACCCATGTGCAAAGGGCCTCATCAGAGGCCCTGTTGTTTTGTTTGAACAGACTTTATTTGTAATTTGTGACCCGCAGGAAGGCGGGCAATACGGCCTTCACTTTGTCTTTGAAACTGGTCTTTGCATAATCATTGGCTGCATTAACGGGCCTGATGCTGGCCTTTTCATTCATGCCGGCACGAAACCTGTCTAAGACGGAGCCGCTCATTTTGGGCTGATACAAGCTGGTTGTGCTTTTCTTCTCACTCAATTGGCTTCGGCCCAGTTGGACAACGGCATTGCCAAAGTCAATGAAGTTTTCACGAATTTCTTCGCTTTGCGCTGTGACAAAAAACTCTGTTCCAAAAAACTCACTGGCTGTTTCATTGAACATCACAGGGGGTGACATGAAAAAACTCGTATTGAATGACTGCATGAACACGTTGGAATAGGTTTCCAAATTGGCCACCCGGCTAGGCACAATGACCAACTTGGGCGGCGTTCGCATCGTTGAGTTGAAAACAAATCCGAAACGGTTGATAAACTCGAGTGTGCTGTCCAGTTCGACACGCGACAATGAGGTTGGGACAAGCACCAAATCGAAATCAAACAAAAATTCGGCTGGCAAAATATCTGTCCATGTGAGGTCGGCTATGACCACTTCGGTTTGGCTTGAAACACTTCTGAGTGCTTGCTTGGCCTGCAATAAAGCCAGGCCAGAGCCTTTGTTGTTGGGTGATTGAACAGAAATACACTGTATGCCCAAAGGCGCAGCATTTCTCACCCACTTGCCAGCCGTGGCTTGGTGGTCTAAATCTACCAGGCTCGTGGTTTTTTGAGCCACATGGGCAAAAAAAGCTGCCAAATTGGCAGAAACAGTGCTTTTACCAACGCCACCCTTTTGGCTGGTGATTAGGATTTTCAGTTTAGCTGTCATCTGTAACTCACTGTATTCAAAGAAAAAAAGAATTTAACAATTGCGCGGGGGAAAGAATTGGCCTATTATGCAATTTACATAAAAAAACGATTCTTGGCAACTTATTTTTCTAAAGGACCCCCATGAGCCAGCAAAACCCCAAGCTCGTGATGATGCGTTTTGACCCCAGAGCCGGCTGGGTTCAGCCATCTGAGCAGCGCATTGAAGTTGATGAAGAGCAGGCCCCATCCGCCAATCCGGCGCCTCTTTTAAGGGAAGCCCCGCCCCCCTCCTCAGCGGCTAAAGCACCTGCACTTGAGTCCCTGACCGATTTGGGCGCTTCAATTGTCGAAGTTTTTAATTCACTGAAGCTCGACGATCCGCGGCTTGAAATTTGGACGCAAGTCAATGCCAGCATTGAAAAAATTTCTGAAAAAATAAACGAGCAAAAGTTGCTTGAACAGAAACTTCATGAAGTGGCCATTGACATCGAAAATCTGCGCAATTTGACTGCTGAGTTTGTCAATCACGCCTATCAAAACGAGGTCGAGATTCATGCAACATCCAAAGTTCGCGTCCAAGTTGCCGAGTCTTTGAATCAACGAATTAAGAATGCATTGAAGACATGAAGTTGTGGCGTATTTTTTTCAGCGCTCTGTCCAATTCGTTTTTCGCATTAAATTGGATTAGCTTTGCGTGGATCAGCTTTGTCATGGCCTCCGGCCAAGAAGGCTTGCTTGTCTTCTCAACACTGCCATGGAGTTCATTTCTCACCGAGCTTTCAACCATAAGCCCAAAGGGCAATCTTGACTCTGGCAGTGTATGGATTGCTTGGCTCATCCTGAGCTTGGCTTATTCATGGGCCATGCTTGGACGGCAAAACTCACTTCGCAAAGTGCCCACCAACACCCATCTTGATGTCGCCAGTTTGGTCAAAAACAAAAAGCTGGAAATTGAGTCGGATCCCGAATTGAAACAAAGCCTGAATAAACTGAATCAGTTGCTCAAAAACTCCTAATGGCAAGAGCATTTAGCTATTTAAGCCGCTGCAAGTTGCGTTAACACTTTTATTTAGAAACTTGCGCGTTTTGAATAGCGGCCTTGGCGCTAGAGGCGGAGTCTGATGCGGTTTTGTTTTGAATCACCAAGCCCAGCAACCTTGCACCGTGCTCTACTGCTATAGAGCCATAAGAAATATCGCCATTCACAACAGAGTCTTTGTGAAACTCGACTCGCTCCGCGGCGTATATATTGCCATCGACCTTGCCAGCCACCATGATGCGGTGTGCCGTAATGTCGCCAGTGACTTCACCTGTAGAGCCAATGGCAACAGTAATTTTATTGCCCGCAACAGATTCAATATTGCCAAATATTTTGCCATCAATTCGAACGCTGTCTAGCAAAACCAAGCGGCCATAAATAGTGGTCGTTTGGCCAATCAGTGTGTCAAATCTTTCTTGACTGGCAACAAAAGATTTTTCTTTGAGTTTTTCAAACATAGAGGATGTATTTCAGATGGCCACGCTTGAAGGACATCAATTGTTCAGAGATTTGACAGGCAGCACCTGCATAGGATTGAGAACCCGCCCATTTTGAAAAATTTCGTAATGCAAATGCGGGCCCGTCGATCGACCCGTACTTCCCACATTGCCGATAACCGCGCCCCGGTGCAAGTGGGCGTTTTCTGTCACAAGTCGCTTGCTTAAATGCGCATACCTTGTGACGTAATTTTCTGCATGCTTGATTTCAATCACGTTGCCATAGCCGTTGTCCCATTCTGAACGAATGACAACACCTGGCGCGGTGGCCAGCACAGGCGTACCCACTTCGGCAGAAAAATCAAGTCCTTCGTGCATGGCCAATGCACCTGTAAAGGGGTCGTTCCGAATACCAAAACCGCTGGTCAATCGAAAATCTGCCTGAATGGGAAACCCGATGGGCAAGGCTTCTAACCAACTCAAGTGGCCCTGCCATTGCTTTTCATAATGGCCTAGCTTTGCAACAACATCATCTAAATCGTTGGCTGTTTGTTGCAATTCGGTGTGCAGAGGCAAACGGAAAAAACCATTTTTAAACACAGGCGAAACAAAGGGGCCGCCCTTTGCATCATCGTTCAATGGGAGTTTGACCTTGGCACCCACGGGCGTGGCCAGATCCATGAACTTGTTTTTCAAAGACTCTAGCCGCTTGACTTCAGCAATGGTTTGTTCCATGGCGTTTCGCACTTGCTCAAGCCTCTGACGATAAATGGCCTCCATGCGCCGCTGCTCAGCTTCAGTGGTGACGCCACCCATGGTGCGCGCCAAGTCGGGGTTGTACTCCACTGCAAAGCGCAACCCTATCCAATTCAATAAGAAACCCACGAGCATGAGGCCTAAGCCAAGCGCGAACGCACCACGTACGACCGTGCGTGCGGTAATAGAAATAGATTTAACCTGGCCGGTAGGGCCAGAGAGCCACATGAGTTGCATGGAAGTTTTAGGGTTGGGAGACGTATTTTAGGGATTCAACTGTCTAACGTCTACTAAAAAAAAGGGAAGTTTGGTCAAGCCACTGATTCTGATTGCTATATTCACGAAGTCTGAATATGATGCCGAATCTTAGCGCATTAACCAAACTTAAAAACCAATTATTTAGTATGCAAAAACAGCAGCCTATTTGGTCCCAAGAGCATGGGGCGCTACTTAAAAAATTGCGGGAAAACGCAAGCTTGGACGTTTCCTCAGTGGCGCACCGCAATACAGTTTCTAAATCTCAAGTGGTTCAACTCGAGGACGGCGGAGACAGCTCCTTCTACAACCCAGACATCAAGTACAGCACCGGCAAGAAGTTACTGAAATTCTTGGGACATGACTTGTTAGAGTCAGCAGCCGTGCAGCCCATCTCGTTGGAGCCTGTCAAGGCCATTTCGCCTGACCCTATTGAACCCTTAGATTCAGTTTTTATATTGCCAAAAGCAGAGCCCTTGGCATCGGTGCCAATTGAGCCAACACCTACTCCAACTGCAGCACACCAACACTCATTTGAGCCCAGCCCAGCAGTGGCACCTCCTGCTGTCTTTTCGAAAAATATGACTTGGGGGCTGTTGTTAGTGGGCATGGTTTTCTTCGCAATTTTTGGTCTGCTTGAATTGGACAAGCCTCAGCCCACTGCGCCATCATCAAAAAGCGCTGTGGCTGACAACTTACCCACCGCTGAAGTCAAGCCAGAGGTAGAAGAAGCCAAATTACCCAGTCAAGAACAAAACATTCAGTCAACTCCTGCGCCATCAGATACTGCATCCAATACCGCTAACTCAGCATCAGCTCAAAAGGCTCAAGAAGTCGCTACAGCCATGTCTGAAAACGCTAAAAAGTGCTTATGGAAAGATGCAGAAACTGAGTTAGTGCCTGCCGCACCCAAGAAGGCGCCAGAATATGTCTACATGGTCGCCACGAAGGACATGTTTGTTTGCGTGATGGATGGCAATAATCGAGTGGCAGCCGTTAATTTAAAAAACGGCGAGCGGCGCAGCATTTACGGACCTGCACCTTTCAAAGTTCAATCGGCCAGCTTGTCTGAATTGCAAGTGTTCTTTCAAGGCACACTGATTGCTATTCCCACTGAAGAAATCAAGCAGATTAAATTAAGCCCTGCGCCCTGGCAATAATTTTCAATTTTAAACGCCTGCGCGCTTGCCTTTTGTAAGGTCAACCCCCAGCTGCTTCAGTTTGCGATAAAGGTGAGTGCGCTCTAAACCCGTTTTGTCGGCGACGCGGGTCATGGAACCCCCTTCGTTGGACAGGTGAAACTCAAAATAGGCTTTTTCAAAAGCATCTCTTGCATCGCGCAAAGGCTGGTCAAGGTCAAAGCTTTGTGACACTTGCAGCGCCGTGTCGTGACCGTTACCGGCACCCAACTGCGAAGAAGCCGAACCGCCTGCTGGCAATTGAGATGCTTGGTAAGCCGCAGCGGCTTGACGCACTTGTTCGCGCGCCAAACCTTGCTCTACCGTTTTCAAAAGTTTTTGCAGCGTAATGGGTTTTTCTAAAAACGCCTGTGCGCCAATGCGAATGGCGTCTACGGCTGTGTCAATGGTGGCGTGGCCACTCATCATGATAACGGGCATGTTCAAGAGACCACTGGTCGACCATTCTTTGAGCAATGTCACGCCATCGGTGTCTGGCATCCAAATGTCCAGTAGCACCAGGTCGGGCCGAACACGAAGTCGGGCCTCACGGGCTTGGGCTGCGTTCTCAGCCAGCTCTACGTTGTGCCCTTCATCGTTCAAGATTTCCGAGAGCAAATCGCGAATCCCTAGCTCGTCATCCACCACCAAAATATTTGCCATGTTGCTCTTAGTTGCCTCTAATTTGCATCGACTGTGCCATTTGTATTGCACACTTCATTGAGTCGAAAAATGCCTGCTTGGGTTAAGCCTGCCCAGATTTCTCGACACTGAATGATAACGACACTTGGGCCCCTTTGACCACCCCCTCTTCAACTCGATTGGCAATGTCCAAACGGGCGCCGTGTTCGTCGGCAATTTTCTTCACAACCGCCAGCCCCAAACCGGTGCCTTTGGTCTTGGTGGTCACATAGGGCTCAAACGCCCGCTGCAAAATATTGGGGGCAAAACCTGTGCCTTCGTCCAACACCGTTAACTTGACGCGCTTGCGAGCCGGGCTCCAGCGTGTGACCAACATCACATGAGTTTGCGGGTCGCTGGCGTCTTGGGCGTTTTGGAGCAAGTTGTGAACGACCTGGCGAAGTTGCTGGGCATCGCCCTCTATCAGTGGCAAGGTGGGATCAAGGTCGGTAAACACTTGGGCACGTGTGACTCGCTCTGAGGGCTCTGAGGCGTAGAGTCCCATCACATCCAGGATCAATTGGTTCAAATCTAGCGGCTTAAGTTCTGCAGAGGGTAGGCGAGCGTAATCACGGAACTCATTGACCAGCCGCTTCATGGCGGCCACTTGCTCCACAATGGTCTTGACCGATTTGGACAAAACAGTCTGATCGGCCTCTTCCAATTTGCCATCGAGCTTTCGCTCCAAGCGCTCGGCCGACAACTGAATAGGCGTGAGGGGGTTCTTAATTTCATGGGCTAACCGGCGCGCCACCTCGCCCCAAGCCTGCGAGCGTTGGGCCGACACAATTTCAGAAATATCGTCAAACACCAAGAGGCGCATACCGTCGGGCAGAATAGCGCCGCGCGCCACCAGGGTGACGGAGGTTGCTTCCAAGCCTTGGCCAGACGCATGAATCTCAAATGACTTTTGCCAATGATCGAGTTCATGGCGGTCTTTGTCGGCCGACAGCAATTCAAACTGCTCTTGAACACCCGAGGCAAAATGTTGCAAATTGGGCAAACTCAGAAACGAGGCCTTGGTATGGGCTGCCAAAGGCACTTTCAAAATGCGGGTGGCACCCGGGTTGGAAGACTGAATGGCGCCACTGGCATTCAACACAATCACGCCAGCGGTCAGATTGTCCAGAATAGTTTGCAGGTTTTCTCTGGCTGCACCGAGTTGCGTCAAACTGCGTTCTACGGCGCTTCGTGCGTCAGAGAGTTGCTGCGTCATTTCTGCGAATGAGCGGGTCAAACCTCCCAATTCGTCATTGGCTTGTAGGGTGTATTTGGGGCTTAAGTCACCCGCAGCCACCTGCCGCATACCGTGTGCCAGCAACAATAAGGGACGGGCCAACTGATTGCCCAACAACACGGCCAATAAAACAGCCGCCAGCACCGCCATGATGAGGCTCAAGGTGAGCGTGCCAATGTACATTTTGCGCAAGCCGTCGCGGGCCAAGGCCCGTTCTTGGTACTCGCGGTTGGCCAGTTGCACATCCAAAGCGTTGGCCACCAAGGTGGCGGGCAGTTCTTGCGAAATTTGCAAAACCCAGGGGTCATCTCGCAAACTGAGGCTGTTTTGGGGCACCAGCGTCAGAACCTTGATGCGTCCGGTGGGCGCACCCACTGTTTCGTCCAGTCCCTCCACAATTTCGACGCTGAGTTTGCTGCGCACTTGTTTGAACTGCGCCGCGGTAGGCCGTTCGGGTTGAATGGCAAAGCGAGATTGACTCGCAGACGCTATCAAACGGCCATCAAGGGACCAAAGCACGGCTTCGTTGGCGTCCATTTGGGTGCGAACGCGGTCTAGGTTGATCGCAGCGCTGGCCTCTTGCACATCGACCAACTGCTGCGCCGCCACGCGAGATTGTTTGGCCAGATCGCCCGACAGTGTGTCCAGGGTAGCTCGGCCCAAGTTCAAGCCAGCCACCAAGGCGCCCTCTACCTTCACATCAAACCAGCTTTCTATGGAGCGCGACACGAACTGATAAGACACCACATAAATCAACACGCCCGGAACCAAGCCCACAAGCGCAAAAATGGCCGCCAATTTAACCAACAAGCGGGAACCAAATTGGCCTTGGCGCAAGCGAATGATCAAACGGGTTAAACCCCAGACCAGCCCCAATAACAAGAGAGCCGCCACAATGGTATTGACCATGTAAAGACGGTCGTAATTGCGATCGTAGAGCGCTCGGTTGCTGGTGGCCTGCGTTAAAAGTACCAACAGACCCAAACCGATGGTCAACAAAATGGTCACGCCAATGCCCACCACCCACCTGACCGTTTTGGAGGCTTGTGTGCCAGTGGCAATTTGATCTTGTTGGTTCCGTTTCATGATGAAAGCTTGCGGTGACGGATGTCGTTAACGCCCTAAATCAGAAGACAAACGGAGGGTTTTTTGGGTGCTCACATTCCATTCTGATTGGCTGCCTGCCATCATTTGGAAGGGCCTTGGCAATTGCGACACGTCCAAACGAAATTTGAAATTCAAGGTGTATTTGTTGTCACTGTCTAAATCAGCGACATCGGCCAATTTCCAATTCACTGTTCTGCGAATGGCTGACAAGGCTTCTGGCAAGGTTTCAAATGTTTGTGACAAACTGTTGGCCAAGCTCACCCCGCCAATAGGGTCGCGTGACACATTCAAACGCCACATGCGGGTGAGGGGTTGGTAGGCCAAGCGGTAATGCCGCGAAATCAAGCCAATTTTTTTGTCATACCAATACCAACGGTCGCGCGAAAGATCTACTTCGGTCACAAAATAAATGGGCATGCCTTTTTGCAAGGCATCCTCAATGGTGCTGCTAAGGTCTAAGCGCAAGGTACTTTGAAGCAGCAATGCGCCCTCTGAACGTTCAAGTCGCAATTGCGAGACCTCAACCTGCGAGTTGCTAGAGCTTTGGGCATGCGCGGGCAATACAAAAGCAGCCCAAAAAAACACGCCAGCACAGAGCGCACGAAGCCAAAGACTTGTGCGCGCCATGCCATTCAACTTAAGTTGAACGCTTTTCCAGCAGTGCGAAATAAAAACCGTCATGTTCACCCATGCCATTGTCGCGGAGACTGGCGTCAGATGTGGCACCTGAGGGTGTTAAATGGCCCGGAGAGGGCAAGATCAGGGCATCAGTGTTGTGCTGAACAAACGTTTGGATTTGAGTTTCGCCCTCGGCCTTGAAAACCGAACAGGTGCAATAAAGCAATCTGCCCCCAGGCTTGACCAAAGGCCACAGCGCCTTTAAGAGCTTGGCTTGAATGGCTGCCAATTGCGACACATCGGTCTCGCGGCGCAACCAGCGCACATCGGGGTGACGGCGACCGATGCCCGAAGCCGTGCAAGGGGCGTCCAACAAAATGCCATCAAAACTTTGCCCATCCCACCAATCAAAGGTATCGGCCGCATCGGCTGCAATAATTTGAGCATGCACTTTGAGTCGGTCTAGGTTCTGCTGAATTCTTTCACAGCGCACCGGATCTACATCCAAGGCCAGGACTTGCGCTGATAGGTCAAACTCTAACAAATGGCCTGTTTTGCCACCGGGTGCCGCGCACGCGTCTAGCAATCGCAAAGCTTGATCTTCTGATTTTTGCAAACCCTTCAGTAACAGCGGCGCCGCCAATTGCGCAGCCGCATCTTGTACCGAAACATGCCCTTCTGAAAATCCAGGCAGTTGTTGAACAGGCACCGCCTTAGCCAATTGAACACCCACACCGCCCACTGCTTTGGCCGCAATGCCTTGGACTTCCAAGACCTGCAAATAAGCTTGCGCGCTGTGATGTTTGGCGTTGACACGCAGTGTCATGGGCGCTGCCGATTGAGCGGCCTGCAAAATATCTTGCCACTTTTGCGGATGATCGGTTTGCAAACGCTTGACCCACCAAGCTGGATGACTCCACTGCGCCGTAATGTCAGCTTCGGTTTGAGCCAGCAAGGCTTCACGCTCTCTTAAAAAACGGCGCAAGCACGCGTTAATGAACGGCGCTTGTGCGCGCATGTCTTTGTGCCTGCGTGCAGCTTCTACCGCTTGGTTCACCAAGGTGTGTACTGGGTAGGGTGCCAATTCGTCTTGCCATGACAAGGCCAAGGCTGTGCACAACAAGGCGTCTGCTTGCGCAGGAGGTGCTTTGCGGGCCAAGCATTTTCGAAGGGCCACGGCACGCCCCCACCAACGCATGCATTGAAACGACAAGGCTTGCGCGCCAGGTCGCAAGTCTTTGGGCACAGCTTCGATGGCGGCCGTCATGGAACGGCCCATTTGAACAGCTTGCGCCACTTGCGCTGCAGCTTGCAACAATTGCCAAAGCGGGGCTTGTAAAGTTGGCTGCAAGTTAACCTTCAGAGATGCCTGAGCATTAGGCGAGCAAATCTGTAATATCCAGCGTTTGAGCAGGTACAAAATTCATTTGCTTCGCCAGCACACTGGCTGGAAATTGCGACACAGCGTCGTTGTACTTGAGGGCGGCTTGGTTGTAGGCGTCCATCAATGGCCAAGCCTGAGCTTTTAAGCGGTCAAATTTGTAGGGCAGTGGATCAATGAACCACGTGGCTTCGCCACTCTGACCGGCTCGCACTTCGACCTTGGCCCACGCCGCCAAGGCCAATCTATTTTGGTTGACCTTCTGCATCACAACAGGCGCGAGGGGCTGCGCTCGCGCCAGGTCCAAGCTGTCGGACAGCTCTTCTAGGATGGCTAATAGTGTCAGGTCACGTTCGTTTTTCAATAGCGCTTCTGGCAATGCCGCTTCTTCCATTTCACTCAGCATATCGCGCATGGACGCGGGCAAGTTGCCCTGCAGCCACACCAAGACTCTAATCAGTTGCGCATCCACCGCTGCAAACTGTTTGGCCACGCTTGCGCGCAACACGACCAAGCGGTTGTAGGCGCCAACAGCCCAAAAAAACAGGACTGCCAAGATAGAAGAAAAAATCAGAAGTGCCATGTTGTTGTCATTGTGAATGAAAACGTCTTCAAAAAAAAGCCCCTGACCGCGTTCACGGACAGAGGCGTTCTTCATTCCGACCTAAGCCGGAAATTGATCAGGCTTTCGATTGGGCAGCGTTGGCTGCGTCTTCGGTCAACTGTTGCGCTTCGGCCAATTCAACGGCTTCGGCTTCTGTGATGGCGCGGCGTTCTGCCTCGTCCATCGCATCTTTGGCGGCACGGGCTTTGTGATAAGCCAAACCTGTGCCGGCAGGAATCAAGCGGCCCACAATGACGTTCTCTTTCAGACCACGCAACTCGTCGCGCTTGCCCATGATGGCAGCCTCGGTGAGCACGCGGGTGGTTTCCTGGAAGGAAGCCGCAGAGATGAACGAGTCGGTTGACAAAGAAGCCTTCGTGATACCCAACAACAAGTTGCTGAAAGTTGCAGGAATTTTGCCTTCGGCGCGCAATGCATCGTTGGTGTTCAAAATTTCTGAGCGCTCGACTTGTTCACCCGAGATGTAGTTGGATTCACCAATGTTCTCAACCACCACACGGCGCAGCATCTGACGCACGATCACTTCGATGTGCTTGTCATTGATCTTCACGCCTTGCAAACGGTAAACGTCTTGCACTTCGTCAACGATGTAGCGAGCCAACTCTTCCATGCCGAGCAAGCGCAAGATGTCTTGTGGGTCGGCTGGGCCGTCCACAACGCTCTCGCCCTTGTTGACCACCTGGCCTTCGTGGACCACGATGTTCTTCTCTTTGGGAATGAGTTCGTCCCACACTTTGCCGTCTGGGTCGGTGATCTGCAAACGAACCTTGCCTTTGGTCTCTTTACCAAACGACACGGTACCGGTCATCTCGGCCAACATGCCCTTGTCTTTCGGACTGCGTGCTTCGAACAGTTCGGCCACACGTGGCAAACCACCGGTAATGTCGCGGGTCTTTTGACCTTCAACAGGGATACGCGCCAAGACTTCGCCTGGGCCCACATCTTGGCCGTCGCGCACTTGGATGAGTGAGCCGATTTGGAAGCCGATGGTCACGGAGTGATCGGTGCCTGGAATCTTCACTTCTTTGCCAGCAGCGTCGATCAGTTTGACCTGAGGGCGAACCACTTTGGTAGCACCACGACGCTTTGGATCGATCACCACCAAGGTGGACAGACCGGTCACTTCGTCTAACTGCTTTGCCACGGTGAGGCCTTCTTCGACATTCTCGAATTTGGTCTGACCTGCAAACTCAGTGATGACTGGGCGTGTGAGCGGATCCCAGTTAGCCAAAATAGCACCGGCCTTGATGGCCTTACCAACCTTGACTGTCAGGATGGCACCATAAGGCACTTTGTGACGCTCACGCTCGCGGCCATGTTCATCGTGAATGATGATTTCGCCGGAACGAGAAATAACCACCAACTCGCCTTTGCTGTTGGTCACGTAGCGCATGGCGGCATTGAAGCCGATCAAACCGCTTGACTTGGCTTCGACGCTAGAGGCAACAGACGCGCGTGACGCTGCACCACCAATGTGGAACGTGCGCATGGTCAACTGAGTACCAGGCTCACCAATAGACTGAGCAGCAATCACACCCACGGCTTCGCCGTTGTTGATCAAGCCGCCACGGCCCAAGTCGCGGCCGTAGCACATGGCGCACAAACCGAAGCGTGTGGCGCAAGTGAGGGCTGTGCGAACTTTGACTTCGTCAACCGCCACGGCTTCAAAGATTTCGAGCATGTCTTCGTCGAGCAAAGTGCCAGCAGGTGCCAGCAATTCACGAGATTCAGGGTGCAAGACTTCGTCTGCCAAAGTGCGTCCCAAGATGCGATCGCGCAAAGATTCAATGACTTCACCGCCTTCAACGATGGCGCGCATGAGCGAGCCGTCGGTGGTGAAGCAATCGAGTTCTTTGACCACCAAGTCTTGTGTCACGTCAACCAAACGACGTGTCAAGTAACCTGAGTTGGCTGTCTTCAAAGCGGTATCGGCCAAGCCTTTACGCGCTCCGTGTGTCGAGATGAAGTACTGCAACACATTGAGGCCTTCACGGAAGTTGGCCGTAATCGGTGTCTCAATGATCGAGCCATCAGGCTTGGCCATCAAACCACGCATACCCGCCAACTGACGAATCTGAGCCGCAGAACCGCGGGCGCCAGAGTCGGCCATCATGTAAATGGAGTTGAACGATTCTTGCTCAACTTCTTTGCCATGACGGTCAATGGTTTTCTCTTTGCGGAGTTGGTCCATCATGACCTTGGACACGGCGTCGCCGGCTTTACCCCAGATGTCAACGACCTTGTTGTAACGCTCGCCAGAAGTGACCAGACCCGACACATACTGCTGCTCAATGTCTTTCACTTCTTTTTCGGCTTCAGAAATGATGGCGCCCTTTTCTGGGGGAACCAACATGTCGTCGATGCCAATCGAGATGCCAGAGCGTGTGGCCAAACGGAAACCGTTTTGCAACAGCTTGTCGGCAAACACCACGGTCTCTTTCAAACCGCACTTGCGGAAAGACGTGTTGATGAGCTTGGAAATTTCTTTCTTCTTGAGTGCTTTGTTGATGTTCTCGAAAGCCAAGCCTTTGGGCAAGATTTCGGACAACAAGGCACGACCCACTGTGGTGTAAACCATGTTGGTTGAAGGCGTGAACTCTTTGGTTTCTTTGTTCAGAATCCAATCGGTGACGCGCACGCTGATCTTGGTAGTTAGCTCAACAGCGTCAGCATCCAAAGCGCGCTGAACTTCGCCGATGTCGGAGAAGATCAAGCCTTCGCCCTTGGCGTTGATGCGTTCGCGGGTGGTGTAGTACAAGCCCAGCACCACGTCTTGTGACGGCACAATGGAAGGTTCGCCGTTGGCTGGGAACAGCACGTTGTTGGAGGCCAGCATGAGCGTGCGGGCTTCCATTTGCGCTTCCACAGACAATGGAATGTGAACGGCCATTTGGTCACCGTCGAAGTCGGCGTTGAAGGCCGCGCAAACGAGGGGGTGTAACTGAATGGCTTTGCCTTCAATCAGCAAGGGCTCGAAAGCCTGAATGCCCAAGCGGTGCAAAGTAGGCGCACGGTTCAACATGACGGGGTGCTCTTTGATCACCTCTTCCAAGATGTCCCACACCACCGGTGTACCGGCTTCAACTTCTTTCTTGGCCGCCTTGATGGTGGTCGCGATGCCCATGGCTTCGAGGCGTGCAAAGATGAATGGCTTGAACAACTCGATGGCCATCAACTTGGGCAAACCGCACTGGTGCAGTTTGAGAGTTGGGCCCACGGTAATGACGGAACGACCAGAGTAGTCGACGCGCTTACCCAACAAGTTTTGACGGAACCGGCCGCTCTTGCCTTTGATCATGTCGGCCAAAGATTTGAGGGCACGCTTGTTGGCGCCGGTCATGGCTTTACCGCGGCGACCGTTGTCTAGCAAGGAGTCAACGGCTTCTTGCAACATGCGCTTTTCGTTGCGCGCAATAATTTCAGGCGCTTTCAACTCAAGCAAACGGCGCAGACGGCTGTTGCGGTTAATGACTCGGCGGTACAAATCGTTCAAGTCGGAAGTGGCAAAACGGCCGCCGTCTAGGGGCACCAAAGGACGCAGGTCCGGTGGCAAGACGGGCAGCACTTCGAGCACCATCCACTCAGGCTTGATGCCTGACTTCTTGAATGCTTCGAGTACTTTCAAACGCTTGGAGTTTTTCTTGACCTTGACTTCAGAGCCCGTGAGGTCGCCACGCAGGCGTTCAATTTCGGATTCGATTTCAATGCTGCGCAACAAGTCTTTGATGCCTTCCGCGCCCATTTTGGCTTGGAACTCATCGCCGTACTCTTGCAATTTGGCATCGTAGTCGTCTTCGGTCATGATGCTGTACTTCTTTAATGGTGTCATACCGGGGTCGGTCACCACATACGCTTCAAAGTACAACACACGCTCGATGTCACGCAGGGTCATGTCCAAGACCAGGCCCAAACGGCTAGGCAATGATTTCAAGAACCAGATGTGTGCGCAAGGTGCAGCCAAGTCAATGTGACCCATGCGTTCGCGGCGCACCTTGGTCTGTGTGACTTCAACGCCGCACTTCTCGCAGATCACGCCGCGGTGCTTCAAGCGCTTGTATTTACCGCACAAGCATTCGTAGTCTTTGATAGGGCCAAAAATTTTGGCGCAAAACAAACCATCACGCTCAGGCTTGAACGTGCGGTAGTTGATGGTTTCAGGCTTTTTAACTTCGCCAAAAGACCAAGAACGGATTTTTTCGGGTGAAGCCAAGCCAATGCGGATGGCATCAAAATGCTCGTCCGGTGTGAACTGCTTGAACAGGTCCAGAAGTGATTTCATGAGACTCTTCCTTTTATTAATCTAGCAGGGGTTCAAGAACGCTCGAGTTCAATGTCGAGACCAAGGGAACGAATTTCCTTGACCAACACGTTGAACGATTCGGGCATGCCGGCACTGATGGTGTGCTCGCCTTTGACAATGCTTTCGTACACTTTGGTACGACCTTGCACGTCGTCGGACTTGACCGTGAGCATTTCTTGCAACACGTAAGAGGCACCGTAAGCTTCCAAAGCCCACACCTCCATCTCGCCGAAACGCTGGCCACCAAACTGGGCCTTGCCGCCCAAAGGCTGCTGCGTGACCAGTGAGTATGGGCCGGTAGAACGGGCGTGCATTTTGTCGTCGACCAAGTGGTGCAACTTCAAGAAGTGCATGTAGCCAATGGTGGTAGGACGCTCAAAGGCTTCACCTGTGCGGCCATCAAACAAATGCGCTTGCGTGCGCGTGGCCGTGAGGCCTTTGCGTGCAGCCACATCGTCTGGGTAAGCCATTTTCAACATGGTGCGAATTTCTTCTTCCGCAGCGCCGTCAAACACGGGCGTGGCAAAGGGCAAACCACCTTTGAGGTTTTCTGCCATGGTCAAGACGTCTGTATCAGACAACTTGGACAAGTCTTCTTTGCGGCCAATGCCGTTGTAGAGTTCTTCGAACAAGGTGCGGAACTCGGCCACGCGGGCTTCTGCTTGCAGCATGTCACCAATGCGGTGACCAATCCCTTTGGCAGCCCAACCCAAGTGAACTTCCAACACCTGACCCACGTTCATGCGGGAAGGAACGCCCAAGGGGTTTAGCACGATGTCGGCAGGTGTGCCGTCTGCCATGTAAGGCATGTCTTCAACCGGCACGATCTTAGAGACCACACCTTTGTTGCCGTGACGGCCGGCCATCTTGTCACCCGGCTGCAAGCGACGCTTGACTGCCAAGTAGACCTTGACCATTTTGAGCACGCCTGCTGGCAACTCGTCGCCCTGTGTGAGCTTCTTGCGCTTCTCTTCGAAAGACAAATCGAAGCTGTGACGCGTTTGCTCAAGCGAGTTCTTGATGGACTCAAGTTGGCTGGCAATGTCTTCGTCGGCGGGACGAATGTCAAACCAGTGAAACTTCTCGATGGACTCGAGGTAAGCCTTGTCGATCTTGGTGCCTTTGGCCAACTTTTGCGGGCCGCCGTTGGCAATTTTGCCGCTCAACAATTTTTCGATACGGTCGAAGGCGTCGGCTTCAACGATGCGCAACTGATCGTTCAAATCCAAGCGGAAGCGCTTGAGTTCGTCGTCAATAATTTGCTGCGCACGCTTGTCGCGCACAATGCCTTCGCGTGTGAACACTTGAACGTCAATGACCGTGCCTTGTGAGCCTTGGTCGACGCGCAATGAGGTGTCTTTCACGTCGCTGGCTTTTTCACCGAAGATAGCGCGGAGCAACTTCTCTTCAGGTGTGAGTGTGGTTTCACCTTTGGGTGTGACCTTGCCCACCAACACATCGCCAGGTTGCACTTCTGCACCCACGTAGATGATGCCGGACTCGTCCAAGCGGCCCAATTGCTGCTCTGACAAGTTGGGAATGTCGCGGGTGATTTCTTCGGCACCCAACTTGGTGTCGCGCGCCATGACCACCAACTCTTCAATGTGAATCGAGGTGTAGCGATCTTCAGAAACCACACGCTCGGAAATCAAGATAGAGTCTTCGAAGTTGTAACCGTTCCATGGCATGAAGGCGATGAGCATGTTTTGACCAATGGCGATTTCGCCCAGGTCAGTCGATGCGCCGTCGGCAATCACGTCACCTTTGGCCAACTTGTCGCCACGCTTCACAATGGCGCGTTGGTGAATGTTGGTGTTCTGGTTAGAACGTTGGTATTTGATGAGGTTGTAAATGTCGACGCCCACTTCGCCCGCTTGGGTTTCGTTGTCGTTGACACGAATCACGATGCGGGTGGCATCGACATAGTCGACCACACCACCGCGATTGGCGGTGACCACGGTGCCAGAGTCAACTGCGGCAACGCGCTCGATACCTGTTCCGACCAATGGCTTCTCAGGGCGCAACACAGGCACGGCTTGGCGTGACATGTTGGCACCCATCAAAGCGCGGTTGGCGTCATCGTGCTCGAGGAACGGCACCAATGAAGCCGCAACCGATACGATTTGAGCAGGCGACACGTCCATGTATTGAATGCGATCGGCACTGCACAAAATCGATTCGCCTTTTTCACGGGCAGATACCAGACCGTCTGTGAGCTTGCCGGCTTTGTCCAAGGTGGCATTGGCCTGAGCGATCACGTACTTGCCTTCTTCAATGGCAGACAAGTAATCGATGTCCATGGTGACTTTGGCGTCGACCACACGGCGGTATGGTGTCTCAATGAAACCGTACTCGTTCAAACGCGCATACAAGGCGAGTGAGTTGATCAAACCGATGTTTGGACCTTCAGGTGTTTCAATAGGGCACACACGGCCGTAGTGGGTGACGTGAACGTCGCGCACTTCAAAGCCTGCACGCTCACGGGTTAAACCGCCTGGGCCAAGGGCAGACACACGGCGCTTGTGCGTGATCTCTGCCAAAGGATTGGTTTGGTCCATGAACTGTGACAACTGCGATGCGCCAAAGAATTCTTTGAGCGCCGCAGAAATGGGCTTGGAGTTGATCAGGTCGTGCGGCATGAGCGGCTCTTGCTCGGCTTGACCCAAACGCTCTTTGACAGCTTTTTCGATACGCGCCAGACCGGTGCGGTATTGGTTCTCGGCCAACTCGCCCACGCAACGTACGCGGCGATTGCCCAAGTGATCGATGTCATCGACTTCGCCGCGGCCATTGCGCAAATCAACCAAGATCTTGACCACGGCCAAGATGTCTTCGTTGGTGAGCACCATCGGACCGGTTGACTCGTCGCGGCCCATGCGGGCGTTGAACTTCATGCGGCCCACGCGCGACAAATCGTAGGTGTCGGGGTTGTAGAACAAGCGCTGGAACAGGGCCTGCACTGCGTCTTCTGTCGGTGGCTCACCAGGGCGCATCATGCGGTAGATGGCCACACGTGCTGCAAATTCGTCAACGGTTTCGTCGACGCGCAATGTTTGCGAAATGTACGCACCTTGATCGAGTTCGTTGGTGTAGATACATTGCAGATCTTGCACACCAGCAGAGCGCAATTTCTTGAGCAATACTTCGGTGAGTTCTTCGTTGGCCTTGGCAATGATTTCGCCTGTTTCGGCGTCCACAATGTTGCGAGCCACAACGCGGCCAACCAGGAAGTCTTCAGGCACGCTGATGTGTGTGGTGGCAGACTGCTCGAGTTCACGGGTGTGGCGCACGGTAATGCGCTTGTCTTTAGCAACAATCACTTTGCCTGATTTGTCAGTGATGTCGAAACGAGCTACTTCGCCGCGCAGACGCTCGGCCACAAATTCCATTTGCGCGCCACTGTCCATGAGACGGAAGTTGTCGTTCACAAAGAAGTTGGCCAGAATCGATTCTGGGTTTAAGCCAATGGCTTTGAGCAAAATGGTGACGGGCATCTTGCGACGACGGTCAACACGGAAGTACAGCAGGTCTTTGGGATCGAATTCGTAGTCGAGCCATGAACCGCGGTAAGGAATAATGCGCGCGCTGAACAACAATTTGCCAGAGCTGTGTGTCTTGCCCTTGTCGTGTTCGAAGAACACGCCAGGTGAGCGGTGCAACTGAGACACGATCACGCGCTCTGTGCCGTTGATGATGAACGAGCCTTTGTCGGTCATGAGGGGCACTTCGCCCATGTAGACTTCTTGCTCTTTGACTTCTTTCACCACTTTAGACTGTGAAGTAGAAGAGTCACGATCGTAGATGATCAGCTGAACGCGAGCGCGCACAGCGGATGCAAAAGTAAGGCCACGTGTTTGGCATTCGCGCACATCAAAGGCCGGCTTGGCCAAGTTGTACTCGAGAAATTTCATCTCGACAAAACCATTGTGTGAAACGATGGGGAAAGCTGACTCAAAAGCAGCTTGCAAACCTTCGTGAGCACGTTTGTTAGAGGCAATGCCTGCTTGTAAAAATGACGTGTAAGCGTCTTTTTGCATTTGCAGCAAGTAAGGGACTTCGA
>Ga0209356_1000143_pt1 | contig 26212 bp, 25 predicted proteins | sample LauGreFaBDMM15SN_2_FD_188213 | JGI IMG/M metagenome (GOLD analysis project Ga0209356, IMG submission 188213) | Freshwater lake microbial communities from Lake Michigan, USA - Fa13.BD.MM15.SN (SPAdes) (version 2) | ecosystem: Environmental > Aquatic > Freshwater > Lake | place: Lake Michigan, USA...
CACAACCCCACCCCATAGAGGATTATACAACCCACCTTAGCCGGCGTGGCGGAACTGGCAGACGCGACGGACTCAAAATCCGTTTCCCGCAAGGGAGTGTGGGTTCGACCCCCTCCGCCGGTAGGTTATTAATCAAGTAGTTACACATTTAGATTGCTCGAGTGGTCAGATAGTGGACAGAATGTACATCGTTGAGACCATCAACCCCAACACTGGCAAAACCGGAAAAAATCAAAGACGGTTCCTCCGCCGTAACGATCTACGTCGATAAAACTGAATTAAGAAAAGGCTTCCGCTTAGTCTATTGGCAGGGCCGACAACGCATCCGAAAATACTTCAGCGACTACCCTTCCGCTAAATCCGAAGCCCGTCGCATCCTCGCTAATCTCCGAGCCGGCCGGGTCGAAGCTGCCACCGCCGACATCTCCGATCTCGACCAACTCAATCGTGCAAAGAGAGTGCTGGCCGAAATCGGGGTCAGTCTGGAAAAAGCCGTCACCGACTTTGCCCAAGCCCACAAACTTCTCTCCGGCCGCAATATCCCAGGCTTTGTCCAAACTCACCTCGAACGCATCGGAACCATCCGGGACGCCTCCGTAGCCCAAGTCGCCGAGGAGATGATTGCCGACAAAACAAACCGTGGACGCGGCGACAACTGGATTAAGGACCTCCGCAACTTCCTCCTCGGCACCGCTGCTCCCAGATTGAAAAAGCCTATCATGGCCGTGACCCTCGAGGACCTCGAAGAAACCCTCACCAAATACTCGGGACGTACCCGCAACAATAAGATCGGTCTCCTCGTTCAGCTCTTTAATTACGCCAAAGGCCGATACCTCCCCGAAAACGAGAAGACTGTCGCCCATAAGTTAGATCGCGATGCCGTCAAACCCGCAGAAATCGAAATTTGGACTCCAGAGGAGGCAAAGAAGATCCTTCATACCGCTTATGAGGACGAACTTGGCTTTTTTGCTATCGGAATTTTTGCTGGAATCCGTACCTGCGAAATCTGTGTAATGGACTGGTCTCAGGTGAAACCTCATCCGGATCCGGACGAATCCCATATCGAAGTCAAAGCCGCTGGATCCAAAATGAAGTTAGGCCGTCGAATTGTTCCCATCCTTCCTCCCCTTGCCGCTTTCCTAGCCGAGATTAAGCCCCCAAAAAGCGGCCGCATCATTCCTAACATGCGAATGGAAAAACGAATGAGTGAAATGGAAATCCGAAGCAAAATTCCTTGGAAAAAGAATGCCAGTCGCCACTCCTTCGGCTCCTATCGCATGGCCGAAATTAAAAACGTCTACCAAGTAGCCGAGGAAATGGGAAATTCACCCGCAATGGTGAAGAAACACTACTTTCAGGCCGTCACAAAGGCAGAGGCTTCGAAGTTTTGGGCCATCCGGCCCTAGAGACTACCAGCCCTCTAAGCGCTTCAAGGCAGCTTCGAGCGACTCCTTGCGGTATCGGGTCGTGGAGTTTTTTCCTGTCCCCAACTTGATTGCCACAATGATTCCCTTCGTAGTCATCTCACTCACCGTCCGTGTCGAAACCTGCAAGAATTCCGCCACTTGTTCGCGCGTCAGATACTGTTGATTCTGCCAACCAGTCGAGGTTGACTCCGTCGGATTGATATTTAATTCATAATTCATATTGCCAATATAATAGATACATGTATCTTTTGTCAAGTGAAGAATATTAGACCCCGCCGACCGACTCGGGTTCCGGCCAAAATTCATCCACTTCATGCCGCCCGCCAGATCACTAGACTCACCCAAGAGCAGTTCGCCCAAAAGATCGGAATCTCAACCCCGATGCTCAAATTGATTGAGCAGTCCCGTAGGCCCCTGACCAACCGAACAAAGGACGCTATCCACCTACTTACGGGGATCGACCCCCTTTCCTGGAACAAAAAGAAGCTCCAATCCACCCTCGGTCACCCCTTCGACCGGAAAACATATGATCTCTGGCAGATGGTTCGCCAAAATGAAAACGAGGATGCCCCTAAACGCGTCCTCAATGACCGCATTAAGGCCTTGGAACTGATCGGCACCCTGATGCAGCAGGACAACAAGGGCGTCCTCTGGGAGCACGAGTTCCGTCAGTTCATCCTCAAAACGGTTCAGCACTACCATCTCGCCAAACCTTTGGCCGCCCTGAAACGCGAATTAGAGCAAAGTGGTGAAATGTGGCCCGAACAAGCATTCGCTGCACCCAAGGCCCCCGCTTACAAAGCCTCAATCGCCACCGCTCTACTTAAGTCAGACATTTAATCGGAATTAAGGCCTATTTTCGGGGCAATTTCGCCCTATTTAAGAGGTATTTTCGGGGTATTTAATTTCAGTTCTCGGTCATATTCCCGGTCGGGCTCACGGTAGATTCTCGGTATTTTCTCGGTCAGGTTCCCGGCCTGGAATGGCCTTTTTTGCCCCAAACCCCACTTTTACCCCCTTAAAACCCCCTTCCGCTCCTGTTATGGCGTTGTTTCTGGATTGTTATGGCGTTGACTGTGGATCGACTATGGATTGACAATGGATTGACTATGGATTGACCGTGGTGGCGTATGGCGTTGACCATGGTGTTGAACGCATATTGAACGTGGTCTGACTGTGGATGACAGCAGTAGGGCATGAGAGTGGAATCCCTCCCCGAGCTCTCGGACAGTAGGAAGGGGCGCACTGGAATTCCAGTTGTTTGATTCGAAGAAGCCATGAAATCCATCACGACACTTGCCGCGCTGTAGCTCCTTTCGCTTTCCATCCAACTGAGTGGTCAGAGGCACGGTGGTGCTGAAGGGAATGATGGCCTCGTCTTCGAAGCCGTTGGTGTTCCAGACTTTCCGCATCGCGATCAACTGCTGGTCTGAGGACAGGCCGGAGGTCATTTGCAGGGTGCGGATGTTGACCTTGTTCACCGGGAAATCCGCCGGGTTGTCGCAGAACTGGGCCACTTCGTTGGGGATCGAATTCGCTACCTGATTGTCGGGATCATCGCCTCGCACGAACTCCAAGAGAAGAGGAATGTCAGGCCATTCGGGCAAGTTGTTCGCGTGTGACCATGTATCGGAGGGGTTCTCCTGCTAAAAACCTTCGCAGTTCATCTACCATCCATTTTCCCATGCGCTCGCATTCCCGCTGCATGCTGCCGGCAATATGAGGGGTGAGAACGACATTGGGCAGAGATTTCAGAAGTGAATCCCTGGCGGGAGGTTCCGGGTGCGTGACATCGAGGACCGCGGAAAGATCCGGCCGGCGGGCGAGCACGTCGATCAACTCATCCTCTGCCACGACCGCTCCGCGCGAGGTGTTGATCAGTGTGGCTCCCTCTTTCATCGAGGCGATGAGATTTCCGGTGATCATCCGCTCGGTTTCAGGAATCCAAGGCGCATGGATGCTAATGACATCACACTCGCGAAAAAGCTCATCGAGAGGGACCAGTCCAATATTAAGCTCCGAGGCCAGCTTGGATGAAAAAAATGGGTCGTAGGCCAGAAGAGTGAAATCAAAAGGTTTCAGAAGCCTTGCCGTGGCGCGTCCAACAGATCCCATCGAAATCAATCCGACCTTTGTATGGTAGGCGCCGGGAACAGTCTGGACTTCCGGCTGCCCATCATCCGAGCGCGAGGCTCTTGAAAAATGCCAAAAACGTTTCAAGCTTAGAAGAATTGTCGCCAGCGTATACTCGGCCACCGGAACACTATTGGCAGTCCATCCGCTGGAAACAATAATCCCGCGATCCCACCCCTCATCCGTCACGAAGCCTTTCACAGTTCCGGCGGCGTAAAATACGGCCTTGAGAACGGGAGCCGCCGCCAGAAACTCTTCGCTCATCGAGGGCATTCCCCATGTGCTGAAGATTATATCCGCTTCCTTCAGTGCAGGCTTCGCATTGCGCCAGTTTGCGGGATCAAGAACCGGCCACGGACAGTCCGTCAGTTGGCGGATCTCCTCCAATATCACAGAGGGAAAAACGTATTTTTCTTTGTCCGGAGGACAGACGACAAGTGTCCTATATTTCATGCGCATAGATTAGCACCGGCAGCATCGAAGCCATCAAAATCCATATCCATCCTACTCGACTGTAAAGGGCGGCGGAGCCGTCGTTGGCGTCGTCGTCGCCAATGGAAACATGGATATCCACGGGAGCCGCAGGAGCTGGCTGTTCAAGTCCGGATATTATCATTGTTGGTTATGCATAGATAAGAAATCGAAATCCGCAGACACTCGGTGTTCAGTGCAGTGAAAGGGGCTTGCCCCAGTCGGCGAGTGCTTCTAGTGCGGGCCTCTCGGCCGCGGGGCTCGATCCGGGGGCAAGCCAGGCCGCTAAAAAATGGAGGATTCCCCCTGACGCGGGCCTCTTGGCTGCCGGGCTCGATCCGGGCACGGCATGGATGATGAATCCACCGGTCGTGGAAGCGGCGGTATGCGTGGTGATGGTGATGCGTTTGAGTTTGGGATTGGGGGCGTCGATGGGTGTTCGGGGTTCCGAAAAATCTTCTACGGTGATCTTCGCGTCGGCGGGCTTGATCACGCGGAGTGTCAAGGTGGCTTTGCCGTCCGCGAGGTGCACCTCGCCTTCACCGGCCTGCACGTGGTCGGCGCGGGTCAGCATTTGCCAGGTTACCTCCACCGCTTTCGCCGAAGTGCTCCATTCGTCCCGGATCAGCACACTGTGGTCGCGTTGCAGGGCGACTCCACGGCTGACGGAGGCAACCTGGCCTGCGTAGACGGCGTCGAGATTGACGACAGCGGTGGGAGGTTCAGCGGAGAAGCGCACGAGTTCTCCGCGGCCGGCGACCCGGGGTGGAGCTCCATCAAAGCGCAGGATATTGTGCGCCTCGGGGCCGAGGCGAAAGACATTCCAGCGGGGGCCGCCCTCCCCCATGGACCAAAGATTAACACCTTTGGATTCGAGGGTAATATAGCTCTGCAAACCGGGATCAACAGCCCAGCGCACCCCGTCGGCCTCGAGCAGGAAAGAGCCCGAATCCATGTGACCGTGAGAGAGGCTGGCCGCGCCGCCCTTCAGGCCGATAAACGTCGCGCGCGGATCGCCCCACGCGGAGCGATGGGTGGCGACGGGGTTCGGACCGCGACCATACCAACTCAGTGGCGGCGGGGCGGCGGGGGTGTTGAGGCGCGGGTCGATCCAGAGCAGGGCGAGAGCACTGATGCGTTCGGATTCACTCCGTATGGCTTTTCCGCCGCGAATGGCTGCAAGGCGAGCGACGTTATCAAAAAGAAGGTTAGCGCGGCCGGTTCTGCGGGCGAACCAGTATTGCGTCAGATTGACACCGGTGGCCGGACCGCAGTCCGAGTAGTTGTAGAATAAACCGGTAGGCGTCACCATTTGCAGCATGTAGTCGGCGCTGGCCAAGAAGCCTGGGAAGGCGTCGAGACCGGAGGGTTTGCCGGTGAATTTCTCGATCGCCTGGACGAGGATCACATGCCACGTGGTGCCGTAACCCCAATACGACGGGCCCTCCGGGTAGGCACCATCGGGAGCGTAGGCATCGGCGGCGAAGTGCAGGTTAGAAGCGGCGCGCTCAAGGATGCGTCGGGAGATTTCCGGTTGCTGATCAGCGATTGCGATAGCGCCTGCGACCATGCCGGCGTGGCAGACTTGGTTCCAGTTATTGGTCCCGTGAATCCAGTGGCAGTAAGCGGCGAGGCCAGTTTCGGACGGTTTGATCCCGAGTTCGAGAATGGCGCGTGCGATGGTGATGCGGTCGTCGGCGCTGAGTTGCTCGTAAAGCCAGTCGTAGCCGATCGCCACGCCAAGCGTCATCTCGGCGGTGTCGAGAAAGTGCGAGGGGTTCCAGTCCTGAAACGCGCTCACGGCACGCATCTCGACAATAGCACGATCGCTGTAGCGCGCATCACCGGTGAGGCGGGCCATCATCGCCAGAGTGCTGATCCGCTCGAGTGCCTCGCGGCAAACGCCAAGCAGGCGCTTCCCTTCTTTTTTGTAGGTAACGGGTGGTTGAGCGAGCATGGCATCGGCCCGCTGGCTGAGTTCGGCAAAGAAACGTGCCGAGACCGGATCGGTTTTGACCTGCTCGCGCAGCGCGGTGAAGTCTTCTGTGGAAGCAAGGAGGCGGGGGTGAGCGGGCAGTGGGTCGGGAAAGGGAATGGGCGTGGGCATGGAGATATTTGTGGCTTGAGCGTTCAGGTTAGGACAGCTGAGAAAGCTGATACAGCCGAGATAGCCAATCAGCAGACGGAAGAACTGGGGCATGGCACTGAGTTTGACTGGCAGACCCGCCCTCAACCAATCCTGCGGTGGCGGAGGACCATCTGAGGAAATGGTGAATTAGGAATTCCGGCGGCGGCGGAGTACCCGAGTCAGCACCAACCCACCCAATCCAAAGCCAAGCATGGAACCCGTGGAAGGCTCAGGAATGGCCATCAGTTTGAGGGTAGTCAGGTCGCCCGCACCACGTCCCACCACAACCTTGAAGTCGCCGCTTGAGTTGTAAGAAGAGTTGGGTAGTCCAGTGATCCCACTGGTGTTAATATTGAACAGGCTGGTAACGTCTGTTCCCGCAGTCGCAATAAACCCAGACACGCTCGCCGCCTGTGCAAACACATAGCTATATTCGCCTGTGCCGGTCCATCCAGTAAATCCGTCCCCTGTAATCACTAGGTTCCACCTATTGGAACTGGTTACTCCGGTCATATTCAGCAGCCCCGTTACGCTGAGCAGATCCCAATTGGTGCCAGCTGTTCCCTCAAGCGCTGAGATCTGCCAGTTGTAGGTGGAACCACCCAGAACAATCGCCGAAGCAGCCGTTAATGTTCCAGGGCTGTTGCCAGGATTGAGCAACCCACCGCTGTTCAAAGTCAATGCACCCACTGTTCCCGACCCACCCAAGCTTCCTCCACCGTTCACTGTCACACTGCCAGCAGCACCATTCACCCGTAGCAAACCACCATTCACGGTGCTCGCACTAGCCACAACACTTGCACCCGTATCGACCAACAAAGTTCCAGCAGACACCGTCGTCCCGCCAGTGTAGGTGTTGGCTCCGGAGAGAACCCATTTGCCGGTGCCAGACTTCGTCAGCGATGTCGCTCCACTGCTGCTGTTCACGATAGCTCCGCCGATTCTGTTGTCGGCCGTGTTGGTTCCGGTGAGGGTCAGCGTCTTGGCTCCCACGCCAGTAGCCGTAAAGGCGCTGGAGAATACCAAAGCTCCGGAGCCGCTCGCGTCAAGAGTGGCGCCGCCGGTAGTGCCGAGCAAGTTGACAACGCGGTCCGTAGTGTGGCCGCTGCCCGTGTAGAGAAGGGTTCCGGTAGTTGTCGTTGATCCGATGTCGATCCTCCCTTTAGCCGCATCGGCTGCGTTTCCCAAGGAACTGGCTCCGCCATTGACGCTGGAGATAGAGTTGATTGACAGCGTTCCTTTTTGGATCGCAGTTTGTCCAGTGTAAGTGTTGTTCCCAGACAGGGTTTGCGTGCCCGTCCCATTCTGAGTTATAAACCCAGCGCCGCTGATGATTCCTCCGTAACTAGCGCTCGATGCGCTGCCAAAATACAGACCGCCTGCATTCACGACATTTCCGCCATTGAGGCCGCCACCGTTAAGCCCGCCGATTGTCTTACTGCCAGATATGCCAGTGAAATCGAGTGTCGCGCCCGCCGCATTGGTCAACGTGAAAAACCCGGTCATGGTTGTTCTATCGGTCACGTTCAACGTGCCGGCGTTGATCGTCGTCGTGCCATTGTAGTTGTTCGCGCCGGAGAGCGTGAGTGTGCCGGTGCCGGATTTGGTGACCGCACCGGAGCCGCTGATGATGCCGGAGAGGGTTTGATTGGCGGTGCTGGCGTAGTTGAAGACGCCGCTGTTTGTGATGGCTCCGGCGTAGCTGCCGCTGCCGAGCTGGCCAGTGCCGGAGACCGTGAGTGTTCCGGCGCTGATCGTCGTAGTACCAGTGTAGGTGTTGGCTCCGGAGAGAATCAGCTCGCCACTGCCGTTCTGGATGACATTTCCATTGCCTGCGATGACACTGGCAAAATCCGTGCCTTGCGTGATGGCGTTGTTGCGATTGAAGACCAGCGTGCCGTTGTTGTTGAGCGCGCTACTTGTTGAAAGGGTTCCTGTCGATCCCCCGCTACCGATCTGCAGCGTGCCGGCGTTGATCGTCGTGGCGCCTGTGTAGGAATTCGCACCGGAGAGTGTCAATGAACCGGCTCCTTGCTTGGTGAGGCCGACGCCGGAGCCTGTGATGGCTCCTTGGATTTCGCCTGAGACGCCGGTCGCCTGATCAAACACGCGGGAGCCTGTTCCTGCCAGGGTCATGCCGGTGTTGACGACGCTCAGGTTCTTGAGGAGACCGTCGGTGTAGGTGATGGTGTCCAGGCCGGTGAGGTTGCCACTGGTCATGTCCAGGATAGCGGCGGCTCCGTTGAGGTTGAGGGTGGCAGTCGTGCCGTTGCCGCCACCTTTGGTGATGTTTCCGTTGACCGTGGTGGTGCCACCAGTGAAGTTGAGCGACGAGTTTACCGTGCTCCCTACTGCGCCAGTGCTGGTCGCCATGTTGATTGAACCGAACGTTGCATTGCCGCCGCCAATGTTCATGGTGGCGTTGATCGCGCCTGAGTTATACGTGGCATTGGCGATCTCACCGAGGTTGAGCGTGCCGACTTCAAGGATGCCAGTATCGAAAGTGAAAGTGGCGTTGGCGCTGGCTTGTGCTCCTGCGCCAGTCCGTCTGCCCATGGTCAGTGTGGTGATCTTGGCATCGACGTCGTGCCCGGCAAAGTTAGCGGTCGAAATGAAGGTGGCGGTCCCGGTAAGCCCGCTGTTGATCAGGTTCATCGCGGTGACAGCCGATGTCCCGTCCGCCGCACGGAGCTTCAAGGTTCCGGTGCCTGTTTCAAACGAGAGCTCCCCACTACTACGTCCAGTTCCAGTTTGACCGATGGAGATGGTATTGGCGTTCAAGGTGTTTGCAGTGCTACCCAATTTCAGGGTGTATGTGGCCCCTTTTCCCGTAGTGTCACCAACGCCGATTACGTTGGCGGTTATGGTGCTGTTTGCAGCTAGTTTGACGACGGTATTAGAGGGACCGGTAGTAGTCGTCGCCGAGCTGTTCATGCGGAAAATTCCACTGGAACCCAAATTCGCCGTTAGAGTACCGAGTCCGCTCATGTCCAGGCTATGGCTGGGCTGGCTGAGGGCGCTATTTGCCGTTTGCCCGACTTGGAATGAAGTGCCATTCACAATGAGGGCACCCGTGGCCCCGTTAATGATGACATCTGTCTTAGCCGTAGCCGAAGCGTTGATACTAGGTGCGAGGAGGAAGTTTCCGGCCACGGTCAAAGTCTGACCAGCAGCGATGGAAGTCGTTTGCTTGAGGGTGGAGCTCTCGAGGTTGTAGGTAAGCGAGGCGATCGAGATGCTCGTATCCACGATACTGGTGGTGCCGCTGGCCAATGCACCCGTGGCATCGAAGGTGACATCATCCCCCGTGGCGGTGGCGTTGTCGCTCCAGTTGCTGACAGTAGACCAATTTTTGTCGGCCCCGCCACCCGCGTCCCAGGTGATACTGGCGGCGTGGAGAGCGGGCGCCAGCAGGACAGCGGCGACAAGGATTGCGAGAGTGAAATTGAGTTTTTTCACATTCATAATCATCTACACAAACTGCTTAAACTACGTTGTGTTCAAAGTCAAGGGGAGATTTTTGCCTGTCAACAAGTTGTAGAAATTAGTAAGATAATTTTTTTGGATTTATGTCATTGTAAATGAACGATTTAAAGATTTTTTATTACCAAGAGAGCGGTAATGCGGATAAGCTCGTCTAAGAAAAATTTTCGGTGCGAGTTAGACCATTGAAGGAAATCGAGCACAACGTCCAGCCGGTATCGGGCAACGGGCGGTGGCGGTGCCATTGGCCGGGAACCAGGAAAAAAGCATCGCCCGATGTGAGCACGCGTTTCTTGTCGGCGGCGGTTGTCACTTCGCCGGTCCCCTCGGTGATCAGGCAGAGGGTGAACTCGGGCAGGCTGCGGCCAACGTCGTATTGGAATGCATAGAGCTCGGTCTCCGGCAGCGGATAGGCCTGGCCGGGCGAAATCCCCTCCCAACCGGCGTGCGTGAGGTAGAGCGGCTCGTTGAAAAGCCGGTTCGTGACCGGCAGGGCGTGGCGGAACGGTGTGGGGCCGAGATCTGGCATGTCGATGAGGGAAATGTAGGATGAGCGTGCGCAAACGAGGTTGATCAGCGGGGCCTGCCGGTTCCTTGAAACACCTCGGCCAAACTGGAGTGGTGATGAACTGGAATTCCGGACTTAAATCAAGCTCGGGTTTTCATCCGCGCGGAATTTCAGACATCCTGAAGTCTGAGGAAAACCACGGGAGCCAAGAGAATCTCCCGCAGAGGCGCTGAGACGCAGAGGATCCTACTGGAATTCGGGGGTTTCGGACAGCGGTGCCAGGTAGTGTTGAGGACCTCCGAGTTGCATGAACCTACGGTAAACCATGATGTAGAAGAGGAGCCCACCGACCGCTATCAGACCGGAAAAGAGGAATGTCATCCTGTAGTTGTGGTGATTGAGATCAAGGAACAGGCCGACAGCGGGAGGCATGATGCCGTTGAAGATGGCAAGAAGGATCCCCTGCCCGGAGGCGAACTGGGCAAACTTGAGCTTGGGATAAAGGCGCTGGGTAATGGATGCGGTGGAGGTTAAATAGGCGCCGCTCATCACGGTGTGGCCAATGTAGGCGATTCCGAACGTGGTGAGATTGGTAATACTAAACGCGCCCCAAATGGCGATTGCAGCGTAGAGGGCCAGGCAGGCGATGCCCATGCGGATGGGATGAAATTTGTCGGCGAGAATGCCGAGGATGTAGGCCAGCACGAGGGAAACAGCATACGATACCGCGGTGAATTGTCCGTAAATCTCCATATTGATGCCAAGCTGCTTGGCGTAGAAGATGCTGAAGGAATTGACCGGGGCGAAGCAAACCCATCCCAAGATCACGGCACCGAAAACGAGGAGGTAAAATGGGGTGGCAAAACATTCGCGAAGGTAGGTTTTGAATCCCATCAACCGCCCGCTGGCACCCGGAGCCTGAGGCTCCGGCGGCGGATATTGCCCTTCCTTGACCATGAGGCACATCAGCGTGAACCCGATACCGTAGATCAGTCCCGTGGCAATGAAGATCCAACTGTAGTATTCCTCGGCATGTTTGATGAGGAAGACGTTGAAAATCATTCCGCCCACCAAGCTCACGATGCGGAACAGGCCAAAAAAGCGGCCTATGGTTTCGTGGGGCACAACGTCGTTGATGAGTGCATCGAAGAGCGCATTGGTGATAATGGTGGCCAGTTCAAAGAGGACCCAAAAGATCGAGAAGGCAAGAAGTGAACTGCCCATCGGTCCCGGCGAGCGGGCCCCGAGGAACTCGTGGATCCAAGCGCCAAGGTGCGGCGTGGCCGCAAGGCCGAACATCGAGAGCACAACAACGGGCAGCGGGATGAGAAGGAACGGGATCCGGCGTCCCCATCGGGTGCGGGTCCGGTCGGACTTTACCGAAATGATCGGGCCAATGATGAGCCCGACGGCGGCCGGCACCGACCCAATCAACAGTCCAACAAGCAGATCGGGCGATCCGAAGCTCTTGAGCACGAGCTGGGCCGTGGTGGCTACCGACCGCTCCTTGAGCTGCCATGCGAAATCCCCGACAAGGAGCCATGCGAAGAGCACCATCAAGCCCCCCATGCTGTAGGTAAGTGTTCCGGCCTTCCAGGTTTTCGGACTATTCTTCGTGGGTGTTGACATAGTGTTCTCAGTGTTTCTCATACTCGTAAGGCGTCCTGTTTCCTTCCGGCAAATGGGCCTGGTAGAGATTCATGACACCGTATGTCCAGTTCTGCTTGGGCATGCCGGGGAAAATTGATGAGATCCATCATCAGCGCGATGTCGTGAGACGGATAACCCTCGGGCAAGGAGATGACATTGGGCCAGATACGGGTGCCATGATCTATGGGATGTTGGGATTAATCAACTCACTGAGCGGAATGGCTTTCACACTGTAGTCGAACATCAGCGTGTTGCGATATTGCCCGTGAGGAGGTGGATCGATCAGGAGGCTCTCAGTGATCCAGGGTTTTTTGCCTTTCCCCCCGCTTGCGCTTGAATAGCGTGTGTCTCTTGCATCAAGTCCGGCAGTAGTCATGGGAGTCGTTTTTGGGGTAGCGCCGTGGTAGCCCAGCGGCGCGAATTGGCCGATGGGGTCTCTGATATAGATATAGACACTATAGGTCGGCTTACTGTCGCTTTTCGGGTTCTTTCCATCCGTCCTTGCGGCGGGATAGTCAAAGGTGGGACTATAGTATGGATTTGGATTCACCGGTTGCGACACCATTGGCAGGTAATCTCTCAGAATCCAGGGAAGCTGCCCGGTGCTGCCGTTTTGACTGTGTTTCGTGTAGTGGTGTGCTAAGACCGGGCCAGGCAGGATGCCGTTGTTGTCAGAGGCGTAGGTTACGATCGCAGTCCCTATTTGCCGCAGGTTCGAAACGGAGACCGCGCTGCTGGCCTTTATCCTCATGCTGCCCACAAGGGGAAACAACAGGGCAGCCAGAATGGCGAGGATGGCGATCACGACCAATAACTCCACCAAGGTGAAGGCCGCTTGGAAACGATGACTTGTTTTGTTTGAGCTCATGACTTGATGGGGAGTTGGATTTTTCATGGTGCTATCAGTGGAGAACCGCTTCATGGACTCACGGCTTTTGGCGCAAGTGCCGTCATGCCGGCGAGGCCGATGACCGCTTCGCTGCACGTGGCGCGAAGTTCCACCGACTTTAGAAAGCGTGAGGGGTCGCAGTCAATCGCCAGCGCGGCAGCGTTGCGGGGCGGTGGATTCTTCGGCAGCGCGGGGTCAACGAAACCAATGTGGAGTGGCGTCTGGGCGGCAGCGACACACACGGTGACCAGAGCCAACACGAGGCTCGATATTGTTTTCATTACCGCTTGGCGGTTGGAGAGGATGGTTGGTTTCATGATTTGATATTTTGAGATTGAGTGGAGTTTTGCCCCTGGTTTTCGAATTGAGGACCAAGGGAGAAAGGGGGTGTCTCAGAGAATCGGGGTCACTTTGAGGTGGGCGAAGTTTTTCACCGGAGTGCCCGGGGTGGGGGTGTAAGAGATGGTCGCTGCCAGGGTCTGACCAGCAGCGATGGCAGCGGCGTGGAGTGCGGGCGCCAGCAGAATGATGCTGGCGACGATTGAGGACGGAAACAAACCGGTTAGCTTGTCTTTCATGGATTTTCGGGGGTTGTTCAATTCGGATTTTTGGGCACTCGCTCAGTCGAAAGGCAGGAAAATTAATGAGGATCCGGTTTGAGAGCAACAGGTATTTTGCCAGATTTTGCGTCAGATTATTACTGAAAAATTGACGAGTCATGGAAACAATGAGTCTCTAATGCCTGAAATCGCGCCACACGGAGCAGATTTCAAAACCACTTCCCCGCTGGCTCAACGTCCCACCTACACTCCGCGTCTCTGCGCCTCTGCGGGAGTCCAATTTTCAGCAAACACCCACTCAATTCAGCGAAGAGCCGTTCGGACACTTTGCTATTCCAAGTGGGTGATTTTCCCGCTGAGGCGCGGAGGAAATGTTGTCCTCGAGACTCACTGCTCACTCCGCAGCGGCACCTCGGGCCAGGACAAGTCATGTGGCAGCGAGCCGCCTTTCTTCACGCCGTAGGGGTGGTTCTCTTTGGCAGGACGGGAAAGCGGGCGCAAGACCACCGGCGTTTGCGAACCGGCGGGGCGCAGGGTGATACGTTCGCCTTTTTTCAGCGGAATCGTGTATTCGCCAGGCGTCGCTTCTAACAATTCAGGCTTCGGGCCGGAAACAATCTCCAAGGGACCGGTCCAATCAGGGACTTTCAACACCAGCGGTTCGCCGGCGAGACTTTCGATGGAAACCCACGCGGTTTTGCCCTCCTCACGAGCGGCACTGACGAGAAAACCGCCCTCGGCCCGGAGATCGCGGAAGGATGACTGTTTCCAGCCGGTCGGCACTGCCGGAAAGACCCGCACCTTGTTACCCCAACTTTGGAGCAACAGCTCGATGGTGGCGCTGGCACCGGCGAGCGCCGATTCAATGGTCGGGTTTTTGCCCTGCGTTTCGGCATAGAAGGTATTAGGCAATATCTGGCTGGCTTGCCCACTTTCCGTTATCAGCGAGTTGTCGAGCATGCGGTTGAGCTGCGGAAGGGCTTTGTCGCCATCACCGAGCATGGCGAATTGCGAGGCGGCGGTAGTCAGGGTGTAGCCGCAGAGATCCTGTTTGCCGCCGGGATGGCGAATGGTCAGCCAGTGCTGGATCGATTGGGTGAGCAACTTGTGCGTGGCGGGATCATCGGCATTCATTACAAACAAGGGATAAAAGCCAATGAGATGGGAGAAGTGGCGGTGGCTCTGATCGAACGACTGCGTGGATCCGATCATCAAACCGTGTTCATCCACCGGCGGGTCGATCAGTTTGGCCGCAATTTCACTCCACTCCTTGGCTTCCGTGACACCCGTTCCGGTCCTGTCGCTGAGAGTTTTCAGCGATGCGGTGAGCCAACGGATCAGGGCGAGGTTGTAGTTGGTGTCCTTGAACGGTTGGAAGCGTTTGAACTCCGGTGATCCCATGGGTTTGAGGTGGAGCCGTCCGTCGGCCCCCGGTTCTATTTCACTGCGGTAGGTTTCCAGCATCTGGAGTGCCTTCGGCCTCCATTTTTCGGCCAGCGTGGCCCAATCGCCGGTATGGCGGAAGTGGAGCCAGTAATTGTGGAGCGCCCAGGCCAGGTCTCCGCGGTGCGGGCCTTTGCCGATTTTGTTGAGCAGGTCTGGCCAGTAGCGGTCCATCTCGTCGATGAATGTCGATGCAAGGTCGGGATGATTGGCCAAGACCGGCAGCCAATAGGTGAGCTGGATGTTGAGGTTCCACCACACTCCCGGCCACTGGTTGACGCGGAACCACGGTCCGGCCAAATCGACCACCGGCCCGCCCTCGCGCGCGGCGGCGGCGAATTTGTGAAGCTGGATCCAGTAAAAGGATTCAAGCCGCGGATCGGGTATGCTGAGAAATGATTTCTGATAAAACGCATGCCACCATGCGCGGTGGGCCGATAGAATCCCGTCAAATGCGGCCACCTCCGCATCACGCACCTCCTTCACGGCGACTGCGGCTGATTTCCCGGCGGCTGGGATTTCATTGGCAGTGGCGACGAACAAGGTGGATGCCCGCGCTCCGCTGTCGCGTTTTTCCAGCCATGCCGTGGCGAAATCACCGCCGGCCGATAGGGACTGCACGCAGACCGGCAGGCCGTCCTTTTCGGATAGAACAGGATTCGGATTGGTCACGTATTTGGCATCGGCGGCTTGTTTCGGGTGAGTCTGCGCCCGCGGCGAGGCGGGGTTGCCGGGCCGGAAATCCCATTTCCATTCGGCGGGTTTTCCATCGGAGGTTTTCTCGGTCGAACTGACTTGGATGATCTGGACCATGCGGTCGCGCGGAGTGAAGGCGCGGATTTTCAACTCACCGAGATCGGTGGTGATGGTTCCGGTAATCTCCGCGTTCCACAAATCCTGGCGCAGGGTGACGGATTTGATTTTACCGGACGGGCGCAGGGCCATCCGCCCGAGGTCGAGCCGTGGGTAGTCAAACATCACGCCTTTTCCCGGCACGCCGAAGGATGTCTTGCGGTCGGGCGCGCCACGGTGGTCGGTCACATCGGCACGGCCGAGGTGGAAGTCGAGCCGGTTGTCGTCGAGCGTGGCATAGACCATCATGCCGAGCTGGCCATTGCCGGTGAAAGCGCCCTCGTTCCATTGGCGCGGGGTTTCCTCCCAAACGAGGTCGTGCCGACCAATGAACTCAGGCCAATCGACTTCGATCTGCGGAGCGACCGGCGCTGCCGTTGCTTTGAGAAGGGTGAATGATGCCAGCGCGAGGAGGGTGAGGAATGTCTTCATGAATGATTGATCTTTGGTTTTGTCTGATGGTTGTGAGTTTGATGGTGCCCGCTTGGTTAATATCCAGAATCCCGCTCAATGATCGGTGCGGAAGGGCGAGGCGGGGAGATCGGCGGCGTTATAAAGGAAGCACGGCGGATTGTTCGCCCAGCCGTAGCGCACGGCCACGGGGGTGGTGACCTGGTCGCTTGATACCACCACGGTTTCGCCGTCGATCACGGCCTTGGCGGCCACCCATTTCTTGTCGGCACCGCAGATGGCGAAGGCCTGCAATTCCGCCGGGGCGGTGGATGTGTCATCGGGAAACAACTTGGGATTCGCGGCGATTTTCAGCCCTTTGGCGTGCTGGAAACGGATGCGGATTTTGTCCGCCTCCACACTCATCGCGTCGTAGATCGGGCCGGAGTGCTCGATATCCTCCCCGTAGACGAGTTTGCGGGCGGCGAGGGCCAGGCGGTGTCCCGCGTCGGCCTTGTTGCGCGGGTGGATGTCGTTGGCCTCCCCGATGTCCACGGCGACGGCCATGGCGGTGTTGGGAACCTTCAGGGTGCGCTGTTGCAGCTCGCGGATCATTGCCAAGCCACTCTCCTCCACCGGCTGGGTGGTCGGCGCCATGAAGTTCGCCAGTTGCACGAAGAGAAAGGGGAAATCACCCCTGCCCCAGCGCGTGCGCCAGTCCGTGATGAGGGTGGCGAAGAGCTTGTCGTAATCTGAAGGTGAAGGGTCGAACCGGTTGGTCTCTCCTTGATACCAGATCACGCCTTTGATGCCGAAGGGGATGATGGGGTTGATCATGCTGTTGAAGACATGGGTGGGGGTGGTGGCCTGCGGTTTGCCGTCGGGCGGTGCGACGGGCTTAGGCACCGAGGGCTCTGGCTTGGGCGGCACGGGCGCGCGCGCGGCCGTGGCGGCGGCGGAGACTTTCGTCCAGTCGGCCATGGTCTGCTTAAATGCGGCGCCATGTTGCTCGTTCCAGGCTTTCATTTTGGCGTCAAATTCGACCTTCAGCGCCGGAAAGGCGGCCTCCGCGGCGGGAGCGGCGGCTTTGGCTTTTTCATGTTGCGCGGCGTATTTGGCAAAGTCGGGATTGGCCTTGAGCGCGTCGAGGCTGATGAAAGACTGGATGCGCAAGCCGCCATAGGCGCTCTGGATGAGGCCGACGGGCAGTTTGGTGCGCTCTTGTATTTCGCTGCCGAAGTAGTAGGCCACCGCCGAAAAGCTGTCCGGCCAGCCGCCGTGACCGACGAGTATTTCCGGCGTGCAAACCTGCCAGCGACCGTTCAGTGAAAATTTGGGATTCTTCTCCAGGGGCATGTCATCCAGTGGCGTGTAGGCGGACGATTGAGTGACGATAAAAAGCCGGAGCAGAGGGCGATTGGCCTTGGCAATATCCTCTTTTCCGCGGCTCGAATGGTTGATGCCGCTTGCCATGTTGCTCTGCCCGGAGCAGGCCCAAACATCGCCGACGAGCACGTCGGAAAAGGTCAGTTTATTCTTGCCGGACACGGTCAGGGTGATGGGTTCCGTCGAGCCTAGGAGCGCGGCGAGATCGACGCGCCATTTGCCATCCGCGCCGGCGGTGGTCTTGGCGGTGGCGCCCCCCGCTGTGACGGTGACTTCCTCTCCCGCGGCCGCCATGCCCCAGACGGGAAGTGTGCCCCCTTGCTGGAGCACCATGTGATCGCCGAAAATCGCCGGCATGGTGACATCGGCATGGAGGAACGGTGACGCGCCCAGGAGGAGGGCGGCCAAGATGGGGGAGGCTAAGCAGAGGGATATGCGGGTTTTCACTTTTTGTGAGGTGTAAGGGGGTTGATTCTAAGACTAAGCACCATTTATAAAAGAATTAATTGAATGAGAATCCGGTTTGAGAGCAACAGGTGTTCTGCCAGATTCTGCATCAGATCATTACTGACCAACGTGGGGAGCCATGGAAACAGTGAGTCTCTAATGCCTGAATTCGCGCCACACTGAGCAGATTTCAGAGCCAGTCCCCCGCTGGCTCGACGTCCACCTACCCTCCGCGCCTCTGCGGGAGTCCTTTTTTTAGCAAACACCCACTCAATTCAGCGAGGAGTCAAGTTTTTCCCAAAAAGACTACAGAGTGGAGCCATAAATATGTTGTCAATTTTTTCCAGCGAGAGATATCTTACTAGAATAATGAAACATCTCCTCTCCCTCGTGTTGGCAGTCACCGCCCTCTCTTCCGCCGCAGCCGCGCCGCCGCCCGGGGCGGTCGCCGCGTGGGATCCCGCGAAGTCGGAGCCGCACGGAGATTCCGTCGCCATCCTCGACGCCGTCGGCGGCAACGACCTCGTCGTCGGCCCGAAGAGCGGGTGCAGCATCGTCGACGACCCAAAGGGCGGGGGGAAAAAGGTGCTGAAATTCGCGGGGGTACACGGCGGCGAGATCCACTCGCTCTTGCCTTTGGCGGGCGAAGCCGACTGGTGCATCCGACTGCGCGCGATGCCGCTGGACGGGGGCGAGAGATGGCAAACGCTTCTCGACATGGCCGCGATCGAGCTGCGGTATGATATCTTGCTCGAGCAACTAAGCCTCATCGTCTACCCCAACCCCAACAAGGGCCGTCCCGTGACGGTTTTTGTATTTTTGCGCAAGAACCGGTGGAGCGAGGTCGTCGCGAGCATCAAAGGCCGGGAGTTGACCCTCCGCGTCGGGGAGGAGAAGGCGACCTTGGAGATTCCCGATTCCGGCCTGCTCGCGCCTTTCAAGCTCCGGTTTAAGCTCGGCAGCCGGGGCAAAGAGGGCATACGCCCCTTCACCGGCATGGTGTCGGACATCAGCTTCGGGAAACCCAATTGAACTCCGCGCCGAGCCGATGAGATCGATGGCTGGCTGCACCGGAATCCCGAGTATCGACACAACTTCCTTGTCATTGATGATGACCCAAGCGTGCGGTTTGCCTTTCCCCGTCGACACATCCTTATCAAAGAAACCGAGGGTCTCCCCTCCCCTCTCGTGGAGCATGCTCAGACATCCTGAAGTCTGAGGAAAATCCATGAGCCAAAAGAATCTCGCGCAGAGGCGCTGAGACGCAGAGAGATCTTTGATTTATACCATTCTCCGCGCCTCCGCGCAGGGCGGTGAGGGCGGTAACGTGTAGGTTCATGTGTTGGGATTGGAAAAGGGGTCTTCTGTATTCTTCGATTTTATCTGGGCGAAGCCCGATGATGGATCCGTAGCGTTTCATGATTTCTTTTCGGGTGCGCCGCAGGCTTTCGCATCCCGGTATTTGACGGTCTGCAAATGCTCGCAGTAAAGCACCAGTTCTCCCGCATTTTTGAAAACCTCGTAGCTTGCCCGGTAGAGGCCCATCTCCGGGTATTTCGGCGTCTTTTCTAAATCGGTCTTGATCGTATAAATCGTATCGCCGATGAAGACCGGTTTGATGAACCGCAACTTGTCGTATCCATAGCTGAAGGAATTGACGCAGTTCGTCGCGACAAGTCCGAGCCCCACGCTGAAAACCATGGCCCCTGCGATGAGGCGACGCCCGAAGACGCCCTCCTCTTTGGCAAAGATTTCGTCAGCGACATAAGGGTGCATATCGAGCACGAGGGCATTAAACTGCATGCTCTCTCCCTCGCTGATCGTGCGGCGGATGGAGCGGATGCGCTTACCAATCACGATGTCTTCGTAGAGCCAGTTTTCGGCATTCCAAACGGGGATATCTTTGTGTTTTTCAGGGTCAGGATTTGGGTTTTTCATTGATTGACTCGGGATTGAACAAAAACTCATTGGTCCTGCTCGACCGGCTTGTATTCAAACCAATCGTAATCGGCGTAGGCGCTGCTCTCCACTCCTTGGGACGATGCATACAGACCCACATAGGAACCTGTGAAGCCCTCGGCGATTTCAGAGCTCAAAATCCGCGCATCCTGCACTCCGCCGACCGCGCGCAAATCGTTCTCACTGGTTCCCGCAAGAAATTGATAATCCCAATCCCTGCCCTGCAGCGCAAAATAGACGGGGCCCTCCCCTTCGAGTTCCAATTCCGCCACCGGATCAGCCGGTTTTCCCGCAACCACGTGCAGGATCGCATAGCGGTGCCCTTCCCGGTGCGTGAGTTCCAGGCGCATCTGGTGGGAGAATTTGATACTGGCCATCAGCCCGGCGACTTCGTTGGCTTTGTCGGTGGTGAATTCGAACAGGGTGACCACATCAAAGTTGTGATGCTGTTGACGCCGCCCCACGAAGCCGCAGTTGCCTGGATCAGTGGCTTTCTCCTGCCGCAGGCGGATGCGGAGATGCCCCGGATGATCGCTCAGGCTCAGCCAATCGAAGTTCTTTGGTTCATTGTAAAAGTTCCAATGGAGCGGCAGTTGCTTCGCGTCGAACTCCTCTCGTTCCGGCACTCCCGGCACCGGGGTCCAGGGCAGATCGGGTCTGCGATCCACCATCAGCGTCTGGTGCCCACTGTCCGGATTGTAAGCCGGCCAATAGCTGCCCTTGCCATCCGGAACCCACTCGAGCGGAACCAAAAAAGTCTCCCTCCCCAGCCGGTGCTTCCCGTCCCTCTTCCGCACCCCCAGATGCACAGACCACCAGTCGCCCTTGGAAGTATCGACAAAATCAGCGTGACCGGTAGCCGATATCGGCGAGGTCTTGTCGCGGTGGGTGAGAATCGGATTGGCCGGATTTTTTTCCCAATTGTCAACAGGACCATCCAAATCATCCGTCCGCAAAACCGACATGGCATGGTTGTCCCAGGTTCCGCCTTCGGCGATCAGGAGGAAATACTTCCCCATGGTTTTGAAAATATGCGGACCTTCCGCATAATTGTCGGGCCCGACTCCCGATCCTTCCGAGATGTATTTCCTCTCTCCACTGAAGGTAGCCTCCCATCTGCCGTTCCGTTCCACCGGGCGGGGGTCGATCTTTTGGATCCAGACCCAATGCTTGATCGTGCCGGTTCGCAGGCGGTCATTGGCAGCAAACCAACAGGTCCCATCGTCATCCCAATACAGCGACGGGTCGATTGCAGATACTTTTGCGGTGTCAATCTCAACATAAACCGGGTCCGACCAGGGACCCGCCGGATCGGTCGCTGTAACGAAAAACACCTGACCAGGCAGTTCGGTCGTCACCATGTAGAACACACCCTCATGATAACGGATCGTTGGAGCCCATATATCCAGCCCCTTCAACATCCCGATCCGGTCAATGGCGTGCCCGATCTGCTCCCAATTCACCAGATCGCGACTGCGGAAAACCGGAACACCGGGAAACCATTCAAAACTCGAATTGACCAGATAAAAAGTATCCTCTACGCGGCAGATCGAGGGATCCGGATAAAACCCCGAAAGAATCGGATTGCGGTAGTTCTCAGGCACTTCGGACGCAGCGCACGACACTTCCGACAAACCGGCCCCAAGGACTTCACTGGCTCGACTGGAAAGGGTGTTTTTCATATTAGATTTTCGGCGGAAGGGGGTCCGGGCCACCGGTGGGACGGGAGCGGTGCTTTAGTTCGGCGACATTGTTAAACGCGATGGAGTCGCGGACGATCATGGGGTGGCGGGGGTGAGCCAGACGTGGCGGATGCTGAGGGGCTTCCAGCCGGTGGCGGGGCCCCTTAGGTCGAAGCGGGCCTCGCCGGCGGGGAGCTGGATGGTGCCGAGGGTGACGGTGGCCCAGGTGAGGCCGGGGCCGGTGGCGGCGACGGGGGCGGGCGTCTCGGTTTTGCCTACGGCGAGGACGAGCGAGGTGGCGGCGGGGGCGGCGACTTCGGCGGTGACGACCCACTTGGTGGCGGCGGGAGTTTTGAGCGTGTATTCAAGACGCCACCTCGGGTCTCTCCAGTCGGTGAGGTAGGCGTCGGGGCCGGAATTGCGGAGCTCGATGGTGCCGTGGTGGCCGTGGACGTCTGCTTCCAGTGCGGTGAAAGTCACGCGGCCGTCGGCGGCGGGGGTGTTGAACGGCTCCTGGGTGACGATGATTCCCCATACGGGAAAGCCCGCTTTCCTGTAAGCGGGGAGGTGCGCATCTTTGACGATTCCGCCCGTGCCGATGATGGCGATCGGGAATGTTCTTTCCGGGAGTCGTGGAGTGGTTGCAATACTGGGAATGGTGTATACAGTTTTACCAGTGAGATAAAATTTCGCAAGTGAAAATATGAATAAGAAAATTCCCTACTACCCAGTCCCAGCTCTCGACAAGGGCCTGGACATCCTTGAAGCGCTGAGTGCCAGCCCCGAGCCGCTGGCGTTGAGCGCCCTTGCACAGTTTCTGAAACGCAAAAACAATGAGATTTTCCGAATGCTCAATCTCCTCGAGCGCCGCCGCTATGTGCTGAGGGACGAGTCGGGCGGCTATCGACTCTCCCTCCGGATGTATCAATTGGCAAACGCCCAACCCAGCCTTGCCCGATTGATCGAGGTTGCTACGCCTGCACTGCGCGAGTTGAGTCGGACGACTGGCGAATCCTGCCATCTGAGCGTTCTCGAGGGGTTGGAAATCGTGATTCTCGCCCGAGTGGAGTCCTCCAACCGCGTCCGCCTCGTCGTAGAACTTGGCGGGCGATTCAGCGCCCTGACGACCGTCTCCGGGCGAATGATCCTGTCCAACAAGGAACCCGGAGTCCGGCAAGAACTGCTGGATTCTGCTCCAGAGTTCCAGCGTCTCAAACCCAAGGACCGTAGGGCACTCCTTGAGAGGATTGAATTTATCGCCCGGGAGGGATTTTCGGCAGCAAAAGACGAGACCGTCTCTGGCGTGGTGGATGCCGCCGTTGCTATCGGCGGATCGTCTTCGGGAATTGATGCTGCCATTGCCATCTCAGCCTTAACTACAGAAAGCCGTCGGCGGGACCCGCAAGAGTTTCGGCATCCGCTTGAAGAGTGCGCAAAGACTCTTCGTGATCGCCTGGGGATACCCTGAGAAAACAAGAAGGCGAACCCATCCCGAACCGCCGCGATTCCATTGTTTCGTCGGGCAACCTCCCAAACTCCCTCTTGGCCTTGGGAGTCACGCCAGAAAAGACGCTCTAAAGAAAGAAAATGACCGCTTGCCAAAATTTTCGAGAAACAATTTCAGCCATTTGCAAAAGCTTCTCAAACGATTCCCCATCCGTCAATCACCTCAGGAATTGAGCCCATAGAAGCAAACTCCAAATAAAGTCCATGCACACACCAATGAATCTCCGCCCCTTCCCTTCCGTAAACTTCTTGAATTTTCGGCCAGCTTGGCCGATGGTGTCGCAATGAAACAAATTTTAGCAGATAAATTCGGCGTCCGAGGCCTCGGGGCCGGCGTTTGGAATCTTGGCCCTGGCCGCGATCCATTTGGAGGTCCCACTCGCCCAGATCTCCCCATCCTCCAACGACTCCCTCTCTTGGCGAAGGCGGGCATTACCTATGTCGAATTCCATGACGTGGAACTCCCCATCCACCAAATCCCTGCCGCCCAACGAATCATGCGAGATCACGGTTTGAAATGCGGAATGTACACCCCTTCCTTTTTTGCCGAGCCCATTTTCAAGGACGGCGCCATGACCAGCCACGATCCCAAAATCCGAAAATTGGCTTTGGAGAACGCCTGCCGCGCCGTAGATGCGACCGTGCAACTCGGCGCCAAAGTGATGGTCTTTTGGAACGGCCGGGAAGGATTCGACTTCGTCCTCGCGAAAAACGGCCAAGAAAGTTTTCGCCGAATGGTCGACGGCTTCAATGCCGTGGGACGGTATGCGGTGAAGAAATATGGACGTCGTGCCCCTCGCTTTGCCATCGAACCCAAACCCAATGAGCCTCGCGCCAACATGTATCTCTCGAATGTGGGCGAGGTCCTCTATCTGATCTCCCGCCTAGACCCCAAGCTTCAGCCCCTCTTTGGGCTCAATCCGGAAACGGCCCACAGCCGGATGGCAGGCCTCGACTACCTCTGGGACGTCGAGATGTGCCTCGAAGCTGGAAAACTCTTTCATATCCACCTGAACGCTCAGGACACGACACGCTACGATCAGGATCTCCCGTTTGGCTACACGGAGCCTCTCAAAGATTTGGCTCTCTGCGTGGTGCTGCAGGACGCCAAGTGGCCGGGGATCATCGCATTCGACGTGAAGGCTCCCCGAACCGATCGGCAGGAGGACATCACCGATATTCTCACCACCAGTGCCGCCAACCTGAAACGTCTCTGGAGCAAGGCACTCAAGGTGGATCGTCGGAAAATCGCTGCCTACCGCACCCGAGGCAATTTCACAGCCTTGGCCGGTTATCTAGCCCGCTGCCTCTACTAAGCACCGTGGTAACTCTCGGGATCGACAGCGGGACCCAAAGCACCAAAGCCATCCTGTTTGACCTAAAACGATCCCGCGTCATCGGGACGGGTTCAGCTCCCCACCGTCTCCTCCCCAATAGGGATCCAGCAGTGAAGGAGCAGGATCCTCGAGATTGGATTCGCGCCCTTCGGACCGCCGTACATCAAGCCCTCGCCTCGGCCCCCGCGGGCACGGCCCGGAGAGTGGCCGGCATGGCAGTGTCCGGACAACAACATGGTTTCGTTCCTCTGGACCGTAACGATCAAGTCATTCGCCCCGCCAAACTCTGGTGCGATACCTCGACCGCCAAGGAAGCGGAAGGCATCATCCAAAAGAACGGTGGCCTTCGTCGTCTGATCCAGAAAACCGGTAACGGCCTCCCGGCTGGTTTCACTGCTTCGAAGATTCTCTGGTTAAAAAAACATGAGCCCCGAAATTATTCCCGGCTGTCCTCAGTTCTTCTGCCCCACGATTACCTCAACTTCTGGCTGACCGGTGAAAAAACCATGGAATACGGCGACGCCTCCGGAACCGGCTTTTTTGATGTTCGTAGACGAAAATGGTCGGAGCCGGTTCTGCGCTCCATCGATTCGAAGTTAATTTCCTTTTTGCCACGACTGATTTCTCCAGGCGGGACAGCGGGTGATCTTTCGGTTTCCTCCGCCAAAGCTTTGGGTCTTTCTTCAGGAATTCCGGTCGGACCTGGCGGGGGTGACAACATGATGGGAGCGATCGGCACCGGGAATGTTCGTCCCGGAGTGGTCACCCTCAGTCTTGGCACCTCCGGGACCATCTACGCATATAGTGATCGTCCGATCATCGATCCTCGGGGGGAAGTCGCCGCTTTTTGTGATTCCACAGGAGGTTGGTTGCCTTTGGTTTGCACTATGAACGTCACCGTGGCCACCGAGGCCATGGGCAAAGCTTTGCGCCTTTCCCACGACCAGTGGACCCGCTTGGCCGCTAGAGTTCCCACTGGATCTAATGGACTTAAGTTCATTCCCTACCTGCAGGGAGAACGAACGCCGAACCTGCCCCACGCGACCGCTTCCTATCAGGGGCTCAATTTGAAAAACTTCACCGCAGGCCATATCGCCCGCGCCACTCTTGAGGGAATCACTCAAGGTTTGGGTTATGGTTTACAACGGCTGCGCTCCCTCGGAATTCGCCCCCAAGAGATTCGTCTGACGGGAGGCGGATCCAAAAACCCCCTCTGGCGTCAGATTCTGGCGGATATTTTTCAGGTGCGGGTGATCAAAGTCGCTTCTGATGAAGGGGCGGCTTTGGGTGCCGCCCTCCAGGCGGCGTGGGTGGTGATGGGAGGAGGAAGAAACAATCTTCGGACGATCACAAACCAGCATATCCGCTTAGACCGCAAGAGCCTCTGCCGACCGGCTACCTGAGCCAAAAGAGTGGCGACAGCAACTGTGCTTCGAATTCACCCTTTAAAATCACTACTTTGACTCACCCTGCAGATCACATTTTCAGTCTTACTCGGAGTGGACAAAAGTGGACAGAAAGGGGATAAAAAAATTCACTACACTGCAAAAGCAACTTTTGTAAGTAGCTTAAACTACGTATAATCAATATTTTACGACTGGTTTCGACCCCCTCCGCCGGTAGGTTTTTAGCAAAAAGAGTTATAGATTTTTTTCTATGGCCCAGCCCTCCCCCTTCAGTGCGGAAAGAGTGGGTTTCGTGGCGGTGTTGGCCATTTCGAAGAAGGAAATGGCGGCGAAGTCGTGGTTGTCGATGCTACTGCCAAATGGATATCCGGCATCTTCCTCGCAGTAGGACCGATGCCCCCAGACCAACCCGTCGGGGTTGTAGGTTGGGCGTTTAGATGAATTCGTTGACGAGATTCTCGAGGTACTCCTGCCCACCCGATGCCAACACCGGCGCAGGTTGTGACAGGGCTACCTTTCCCAACTCTTCCAGCGAAGCCTTACCCTGCTCCACCT
>Ga0209356_1000154_pt1 | contig 25656 bp, 24 predicted proteins | sample LauGreFaBDMM15SN_2_FD_188213 | JGI IMG/M metagenome (GOLD analysis project Ga0209356, IMG submission 188213) | Freshwater lake microbial communities from Lake Michigan, USA - Fa13.BD.MM15.SN (SPAdes) (version 2) | ecosystem: Environmental > Aquatic > Freshwater > Lake | place: Lake Michigan, USA...
GCAAATGTCGCTCTTTGTTGGATTACATGTTCTAATAAATTTGACTTGGTTTTTCTCTTAAGAATTTTTTCTACCCAGCTTACTTTCTGTATTTTCAATATATAACGCAGCGCTTCTTGTGTCGAACATTTTTGCCTAGCACATATTAGTTCGCACTCCCAGGCACTTGGAGTTTTCACGCATTCTAAAAACTCTCTGTGGCTTAATTCTCGTGCAAAAGGCTTGGGGTACTCGTAATTTAAATACCTTTGCTTGGTAAGTGTGAATAATATTTTGGCATCGTTTTCAAAGTAATCTTTGGAATGTTCATAGGACATTTTCTTATTCGCAGGCCCAGTTCTGTGATGTATACTAATATCCCCCCAGTGTGTTTTCCCGCCAAATGATGAAGAATGAAGATTTTTGTAATACGGAATTCCTAGCCATTCAGCAACCCGACTCATTGTTCTTTCAGCATTTGCATGAATATCTTCTAATTTTAGTGCGCGAATTAAATCGTGATTTGCTACATAATTCTTGATGTTTTTATACGATGTAAATATATTCATAAATATATTTAATGGATAATTTATGCTTTGCTCAAGGTCCCAAAAGTTTTTCCCCGGATTTTCGGCATGAAAGACATTGATGTGAGACCTATAGTGACTATTGAAGGTGTCGAGCGGTTCTCTCGTCATTAAAATTATTTTTTGTTCAGGAAAAGTTTTGCATATTGCTTCCATATTTGGTTCTGGGGTGTGCATCGCATGGACGATTAGTAAGTTATTATTGATGGGACGCTGTTTTGCAACTTCATAGGCGATGTGGATAGCAATAAAAAACATTCTTGGAGTTCTTGGAAGCTCTCTTGTGAGATCTAGCCAAGTCGACAGGAATCGCTGTTGATCCACCAAGATCTTCTCATTTTTTTCGGGTCCCAGCTCGTTCAACCGGCAATTTGTCGTATCATCGGAGGAGTCAAACACCACTGGATAGCGCCGGACAAACTCCTCCCCCAGTTGCTCCCAAGAGGATTCTGCCACCATGGCCAGCATTTCATTAATATGCCGACCCCGAGCCCCGCCCATCAGCGCCGTGGCGGGAAAAGTCGACACATCGGGATGGTCATCAAGAAGGCTTTGTAAAAACACGGATCCACTTCGCCCATCGTATAAAATAGAACAAATTCTTGGCCTCTTTTCAAATTCCACCAGAAATTTTTTAAGGTCATTTAGGTTCATTGCCTAAAAATTGATTTGCCAGCTTTCATATAAAGCCAAATCGCTCCCCGAGTCCACTTCCCCCCAAGGGTGCCGGATGGGTACGCCCGCAACCGGCCAAGCCCGCAGAATCATCTTGCGCAACATGCCTGTCATGTCGATACGATCCCGTTGTGACCGTGGCAATTTCTTCCAAAGGGTGGCAACGCGTCGCAAGCCCTTCGGGCTGAACTTCAGTAGCCCCATAAACTGCCCCTGCACTTTTTTTATATCGGGGTTGGCGGCTCCGATTTCGATAATTTTTCCTCGTCTGATTCGAAAACTTTCAGCATCAGCTGCAGGATCTTCAAATCTTTTTCTCCATAAATTCAGCCATCGAGGATCATAAGCCACAGCCACATCAGCCGGCGATTGAAGAAGCCTGTCTAAATCCCTCCACGAATAAAAAATATCCCCATAACTCAGGAGCAAGGGCCCTCGGCCAAACCAGCGCCGGGCAGATAGCATGGAAAAGACGCCGTAAGTCGTTTCCCATCTAGGATTTTCGATTTTTTTAAGTCCTTTTCTTTTGATAGTGTTTGCGCGATATCCCACGACGATCCCAATCTTCTGTAATCCTGCGCGCTTCATCGCGGAAATCTGCCTTTCCAAGAGACTTTTCCCCCGAAGCACAACAAGACACTTGGGTTTGCGCGCAGTCAATCGCCCGAGGCGACTCCCCCTTCCAGCCGCCAAAATCAGTGCCTTCATAAACGAATTCTCACCCCCCGATTCCCGGGCCTTTCCGGATGCCACATGACCCCCGTCCAGGGCAACTTGCCATGCTGCATCCGCTCGGGACATCCGTCTGGGGCAGTTTGGACAATCCGAAATCCCGGAGGGCAACCGCGAACCGCCCACCGGTGAAAGCTGTTAACCAATGCAGTTCCGCCCAAAAGCCGATGAGCGACTCCGCAATGCCCGTCAACCCTAGCTAGCCTCCCCCCAGAAAATCGCGCCATTACCTGCATTCCGCGACAAATCCCAAGAACCCGCATCTTTCGGGTCAAGGCCCACTCCAGCAACCAAAACTCCGTTCGGTCTCTTTCTGGAAATTCCTCCCAATCATTGCCACCGCTCAAGAGCAAACAATCCGGCTTGATTCGAGAAAGCCAAGCCCGAAAGGCTGACCGCGTAGACATCCGGTTTGGAACGGGCAGAGGAAGAAAACCCTGCCGTAAGACCCAGACCGCCAAGCGCTGATCCAAGGAATCACGGACCTCACCCCGCCCGGGCACCCGATCCACACGCTGAGTGATGGCACAGACCCTCATGCTAGAATCTCAACCTTTTTATTTCCCGCATCCAGACGAAGCTTTTTTGCCCCTGACCAGCTGTCGTAGTTGGCCTGCCCAGCTCCGATCACCGAAGGCAAGGCTAGCTCTCCCGCACGGATCGCCATGTGGGAGTTCGCCCCTCCCCAGGCGGTCACCAGTCCGCCGATGGAGTGGGAAAAGAGCCAGTCGTACCCAGGATCAGCGCTGGGAATGCAAACGATCTTACCCGCTAGGTTTTTTCGGCACCGGCTGTCCGCAACCTCCGCGACGACGGATTTCTGAGTGATAAAATTGGGACTGGTTTCCGGCCAGAGAAAACCCCAGACCTCTTCCGGCCGGGTCAGCAGAGGCGGGAGGGCTAGGCGACAAGCCGTGCGATATTTTTCCTTTCCGCTGATAATGCTCGCCGCCAAACGCTCCCGCGGAAAATCTGCCGTGATGTGCAGCTCCTTGAACGCAAGGATTTCGCTATAGGCCATGTCTTCCCGGTTGAATCCATGGGACATTCCAACTTGGCCAATCAGCGCCAGAATGTCTGAAAGATTTTTGGTGAACTGGAATTTGGACCATTCCCGCAGTTGGATCGACTTTTCTAGGAAGCCGAAAAACGCCACCGGATCCGGTTCCAGTCGGTGCTCCTTGAGCAGGGCCTCCACTCGGCGCATCTGCGGCAAGGTCAGGGCAAAGGCCGGCTTTTTGTGTGAAACTTCCCCTTTTTTTTCGGGCCACTGGAAATACAGATCCGGATTCTCATCATATCGCTCGGAGAGAATGTCATATGTTCCAGGGCGTAGGTGTCCATATTTCTTCAAAAACTCACCCTTTGTCATTTTTTCCTTATCCTGAGCAAGGTCACCGCTCACCGTAGTCAGGCTGGCCAAAAAGGAATCGTAATCCGCCTGACTGAAGACCCCCGTGTGGACCAAGGATTTAAGCATCTGCACAGCGATGAATCCGGCCCGCGCCAGCCCGGCAAAAGGCAGCGTTCCATACCGCTTGCCGTCCTCCAGCAGCCAGTAAATCGCCTCGATTGGGTCCGGATTGGAGGCAAAAAGTTCCTGCCGTCTCTCCAATAGCCGAAGAATGCGTCGTTCGTCTGCCTTCCATAGTCCGTCGGCCGGATGTAGGATACGGTTCGTCAGTCTGCGCAGCGAATCTTCGATCTGCTCCCTCTCTTCTAACGAAAACCCGCGACTCTTCAAAGCCGCCAGGCGTTCGGGGAGATCCAGGGTGTAACAGGAAAAAACAATCTCAAATTCCACCTTATCATGGAGAGAGGGCTCTTCCAGCAGCCTTTCGGTGTAATAGTCAACTAGGCGACCTGCCAAGGCCGGGGGTAGATCGGCGGGAATGAAGGAGTTGAAGGAGAGCCTCACATCAATGTAGGGAAGCCCGAAGAAATGAGGCATAAGGGGAAAGCTGCGGAGGTTACGATAACCGTAGTTGTCACGCTGGTAGGCCCAGATCGAATCCGTGATCAGCTCACGGTAAAGCGAGAGGGCCAACGGTTTGGGTCGAAGGCCGATGATTTCCGCCGGGTTCCAGTCCGGCATCACTCCGTAGACGCTCCGCTGGCCGATCAAAAAAGGATGGGTTTTCATGCCCGCTCGCACTTTTTTCTCAAGGATTTCGAGTCGGCGACCCTGCGTCCCAGGTTCCTCGGGAGCTTCACGTAAAACCAAGGGTCTGGCCTGCAGCAACCAGAGGACCTCACCTCCCGCCTCTCGGGTAAGAGCAAATTCAATATCCAGCGGTATTTCGCCAAATCGCTCGCAAACCTCTTCCAGTAGCGCCAAAACACCTGAAATTTCGGAAGGCGGAGGATAAGGGCTTTGTGCGGCTTGCTGCCATGTTTGCCCTCCCTGGCCACCCGTCACACGGGATGTATCCCCACCCTCCGACCAGCTAACAGTTCGGTAGGGCGCGCAGGTTGTGGGATCGTGGCTGAAGGCCACCCCGGACCGGATTACGTTTTGCAACATGGGCTGAATGAGAACCTCATCCTCGTGCGAAGCCTTACCGTAGGACTTCACCACCCTCCTGACTGCTTCGGCAAGCTGTGGCGTTGAAACGTTGGGGATAGAAAGAAAGGCTCCAGCGTGAGAAGCCGCTATTCCATCTTCACGAGCACAGCTAGAACGGACGATCCAGGGGCCGGGACCGATTATTTTGGAGATCTCCTGCTCATTCTTTTGGGAATCGTTGCGCCACTGCTCAACCGAAAAGAAGGTAAGCGGCGAGACTCGCCCAGTCTTGAGTATTTCTTGCAAAGACTGCAGGGTCTTCGCTTTGGTGGAAAAGATTAATTTGGTCAGATAAAGCCTAGCCTTTCCTACGGGCAGACCATGCTCTGGTGAGATAAGTTGCCTCGACAACTTTTACATCACGCAATCGTTTTTCAACAAAACCCAAAAAGGACTCAAAACCCTTCGGACCAAGCTGAACTCTCAAGTCGTTAACTGAGCGCCAGGCTCCTAGGTAACGTTCTTGGTCCATCTCGATAATGTGCCGCCCTTCCAAATAGACGACATCCTCAAAGTAGGGAGAATCTAACAGCTTTTGGGTTAAAGTTTCCGTAATCCCCGACCGCCCGGAGGAGACACGCTTCATATTAGGATTAAGCGATCTCAAATGGGTTTCTATTTCAACCAGCAATGGATTGACTTCAATTAAGCGCGGGTTCCAGAGCGCGGTAAACCGAGCTTTAGGTTTTAAGATTCGGTGAAACTCTTTTGTTGCTAGAGAGAAATCTGCCCAGTGAAAACTTGATGCCATCGATATCCAGTCCACGGAACTGTCAGCAAGACCGGTTTCCTCTGCCTTTCCAGCGAGCCATCGAATCGATGTTCCCTTGCTATCGGTTATTCCGTTTTCTCGCATGTCATCGTTCGGTTCGACAGCAACAACCGAACGAACCCCTGCACCATGAACCATTCGGGACCATATTCCCGTCCCCGCGCCCACATCAGCAAAATCAATCTGTTGTACCGGCTTATCCAACAACCCCAGCAAACCCTTCAAAACGGAATGGCAGTAGTCCGGCCGATTTAAAGAGTAGTCTTTGGCTAAACCAGTGAAATCACCCGCTTTGATTGTTTTATTCATATTATTTCAGATCTGCGAACTTGATAATTTGCTCGGCAATCTCTTCCACACCAGCATTTTTTGTGAAATCAACCATGAAGTGCGGATATTTTGGCTCATCGATGGCCAAATCAAGTCCCGCAACATTTTTTAACTCTCCTTTGCCGAATCGGCGATAAATTCCTTTGGGGTCGCGCCGCCTTAGCTCTTCAAGAGGAACTTTTAGGTACACCTCGAAGTACCCAGGCACATTCCGGCGATTCCAATCGTGAACTTCCCGAAATAGGGAGATCGTGGCAATCACCACCGTAAACCCCTGGGAAGCAAGCACCCCACAAAGGCGGGAATACTGCAGCGCCAAGTTGATTCTCCCCTCCCGGCCGTGATTTTCCTCGTTGTGGCTGGTCGCGCCGAAAACTTTCCGCAACTCATCGCCGTCGAGAAAGATCGCGGATTTTCCTTGCGCACGCAGCCGATGAACCACCTGTTGAGCAACGGTACTTTTCCCCGCCCCGGAAAGCCCGGTGATCCAAATAACGCGGCCAGGGTATAATTTCAACTCACCCGGCCTTAAGAATTCTGAACGGTTGCAATTTTTTCTTCAGGCCATTCGAGGCTGTGAAGCGAACTGTAGAAAACAGCGGAATGGCCCGATCCGCCTGGTTAGGATGCCGGACGGGAATCCTCATAAACTTACTGCCGACCCGCGCGGAGTCCTCGTCTAAAAAGTCTTTGATTTTGGAATGGTGTCCCGCTGCAAGCCAGGTTCCTCCCAAGGAACTGCCGAATACATGCACTGGCCCTGACAGATTCCGAAATGTTTTTTCCACTCTACCCAGATGCCGGAGGATTTCTATCCCCCAACCTCGTCCACGGGAACGGCGTAACAAAGTTTTTCCCGCGCAAAAAATACCGGAAATTTCTTTTCCCCCCATGCTCAGCCAAACTTTCTCCGGTTGCCATCCTGCCCACGCCAAACAGTTGATGAGCGATTCGGGGTGGAAATGACTGCAATGGTCCGCCACAGCAAGAAGGAAGGAGTTGCTGGGGGTATTTGGCACCTGAATAAAGAGTTTCCCATCCTTCGCCATCTTCAAACGCAGCGTTTCCAGAAATCCACAAGGAAACGGAATGTGTTCCAAGGTATGAACCAGCAGGATCCGATCCATCTTCTCCTTGACCTGGTCTAACTCCTGAAAGATCCCGGCAACCGCCCCGGATCTACGGATCGCCCGGATGCAGGCTGGGCTTTTTTCAACGGCGAAGAGCTGAGCCTCAGGGGCCTTTTTTCTGATTTCTTTTAAAAGAAACCCAGCCCCGGCTCCCACTTCGAGGATATTTAGCGCGGAACCAAAAAACTTTCGCTTAGACAAGTCGTTCGCAATCACCCTGGAGCGTGACTGGGGTGAAGTGCCGGCTCTTACGACCACCTTCTGCTCATGATTCCCTTTGGTTTGTGGATAAATGGCATAAGTGCGGTAGATCTTTTCGATGTCACGTAGCCAAACCGAATCAATCCGGGTTTGCAAAAGTCCACACCCCGGGCATGCCAGCAAATCGTAACCTTGGGACCATGGCTTGCAGTCCGATGTGATCCGCCGCAATTTCCGTGAGCCCGCAAGGGGTCGTAGCCCCCGTCGGGCGCATACATGACACCTCAATGACATAACCCGCTCATGTCACCACCCAGAACCAGTAATCCCCCAGATAGCCGGCCTCGCAGAACACCTGCTTCCATTCGTCCACATGCATCATGGTCTTGGCCGTGAGCACCCACTCATGCATCAGGCGCTTCTCCTCGTCATCGTGCCACCCATCCACCATCACAAAGGCGTCTTTCCTGGAAACCCGTTGGACTTCGCGTAGAGCCTGCACGGCCCGGGGATGTTCGAGGTTGTGGATGGTGTTGATGGAAATAACCAGATCGAAGGACTGGTCCGGAAAGGGGATGGCATCCGCGCTGGCCTGCAGGACGCAGTCCCGCACGGAAGGCTCCGCGTTTTTGATCGCGTAGGCGGAAATATCGATCCCCCGCAGGAGGGCGCGGGGCATAAGCTTGCGAAAGTCCGCGAGCATAAAACCCTTGGCGCAGCCAACGTCAAGAATGCGGGCATCCTCAGGCAAACCGTAATGGTCCCGGAATAGCTTCACGGTTTCCGCCCAGAAAATCGGATTGTAGCGGAACCCGCCGTATCCGTGGCGACGATCGCCGTCGAAATAGTCAAAATCAAATCTCCGGGAGATTGCCCGGTCTTCCTCAGTGATCGAGGGACGAAGACCGTGGCGGCTTTTTCCCTTGGGGTAGAGGCGCATGAGATCGATTTCCTGATTCATGATGATTTCTCCTGAAGACGGCGGGTCAGAGCCTCCACGGTGATCCCATGGGACTCACGCAGGTCCCCCTGCGTGCCATAGGCGTGAATGAACTGGTCCTGTAGGCAAAAGGGATCCACCCGGCAACGGGACTGAGCTCGTCCGGCCTCTGCCAACACCCTCTCAGCAAGACCGCCGAACGGGCCGTGCTCTTCCAAAGTGATAATCTGTTGAAAATTCTGGAGAACCTCGCGGAGGCCCTCAACGTCAAATGGTTTAAACGTGTGGGCGGAATAAACCGCCACCGGCTCGCCGCCAGCCGCCTCGTGACGCCGGGCGGCTTCAAGGCCAAGCTCCAAGATCGGGCCTACACCGATGACCGCCCGGCGGACACCCTTCTTCAGAAGGCGCAACTTGCCCAGCCGGAAAGGTTCCGCGGAGGGGGAGGCCAACACCGGCTCCCCGGCCTTGCCCAGGCGCAGATAAACGGGCCCCGGAAGGCGGCCGCAAGCCAGCACCGCCTCCTCCACCTCTTGGGGATCGCAAGGGACAAGGACATGCATGTTGGGCAGGGCCGACATCACCGCCAGATCCTCCACGGTGTGGTGGGTACCGCCGAGGGCCGAGTAGGACATTCCGCCCCCCACCCCCACGAGCACCACGGGAAGGTTCTGGTAACACAGGTCGACCCGTACCTGCTCAAAGGGGCGGTAGATCGTGAAGTTAGCGATCGTGTATGTAAAAGGCCGATACCCCCGCATCGCCAGACCGGCCGCCATGCCGATCATCGCCTGCTCGGAGACGCCCACATCCACAACCCGGGTGGGAAAATCGCGGCGAAATCCGTCGAGGCTGGCGGCTGGGGAAATATCCGCCACGATAAAAAAAATCCGGTCGTCCTTCTGGCTCGCCTTGTGAAGGGCCCGGGCAAAGGCATCCCTCATGTTCCTCCTCCTTGCCCCAGCTCATGCAGAGCCTGCTGGTATTCCTCAGGATTAGGGGATCGATACGCCCAGATGGGTTTATTTTCCATGTAGCTGACCCCTTTTCCCTTTACGGTGTGGCCCACCAAGGCAAAAGGTTTTTTCCGGGACCGGCCGGAAACCTTCCGCACGATTTCCCCGACATCATGGCCATCAGATTCCTCAACTTCCCATCCGAAAGAACGGATTTTTGGAGCCAAAGGCATGAAGTTCGGATGGTTCACCTCAATTTCGCCGCGCGAGATAGATCGATTGTGATCCACCAGCACCACCAGGTTCAGGATTTGCAGACTGGGCGCGACGAGCAGGGCTTCCCAAACGGAGCCTTCCATGAATTCGCCGTCGCTCATGACCAGAAAGATCACCCGATCCTGATTTCGTTCAAGATCTGCCCGGGCCATGCCAAGGGCAATCGGCAGTCCATGGCCAAGGGAGCCGCTGGACATTTCGATGCCGGGGAGCCCGTAATCTGGGTGGCCGCCAAGACGCCCGTTTTTTTGGCAGATTGTGTCCACGTCCCCGCGGGAAAGAATCCCAAGGGATTCCAAGGCGACATACTGGGCCATGGCCCCGTGGCCCTTGGAAAGGATAAAGGTGTCCGAAACCGCACCCTGCCGTCTCATGAAATGGGAATAGCAGGCATCCACCAGTTCCAGACAGGAAAAGGCCGGAGCCACGTGCAGGGCCGAAAGTTTCTGTGAGATTTCCAGGATCCGGATTCGCTGTCGGCGGCATCGCTCCCGGGAGGCGGCCAGCTCTTTTTCGTTGATCACAAGAACAAGTTCGAGACTCAGGCTCGGAGGACGAAATCCACGGGTTCGTTCTTCAAGAAATCTAGGTTTTGCCGGCCCCACTCCATCATTCTCTGGACCCCCTCCTCCACTGTTACGACGGGCTTCCAACCCAGTTCGCTTTCGATGCGTTTGCTGTCGAGCCAGTAGGTGGCGTCCTCCCCCGTCCTTCCGGGGGTGATATCGCAAAGTCGGTCGAAGGGAATCCGGGCCTGGCGCGCAACCTCCTCCACCAAGGAGCGGATGGACTGGGGCTCCCGGGGCCCGCAGTTGTAAATCCGGCCGGTCGGGGCTTTTTCCACAATCGCCTGCACCGCGGAGGCCAGATCCTGGGCATGCAGGTAGGACTTCTTCACGGTACCGCCTCCCTGCAGGGGGACGCGGGTTCCCGCCAAGGCGCAAATCACAGCTCGGGGGAGAATCCGGTAGGGCTGCTGCCCCTCCCCGTAGGCGTTGGAAGGCCGCAGGATGTTCATCTTGAAATTTTTCACGACATTGATGTAGGTGAGCAGGTGGAGGTCCCCGGCCATCTTGGAAACAGCGTAGGGACTGGTGGGGCGGAGCACCGCTTCTTCGTCGACGGGACGGTTGTTGGATCCATACACCTCCGAACTTCCAATCTGAACCCAACGCTGCAAATAATCCCGCTGAGCCACATGATCCACCATATGGCAAAGAGAAACGACATTGGTTTCGTAATATCGAAATGATTTTTCCCAGGAAGTGGCATAAGCGAGCGCAGCGTAGTTGATAATCACGTCCGGGCGCACCCGGTCAAAGAGTTCTCGAATTCGGTCGAGCTCAAAGACACAGTGAATCTGGTGGTATTCAAATCGGGGATCGCCCTTCCCAACATTCAGGGTGTAAGCAAGAGCCTTGCGAGGATTTCGGCCAACACAAACAACTTTTTTAGGATTGGCTTTTTCTAGAAGGTATTTGGCGTTATGGATACCGAAGACGCCATCGCCACCAAGGATGATATAGGAATGGGACATCTTCAGTTTTTATAAAAATTACGGATAGTCTTCAATATATATCGAATCTGGCGAATGCTGACAAACTGGTGCATGGGAAGGGAAACCAACTGCTGGGCCTGTTGTTCTGCCTTTGGGCAATCTCCGCGTCTATATCCGTAGACCCGCGCCGCCTTTTGCAGGTGAAGCGGCACGGGATAGTGGACCTTGGCTTCCACGCCATGTCTCTGGAGGTGCCGGAGGAGCGCATCGCGTTTCTTGGCCAGAACCATATAAAGCCCGTAAGTTTCCTGGAATCCAGCCGGTCGAGGCGGTGTAACCACCCAAGGCCGCATTTCCTTAAGCCCCTCGTCCAAAAGGCGGGCGTTGCGGGTCCGAATCCTGATGATTTCGGGCACGGTATCGAGGACATGGCTGGCTACGATCGCTTGAAGAGGTTGGAGACGGTAATTCACCCCCCAAATGTCATTGTGGTTGCGGTCCACCATCCCATGGTTGCGGTACCTCAGCATCCAGCGGTAAGCGCGCTCATCGTCGGTGGCCACCATGCCCCCGTCACCCATCACATTGAGAGGTTTGAGGGGGTGCATGCTGAAGGCATTTACTTTACCGAAGGTGCCAGGATGCCGGCCCCGGACGCTTCCACCGACGGCCATGCACGCATCCTCGACGACAGGCAAGCCGTGGCGGCGGGCGATCTTCATCAATGCATGCATGTCCGGGGAGCATCCCGGCCAATGTACCGGCAGGATGCATCGGGTTTTCCGTGTGATCGCACGCTCAATCAGGTTGAGGTCAATCTGATAGCGTTCGTCGCAGTCTAATAACACCGGCTTGGCTCCCGCCGCCACAATCGCCCCGATCGTCGCGTAGAAGGTGTTTGTAACAGAAATAACTTCGTCTCCGGGCCGAACCCCCACTGCCTTGAGCGACATGATCAGCGCATCAGTGCCGTTATTCGTCGAGACCACGTACCTGGCTCCAATGAATCGGGCGAATTTTTTCTCGAACGCCTCCACGAAAGGTCCAAGTGTAAATTCGCTGGTGCGAATGAGGCGTCGCCAATCCCTAAAGATCGCCTCAGGGCGGGCAAACTGCATTGGCAAATAATTGTAGGGGACTCTCATGAGCGATAAAATCGGGCAAAGGCATCAGCCACTTGGTCTTGTTGGCCGTGGGTCAACCCCGGATAAAGGGGAAGGCTGAGAATTTTTCGGCTCAACTCCATCGTCTTTGGAAAATCCCCAGCCCGATACCCAAGACCTTGGGCGGCGGGTTGCTGGTGAATCGGGGTGGGATAGTGCACCAGCGCCTCAATTCCCTCCTTGCGAAGGAAAGCCTGAAGATCATCCCTTCTATCGGCCAAGACAACGTATGTTTGATACACATGGTACTCCCCCGTGCCCTCCGCGGGAATGGATACAAAGGGCTTGAGAAGTTGGTGGTACCGGTGAGCCAAAGCCCTTCTCTCCTCTGTCCAGCGGTCCAACTCCCGAAGATGAACACGAAGAAGTGCGGCCTGCATCTCATCCAGCCGACAATTGAAGCCCCAAAACTCACAATGATCCCGGCTTTTCAAACCGTGGTTCTTCGCCAAGGAAAGCTTGTCCAAAAGTTCGCGCCGGTGGGTGGTTAGAATTCCCGCGTCCCCATAAGCATGTAGATTCTTTAGCGGGTGAAGGCTAAAACTAGCCGCATCCCCCCAAGAACCGGCTCTCTTTCCGTCCAGTTTGGCCCCCACAGACTGGGCGGCATCCTCGAGCACAAAAAGATTGTGTTTTTTCGCAATGGCGAGGATCCGGGGCATCTGCGCCATCCTTCCAGCCAGATGGACCGGCACCAAGGCCTTGGTTCTGGAAGTGATGGCTGCCTCTATTGCATCAGGATCAATATTCAGATCTTCGCGCACATCGGCAAAAACCGGTTTGGCCCCTACCAAGGCAATGGTTGATGCGGAAGCAATGAAAGAGTTAGGCGCGGTGATCACCTCATCCCCCGGCCCCACCCCGATTGCCCGCAGGGTCAGATGGAGCGAACAGGTCCCGTTGGCAACCCCGGTAGCGAAAGGGCTTCCGCAATATTGGGCAAACTCCTTTTCAAAGGCCTGAACCTCTGGTCCTTGGATGTACCTGCAGTCATCCAGAACGGAAGCAAAGGCCTGCATCAGGCGATCGCGAACCTCCCGCGTTTTCAGAGAAAAATTCGCGTAAGGAACTGAAAAGGCGGACATCATTAATTTCTAGAGAAGAAGGCTTTTTTTGTAAAGAATAGCCATATCCCAAAGACAAAGCTGATAGGCAGGCATGGAAATCCTTTTGGCTTCGTTTCTTTCGACAAATCGAAGCTCCTGACCTTCACGACACTCCCAACCCTGCTTGCCATCGTAGGTGGAAAGAAAAAAATGAAGCGGATATGGCGGCCAGCCAGGATAAAAAACATCCTGAAGAGTCAGTAGGTGTACCAGGGTCCTGCAACTGTAGGCCGTCTCTTCTAAAAACTCCCTTCGGGCCCCGGCTTCCAGGGTTTCCCCTTGCTCGACATGCCCCCCAGGAAAGACCCAGCACCCGGCCGCGCGCAGGCCAGGCTTATCATCCCTAAGTTGCAAAAGGGCGGCATCATCCTCACGCAAGAGAGCGACCGCACACACATCGGGCCGGCTCACAAAAAAAGGCCCGTGGCAAGGTCCGTAAACTTTATTCGCGGCAAAAAGCTTAGAATTTTATCCGCGCAATAACGCTTGGCTGTAGGGCGACTGGCGGAGGGTAGTTTCACGATTTTGACTTCCGGGATGCGCCGACAAATGAGGTCGGCGATTTCCCGAAAAGTGACGCTGGCTGAGGGAATCGCATGAAACACCCCTTCCGCTTTTTTTTCATCCAGACCGACGAGAATGGAGATAAAATCACGGATGTGCAGGTGGGGGCGCAGATCTTCACCTTCCCCAAAGAGGCGGATCACCTTCTCACGACGCGCTGAATCTAAAAACCTGTTGGGACCATAACTCTGATGCGTGTCGCCAGGGCCGTAGAGAGCACAGGGGCGAACGATAAGGAAAGGCGTTCCATGGCGGGCTGCAGAAGACTCACAAATTTGCTCCCGAGCTAGATGCATCGTGCCGTATAGGGTATTGGGACAGGCAGGAGTTTCTTCCGTAACAGGAGGAAGGTTTTCAGAAAAAACAGCATCTGAGCTGACGTAGATGAGCCGCGCCAAATCCACTTGTTCAATCACAGATGCCAACGCAAAAGCCATGCGACAGTTTTTGAAAAATGATTCTGCGTCACGCCCCTTGTCAGGCGTGATTGCCGACAGAAAGAAAAGTGAGTCCCCATCACGCAGAAGCCCGGCCAGCCGATTCCCTGCGGTTTCCTCCGACAAGTCGACGTCCTGCCGGGTAAGACCCACGAAAGTCGGACAAGCGGCCATGAGATGCTGGCCAATGAAGCCATTCGCCCCCAAGACAACGCGTCTTCCTTTTGCAAAATCAACCATCGCCATACAAAATCCAGTCAGCCAGCTTCCGGGGTTTCCAATCGTAAAACGCCCGGGTGGTTTCGCCCAAATCAAAAGGCCGATATCCCCCATGGGGCATCGGGCCAGTACGTGGCCTGCTTTGTACGGCAACGCCGAATTTTCGCGACACCATCTCTGCGATCTCCCAGAAACTCACAGGCTTGCCGGAGACTGCGTTGACAACCCCGATGCTCTGATGAGCCACCACTCGGGCTATAATTTCCCCAACATCACCGACATGGACATGGTCACGCCGCTCTTCACCCTCGCCAAAAAGAACGATCGGTTTTTTCTCACGGGCCAGACGAAGAAACTGGTTTGGGCCGTATCCGTTATGTGGATCCCCCTCCCCATAAATCAGGGTGGGACGAACCACAGCCAAGGGAACGTTGCCGAGGGCTTGGAGCATCAACTCCCTCGCCAAATGCATTACTCCGTGCAGAGAGCTAGGGGCTGTGGGAGTGGTCTCCGAAAGGGGGCGGGGTTCATCGGCGTAGACGGCATCGGAGCTCACATAAACCAAGTGAGCCGGCACGGTTTTTGCGCAGGCCTGCAGAACAGCCTGAGCCATCCGCAGGTTGGCTACCAGCATGTCCGGGCTCTTGACCGGTGCCTTAGCGGATACAAAAACCAGCGTGTCGCCAGCTTCGAAACGGGCAGATAACTTTTCTCCGGCGTTTCCAGTCGTCAGATCTAGATCGGCGCTCCGCAAAGCCGAAACTTTCCACCCCTTGAATGCGAGCCGACGGGCGATCTCGCCGCCGACAAAACCAGCTCCCAAAATTAACGCCCGCCCAGCCGGCAAAGGCTTGTCAAAATAATGCTTTAGCACGATGGGTTTCCCTCTCCGAGAGTGTAGCACTCAGCGCGGCGTCTTCTCCATTCGGATGGCTTGAGCACTTGATACGGATCAATCACGATTCGCCTCCTCATGACTGACAGAGTTTTTGCAGCGTCCATTTCACGAAATTGCTTCCACGGGGCAAGAATCACAAGCACATCCGCCCCCCGACAAGCGTCAAGGGCACCCCAAACCTGCTTCACTCCCTTGATTCGTATGGGAAGGATAGCAACTGGGTCATATGTTTTCTTCAGTTTTGCCGGAGCCGATGTCAAAAAATGAACCGCGGGAGAGTTTTTTGTCGAAGAGGTATCCTCTTTGTAAGCAACGCCCCAAACTGCCACCTTGGCAGATGAGGAGGAGATTTTGTTTCGCCTCAGAGCTGCGCGGTATGTGCGGGCAGCCCAATCCCGGTGATGCCTAGAGGCCTTGATCCACCCCGCTACGAGAGAAAGGTTGGCTCCCTTCCCTTTCACCATGGATCGCAGGGTCTGCAAGTCCCTAGGCAAATTGCCGCCCCCTATCCCTAGCCCAGGGGAAAGATAAGCCTTGGGACCAATACGTGCATCGAGACGAAGAGCCGGCGCAATCTGGAGCCAATCGGCCCCCACCATAGCCGAAGCCTCCGCAAGTGTATTGGTCGTGCAAACGCTTGAAACCAGAAAGAAATTGATGGCAATTTTACTTAGCTCGGCACTTTCCAGCCCCATAACCAGAACTGGACACCCAAATGCCCGGTGCCATCTCTGAAATTCTGGGGGTAGTGCTTTTTTGGGATCTCGGGCTCCTACAATGAATCGCTCTGGTTGCATAGCCCTCTCGACCGCACGGCCAAAAACCAGTGTTTCAACTTGATAAAAAGCCTCCAATCCACATTTCTCAGCCAAGGGTATAAATTTTCTTCGACTGAACCCAGGATCCACCTGACTGATCAATACCACGGTTGCTCCCGGGCGGAGCGACTGCAAGGTGGTCCGGATCAAAACCTCCAAGGGCCGAGTATCACTTCGGTCTTTTTGATCCGTTGAGACATCAAGAGAAAAGAAAACTAGGTCACATTTTTTTAGAAGCTCGGGTTGAGAGCCCCATTCTACCCGTCCCCGAAATTTCTGCCAAAGTGCACGCAAACCGGGTTCATTGACGGGAAATTTCCCCTTCTTTAAATCTGCCACAAGTTTTTCATTGGAGTCGAACCCGCAAACCTTCATTCCCTGGGCTGCCGTAGCCATTCCATACAGAATCCCCAAATGCGTCAAACCGGCAAAGCCAACCCTCACGAGACAACCTGCTTTCTCAGTTCTTCAAACATCGCTTGAATCCAGATGTCGTTTTTCAAATTTTGGCTTGGCTTTAAACACAGCGACTTGAAATGGTTATACTCTGCCTCCCAAGTTGGATCGGCCTTTTCAAGTGTCTCGACTCGTTCCTTGGGCCTGCCACTGGGCAGAGTTCTGTTTCTCACCGTGAGTGTGCTAGGACCCCACTTGCAGAGACAGTCAACATGGAGGGACCCCTTTTCTCCCCACAAATCCAGTCGAAAACTATTTCTCCAAGAAAGAAGGCTGACTTCATACTGCATCAGAATCTCTCCTTGGATTGAAAATTTCGCATAATCTGGGGCCTTGTTTTCAAATCGCTGGACTGCCCATAACCCGGGAAGAGCCTTGGGCTCTCCAAATAGGAATAGGGTCCAGTCCAAAAGATGGGACCCGAGGTCAGTAATTACGCCCAAGTCCCGATCCCGCCAAGGGGAGTTTCGCACATCTCGAACCGTGCCATTCCCATAAAAGAAATTTGCTTGGTAAATCTTTCCTAATTCACCTGACAACAGAATCTGCCTCGTTGTGACCAAGTGTGGCTCAAACCGGTGGTTGTACGCCGTGTAACACGCAACATGTTTTTCTTCCGCTAACGTGGATAATTCTTTTAATTCTGTCCGCGATTTTCCCAAAAGCGGTTTTTCAACAAGCACATGCTTCCCATTCTTCAAGAGATACCGGAGTAATTCAGGTTTTGGATCGTCTGGCACACAGCAAAGTGCCGCTTCATAACTTTCTAGGGGCACATCCTCAATGCGCTGATAAGTAGCTTCCGGAAGCTTTGGATCAACTGTGGCCACCACCTCGTTGCAAGCGATCCGTTGCCTTTTTTTTCCCTGAATTCCCAAGCCGACCACAATACAATTCATGCGGCAGTCGATTCGTCGGCTATTCGAAATGAGCCGCTTGCCTGATTTTTTCCAGTCTTGCCCAAGCTGCCTGCGGATCAATGGAATGATTTCCATCGCGCTCACATGCTAGAGATGCCGCCACCGAGCCCAAAATTGAGGCGATCACAGGACATTTTTTTCTAACTAATGCCAAGGTTGCATAAGAAAGGAGCGCATCACCCGCACCTACTGCATCCACCAAGCGGTCCACAAAAGAATCCACAGTGAAAAAAGATCTTACTTCCGGATTGGGAGCGCGGTAAGTCATCATTCCCCTCTCGCCCATTTTTAACATCAGGTAACGGCACTTTGCCCGCTGATAAAGATCCAAGGCGAGAGGTCGTATTGTCGAGTCCTGATCCCCCAAGGCAAAGCGAGCCTCCCTTTCGTTGGGGGTGATCAAATCAAAACCCTGAAACTCCAAAATGTTGCCCCACCGACTTGCCACCTGACTGTCGGCCACTTTTAGAACTTCTTTTGGTAACGCCTCCGAAAGTTTGGGAATCGTTCCTGAGCTAAAAATGCCGTGTCGAAAATCAGAAAAGACAATGGCGTCGGCCGGAGTATTGCGAATTGCCTCAGTAAAGTATGCGATATTTTTTTCACTGATGGGCCGATTGTCCAATTTATCAACCTTGAGCATTCGGTATCCCCCGGCTGTGAAGAGGTTTTTCTGGGTGGTCGGTCGAGAAGAACTAACCAAAGGGACACAGCGAACCCCCGCCTTCTCCAGATCCTCTTGAACAAATTTCCCTAGTGCGTCATCACCCAAGATTGTGCTTAAGGTGACCTCCGCCCCTGCCGCCCTCATATGCTTTGCAACTACCCCAGCTCCCCCAACAAAATCAACCTGTTGATCGTGCCGAAGGCTAAAAGTCGGGGTTTTTGTGTTCCCACCAATCAAAGTGCAGTAGGTATACGAGTCCACGATCATATCTCCAACGATGTGAACTCGAACTCCTCGGAAAGATTCCAAAGTCTTAAGAAGGTCGGAAAAATCGATTCCCTCCGCTTCCAATAGGGCATGTAGCTTGTCAGCCCCAAGGTCTGGGGGCCCTGTTTCGATGATATGGGAAGAGGAGTAGACGATATCTCCAGGAGTAAAAAGTATTTCTCCCCCATAACTTTCGAGAGCCTCTGCCTCCTCTTGTGTCTTGGGGTTGACGCTTCCTTTTTGGTATTCATAGCCCTTCGCAAAAAAATCTGGCTGTAGATACCGAATATTTTCAATCGGAGTAGCATTGTTATCCACGATGACATAATCCACAACTTCCAGAGCGGCCAGATTCATCGCCCGGAGTGCCTGGGGAACGAATGGCCGATAGTTGGCTTTCGTGATGTGAGTGTCGCTCGTTAAACTCGCAACCAAAATGTCCCCTTTGCTTTTTGCATAGATAAGGTGCCGAATGTGGCCTGGGTGAACCAGGTCAAAGGTGCCATGGCACATGATGACCTTCTTTTTTCGGGGGAAAGGCCCGATCGCGTCCCGCAATTCCTCTCGGGTCTTGATTTTGCGTTTATAGGTAGCCTTTTCGGCAGGCGTGAGCTGATGAATCTCCACTGTTTTTACTGTTTCATGAAAGCGAACCAAGTTCGCGTGGCTTCCTGAATTGAAGCCGTGTCCCACACCGGAGCTTGCTTCCAATATTCTATATTCTTGATCATCCGGCCGACGCCTTCCGCAAAATCAATCTGGGGTGCCCAATTCAGTTCTTTTCGGATTTTAGTGATGTCTGCCCATGTGCAGTCAGGTTCTCCAGGTCTCTTTGGCACGTGAACGACTGGACCTCCAAGAAGCTCCACTAACCGATTCACCGTCTGGGGCTTCCCAGCGCCAAGATTATAAACTTGGCCCGTTCTGTCCGTGGTTCCTGCCAGCCAAAAAGCTCGAGCAATATCTGAAGCATAAAGAAAGTCCCGGGTCTGAGTCCCATCCCCCACAACCGTAAAGGGTTTCCCTGCGAGTTTTTGGGCAAGAAAAACGCCGAAGACAGCACCGTAAGCCCCAGAAGTCCTTGAACGAATTCCATAAGCGTTAAAAATTCGAATCGAGTTGACCGGAAGTCCGTAAACACGATGCCAATGCAACATGACTTGCTCGCCCTGAAATTTACTCAGCGCATATGGATATCGTGTGTCAATCGTGGCATTTTCCGATGTGGGTAATTCTTCTGCTAGGCCATAACAAGACGAGGAGGCGGCATAGACTAGTTTTCGAACTTTTGCATGCCGGCAAGCTTCGGCAACTCGCACTGACCCTTGGACATTCACTTCCATGTATTCCGAGGGTTTTTCTATGGAAGGAACAATGTCCCCAATGCCGGCAAAATGGAAAACGAATTTGGCGGCCTTAAAAAGCGTAGAGTCAGAGGGAATTTTCCGGATGTCAGCGACCTCTACTTTTAATTGTGGGTTGCCTCGATGGTGGGCTAAATTATCCAGTCGCCCCCCGCTCAAATTGTCAATCACCCTGACTTCCAGCCCCTCCTCAAGAAGTAGATCCACCATGTGACTGCCGATGAAGCCGGCTCCTCCAGTGACGACAGCAATCGATGGTAAGCCTTGCGTCATCTGTCGTTATTTGAGAGCGAGTTTTTTTATGGTTTTTACATTGCTGTAAGCATCGTTTTTCATCGCATCAAGAAATTCTCCTCGGCGAAATGCCTGACAAAGATCCCGAACGGCATCCTCAATCGTCCGCTTGGGCTTCCACCCGAAAAACCGGAAGATTTTGTCAGAATTTACATGATAAGAGCGGTTGTCGTTAGATTCTGTTGTTTCAACTTTTATTGGTTTCTTTTCGGGGAATTCCTCTTCTACAACTTTTTTAACAAATTCGGCAAGCTGACTAATTTTATGGTTTTCATAACCCGCATTAAAGATTTGGCCTGCCAACTTTTCTGCCGGCCACTCCAAAGCTTGTACATACACATCCGTAACGTCCTCGATATGGATATTGGGTCGCTTCTGCTTTCCGCCGAAAACCGTAATCACTCCACGCTGGTAGGCGTGATTTGTGAGAATGTTGATACTTAAATCGAAACGCATTCTTGGCGAATAGCCGCAAACCGTTGCAGGTCGGAACGTAACAGTTGTAAAATCTGGAGACTGGTACTTTCCTAGGATCGGTTCGCAGAGCCCTTTGTACTTGTTATAGTCTGTTAAAGGAACAAGGGGATGCTCTTCAGTGACATCTGGAGCATCGCTCACCCCGTAAACCGAGCTGCTCGAGACATAAATAAATCTTTTGACCCCTGCTTCCTTTGAGGCTTTGACCATCGGCTCAAAGCACTCGTAATTGATGGTTTTACTAAGTTCTGGATCGAGCTCGAAACTAGGATCATTGGATATGCAGGCCATGTGGATGACCGCATCACACCCATCCAAGGCCTGCCGAAACGCCTTGGTGTTACGAATATCCCCCTTGATGACCTTAAGCTTTGGATGTTCTGGAAGTCCTCGATCATACGTAATCATCAAGTCATAAACGACGACTTCATAACCTTTTTTTAGAAGCTTAGGAACAAGAATACATCCTTTGTATCCCGCACCTCCCGTGACTAAGACCCGTTTAATCGGAGCGGGGTTTTTCGCGCTGTTATTAGACATAAGCAATTCCTTTTGGTTAGATTTGAAACCCAGCTGTTACGGCATCTCTATGAAACATCTTGACTGTGTCTAGACTAAGTTCTGAAAGATCTGTACCCCACATCGATTTTGCTTTTGCGAGAATCTCGTGCGGAACGGTGACAATATGACACCCGCTTTCTGCTGCCTGCCGTAAATTAAAAACCTCCCGGACGCTCGCCCAAAGCAGCTCGGCCTTCGGAAGGTTGTCGAGCATCAGTCGGCACTCTCTCATAATCGGCATTGGGTCCACTCCGGTGTCCGCAATTCTTCCGGCAAAAACAGAGACAATGGCCGTTGCCTCCCTAGGGAGCACCTCTACCAAGGAGCGAGACTGCTCAAGCGGAAGAATTGCGGTAATATTTAGCGAGACGCCCTCGTGAGCTAATTCCTTAATCAACGCGAGGCTAGCCTCTCCTTTGGTATTCGTAATAGGAATTTTGACGTAAACATTTTTCCCCCAAGAGCGAATTTGCAACGCCTGTTTCTTCATTGTGGGAAAATCGTCGGCAAAAACTTCGAAGGAAATGGGCTTGTCTTCAATCACTGCAAGGACTTCGTGTGCAAATTTTTCGTAAGATGCAACCCCAGCCTTTTTCATAAGAGTAGGATTCGTTGTTAATCCCGAGATGATTGGGTCCGCTGCCAAATTTTTCATCCCGTTGAGGTCGGCCCCATCAGCGTAAATTTTTATTCCAAGCCTATTAAGAGAGGGTATGTTTTTTGTATTCATTGACTTATACAAGAATTTTGCAAAATCCAGCGAGCTCCATCAAGCACATTCTGCACTGTTGCAGCGGGTGCCTGGGGTTTTTCTTCACGATATTCATAGTCGATAAAGACTCCTCGACAGCCTGCGGCGTCACCAGCATCGATATCCCCTTTACGGTCCCCAATAATGTAAGAATTAAGGAGATCGATCCCCCATATTTCAGCGGCCTCAAAGAGCATTCCTGGGGCCGGCTTTCGTCGTGGCCCAGGTGATTCCGAAGGGTCTGTACAGACTAAGATGTCATCTATGGGCAGGTGCTTTTTTAATTTATCGTGCATTTTTTCAAGCGTCTCCTCAGAGATGATTCCCCTGCCCACATCGGGTTGATTTGTTACAACCACGAGAACAAACCCCTTTTCTTTAAGCAATCGACAGGCTTCAGCTGCTTCAGGCAGGATTTCGAATTGCTCAATTGTCGTTGGCGCATATCCCTTCCCATCACGGACCAACGACCGAGTGAGCACCCCGTCTCGATCTAAAAAAACTGCCCGCTTTATTTTTTTACCGATGATTCCCATTTGTTGGGAGCTTGCTTTAGATCAGGATCGCTCACCAAAGCATGCCACACCACAGCATGGAATGCCTCGGTATGAGGGGTGACTAAATCTGCATCTACCGTAGGCACAACAACGACGGCGTGCCCCCTTCTGGCTGTTTCCCCTCCATCTCGTCCAACGATTCCCATAATTCGCATTCCGTTAGTTATGGCATACTCAATGGCCTCAACCAAATTCGGGCTTATGTTCCGGGTTTTGTCTCCCCCGCCCACTGACATGATAAAAATCGCATCCTTAGCTCCCGCCCGACTAACTTTGAGCCACGCTGAAAAGGTCGTTGCCCATCCTTCATCATTGGTACGTGCTGTCAATTCGCTCACGTTGTCAGTCGGCGCATAAGCCTCGATCCCAGCGATTTTCCGAAAATCATTGACTGCGTGGGAACAATTCGCGGCGCTCCCGCCTACCCCAAGAAAAAACAGCCTGCCACCTCGTTCTCTCAAGCTCTTCAACTCTCGTACCATAGTGTCTAAACGCGAAGAGTCTAAACCTTGTGCAGTTTCGACTACTTGCTGAAGATATTTTTTTGAATGAGACATGCGGATTTACTTGGTTAAAGCTATTCGAGGTATTCCATTAAGTCCAGTTCGATCCCTTCGCTGAGATCCGCGCTCCTAGGGTGGTTTTGAGGCGCTCCATCTGCTAGAATAGCGAGGTGCTCGAACTCAAAAAAATCTGGGCCTTTGGGATTCCGTACCTGAAGCCATACCGGTTCCGGTTTGTTCTTGGGATCGCGCTCAGCATGTTCTTTGGGCTTTCAAACGGCCTTTTTGTTCTTTCCGTCAACGCCCTCTTCAACCGACTCGCCCCCCCTGCCGCTGTATCGGCAATTCAGTCCAAATCGACTACTAACTCCACCTTAGCAGAGGCACCTCAGGGAGAATCTTTTTCTAAAAGAATAAAGTCTGCCCTGGCACCTGTCGGTGAATCCGTTAAGAAGGTTCCTGATAAGTGGCTTCCCCGCATGGGCCAAACTGTGACTTGGCAACAGATGCTGGGCGGCTTTTTACTGCTCCCCCTGGTCATGGGAGGCCGGGCCATGGCCAGCTACTTTTCCACCTACTGCCTGACCTGGGTCAGTGCCCGGGTGATCCGTGACATGCAGGTTGCCGCCCTGCGTAAAGCGCAGGAACTTTCCATGGCCTTTTTCCAGCGGATGCCTGTCTCAGACATCTACGCCCGAATCACCCAAGACACCAACGCCATCTACACTGCGATGACCAATGGATTCATCGACACAGTCCGAGAACCTTTTGCTGTTTTGAGTATTCTAATCAGCATGTTCGTGATCGACTGGAAGCTTACCCTGATTGCCAGCTTTATGCTTCCCCTGGTTCTCGTGCCCGTTGTTTCCAGCGGAAGAAGGCTGCGCATGCTTACCAAGAAGTTCACCAGCCTCTCCGTCAACCAAAGCGGAAGCCTGCTCGAGGCACTCGCCGCCATCCGGATCGTCAAGGCCTACGCCATGGAGGCCCTTCAACTCAGATCATTTCGTGAACAAGCCAACATTGGGGTTGAGATGAGCGTCAAAACGGCCCAAACCCGCAATCTACTCAATCCCCTGATCGAAGTTCTTTCCATGCTCGGAGTTGGTTTTCTCCTTGTCTTCGTCTTCACCACGAACGCCAAGCCCGGAAATCTTGTCGCCTTTCTCACGGCACTCCTGCTGGCACCCCTTTCGATTAAGCGGATTGCGAATCTGCACCTCACTCTGCAGATGACGAGCGTCAGCACCCAACGATTGGAGGAACTATTTTCCGAAAAACCGACGGTGGTGGAGCCCGTCCATCCCCGGGCGATGAACAAATTCAACCAGGGCATTCGGATTGAAGGTCTCACGTTCTCCTACGGGCACACAGATGTTTTACATGAGATCACCTTTGACATTCCCAAGGGCAAAAAGATCGGCCTCGCCGGGGAAAGCGGTTCGGGCAAAAGCACTCTGATCAATTTGCTCATGCGCTTCTACGATCCGACCAAAGGAAAGATCCTGTTAGACGGTCACGATCTCAAGGAGTACGCCACGAGGGATCTGCTCGCCCAGATGGCCTTGGTGAGCCAGGACGTAGTTCTCTTCAACCTCTCGGTAGCCACCAACATTGGCTTTGGTCACGCAGGAGCGAGCCAAGCAGATATCGAACAGGCCGCGAAACGCGCCTACGCCCACGACTTCATCATGCAGATGCCGGCCGGTTACGATTCCCCATGCGGGGAGCGTGGGCAGCTTCTTTCTGGTGGTCAAAAAGCCCGTGTCGCGATCGCTAGGGCATTCGTCCGTAATGCGCCGATCCTGGTGCTCGACGAGCCAACTGCCGCTTTGGATTCCCGAGCGGAAAAAGAGATCCAGACCGCCATCGATTCATTGGAAGAAGGCCGCACCGTCATCTGTATCGCGCATCGTCTCTCCACTCTGGCGAACATGGATGAGATCATTGTCCTAGACCACGGGCGAATTGTGGAACGGGGGACATTTGAGGAACTTCTCAAGGCCAAGGGCCATTTCGCGAAGATGGCGGAACAACAACGACTCACAGCCGCCAGCTAAAAAGGCGGGCCCTTAAATAGCGGAATTCGAATTTCACGATGAAATACGATTTTGTAATAGTGGGTGGAGGTATCGTCGGCTTGGCCACAGGACTGCGCATCTTGGAGGCAAGGCCTGGAACGAAGTTGTTGTTGCTTGAAAAAGAAGATTCGCTGGGCCGACACCAAACGGGGCACAACAGCGGGGTTCTGCATGCGGGCCTCTATTACAAACCAGGGTCGCTCAAGGCCAGATTGGCTGTCGAAGGGCTTCGGCAAATGGTGTCTTTCTGCCAAACTCATAAAGTCAGCTACGAGCAGTGCGGAAAGATAGTTGTAGCCACGGAACCAGACGAGCTGCCGAGATTGGAAAAGTTGATGGAGAGGGGAGTCTCCAACGGCTTGAAGGGGTTGCGAAAGCTCTCTCCCGAAGAGATCAAGGCAGTTGAACCCCACGCTGCGGGATTGGCAGCCATTCATGTCCCCGAAGAAGGAATTGTGGACTATGTCGGCGTGGTGGATGCCATGGCGAAGGAGTTAAGAACCTTGGGGGGCGAAATTATAACTGGCGAGAGGGTGGAGGGGCTGAAAGCCGCTGGTGGAATTTGGTCGGTTAAGACTCCCAACGAAACTTATGAAACCACCCAGGTGGTGGCATGTGCCGGTCTTCACTCCGACCGGATGGTCTCACGCTCGGGTATGAAGCCATCTGCAAAAATCATGCCCTTCCGGGGAGAGTATTATATGATTCGGAAAGAGCGTCAGTCCCTTGTCAGGAATCTGATTTATCCCGTGCCCGACCCACAATTTCCCTTTTTGGGAGTCCATTTCACCCGAATGGTGAAAGGCGGCGTGGAGGCGGGGCCCAATGCCGTTCTCGCCATGGCCCGGGAAGGGTACACTTGGGGAGACATTAACATCAGGGATCTAGGTGAAAGCCTCTCTTTCCCGGGT